>Ga0207909_1000140_pt1 | contig 27952 bp, 24 predicted proteins | sample LakMenEpi05May10_FD_150672 | JGI IMG/M metagenome (GOLD analysis project Ga0207909, IMG submission 150672) | Freshwater microbial communities from Lake Mendota, WI - 05MAY2010 deep hole epilimnion (SPAdes) | ecosystem: Environmental > Aquatic > Freshwater > Lake > Epilimnion/Euphotic zone ...
ATTTGATCAATTAATGACTCTATTCTCAATAGACAATGGATTTTACCTGGGTAAAACGCAAAGATTGTAAAGTTTTATTGCAGGATTCAACACTTGTGTAACTAAAGGTACAATATTAGTGTCCAATGAGAAAGTGCCTGGAACAGATGTTCTCAGTGTAAACTGCGGTAACACTAATAACTTTCTTGTACTAAAGAACCCATTGATTAAATTTTGAACATTTTCAAGGAAAATCTATGAAACCTGTTTTGAAGACTCAAAAATTAGCATTACCACAAGTACAACAATACCTACAGGGGGCGAAGCGATCGCTATTTATCTTAGGATTCAGTTTAATAACTTTAGGTGTTAACGAATTATCAGTATTAGCCCAAACTCGACAACCAACTAATGCAGAAATTAAAAAATTACGTGAAGAACTTCAGCAACAAATTAGCAGAATCAAAAATAATAATGTAAGTCCTGATTATCTTCAAGATACACGTACTCAAGTAGAAAAGAAGACAAGAGAATCCTTTGTACGTGCTTGGTCAAAGACTGAACCAGAATTAGCACCTTTCTTTGGTCAGTGGGTGGGATACGAAAATATTAGTCATATTTATCCATCAAAGAGTAAGGGTCGTGTTTGTGTTTTTGAAACAGCTGAAGGTTCTGGTAGTTTAACTATTGGTGTTTTCTCTAATGGAGTTATAAAAACCAATATTGGAGGAGTGCTATTCAAAGAAGGAAATTATTATTTAGGATCAGCATTGCTCAAAAATGGCAGATTTGTCGGCAATAATAGTGAGCGTCCTTTTCGTTCTCCCACAACTATTGAACCGCTAAATAAATTACTTGAAAATATATTTGAAGCATCAGAAAAAAAACAAATTTCTCAACAATTTAAAGCTGCTGGTTGTACTTCTAGTTTACCAAATTCGTCTGCAAATACACAACCCAAAACAAAAACGTTTCTAAAATGAATAATCAAGAACATGGATTGAGAGTGTGTACTATCTGGGTTTATTAGAAAGGTCATAATCTTTTTTGGCTGCAAGCGAATAGTTAATCGAAACTGGCCAAAAAAGAAGCCCCCCTGAAGTAGGTAAATTGGGTTGAGGAACGAAACCCAACATCTTTATAAGATTATCGCTGTCCTTCCCCAATGAATCGTATACCTTAGCGGAATTTTTCTAATCGCTCTCCCAACCAATATCCTAAACAGTAGGTAGGTTGGGTTGAGGAACGAAACCCAACATCTTTATAATGTTATTGCTGTCCTTCCCCAATGAATCGTATACCTTGGCAGAATTTTTCTAGTTGTGTCAGGATCATCATATCAATGATTTATTACTTTCATTGACTTTACGCCAGTCAGTGTTACTGCTGACTGCTTTTCTCTAGCTTTGAGGAAAAATAAGAAATCAGCAAATTTTCCTGAAATTAGCTGTTTTTGCTATTGCCTTTTTTTAAGAATGTGCTTATTATGTCAAAAGATATAATACTTGTTACATCAGGCATGAACCAGATGTTAAAAAGACCATTGGTGGTCAAAAAAACCGAAATTGGGGGGCTAATTCGGGAGTTTCGCTTGTTGACTGGACTTACTCAAGAACAGTTCGCAGCTTATCTAGGTGTAACCTATGCCACTGTTAACCGTTGGGAGAATTAAACAATATTTATCTATGTAATTATGTTATTTATAGGAGTTTAACTTAAAAATGAGTATTATTAAATACAGGTTTGCCTATAATTATCAAAAAGAACTTATTGATGTTCAAACTTTATCAAAAGAACATAAATTAGCAACAGATAATTTTAAATGTTTAAGCTGCGAACATGAAATGGTTGCTGTACTTGGTGAAAAAAGAATCAAACATTTTCGACATAAAGTTATTACAGAAATAAATTGTTCTCCAGAAACTTACTTACATAAAATTTCCAAAATTAAATTCTATGAAACTTATCTAAATTGTTTAAATCTCAATAAACCATTTGACATCAAAATATTTATGAGTCAAGAGTGTAATTTCTATGAAAATGATTTTTTACAAACTTGTGAATTAAAACCTGAAAAAATGACTTTTGACTTAACTAAACATTTTAAAAAAATTTCTATAGAACCAAGAGAACAATCCTTTATTCCTGATATTTTGTTAGAAACAGAACAGGGAGAAAAAATGTTTTTTGAAGTTGCAGTTACACACATATCTAGTCAAGAAAAAATTAATTCTAGTTATAGAATCATAGAATTTATGGTATCGTCTGAACAAGATATTGAAATTATTGAATCTTGTTTACTAGAAGAGTCTGAAACAATCAAATTTTTCAACTTCAAAAACAAGTTAATAAAAGGGTTGTGCCAAGGTAAATGTAATTATGGAATAATACCTTATGCGAAAGAACCATTATTGTACCACGCTTTCATCGTTGACAAGAATGGTAAAAGTAGATTTGCTCATGAAGAATTAGATAAAATAAATCAGCTTAAACAAAATTCATTATATTTTGAATATGTCTGTGATGGAGAAGAAATAGATTTAAGTTCTCTTTACAAAGAGAAAGTAGTTAAAAGTTATCAAGATGGCGTAAAAATCAAAAATTGTTTTTTGTGTAGATATCATGGCATAAATTACTCTTTTAAGAAAGAAGGAAGTATATTTTGTAAATTCCTAAAAAAATACTGGTAATTCTAATATGGCTGTTGATTGTCAATATTTTTTACCCGATTCAAAAGTTTTTCTTAAATATCAAAATTATTATTATTGATAGGTAATAGAAAATGCCCCTACGTACATAAGAACGAATATCGACTAAATTTTGCCAATGTTAATAAACCTACACTAACTAAACTACGAACTTGGAAATCAAAAGATTAGTTTAATTTTGATTTATCGAATTACTTGTAGCAGCAACATATTTTGTGCATAAAGTCTTATAAGATAAGGGATTCATTTAATGTCGGAGTTTGTCGCGGTTTAAAAATCTAATGGTTTACCATTAAAATGATCATGTATCTTTTGAGGATGAAGCCAACTTGGTAGCGTCTTTTCAACATCCTCAAAATTATTACCATTAGCATCCACTAAACCATACCTAACAACGATTCTAGGTAATGGTGTTTCCCCATTAGCTGAAAACTTTTGCACTAGAATCATGCCAGCCTTGCGAGTATCCTTAGGTGATTGTGTTATCATAATAATCACTTTTCTACATATTGGTTTAATACCCTGTCATGGTAATTGATAGGGTATTTTTTATTATTAGAATCCTAAAGCAGATCTAATTTCTGCCATTCTTCCCCTTATTCCTGATAAATAATCTTTTTGTGGAATAAGGTCATAACGAGCATTTTTACCCTTACCTAATGCTTCGTTAATAGTTTTAGCTTGATAAGCTTCATGTGCTACTAATTGTTTTACTTCTGAACGATTTGACTGATCTAACAGTGAGGTCTGTTGATCAACTTTAGTAAAATGAGCATCTACATATCCCTTAATTTGAGCATAATTCATTTGATATTTATGACGAATATTTTCGGCATTTGTCCCAATTACAAATTCTTGTGCTGATTCTTGTCTTTCGTGATTATATTTTTGCTGCCCCAAAGTCACCTGTGAGGCAGATTTATTAATAGCTGTAGCACTTTTCCCAGCCTGTAATAGAATATCAGCGATCGCTTTGTTATAAACTTCTGAAATGAAATTATTGATTTTAGCCTGATTTACAGATGCTTTATGAGTTACAAAAACCATAATAGCTGATTTAATAGCATCAAGATCACTATCAAGATCACTTGAAAAATCATTGATATTTTCAGCTATTAAAGATATCTCAGAAGCATCAAGTACAATTCCCATCTGACCAGCACTTGAAGAGCTTGTTATTACTCATTCTGTTATTGGTATTAATGTGCATGATGTGAGACTTGTAGCTGCAATGCTAGTTCATGGGATAACTCACATTCTGACATTTAACACCAAGGATTTTGCTCGTTACTCGGAAATAATAGCTGTTAATCCCACAAAGATGAATGAATCTGAGAACTCTATCTTTTAACATCACTCTGGTAATCTCTCTAAATTCTCCCTCGCAATATTCCCCCAATATTCATCTTTATATTCAACATATATCTCTAACGCTTTTTGTAAATTTGTTCTAGCTTTTGTATAATCTTCCTGTGCTTCTGCCAGTGCGCCTAAACCGTGGTAAGTTGAGGCTTGAGAATATCTATCGCCAAATTCGATTTTGATAGATAAAGCTTGTTGATAATAGTTCCGTGCTTGGGCATATTCCCGCATTTTTTGGGCTACTATTCCCAAATTGTGGTAGGTACTAGCTTGTTCATAGCGATCACCAAATTCGATTTTGATAGATAAAGCTTGTTGATAATAGTTCCGTGCTTGGGCATATTCCCGCATTTTTTGGGCTACTATTCCCAAATCGTGGTAGGTTGCGGATTGAGAATATCTATTGCCAAATTCGATTTTGATAGATAAAGCTTGTTGATAAAAGTCCCGTGCTTGGGTATATTCCCGCATTTCTTGGGCTACTCTTCCCAAATTGTGGTAGGTTCTAGCTTGAGAATAGCGATCGCTAAATTCGATAAAGATAGATAAAGCTTGTTGAAAAAAGTCCCGTGCTTGGGCATATTCCCGCATTTCTTGGGCTACATATCCCAACTGGTGGTAGGTTCTAGCAGTAGATATTTTTTTACGTCTTAATTCTGTATTTTCAACCTCCGATAATATTGTTAATTTCTTTTGATATAATTCTTGAGCTTTTTGATAATCTTTGGTTTGCAAATAACAATTGGCTAGATAATCAAAATTAGTTTTTTGCCACCATTCCCGCAGATAATTTAACAGAGTTGTTTTTCCCGTTCCTCCCATTCCCTTTAACAATAAAACATTGTGTTTTAACAATGCCTTCTCAATTTTGAGAATTTCCAAATCTCGCCCGACAAAGCCATAAGTCGGTAAAGGAAACCGATATTCACTACCAACAGTTTCAAAATATTTCTCTTCTTCTTCTGGAGTAAACTGACGTAAATTAAAATTCACCGACTGGTTATAATAAACCACAGGTAATAACCAATCTTCTAACTTAATCAACTTATTAAAATAGGCTTTCCGTTCCTTATCATTAAACAATTCTCGCCGACTTAATCTAATAGCTTCCGTGATAGGTTTATCAGCAAATAAATGTTTATATAAATGTTCCATCATCAACTTAGCCGCAGTCACGGTGACAGAATAACCCATTGCTACCACCATCTGCATTCCCGCACTCATTAACCGACTACCTAAACTGGTTTCTCTAACCTCTTCCCCTATTGTATTTTTGGCATTTTTATCTATTGTGGCTCCTTCTATTGTGGGTTGGGCATCTTGCCCGACCTCCTGCACCAATGACAGGCTAGAAGCCTGTCCCACAAGAGTTTTAACTTGCTTACCCGACTGACAAGCATTGAGAATACACACAGGAATACCCTTACCAGTCAGCAAAGCGGCTAATTCCGACGCTTCCACCAAATCAACCTTCCCTGGATTCTCCCCCTCAAACGCCAAAAACGCCTTCACACCCTCAAAAGGCTGCAAATCATCCCGTCCATAGCGTCCTTTGAACAAATAACGATTAACTGCACTGGGTTTTTCAACCTGTTTATGAGTCAATAACGCCCCGTGCATATCCAAATGGACAATATGATAAAAATTCGCGCCCTGTGCCTCCAAATGCTGGGATAATGCCTGATATGTTCCCGGACGCAGCAATTTCACCTTTACCCGTAATTGACCATTTTCGATTAATTCTACCAAAGGTCGGGAAATTGTCCGATAACCCGCATCCTTTTCTTCATCAGGACGCGCTACCACTACCAGCAAGTTAATAACTGGAGAAAGTGGCAAATTTACAGACCCAACAGCAGAGTTAACGCTTTTTCGCAGCATTACACAATCTACAGCTAAAGGTCGGGGAAAATCTGGATCTTGCAATGCTTCCCAATGCAATGCTTGAAATTCCGGCGTTTTACTAACTATTTCTATTTGTACTTGACTGAGATTATTTTTAACTTGTTGATATTTGCTGTATGCTTTCTTATCCTGAAAAACTTGTTCAAACAGCTTTTCACCGTAGATTTTAACGCTATTTTTTGCCCTTTCAGCTTTGACTGTCTCAGTCATGGGAAAAACCAGCCACTCTTCAAAATACCATTCTAGATCCTCTTCTTCCTGATGAGTGAAGGGGTCAGTAATAATAATGTCATATTCACCGTCACCAAAACTGAGACTGGCTGCAAATCCTGTTGCTGTTTGCTGTTGTTCCCGAATGGTAATCACTGGCATAAAAATGACATTCCCTAGATCATCTCATGAAGCAAATAGAACCCATGGCTGGAAACCCACGGAGGTGGGTTTTGCCTGTGTAGATGCGGTTTTTAAACGCCTTTTTATTTTAACTTACTTACTTTGATTTGGCTTCTAGATTTTCCAAACGGCTTTTCAATTCCTGATTTTGCTGTTTAATTTGATCTAGTTCCTCTCGTAACTGCTTTAGAGTTTTGTCTGTGCCTATATTCTTTTGCACCTTACTAACTTCTTCCTCAGCGTAGCGACGAACACGACCATCTGCGGTTTGATTCGCTAAAGATTGCAAAATACCAATCGCTTTTGGGGTTTCCATTTGTCCCAAAGCTGTTAAAACCGCTACCTGAGTTAAAAAGAATGTTTCCCTGGCGATTTCCGATAATCGATCTAAAATCCTTTCTATATTAGCCGGAGTTTGACCAGTGGAAATTTTGCCTAAAGCGCGAATTGCGGAGAGTCGTAAGGGTTGTGGTATACCTATTTTTGTGTATTCCAACAGTAAATTTAAAGCCGCTTCCGAAGATTTAAATTCAGATAAACCAGCTACAGCCCCACTGCGAACAACTTCATTCCAACCTGCTCTTTCCTCTAATACAGATTTTAGCAGTTTAATTACTTTATCTTCATGGGGTTTATCTTCTAAATGCGCCGCTGCTATAGCTCCAACAGTTCTACAAGCGGCAGCTTCTACATAATAGCTTGCATCTCCATCTTGTACAAAACCTTTTACAGCTTTATAGCTATTATGAGTTTTTATTTGTGATAAAGCACCAATCACCGCTCGACGCACAAAGGGGCTAGGATCATTTAAACCAGCTACTAAACCATCAAAGGCTTGATCTAATTGAACTTCTGCCAATTGTTTAACTACTTCAACGCGAACGCCCCAAAAAGAATCATTTTTCAAAGCTGAGGAGAGAGCTTGAGTTGCTTCCAATCCGCCTTTTTTCGCTAAAGCTTCCGCCGCATAAATGCGAGAAATCGGGTCGAGATCAAATTCTAACTGGGCTTTTAATTCAGAAATTGGGTATTCTAAAGTAACAGTTTTTAAGTAATTATTCCCCACATCAAAACTAATAAAATCAGGTTTTTGTGATAAAGGAAAGTAAAAACTTTGTTCTTTTTCATGTATCCGCACTGTAAAATTTATTAGCTGTGGATTTTTCTTGTATCCAAAACCAATGGGAATTTTCAGATTAAATAAATCCTTACTTTCAGCTTTAGCTTGGGTTTGAGTGACAGTCACCTTTGCCAAATTTGCATCATTATCCCAAGAATAAGCTACCTTAAAGTCAGGATGACCACCACGATAGACATATTGATCAAAAAGGAAAGCTAAATTCCGTCCTGTGGCTTTTTCAATGGCTCTTAATAAATCTATAGTTTCCACAGTTTGGTGAGCATTGTCCTGGACAAAAGTTTGCACAGCTTGCCAAAATAACTCATCTCCCAATTCTGCCCGAATCATGTGATAAACACAAGATCCCTTTTCGTAAATATGGCGGTCATAAAGTTCGATCGCTTCTCGGTAAACATGAGTTACCATAGGTCTACGGTAGCGACTACTATCTTCATTAAAATAACTTCGCGCTTCCGATAATCGGTAATATGCGGCTTCTTCGTTGCCATATTCCCGTTCTGTCCACATTACCTCAGAATAAGAAGCCATACCTTCCTTAATCCAAGCGTGGGACCAATGTTTAATAACCACCAAATCCCCAAACCATTGGTGTGCCAGTTCGTGAACGACTAAACTTTCAGTATTACGGTTGTCTAATATAGCTCGTTCGTCCAATAAACATCGGTCAGTTAATAGAGTGGTAGAAGTATTTTCCATTCCTCCAAAAATAAAGTCATCTACACAAACTTGGGCATATTTGGGGAAAGCGTAAGGATAACCATACTTTTCGCTCAAGAATTCGATCATTTGGGGAGTTTTGCCCATACTGCGTTTAGCATCTGCTTCTCGCCCCTTTTCGACGTAATAGGTAACGGGTTTACCATGCCACTCGTCCCGAATTTCCGCAAAATCACCAACGGCCAAAGTCATTAAGTAGGTAGGATGGACTTGTTGCTGTGACCAATGGTAGGTTGTATGTTTTGCCTCTGCTATGGTGTCAACCAGTTCACCATTGGAGATAGCTACCAACGGTTGAGGAACACGGACGCGAATTTCTGAGGTTGATAATTGACCGGGGTAGTCGAAACAAGGAAACCAATAGCGAGAATCTTCGTCTTCTCCTTGAGTCCAGACCTGGGTGGGTTTGTGGGGGTAGTGTTTGTCTGGTTGAATAAAGTAAATACCTCGCTGGGGTTTTTCAGCAGAGTAAGCGATCGCAATTAACAAGCGATGACCAATTTCGGTTGGTTGTGACAGGTTAATACAAAGTTGTTCTCCATCATATTCAAACTTTTCTACAACTTCGTTTACCTGTACAGCCTCAATCTTCAAATTGACAGCATCCAAAGTCAAGAGCTCAATGCCATTCCGAACTGGCAATAGACGAATATTACAACTTCCGTAGCACTTTTGGGCAGGAATATCCAAACTGATATCCAAAAATATATGTTCTACCTGTCCAGGACGGTCAGGGTTATAGTGTGGTTTTGCCCCTGGTAACTCGAACCTTTTGTGTCCGGTTTTTTCGGTATCAAAATAAAACTGCGACATTGATTATTACTAGCCTTATAATCCTGAAACATTTACTGGGATGTAAGTCATACAAATAAAGAAGTGTAGCGTAGTATGACATCTTTTGACTGCTTGATCCTGGTAGCGTCGGCACTATCTGATCTACAGATTGATACAGCTAATTTAGCTACTACTGTTACACTTAAAACTCCAGATATCGCACTCTTTACTGCCTCGGTTCAAGAGGATCTTGGTCCGTGATCAATTTTTATTGAGTACAAATACCGCTAATTTTCCATATAGTTTTAGAATAACTTGAAGGTGACAAATTGACTATTTTTTTGAAGAATTAAGAGATCATTTGCGGATTCCGCCCTGACATGGTGTAGTATTATTTAGAGCCAACTACAAATATTAGACGAGAATAAATTCTTGAATGATACGTGAATTTTATCAGTAAATGCTGTAAAATTAGCTCTACTAAACTAACGAATCCCTAGAATATACTTGTTTGTCATGAATTATCAATAAATTCCCCCACTCACCAATAAATATTTCATAAAATCTGTTACAACATTTACACGAATAAGGATCATTTATCAATGTCTGACCAGAAATCATCATTTTTAATTCCTGTGATTGGTACTGCTGTAATCATAGCAGGAGGTCTAGCAGTTTATATGTATCTCAAAGGTAGTCCGATTAGTTCTAACCCTTTAACTAGTGCTAAATTAGTACCTGGAACTGCATTAATGGCAACTTATATTGACACTAATCCTGAGTTCTGGAATAAGTTACAGCAGTTTGGTACACCAGAAGCACGGAAATTACTGACAAAAGAGTTTGAGAATTTCAACCAACAAATGTTGAATAATACTCAGATTTCTTACGAAGCAGATATCAAGCCTTGGGCTGGTGGTATAATGATTGCAGCCCTACCACCAGATGCAAAAAAAGTATCCCAGGATAACTTTCGCTCACCCGAAAACCCCAATTATTTGTTAGTGGTAAGTATTAAAGACAAAATAGCTGCTCTGAAATTTGCCAATAAATTAAAAGACCAAAAAAACATCAAAAATCAGGAATCGGACTACAAAGGTCAAAAAATTATCGAATCTATAGGTCAAGGGAAACCGATATATACAACTGTTTTAAATAATGACCATTTACTTTTAACATCAAATAAACAATCTGTAGAAAAAGCTATTGATACCTATAAAGGTGAACCTTCTTTTGCAACTAAAGAAGGTGCATACGATATTCTTACCAAGGGTGTGGATATTAAGAATAGTTTAGCGCAAATTTATGTGCCTGATTATGCCAATATGGTACAAAAATTAACGGCTTCCAATCCCCAATCTCAACAATTACCCCCACAAACTATGGCACAAATTAAGCAAGTTAAATCACTTATAGCAAGTGTGGGAATAGATGATGAGGGATTGAGATTTAAAACCATTGTGAATTTAGATCCGAAATTGAATAAATTTCAATATCAAATCACTCCGGGAAAGGTAATAGGACAATTTCCTAGTGAAACAGTTACTTTAATCAGTGGACAGGGGATTAGTAAAAGTTGGCAAACTTTTGTGGAACAGTCTAAAGATTATCCTGAATTAAATCAAGGAATACAACAAGCACGAACTCAATCAAAAACCCTGCAAATTGATTTAGATAAAGATATTTTTAGTTGGATGAATGGAGAATTTGGCTTAGGTGCAATTCAATCTAATCAAGGGTTGTTAGCTAGTGTGGGTTTTGGGGGTGCGTTAGTATTGGATACGAGCGATCGCAAAACGGCCGAAGCCACTCTCACTAAACTCGATAATTTTGCTAAACAGCAACGGCTGAATGTCGCTCAAAAAACCATTGGTGGTAAAAATGTCACAGAATGGCAAATTCCCCAACAAGGCGCTTTGGTGGCACATGGTTGGCTCAATGATAATACAGTATTTATAGCTATTGGTGAACCCATTGCGGAAACACTAGCAGATCGCAAAGGTGCAGCACTTGATCAAAGTGATAATTTTAAAAATATCACGGGTTCTTTGCAAAAACCTAATGGTGGTTATTTCTATTTAGATATGAACAAAACTAAAACTATAATTGAGCGTTTATCGGCTCAAAGTCAGCCTTTATCTGCGGACGCTACAGCTATTTTTGATTCTATTCGCGGTGTTGGTGTGACTATTAATAGTCCTAGTCAATCAATGACGCAAATGGAAATGTTGTTGTCTCTGAAATCTGGTAAAGGGAAATAATATTCTTGATGAATTTTTTCAAGCAGAGGCGCTCTAGTCCTGGGGTGAGATATAAACTCATTCCATGACGGCTAATACGGATTTTGGTATAAGTTTTTCTTTAAACCAAATTATTCTCGCGGGTAAGTTGTCTAGCTTGATTCCGGCTTTTTCTAAGTTCAATCTTTCGGAAATTGCTAAAATCAAATTATCACAATTTGCCCGTCTAACTTGAGCAAATTTCTTTTGTAAATATTCTGGTCGCCAATAACCAACAATTTCTAAAATAAACACCCGCCCGTCGGGGTGAACTAGCCGAAAATCGGGAATCATCACACTACCAGGAATAGGAATTAAATCCACTTCTCTTTCTAAAATCCAACCACTTTTTAAGGCATCCCATTTACTCGCAAAAGATTCCTCCAACATACTATCATAGGGTTTACCAGGGGGATAGTGAGAGACTAATCCGCATTCAGAATTAAGGGTAAAACGTCCGGTTTTCCATTCATTTGTGTAAAAATCACGGGTTTGTAAGGTCGCTGACAAACTCCATTTTGTGACATGAAGTAAAGCGGGAATTAATTTGGCTATGGCTAAACCATAGCGGGTACTGGGGGTAAATAAACTTGTCGGACCATCTACACTAATTGTAAAACCATGCTCGGCATCACCTTCAATATAAGCCATTAATTGAAATAGCTTTAAATAACGAAATAAAAGTTTATATTCTCCAGGAACATTACGATGAGCATTTAATACTAATTGACTAGCTTTGTAAAAAACTCCTTGAATTTGAGATAAATTATAACGATGTAAAACTTCTTCTGGTTTAGGAGTATCAAAAGCAGTTAAAATTTTATTCTCTAATAAATCAGCATAAAGTCCATTGCGGATTTGAATAGGTAAAATTTCCTGGTTGAGTTCTTGGCTTAAATCATCAGCAATTTTATTTAAAATAATATCAGTTGCTTCTCGACTAGAAACGGATTTTGCTGCTAGTGAAAATACTTTTTCTCTTAACATGGGTGGTTCGAGGGGACTAACTATTTCAAAGGTGCAAAAACTACTTTTGAGAATATAAGCCAAACCCCGTTTCATGCGGTAATCTGTTGTATCTCCTTCAAAGTCTGCTAACTGACGTTCTAGTAATCCTTGAGTTTTCCCCACGGCTTCCTCAAAAAAACTAATTAATTCCGTCGCTAAATTCAAATGTTTTTGATCAAGTTTCAGTCTTTTTGGGATAATCTCTTCGCCGTTTTGGCGGTGTATCAGTAGGTCTGTTGGTAACATCTTTCTTTTCTGTTGAATAATTAATTTCTAATTGTTCTGCTGCTTTTAAATCTCTTTTCTTTTCACTACTATAAATAACTTGTAAATTCGCTTTTTGTGGTTTTTCTTCTTGGCTATGATTTTCTCCTCTGCGTCTGGCTGAAGTTCCCTCTTCGCTGGTATCTTCGGCTATAACTTCATATAAAATTGCTTGTTTATTTGCTAAGTTGCCTTTTCTTAATATTCTCCCTAAACGTTGAATATATTCTCTGGTTGAACCTGTTCCTGATAAAATAATGGCAATAGTAGCTGCGGGGACATCTACACCTTCATTTAAGACATTAGAAGCCACTAAAGTATTATATTCACCTTCCTTGAATTTAGTTAAAATTTCATGTCTTTCTTTAACTGGTGTTTGATGAGTAATTGCTGGAATTAATAGGTCTTGAGAAATGCGATAAACTGTGGCATTATCAGCAGTAAAAATTAAAATTCTTTCGGGATAATGGGTAGCTAATAAGTCTACAAGTACCCGAATTTTCCCATCTGTTCCTAAAGCAATTTCTTTGGCTTGACGATGGGCTAACATCGCTCTACGTCCAGGTTGAGAACGCGCACTCATTTGTACAAACATTTGCCAACCTTGCAAACTTCCTAAAGATATTTTTGATTGCTTTAAAAAATCATTGCGAGTTTGAATTAATTGACTATATTTTTCTCGTTCTAATGGGGATAATTTAACTTTAATTTGCACAATTTCATGAGCCGCTAAAGCTTTTCCAGCTAAATCTTCAGCACATTTGCGATAAACTTCCTTACCAATAAGAATATCTAAATCTGTGTGTTTTCCGTCTGTGCGTTCTGGTGTAGCGGAAAGTCCTAAACGATAGGGGGCGATCGCATATTCTGCAATTACTCTATTAAAACCCGTAGGTAAATGGTGACACTCATCAAAAATAATCAAAGCGTATTTATTACCTAGACTTTCCGCGTGAATTGCCGCACTATCATAGGTAGCAACTAAAATCGCGGTTCTATCCCGTGAACCACCCCCCAGTAAACCTACTTCCCCATCAGGAAAAGCCGCTACTAAGTGAGCATACCACTGGTGCATTAAATCCAATGTTGGTACGACAATTAACGTCGTGCGCGGTGTAGCTTGCATCGCCATTTGCGCCAAATAAGTCTTTCCCGCCGCCGTAGGTAATACAACTACCCCCTGTCGTCCTGCGAGTTTCCAAGCCGCTAACGCCTCATTTTGGTGGGGATAGGGAGTCATTTCTAAACTCGCAACCAACTCCACAGGATAAAAAGCCTTAGCTTCATCAATAAAATCCGTTGCTTCTACTTGCAATGCTTCAACTAAGGACCGGTATCTAATAGCGGGAATCCGAAACTTTTCGATTCTATCATCCCAAACTGCATAATCTATCCAAGTTTTACTTCGTGGTGGTGGATGTAAAATTAATGTACCACGATCAAAAGTTAAGGTGGGATGACGACCCATTTATTTTCTCTGAATACGGTGACAGGGATTTAACTACCCTTGACAATCTCCGTCCATTTGTCCGGGAGTGGCAATTGCTTTTAATCCCCAATCTCATAATTATATGCTATGGCTACAATGATAATTATTGTGATCTTCTCTATTAACTAAAGTGTCAGACTCTTTACCATTACGCGACCATTATCTAGCTTTAATTAACGACATTATCGAAACCACTCTCAAGGGTAAAATTAGCTCTGTAGAGCAGGTTTATCAAATGTTGCTCAAAGGTATCACTTCCGGGACAGGGGAGGTATTTGAATTAGTTTTGAGCGATCGCCTCAATGCTATACAATCTCAGGTAGACTCGGAAACGGACGAACTCAAAACAGCCAAAGCTACCCGCAGTTTACGCGCCGCTAAAACGATTCAAACTCAATGGCAACGGTGGCAAGAACAAAATAAAGCCACTGAAGCGATATCCCTATCTATGCGAGAAATTACCACAGCCACCGCAGATGAGCGATTAACAGCTTTATGGCGAGCTACTGATCCTAATCAAAAGTATCCTTTAAATTTATCCCAACTTCAACAGTTAGCTAAATCTCTTCAACAATTTTCTACTGCTAACGAAGACTTTCAACAAATTGCTGACGGTATTAATAATGGTATAATTTCTTGGCAAAGAATCCAAGCAAATTTACTGAATTGGATGTATGAACAAAAAAATTCCTTGGGATTTGGGGGTGTACCCGGAGAAAATAGCCCTTGGACAAGTTGGGCAAAAATAGTCAATAGTGAAATTCCCCAAGCATTTTTTCATACCCTAGCAGTAGAACAATCAGCTTTAGAATTTGCCCAAAAACAACAGCAAATTAGTTTGAGTAATTGGGTAGAATTAACAATAGTTTTACAGCTTTTACAAAGAGGTTTAATTAATTGGTTTGATTCCTACGGAGCGCTTCGCTATCAACAAGCTTATGATATTAAAGCCGGTCCAAAATTATCTATTTCCACATTTTTAACCTTTGCCGTAATTTGGAGTCAATTAGCCAGTGGTTTTCAAAATCAAGCCATAATATATAGTAATAGTGCAACGCAAATCATGCTGCAAATTTTGCGAACCTTTGCCCAACGTCCTTATTTTCCTCTCTACGGTGGGATTTTTGCCTCATTTTCTGGTAGTTATTTACGAGATGCTTTAGATTATTTAGATGCCCCCTTAAGTTCAGCAGCAGGTACTCAGGAAAAAGCCCGGATTTTGACATTATTGGGTTATTCCCAGCGAGGTTTAGGCAAATATGATCGTTCCCTTGATTTTCACCAACAAGCCTTAGAAATAGCCAGAAAGGCAGAAGATAAAACCTGTGAAATTGCCAATCTTAACCACCTCAGCCGAACCTATGTACAACAGCAAAACTATAGTGAAGCCATTAATTATAGTCAAAGGGCATTAATTTACAGCAGACAAACAGGAGATAAAACTGGAGAAGCCAATGCTTTAGTAAATTTAGGTTATAGTGAAGTTATGCAAGCCAAGCAAACAGAAATTAGTGAACTTGAAGTTTATGAATCAGCCATTAACTATTTAGAACAAGGATTAAAACTCGCAGAAAAATTAAACGATTTACAAAGTCAAGCTTTATGTTTTAGTAGTCTAGGAATTGCTTATTTAGTTACCGCACAATACCCCACAGCAATTAAATATTTAGAAAATGCCTTTAGAACTGCTCAAGTTTCTGGTGATTTGTATTTACAAGGCAGAAATTTAGCATATTTAGCTGAAGCTAATTATCTTATAGCCAATTATGAAAAAGCAGTTTATACTGGTAGTTTAGGAATGTATCTTTTAGAGCAAATTGCCTCCAATGAATGGCGACAACCCGCTGGTTTACTAACAATTATTAGTGGACAAATTGGTACAGACAAATTTCAATTATTACTACAAGAAAATCGCCCTAAAATGATTGCCATTATTGGCGTTGACGGATATGATTATATTCCTAACTTGTTAGTAAAATATCAAGAAGATATGTAATTTGATGTTAATAAAATTGTAGGTTGGGTTAAGTGACAGCGCAACCCAACAGAAGGATTAATTAACAAAAAGATTAATAATGTTGGGTTTTCTTGCGTCAACCCAACCTAGGGAATTTACCCGAAAATCTCCGTAATTTATTATTTCTCTATCATGGATAAACAGCAATTAAAAAAATTGCTTATTGGCGATTTAACTTGGAAAAGAATGTTAAAATCTCTCATTTTTATTTACGCATTCTTTGCTGTCTATGTTTATTTCCGCGCTGACAGCATGATTTTTCTACCGCAACCATCTAGTTATCAAGATAATCAGGATATTCTCAAGATAAAAACCGCAGAGAATAAAAATATTTCTGCAATTTATTTACCAAATTCTCAAGCTAAATATACCATTCTTTATGCTCATGGTAATGCTGAAGATTTGGGATATATAAAACCACAATTAGAAAAAATCCGAGATTTGGGTTTTAGTGTCCTTGCTTATGATTATCGCGGTTATGGTACAAGTGAAGGAACTCCTACAGAAAAAGCTGCTTATCAAGATATTGATACTGCTTACAATTATTTAACCCAAATTTTAAAGATTTCTCCTCAACAAATTATAGTTTTTGGGCGTTCCGTTGGTGGTGGTTCAGCAGTAGATTTAGCATCTAAAAAACCTGTAGCTGGGTTAATAGTTGAAAGTAGCTTTACTTCGATTTTTCGAGTAGTTGTTCCTGTGCCACTTTTACCATTTGATAAATTTACTAATCTCGACAAAATCAAGAAAGTAAAATGTCCAGTTTTGATCATTCATGGTAAATCTGATGAAATTATTCCTTTTAGTCATGGAGAAAAATTATTTGCGGCTGTATCATCTCCAAAACTTTCTTTTTGGGTAGATAAAGCCGGCCATAATGATTTATCCTTTGTTGCAGGCAAAAGGTATTGGGAAATATTAGAAAAGTTTGCTGATTTAGTTGAGAAAAATCCTAATAAATAGACAATAATACCAATTTAAAAAATGATCTAAATGTAGGTTGGGTTAAGCGACAGCGCAACCCAACAAAAAGATTAATCAACAAAAGTATTAATAATGTTGGGTAACATACGTCAACCCAACCTACCAATTACGAGATCCAAATACCGTGGAATCCGTAGGGTACACGCTGGGGAATCATTACCCGCGCTATAGGGTCGCTTGTAACATCTTGGGCATTAATAACTACAAGTTCCGACCTTTGGGAATTTTCATCATAAACAAATGTTACTAACCATCCTTCATCCTCAGTAGTAGCACGAGGATGAGGTGCAAATACAGTTTCTCCCCCATAACGATTTTTACCAAATTCATGGGTTTGGGATTTACTGTTTTCAAAGTCGTATTTTATTACACCACAAAATAAGGGATTTTGACTATCTGCCATTTTTCCTACATAGCCATATTGAGTTTTTCTTCCTAATAAGTGTTCATTGACACGAGGAAATTCTCCAGGTACATCATCTAGTTTTTCTTCAGTAACTGCACCTGTAGAAAGGTTAAAACGCCAACGGTGTAAATAAGGAATGTCTCCTTTTTCCTGACTGTATGTATCGTCAGAAACAAGCACATTAGTAGAATTCATGCGACAAGCAATAAGTACCACTTCCTCTCCAGCTTCGTAAGCGTTGAGGGTATGGAAGACGTAGCAAGGAGGACATTCAAACCAGCGAATATTACTGTTGTCACCATGACGAGGCATTATACCAAAACGACTGGGACGATCTTTTTCAAACATCATCATCGGTTCTCCCCGCTGCATTCGTTCCATACTAAAAGTCAGAGGTAAATCCATGAAAATGGTATAATTTTCCGTAATGGCGAAATCGTGCATCATTACCGCTGCGGGTATTTCTATAGGTATCGTTCTTAATAACTCCCCTTGGGCAGAAACTACGCCATATTGTAGATAAGGTGGTCTAAAACCGTAACCAAAAAACATCATTTCCCCAGTCACAGGATCTACCTTCGGATGGGCAGTAAAGGCCGAAACTAGTTTATTATTATAAGTATGTTCCCCAATAGTTGCTAAATCAGTAACGCTGATGTGATGGGGCGCACCTCCTTCCCACAGTGCTAAAAGCTGTTGATTGTGCCACACAAGGGCTGTATTAGCGCGATTTTTGAACAGTCCGTGAGGGTTGTCCATTTGGGGTGGTTCTAAAATTCCACTCCACATAGCCTTACCCGCCTCATGTTCGATATTCCATCCCCTAGTTCTCACATAGCGATTATGATAAGTGGCTTTACCGTCCTTAATTTGTACACCATGTAACATTCCATCACCATCAAACCAGTGATATTGACCAATGGGACTCCATTGGGGGTTTGGACCATTACGGACAAACATCCCTGATAATTCTGGAGGGATTTCTCCGATTACTTCCAAGGTATCAGTGCTGATTTCTGTGTTTATCGGGGCAAAGTTGCCTGCTAAATAAGGATTTACCGCTGTTGATGCCATAGTTATAGTTAGCAAGCTAGACAAAGATACTGTATTTATTTAATATAATTTATGGTTGGCTATTAATGCTAGAAAGACAGTAGAATATTGCATTATCCTTGTTTATCGCTTCCATAAATATGCGATAATTAATTTAGCTCTAATTTAGGCGTTAGTAAATTGAAGTATAAAAATAGAAAATTTACTATCTCTAACTTTGCATCTTAGTAAGAAACATGATTTAAAACTCTTGTGGTGCGGGCATCTTGCCCTCTAGATATGTACTTCATAACACCGGGAATTACTGGATCTCATCCAATGCCCAAAATTGCAAGAGAATTTTCATCAAAGTCCAAATAATATCTTAATTATAACTGTAAACAATGCAAGTAGAATCACAAGTCTCTAATATTGATCATAATATTTTTACTGATTTCGGTGGGGTAATGATTCCTCAAGCACCTACGGGATTTAAATCAGGTTTTATCGGTATTATCGGCCGTCCTAATGTCGGTAAATCCACTTTAATGAATGAATTAGTTGGCCAAAAAATAGCCATTACTTCCCCCGTATCCCAAACTACTCGCAATCGCTTAAAGGGGATTTTAACTACAGAAACAGCCCAGTTAATTTTTGTAGATACACCAGGTATTCATAAACCCCATCATCAATTAGGGGAAGTGCTGGTAAAAAATGCGAAAATTGCCATTGAATCGGTAGATGTGATATTATTTGTTGTTGATGGTACTGTTGCTTGTGGTCCAGGCGATCGCTATGTTGCAGAATTACTAATTAATAGTCAAACACCCGTAATTTTAGGGATTAACAAAATTGATCAACAACCAGAAGACGCTCAAAAAATAGATGATAGTTACATTCAACTAGCTAATAGCTATCAATGGCAAAATGTCAAATTTTCCGCTAAAACCGGCGCGGAATTATTACAACTTCAGGACTTATTAATTAGTCACATTGAACCAGGTCCATTTTACTATCCACCAGATTTAGTAACAGACCAGCCAGAACGGTTTATCATGGGTGAATTGATTCGAGAACAAATATTATTATTAACCCGTCAAGAAGTGCCTCACTCCGTAGCGATCGCCATTGATTTAGTCGAAGAAAGCCCAAAAATCACCCGTGTTCTCGCCACTATCCATGTTGAAAGAGATTCTCAAAAAGGGATTCTCATTGGTAAAGGAGGAACAATGCTCAAATCAATTGGTAGTGAAGCTAGACAACAAATTCAAAAGCTAATTACTGGGAAAGTTTATCTAGAATTATTTGTTAAAGTTCAACCCAAATGGCGACATTCACGGGTGCGGTTAGCAGAACTAGGTTATCGGGTAGAAGAATAATAAATAGGGGTAAATTATGCCGTTAATTAGTCTCATTGCTGCCATTTCTGAAAATCGAATTTTATCAGACTCGACAAAAGAACATATTCATGGTGGTATTCCTTGGAATATTCCCAGTGATGAACTTTATTATCGGCAAAAGATCCGGAGACATCCGGTAATTATCGGGCGTAAAAGTTATTCTACCTTTAATAAACCAATTCGTAATTGTACAACCATCATTCTTACCAGAGATCCCAATTTTCAAGCCTTTGGTTGTGTAGTTTTGCATTCATTACCAGAAGCAATTGCATGGGCTAAAATGAGTGAAACAGAAGAAATATTTATCGCAGGTGGTGGACAGATTTACACTGAAGCAATCAAATTTGCTGATCGACTTTATTTAACTATTATTGAAGGTAATTTTGTAGGAGACATATACTTCCCCGAATTTGCCGATTTTGGAAAATTCATAAAAGAAAAGAAAATGCAGGAAAATGGTTTTCAGTTTAAATTTGTAGAAATTGAAAGGCGCGTTAACGAGGTAACGTCACCTCCGATAATTGGATAACTTATTGTAACTTTAAAAATTTATCCAAAGCAGCCACCATACTCGGCGGCCAGCGACGGATATTCATTACCCAGTTCATATCTTTATAACGGTTATCCAGTCCATAAGCTGCTACCCAATTACTTTCCGCCTCTCCCTTACTTCCTGTCACCCAATAAGCCGCCGTTAAAGCCGCCCGCATATCAGCAAATTGGGGATATTTACGGACTATATTCCGCATTTCCCGGATAGCTTTATCCCTTTGATTAGTTTCGTATAAAGCCAGGGCATAATTAGCCCTAGCAAAAGCAAAATTTGGGGTAAATTCCGTGGCTTTTCGGTAATCTAGAATCGCTGCTTGCCATTTCCCTAAACCTGCCTTAGCATTACCACGATTATTATAGGCCATAGCATCCTGCGGATCTAATTCTAATACATGATTATAATCAGCGATCGCCTCATCCCATCTTCCCAAACCTTCTAATGCCGTCCCTCGATTTAAATAAGGATCTGTTATATTAGGAGCAAGTTCTACAGCCTTGTTATAATCTATCAATGCTGCCTGTAACTTATTCTGGCTGACACGGGAATTACCCCGATTACTCCATGCTCCGGCATTAGTAGGGAATTTTTCAATAATTTCTGTCCAGTAAGCCTCCGCACTCGCAAAATCACCTTGATTCGTAGCTGCAAAAGCCTTAGTCGCTAATTCATCCCCTGCTTGCAACTCTTGAGCAGTAATAGGTTGAGACTCTGCCATAACTGGTGTATTCCAGCCAAAAACCAGTAATAGACCCAGAAAAATACCAATTAGTTTGATCATCTAACTCTGACGTGATATGCAACAAAATTAATGATATAGCAGATCAACCAACCGCCACAGTCATGAGGATATAATAAAACTCAGACCTCTCAACTCCTCACTCCCGCTTACAAAGAAGATTTGCAAATTTCTTTACTCATTGGTCAATTAGTCAAAGATTAAGTTAAAATGAGGGGTCGCAAAGCAAGTAAAACCCGGATATTCCCCGGAGGTGTAATTGACCAAATTCATTTTGAAAATTCTCTGGTTAGACGAAAACGTTGCCCTAGCAGTAGATCAGGTTGTTGGTAAAGGTTCTAGCCCCCTAACCAAATACTTTTTCTGGCCTAGAAATGATGCCTGGGAAGAGCTAAAAAAAGAGTTAGAATCCAAACACTGGATTAATGATTTGGATCGGGTAGAGTTGCTCAACAAAGCCACAGAAGTGATTAACTACTGGCAAGAAGAAGGCAGAAAACGCCCCATGACAGAAGCACAATTGAAATTTCCAGAAGTTGCCTTCACAGGTAGCGCCTGATGACTTCAATTTGCTAATGGGTAATTGACAAGTGATAAGTGATAATTATCAATTATCACTTGTTATCGGTGCTAAAACTTAGTTATACTGTTAATGTATTTGTTTTTAATACCCACTAAGCGTAAATCTCGAACGCTTTAATATCAAATCCCAGTTCTAACCCCCGTGTAATACTCATGACTGCGGAAATTATTTGTGTCGGTACAGAAATGCTACTAGGAGATATTCTTAATAGCAATGCCCAATATCTTGCCCAACAGTTAGCACAGTTAGGCATTCCCCACTACTATCAAACCGTAGTTGGGGATAATCCAGAGAGACTAAAAGAAGTTATTGAAATTGCTGCTTCCAGAGTGCAAATTCTCATTTTTACAGGTGGTTTAGGACCAACACCCGATGATCTTACCTGCGAAACTATCGCTGATTTTTTTGGCGTTCCTTTAAAAGAAAGAGCCGATATTATTGAAGATATCGCCGAAAAATTTGCCCAACGGGGACGAGTAATGTCTGCAAATAATCGCAAACAAGCCTTAATACCCCAAGGTGCGGAAATTTTACCCAACCCCACAGGAACAGCCCCCGGTATTATTTGGCAACCTCGTCCTGGGTTAACGATTTTCACCTTCCCCGGTGTTCCCAGTGAAATGTATCAAATGTGGACTCAAACCGCCGTACCTTTTTTGAAAAGTCAAGGTTGGGGAAAAGAAATTATTTATAGTCGCAGTTTAAGATTTTGGGGAATTGGGGAATCAGCCTTAGCGGAAAAAGTAGCCCCTTATTTTAACTTAACTAATCCCACAGTCGCTCCCTATGCAGGCAAGGGAGAAGTCAGACTACGAATTTCAGCTAAAGCTACAGACTCAACCACAGCAGAGGCTTTAATTACACCTATTGAAAAACAACTCATAGAAATTGCAGGTTTAGATTATTATGGAGCTAATGATGATACCTTAGCCTCCGTGGTCGGTAATTTGTTAAGATCTTCGGGAGAAACCCTATCAATAGCGGAATCTTGCACAGGTGGAGGACTAGGGCAAATGTTAACAGAAATTCCTGGTAGTTCTGATTACTTTTGGGGTGGAGTAATTGCTTACGACAATTCTGTAAAAATTGGATTATTAGGAGTTAACCCAGAGGATTTGGAGAAATTTGGCGCGGTGAGTGCAACAGTTGCAGAACAAATGGCTGCTGGTGTCAAGAATCGTCTCTCAACCACTTGGGGATTGAGTATTACAGGAATTGCCGGACCAACCGGGGGAACAGAAACCAAGCCAGTAGGTTTAGTCTATATTGGATTAGCTGGACCGGGAGATGAGGTAACCAGTTTTGAACATCATTTGGGAACAATTCGCGGACGGTCCTTAATTCGTTATGTGGGGGGAAATTCAGCCTTGGATAATTTACGGCGACGATTACTGAGTACAATCTTTAAAAAATTAAACCCAGGATTTTTGTGATCAAGTAACTTAACAATTATTTACTTTTGATTCCATATAAGTTTTCTGAGTAAATGTTGAGTATCAAATAATAACATAAAAATTAATGACAGGAAACGCCAAAAATTTCAAGTTATTGTTATTCACCTCTAGAAGATAATAACAGGCAAAAAACCCAGCACAATGCCAAAAAAACAATGCAAAATAATCATGAATTTATAAAATCCTATTCACCAAAAGTGATTGAGTCATGGAAAATTAGTGAAAGTATGTATCATAAATTAACTGAATTGTCCATAATTACTGAGTTTTTTCCGCCAGACTATGCTGCTACAGGACAGTTAATCGAAGAGCTAGTCAAACAATTAGAAAAACAAGGTGTTAAGATTAGAGTATTCACAGGACAACCAGGGTACGCTTTTACTAATGATAAAGCTCCAGCATTAGAGCAACTGGGCAACATTAACATTCAAAGATCTCGATCTACCCAAGCTTGGTCCGGGAGGATTCGTGGTAAGGCTATAAATGGGATTTTATTTACATTGAGGTCGTTTCTTCACATTATTAAAAATGTCAAAGGAAATGATGTAGTTTTATTAACCTCAGCCCCGCCATTTTTATCAATAGCTGGATATCTCGGTCATTTATTATTAGGATTTCCGTACGTATGCCTAATGTATGATATCTATCCAGATATTGCGATCGCTTTGGGAGTAGTTAATAAAAATCACTGGTTAGCCAAGTTTTGGTGGACAATCAACCGGAAAATTTGGCAAAAATCCAAGGGTATAATTGTTCTGAGTCCTACCATGAAGGAGAGAGTAGTAGAAATCTGCCCACAGATAGCCGATAAGGTATCCGTAATTCAAAGTTGGGGAGATCCGGATTTCATTTTACCCATTGCCAAAAAAGATAATTGGTTCGCTAAAGAACATAACTTAGACAGTAAATTTACAGTTCTTTATTCCGGGAATATGGGTAGGTGTCATGATATGGACACGATTTTAGCAACTGCTCAACAATTGAAAAATGAACCGATTCAATTTGTTTTTATTGGTGGTGGACCAAAACGAGAAAGTTTTATGGAAAATGTCAACCGTTTAGGACTAAAAAACTTTCTCTTTCTTCCCTATCAAGATAAGAATGTGTTACCGTATTCCCTAACGGCTTGTGATTTGTCATTGGTTAGTATAGAGGCAGGTCTTGAAAGCCTAATTACCCCCAGCAAACTCTATCCAGCCTTAGCTGCGGGAAGACCCATAGGAGCTATTTGCCCAAAAAACTCCTACTTGCGCCAGCTAGTAGCAGATGGTGGGTTTGGTGCCAGCGTTGACAATGGGGATAGTAACAGTTTATCTATGTTTATTCTCAAGTTGAAAAGCGATCGCCAACTGGCAGAAAAAATGGGCAATGCTTCCCGCCAATATTTACAGTCACATTTTACATTGGAAATTATAGCTAAACAATACATCAAGGCGCTAGAACAAGCTATAAATTAAACTGTTCGCCAAGAGCAATCAGCGCTAGTATGTAAACAGGGTTAGGAAATTTAATACAACCAAGTTAACAAAATTTAATACCTCAGACGACATTAAATTAGGAGTTGGGCTTTGATGGTCTTATTGATCTCAGTCCCTCCCAAGCAACCTTACAATGATCTATTGTTTACTGATCAGGAGGCCAAAGTGCAGAAAAGGTGTGATCGAAATCGGAAACGTTCTCAAAGGAGAGCTATCCATTGTCCTATACATAACTGTTATATAGATAGTGTTAGCCAGAAATACGGACTATTTGCCGAACAACCTGGACAACTACAAGCGCGAGGTATTCCCAGAAGGGAAGCGATGCTTTTAGTAGCAGCTAAAACCACAGTTTCTTTACAGGGTGAGTGGTTAGAGGCTTTTTGGTGCGAAGAGTGCCAAAAAACAACATGGTATCATTTGCGTAAGCAGGGATCTAAATATGATTTATCTGTTGCCCCTGCTGAACTTTGGCAACAAGCAACAGGAGTGATTCATCCTGATCGTAACCCATCAGTGGGAGAATTTACCTATAGGCAATCCCGGACACCTGGTGGTAATAGTGTTAAAGACTTCTCAATAATGAATTGATATGAAAAAAGCCCTCATTTGTGGAGTATCTGGACAAGATGGAGCTTATTTGGCACAATTACTTCTTGAGCGAGGCTATACAGTCTGTGGAACTTCTAGAGATGCCCAAATTTCACCTTTCCAGAATTTAGTTTACTTAGGTATTAAAGATCAAGTAAAGCTGGAGTCCATGTCCTTGACTGACTTCCGTAGTGTCTTACAGGTACTCACAAAAATCCAACCAGATGAAATTTATAATTTAGCAGGACAAACTTCTGTAGGTTTATCTTTTGGACAACCAGTAGAAACTTTAGAAAGTATAGCGACAGGGACACTTAACTTATTAGAAGCCATTCGCTTTTTGGGCGCGCCCATTAAATTTTACAATGCAGGTTCTAGTGAATGCTTTGGTGATACGGGCAATATAGCAGCCGAAGAAACAACCCCCTTTCGTCCTAGAAGTCCTTATGCTGTAGCTAAAGCCACCGCTTTTTGGGAAGTGGCTAATTACCGAGAAGCTTACGGTTTATTTGCCTGTTCCGGTGTTTTATTTAATCATGAATCTCCCCTGCGTCCAGAAAGATTTGTGACTCAAAAAATTGTGGCTACTGCCTGTCGTATTGCACAGGGTAGTCAGGAAAAATTATATTTAGGTAATATGTCAATTCAGCGGGACTGGGGTTGGGCTCAGGAATATGTGGAAGCCATGTATTTGATGTTGCAGCAAGCACAGCCTGATGATTATGTAATTGCCACGGGAGAAAGTAGTTCATTAGAAGATTTTGTAGCAGCAGCATTTACATCTGTAAATTTAGATTGGCATGATCATGTAGTTGTTGATAGTAGCCTGTTTAGACCTACAGATTTAGCTATAGGTAAAGGTAATCCCAATAAAGCAAAAATCCAATTAGGATGGGAAGCTAAGTATAAAATGCAGGATGTAGTGAAAATGATGGTAAAAGCGAGGTTAGAATCAAAGAAATCTAATCCAATCGGGAACTTTTGCTAAAATGGTCAAAGGATGTTTTCAAAGTTTTGGGTGACCAAAATTCGCTACTACACAAGCAAAGTCAACCTGCGTGGACTAACGAAGAACTGTAATTGAGTAAGTAAAATGCCACCTACACAAGCAAATTACGAGGTTTATGAACAAGATTATCCTGAGTGGTTGGATATTACCCTTAGCCAACTGCAAAATCGGGATTTGGAAAATATTGACTGGGAACATTTAATTGAGGAAATCACTGCCTTGGGAAACGAACAAAGGCGAAAGGTAGAAAGTTATTTACTAAGACTTTTAATTCATCTTCTATTGTATAATTATTGGAAATTAGAAAAAGATTGGTCAGGGAGGGGTTGGGAAAAAGAAATTGATAACTTTAGGCTGGAATTAGATTTATTATTAGAATCTAAAGTTCTTTATAATTATTGTCAAAAAATTATAGATAAAATTTACATCAAAGCTAGAAATAATGCCATTCGTAAATCTGAACTATCTCCAGAAATCTTCCCTGAAACTTGTCCTTATTCTTTAACAGAAATTCTCAACCCTGAATGGTTGCCATAATCAAAATAAATCTAACTTATCAACAGAAACATAAATATAAAATACAGGATATCGTGAGAATGATTGTAAATGCGAGGTTAGCTAAGTCAAAATCATGAAAGAAACCACTTCTCCTTCAGAATTGATAATTGAAGCAGGGCGGACAGAAAAGCAATACTGGCAAGATTTATGGCGATATAGAGAACTATTTTACTTCCTAGCTTGGCGAGATATTTTAGTTAGATATAAACAAACAGCCATTGGTATTGTTTGGGCGCTAATTCGTCCTTTTTTAACAATGGTAGTATTTACAGTTGTATTTGGGCAATTAGCAAAATTACCTTCAGAAGGTGCGCCCTATCCCATTCTCGTATTTTCCGCCATGTTGCCTTGGCAATTCTTTTCCAATTCCCTTTCAGAGTGTAGCAATAGTTTAATTAGCAATGCCAATTTATTATCAAAAGTCTATTTTCCTAGATTAGTAGTACCCACTAGCGCGGTAGTAGTCAGCTTCGTAGACTTTATGATTTCTGGGATAATTTTGTTAGCTTTAATGGCTTGGTATAACTTTATCCCCACTTGGCGAATTTTAACTTTGCCCTTATTTATCGGTGTCGCTTTTGCTGCTTCAATAGGTGCGGGTTTATGGTTAGCTTCTTTGAATGTGCAATATCGAGATTTCCGGTTTATTGTGCCATTTATAGTACAGTTTGGTTTATATATCTCACCCGTAGGATTTAGTAGCACTATTGTTCCTGAAAAGTGGCGGTTTCTCTACTCCTTAAATCCAATGGTGGGAGTGATTGACGGTTTTCGGTGGGCAATTTTGGGTGGGAATTCCCAGTTATATTTACCCGGTTTTCTGCTCTCCATGGGATTAGTGTTTTTATTATTAGTAAGTGGAATTTGGTATTTCCGCAAGATGGAACGGACATTTGCAGATGTGATTTAGTTTGTTAGACTTAAAAAAATTCCGGGCGATTAGTAATTATGGCTATCGCTACGCTATCGGAATTTCAAGTAAAGGAGATAAAAATGTATCAAACTAATCCTCCCGTCTCCCCAAAAGAAACCTTGCCAACGATGTATGATTTACCTAGCGAAGATCCAGAGGAGCCAGGGTTGCCAGACGAATTTCACCTTTTACAACCAGAATTATTGCGTAGCACCTTTC
>Ga0207909_1000143_pt1 | contig 27817 bp, 23 predicted proteins | sample LakMenEpi05May10_FD_150672 | JGI IMG/M metagenome (GOLD analysis project Ga0207909, IMG submission 150672) | Freshwater microbial communities from Lake Mendota, WI - 05MAY2010 deep hole epilimnion (SPAdes) | ecosystem: Environmental > Aquatic > Freshwater > Lake > Epilimnion/Euphotic zone ...
GCTGATGATGCGTGGGCATACAAATTCAAAAGGTGAACCTGATCTCAAAGCTGAAGATGAATTTCTCTTGAAGTGGGCGCGGATGTGGAACGAGATGCTTGATTGCCCAGAAGGTCGCGAGATGAAAGATATGTTGGATTACTTGGTGCCACGGTCTCAAATCATCGTGGCTCGTAAGCCCTAGCGTTTTGCGTTAATTCACCATTCTTTCGCGGCCCTCCCAGTACGGGGCACGCAAATCCTTCTTCAGGATTTTTCCACTCGGGTTACGAGGTAATGCATCAATCCAGTCAACGCTTGTTGGGCATTTGAATCGAGCAAGCAAACCCTTTGAGAATTCGATGATCTCTGCTTCGGTCACTGCGACGTCTGCTTTCTTCACCACGATTGCTTTCACGGTCTCGCCCCACTTTTCATGTGGAACACCAATAACTGCCACGTCTGCAATTGCAGGATGGCTCATGAGAGCACTCTCTACTTCTGCGGGGTACACGTTTTCGCCACCAGAGACAATCATGTCCTTCACGCGGTCATGGATATAGATGTACCCGTCTTCGTCTCTGTAGCCAGCATCGCCTGTCTTGAACCAACCATCTGGGGTGATTGACTCAGCAGTTGCTTTGGGATTGTTCCAGTAGCCCTTCATCACCTGCGGCGACTTGCACCAAATCTCACCGACTTCACGTGCTGGGAGTTCTTTGCCGGTGTCGTTGTCCATGATGCGGATCTCTACGCCAGGAGCAGGCAAACCACATGAGCGAAGTCGATGTGCATTTGGTCCCTTCGGATCATGATCTTCTGATGGGAGAAGGGTAGTAGCACCTGTTGTTTCGGTGAGACCGTATACCTGCATGAAATCACACTTGAACGCTTCCACACTGTTGGTGAGTACTTCAAGAGAAATAGGAGATGCTCCGTAGACCATGAGTTGCAAACTTGAAAAGTCCGCCTCTTTCACACTCGGCATCATCAACATGAACTGCAGCACTGCAGGCACTAGGAAGCCGTGTGTAATTTTGTGCTTCTCAATCAGTTGAATAACTGCATTGGGATCCATCTCTCTCACAATGATTGAAGATGATCCAACAAACTGACCTGCAGTTGCCCAACCGCCGCCACCAATGTGGAAGAGAGGCATGGCGACAAGGTTGATCATGTCGTCGCTTAATTTCCAGAATGTGCGAGCACCTGGCAACATCACGAAGAAGTTGTTGTTGGTGAGCATGACGCCCTTTGGCCGACCAGTAGTTCCACTTGAGTACAACTGGAACGCAACATCTTCTGATGCTGACTGCACTCCGGGGTCTGTAGTGGCTCCGCTGTTCACCCACGTTTCGTAATCAGTGTCGCCACCGGTTCCGCCAATCACCACGATGAGTTGTGTGGTGGTGAGGTTGGCGCGAATTGCTTCCACAACTGGCCAGAAGTCGGCATGCACAACCAAAACTTTGGCGGCTGCGTCATTAACAATGAATTCCACTTCTGGTGGAGCAAGACGCCAGTTGATGTCGACCGACACTGCGTTGATGAGTGCACAACCGTAGAAAACCTCGAAGTGTTCGATGCTGTTCTTGTCGAGGAATGCAACTCTGTCTTGCACGCCAACGCCAGCTGCTTGCAATGCGTTTGCCACACGGATGGAACGTTCGTACAGTTCGCCCCATGTGCGCGTGCGGTCACCTTCAATCAGTGAGTTGTCGGAAGCACGAGCTACTCCGTGGGTACGAACAATGTCAGCAAGGGTGGTGATGTCTTTAGCCATGCGAAAAATGTAGTCGCTCGGAGGGGGTCCGTGTACAGCGGCCACGGCTGGGAAAGAGGAGTGGCTGTCGTGCCAGAATGGGCAGATGAGTTCCACTGTTTCAGTTGTTAAAGAAGTATCCGCCCCTGTCGATGTGGTCTGGGCCATGGTGACAGACCTGCCCCGCATGGGCGAGTGGTCCCCCGAAAATCAAGGTGGAGAATGGGTAAAAGGTGCAACCGGCCCCGCTGTGGGTGCCCGATTCAAGGGCCACAACAAGAGCGGGAAACGCTCCTGGTCTACTTCGGTGGAAGTGAATGCATGCGATGCTCCTCGTACGTTTTCTTTTGGCCTCATGGTGGGCCGCAAAAACTGGTGCGACTGGGTCTACGAATTAGAGCCAACTGCATCTGGAACCCGTGTCACACATAGCTGGGTAGATCACCGAAGCAAATTTGCCAGCACATTAGGCAAGTGGATTAGTGGTGTTGCCGACCGAGGCGTCCACAACAAAGCCAACATGGAAGTCACACTCAATAACCTTGCTGCCGCCGCAGCATCAGTTAGCTGATTTCGTTTCTTACGCAATCCGTAACGTAAACGCGGGAGACGAGTCGGGCCGGTAGGGCAGAATTACGTCGTCACCAATGCGCGAGAGTTGGTGGTCATACCCCAACAAATATGTGTCACCTGTGGGTAGTCCAGCAATGTTGACAACTTTTGAATCCGGACGACCAAGCACCATGGCATATGTGAATCCGTCGGCACCGCGTGTGAGTCGGACAGTGGCACCATCTGATGTTCGTAGTTCAGTGATCTCATGCGGGTGAGAGGCGTAAATCGCAGCACCATTGACCTGTAGCCATTGACCAATTGCAAGTAAGCGCTCTTGTTGTATCCAGGGAATTTCACCAGATGCCATGGGGCCAACATTGAGCAAGAAGTTTCCGCCGGCCGCAACGATATTGATGAGCATATGAACTAGTTCAGTCGACGATGCATATGACGAATCATCTTCTTGTTCGTTGTAACCAAAGCTTGTGCCGATACCACGACACACTTCAAATTTCTTTCCTTCGAGAGGCGGAGTAGTGGTGTACTCAGGTGTCACAAAATCAGCATGTGCAGTGCCTTGCATTACGCCAAGAAAATCAAAGCGGTCGTTAACAACACCTTCTGGGTTTGTGTTGTAAAAATGTGCAAAGAGTTCAGCTGCGCCTGCGCCAAAACCTGGATATCCAATGTCGTTCCACAAAACATCAGGGGCGTATCGGCTGATGAGTTCACGGTAATGCGCCTCAACATATGCGTGGTACATGTCATCTTGTGGAATCGCCTTGTATAACGAAGCCCAGCCATCAATGCCGAGCCCCTGGAATGTCCAATCAATTCCGCCGGAGTAATACAGCCCTAGTCGTAAACCGTGTGATCGAACTGCTTCAGCACATTCACCCACAATGTCGCGAGTCGAAGTCCACTGTGAACCTTTGTGTGGGTTTGGTGTTTTACTTGGCCACAACAGAACGCCATCGTGGTGCTTGGTTCCCATCACGCAATATTTCGCGCCAGAAGCAGCGAATAGTTCACCCCAGCGTTCAGGTTGCCACCCCTGTGACGCTTCAAAGAATTGTGGAACAAAATCTTCATACGGTTGATCGCCGTATTTTTCTGCGTGGTGTAATGCCGCAGGAGAGCCGGGAGTTTGTAGTGAGTTCCAGTACCACTCGGAGTATGGACTTTCTGTGAAAGCTTCGCGTTCACCTTTCTCGGCAGCCAGGGTGAATGGGTCATCAGACACGGGGGCAAATGCCGGAATGGTAGATACAAACCAATGGACAAATATGCCGAACTTTGCACCGTCGTACCATTGCGGAACCTGATGCGATTGTAAAGACTCAAGGTTTGATGAGAATTGGCCCACGACCGTACGGTAGTCCAATAATTTTGTGTTCAAGTTGTCGGAATAGACCCGCTGTATAAAGGTATGCAAGGCTTGTGTATCCAACCGGAGGTACCTCATGGAAATTCTCACAGAACTAACCAACAACATTCTTCTCATCACTCTGAATCGTCCTGAAGCAGGAAATTCACTGAATGGTGCGCTGAGTGAAGGGCTGTCGAATGCATTGACCGATGCTGAAACAAACCCTGAAGTGCGAGCCATCGTCATCACTGGTGCTGGTGAAAAGATCTTTTGTGCCGGCATGGACTTGAAGGCATTTGCTGGTGGTGAAGACATCGCAAAAATAGGTATGGGTTTTACTGCATTACGGAAATGTTCAAAGCCACTTATCGCAGCTGTGAACGGTCACGCATTGGCTGGCGGCTTCGAAGTGGTCATGATGTGCGACCTCATTGTTTCAATCGAATCTGCAAAGTTTGGAATCCCCGAAGTGAAACGCGGTTTGTTTGCAGCGGGTGGGGGAGTTCGTCTTCCTGCTCGTATACCGCTTGCAGTCGCTATGGAGATGGGGCTCACTGGCGATCCAATCAATGCGGTACGGGCAAAAGAACTCGGCCTCATCAATCAAGTTGTACCTGTAGCCGAATTACGTGATGCGGCTCTTGCATTGGCTGCACGTATCACCGTAAATGGCCCTCTTGCTGTGCAGGCAACAAAGCAGTTGATGCTTGACGAAATTGGTGATGGCAATCCTCAACTCATGGGTGAACTGCAGCGCAAAGTGTTTACTAGCGAAGACGCCAAAGAAGGCCCAAGAGCCTTTGCAGAAAAGCGTGCACCCGAATGGAAGGGACGCTAACTGCGACCGTGCTCTCAGTTGTTGACTGAGTTGCTTATGTAAATGGTGACATCAGAAGAGATGTCGGCTGCGTCGCAATATGCCGCGTAGGTGGAACCAGATTGTGTTGCCACTTGCCATGGTGCATCGCCGCATTTCACTGAAAATGCAGTTTGCACATTCGCCATCGTAAATGTCATTGATGAAGTAGTGGCCTTTTGAGTCCTAGCGTCAATACCGGTGGTCAAGACACTGGTGGACATTCCTGCAACACATGAGATATCAGTACAAGCGGGGATTGATGATCCGCTTCCATCGTTCACTACGAGATTTGCCTGAAATCCTTTAGATCCACTTGCAGTTTTAGAGATCGTCCAGCCAGATGTATCGAATGAGATATCTGCATTACCTCGCGTAGAAACCGCATTGTTGCTTCGTGCAGAAGCTTTTGCTGCTGCAATGCGCACCGCAACAGAAGGGAGTCCAGGCTTTACTGCAGGCGCTTCAAGGCCTTGTGGAAGATCATTGGATGTTTTGGTGTTATCCAATTGACCTTTCTTGGTGACTTCAGTTTCATTTCCTGCGTCGTCCACTGACTTCACTGTGATTTCGTTTGGCGCAGATTGTGTTGTGATGGTGTATTCGACGCCAGTTTTGTCTGGTGAAGCATCCACTGCAATTGCGCCAGAGTCTGCAGTGGCAGTGGCCTCAACCTTCTGTCCGCCTTCGGTTTCTGTTACTACTGCAATCTGCTCACCAGTTGAAGTAAGAGAAGTGTTCTCTCCAGAAGCAGTTGCAACAATGTTTCCATCAGCAAGTGTTGCAGTCACGGTTGGATCGTCTGTTGAAATACCTGATGCTGAAATATCTACGGTTGTGTCGTTCTTGCCTGAAGTGGTGTATTGAAAACCAACAGAGCCGGTGAATCCGGCAACAGCAACAACAGACTTTGAAGTGATTTTTGTCTTTCCAGTTGTTCCATATACCAAGTAATCAACTGGCGCGCCTGATGTTGTCGAAGCTGAGCGTAAAGGTTGTGCTGTTGTTTCGCCGGCGCTGTTGTTGGTAGCAGAGACTGTGCCATCAGGAGTCTCTACTTCCCAGTCAGATGAAGCTGAACGAATGAGAAGAAGCGTTTTTTGCACTCCACTCTTTTCTCCGCAGAATGGACAAGTTCCAGTGACACGAGAAGAAAGTGGCGTGATGTCGATGTCACCTTTCCCGCCTTTCCAAATATTTGGATCGTTAGCAGGATCTTTCCCTGAGAATGAAAATGTCCACTCCTGTGATTCAAGGTCAACAGTGACGTACCTATCGCCGCCTGGCCAGTTGGAGTCGTACACCTTTACCTTGGCAACTTTTTCAGAAGGCCATTCCACTGCGTAGGGAAGAATTGCGTGTCCGCCTCCATCGGTATACACACCCAAACTGAATTCAGGCTTGCCAGTTTTTAGTGATGCAGAGAGTGCCGCAACAATGTCTGAGGGTGACTGCTTCGCCCATGCTTTTGTGGCGTTCGTCGTCTCATTCAGGAATTGAGTTGCAAATGCACGAATGATTGCGTGTGTTGTGTCGCCGGAGTTCTGAAGACTAAATGTCGCAGGAGTGCTCTTTTCTTGGAACCGTGAAGCGGACAAGACCGCGAGACCTTCGCAATGCCCAGATGAACGAGCTTGGTTCACCATGCGCGCCCACGCTGCTGCTTCGGCAGTAAGTGTGCATGGAGAAGAGGTAGATGTGCAGATCTCGGCTCCGTTGCCAAACATGGCCACCATGTCGTCCGCGTTGAACTCTTCAGTTGATGCAGTAGATGCGAAATTGGCGAAAGAAAAGCCGTCGGGGCTGGGGTTGAGTCCACTCGCAACTGGCGTTGCATCAAGAGGTGGAACAGAAACAGATGTGGAAGCACCGCCACCGCCACTACATGCGCTGAGTATGGCAACGACGAGGCCGATGAGGAGTGTGGGTTTGAGGTGACTGTTCACGGTGAAGACCTTAGGGCAGAATGAGAGTATTATTAGACAAGTTATCCAATTACATGGATGAGAGGAAGTCAGCGTGCACGTACAACGCAACATCATGATGAAGGCTGGCAGAGCCCTGGTGGCCACGGTATTGGTGGCAGGTCTAGTTGCTAGTTGCAGTGGGTCTGAAGACAGAAAGCGCAACACGGCTTTTACCACGCTTCCTGACGGCGTTGGTGCAGACTCCACCGTGCCTGCGGAACCTACGGATACAACACTTCCAACTGAAACCGAAACCAGCACAACAGTCGCATCGTCAGATTCAACTCTTCCCCCTACAACTGGTGAATACGCCGTGGGAGACACTGGTCCCGGCGGCGGCGTGGTGTTTTTCATCGACGCTGAAAGTGCATTTCCAGATTTCGATTACTTGGAAGCTGCTCCCGCCGATTGGAACGGCAAGGATGGCGATCCATCAGTTGCATGGTGTTCCAACATGACAACAAAGATTTCTGCTTCAAAGAATGCAGTAGGAGCTGGGGCTGAGAACTCGAGCGCGGCAAGTACATGCGCTAACGGTGCGGCGTCTAAAGCAAGTGCTTATGCGGGTGCTGGGAAATCCGATTGGTTCTTGCCATCAAAAGACGAGCTGAAGTTGTTGTTCAATAACCTTGCAGACAACTCACTTGCTGGGTTATCTGGCGGCGTGTATTGGAGCTCCACCTCATCAAGCGATACACGTGCGTGGGCAGAACTCATGTCAGATGGCACTCAGGGAACAAACTTCCGAACGTCGGTGTTCTTAGTTCGCCCTATTCGCGCGTTCAAGTAATTCGAGACCTTCACTCTTGGTTAGGGTGTGCTCATGACTCGAGCACAACTCACTAAAGATTCAATAGACCTCGGCATCGTTGTATGTGATGCTGAAAAATCACTTGCTTTTTACCGAGACTTACTTGGTTTCGAGTTTAAAGGTGAGATGCAAATGCCAGGTGGCGGCACCATGTACCGCCTTCTATGCGGCACAACATTGTTGAAACTAGTGAAGGCCAATGATGAACCTGCTCGACCAGCAGCAGGAGGAATCACTGGAGCATGTGGTTATCGCTACTTCACAATCAGTGTCAGCAATATTGAAGAGATCACGTCAGCATGCGAAACAGCTGGCTACAAGGTGGCAGTTCAGCCACGTGAACTTCGTGCGGGAATTACCATCTCAATTGTTGAAGACCCCGATGGAAACCTTGTGGAGTTTCTTCAGGTCGCTTGATGCTGTGTCACTGCATCGCGAGTCGGCAGTGAAGGGACGGCTCCACGAATAGTGGTTGCCAAAGCCCCTGCAATAGAAGCAGTCTGTGCGGCGAGTTGAATCTCTTGTCCGCGCGATAGTTCTGCGCATAGTGCGCCAACAAATGCATCACCTGCACCAACAGTGTCAATAGCGAGCACCTGGGTTGGCGCAATTGAGACTGTGGAGTTTGCGTCTGTTATCTCCGCACCGCGTGCACCCAAGGTGGTGATGACGGTAATTGCACCTGCGTGAAGCAGCTGTGTTGTTCCTCCCAGTGCTTCTGATTCCGTTTCATTGGGTACAACAATGTCGCACATCGCCAGAAGAGTGTCTGAGAGTTGTGCGGCGGGCGCGGGGTTGAGCACCGTAATTGCCTCACTATGACGCGCCTGTGTGAATACATACATGACAGTGGTGAGAGGAATTTCCAACTGAGCAAGCACCACAGATGCGCTCGGGAGAGTGAATGAGGCCGCAACTACGTAACTATTCGCGCCAGGCACAATCACAATTGTGTTTTCACCCTTGCTATCTACCGTGATGAATGCACGCCCGGTAGGTGCGTCCACGGTGATGAGTTGCGACGTGTCGACTCCTTCGAGTTCGAGAGTCTCTCTCAAGATTGAGCCGGCACTGTCATTTCCTACGCAACCAATGAATGCAGTGCGAGCCCCCATGCGAGCAGATGCAACTGCTTGGTTCAGGCCCTTACCTCCAGCATGTTCTGCATAATCGAGTGACACAAGAGTTTCGCCGGCTGTTGGAAGGTGTGAGGTTGTACTCACAAGGTCCAGATTGCAGCTGCCCACCACAACGACGTCGAAGTCTTTCTCTTGGCTCATCAGAGAACTCTCGCATATGGGGACTAATGTTTCTTACATGTCAGGGAAAATTCAGATGATTGTTGATTGTGATCCTGGCCACGACGATGCAATGGCTCTCGTTGTTGCCGCCCGTCATGCAGATGTTCTTGGCGTTACAACTGTTGCTGGCAACGCGCCTTTGCATTCCACCACACGCAATGCTCGGATTGTGTTGGATCTCATCGGGTCACAGATCACTGTGCACTCGGGAGCAAGTCGACCTCTTGTTGCACCTCCGCATGATGCATCCCATGTGCACGGCAAGAGCGGACTCGACGGTGCTGATTTGCCAGAGCCTTCGCGTGGACCGGATAGTGAAAACGCAGTTGAATTCATCATTGAGACCTGCAGAGCAAATGAAGGAGTCTGGTTAGTTCCGATTGGGCCGTTGACCAATATTGCTCTCGCGCTACGAGCTGCTCCAGATCTTGGTTCACGAATTGCTGGAATCTCGCTCATGGGAGGTGGAACTTTTGGCAATGTAACTGCGGCTGCTGAATTCAATATTTGGGCAGATCCTGAAGCTGCCGACATTGTGTTCACATACGGAGGGAAATTATTGATGAGCGGCTTAGATGTCACTCATCAATTGCAAGCAACACCATCGCGCCTTGCTCGTATTCGTGAAATTCCTGGCAAGATGCCCCAGGTGCTCGCAGATTTGTTGGCGTTCTATTCGAAGTCGTACATCAATTCGCATCGGGATATGACAGGAGCAGCAGTGCATGACCCATGCGCCGTTCTGGCGTTGACGCATCCAGAGTTGTTTTCTATTTCTCCCGAACATGTAGTGATTGAATTAACTGCTGAACGCACTCGTGGCATGACACTCGTTGATAGGCGTCAATACTCAAAACCAGTTGCGCCCAATTGCGACGTGGTGTGGGGCGTAGAAGATGAACCTGCATTTGACGTCTTGATAGAAGCAATACGGTTCTTCACATGAGTACAGTTGTCGGATGCGCAAAAATCCACTCCTAGCGATTTTCACTACGGTATTCATCGACTTGGTGGGATTTGGAATTCTTATTCCGGTCTTTCCGTTGCTTATTGCTGAGGATTCCCCATTTCGCGTGACCCCAGATGGTTGGTCTTTTACACAAGGACTCGTGATGTTGGGCTGGCTCCAAGCCATCTATCCATTTTGTACGTTTATTGCTTCACCAATTCTTGGACAATTGTCAGACAGGTTTGGTCGCAAGCCGGTTCTTGCAATCTCCATTTTTGGAACTTCAATCGGGTACGTCCTGTTCGCAATTGGTATCAGTACCGGCAACCTTCCACTTCTCTTTGCTTCCCGTGCACTTGACGGATTTACGGGTGGCAACCTTGCAGTAGCTAATGCTGCAATTGGTGACATCAGCACAAACGAAAACAGAGCTAAGAATTTCGGCTTCCTCGGAGCGGCATTTGGCATGGGCTTCATTATTGGGCCTTACTTGGGAGGCAAGCTCAGTTCTCCCAATGCAAGTTTCTATGGTCTTTTTGACACGCCTCATTGGTTTAACGCGACTACGCCGTTTTGGTTCGCAGCCATTATCGCAATGTTGAACTGCGTCGCGGTACTGACAACCTTCCCTGAAACCATCAAAGAAAAGTTCCACGCTGGTCGTATCAATGCCACTCAGTCAATTCAGAATGTGGTGAATGGTTTTCGCTCTGAACGCCTACGAGTGGTGCTGATAGCAGGATTTCTTTTTAGTTCAGGCTTTACATTTTTCACTACATTCTTCGGAATTTATCTAAAAAATAATTTCGATTTCTCTGCCTCTAAAACTGGTGATTACTTTGCCATCGTTGGATTGTTTATTGCCTTTTCACAAGCAGTACTTGTTGCGCGAGTCGCGAAAAAATTGGTGGACTTCAAGGTGTTGCGGTTCAGTTTGTTTGGTAATGCAATCATGATGTTGTTCTACTTTGCAGTGCCAACGTCCTTTTCGTTTGGTTTGTACTTAGTCATTCCGCTCTTCACGGCTTTTAACGGTCTCACTATGGCGAACATGACGAGCCTTGTTAGTCGTTCTGCAGAACCTGGCCAGCAGGGTCAAGCGATGGGTATCTATTCCAGTGTGCAGAGTCTCGCGCAGGTTCCTGCATCAATTCTTGTTGGCTACATCACTACAAGTGTTACCTCTAGCCAGCCATTGGTTGTTGCTTCAATCTGTATCGCGCTTGGTGGTTTGTTGTTTCTTCTTTTCTTCAAACCAAAATATGTGAGCAGCGTTCCTGGTGCACAAATGGGCGCGCCAAGTCACTAATTAAGTCATCATGGCAACACGAGGCGTTCTCTTTTTTGATCTTGATGGCACCATCGCTGATTCGGGCGCCGGCATCCATGCTTCACTAAATGAAGTGTTTGAGTCCCACGATTCCGAGCCATTGACCATCGAGGAACTGCACACGGTTATTGGGCCGCCACTACAAGAGTCTCTTCCAACTCTTTTTGCTCCACGAGGAATCTCGCATGAACTTGTTGACACCTTTATTCATGAGTATCGAGCGATATACAAGGCACATCATCTTCCGCGTACTCAATTCAATGATGGGATGAAGGACGCTTTAGAGATTCTTCACAATCACTACTACTTGGCAGTCGTGACCGCTAAACCTGAACCTCAAGCACTTGTCGCAATAGAAGCGCTTGGCATTACAGACATGTTCGTCACCATTGTTGGTCCAGAGAATGACCAGCCTCATCCGAAGACTTTGCTGCTGCAGCGTGCATTGAGAGAAGTTATTACGTCGCTCGGAGACGAACCTCTGCTTCAACAATGCTGGATGATTGGTGATCGGCACCACGACATTGAGGCTGGTGTCAATGTTGGCACCAACGCGATGGGAGTGCTGTGGGGCTTCGGATCAAGAGAAGAACTGCAATCGGCGGGGGCACATGTAGTTGTCGAAGACCCCGAAGAACTCATCAGGGTGTTATTGGACGCACTCGACCAATAGCGAACATAATCCATTCGTCCTGCACAAAATTCCTGTCGAGAAAGTGTCCTACACTTCAAGAATTGAAGGGGGCAACATGTTGAATCGTCCAGGAGCACCATTACGAATTCGGGGAGTCCATGGTTCGCCGTACTCATTGAAGATGCGTGCAGTGCTGCGTTATCGACACATTCCGTTTAAATGGGTTCCCCAAGGCTCGAAATGGGATGACCTGCCGCCGTTTCCTCTCATTCCTGCTATTGCTTTTCCGGATGCAACTGGTGCGTATACGGACACGATGATTGACTCAAGCCCATTGATAGCGCGCCTTGAGGGAATGTATTCAGAGCGCAGTCTTGTTCCAACAGATGCCGTAGTGGCATTCATCGACTACTTGCTTGAGGATTACGCAGACGAATGGGTAACAAAGCAGATGTACCACTATCGCTGGTACTACAAAGAGGCTATTGATAAAGCAGGAAAACTTTTGCCGCTCGATAGTGATCAGCAAATGCCTGTCGAAATGTTGTCGCGCTTCAGTAACTACATCACGGAACGTCAAATTGGTCGGCGTGCGCTAGTGGGTTCAACTGAAGAGAACAAGCCTGCGATTGAAGAGTCATTCCATCGTTTACTTGACATGATGCAGGCTCATCTCGCAGTTGCACCTTTTCTATTAGGCGATCGACCAGGACGTGGAGATTTTGCTCTCTTTGGTCAGATGACAGAACTATTGCGTTGGGATCCAGAGTCTGTGCGCATCGGCATTGAGCGTGCACCACGAATGGTGAACTGGGTTGAACGTGTAGACGATTTGTCGTGGTGGGACGTAGAAGGCGATGAAGGTTGGGTTACTCGAGATGCAATTCAACCCACAGTTCTTGCATTACTGCCAGAGATTGGCCGCACGTATGCACCCTTCTTGTTAGCGAATGAAGCAGCAATGGAAGTTGGTGCAGAAACTTTCTCTTGCGTCATTGATGGCCACCCATATAGCCAGGGAACTTTTGTGTATCAGCGCAAGTGCTTGAAGTGGATTCGTGAAGAGTACGCAAAGCTTTCGGCAAATGATCGCCGTGACGTGGATGCCTTATTGGCAGGCACTGGCTGTGAGATCTTGTTTACGGCATGAGCTCAACTGATGTTGTGCTTTTTGGACATTGGATCTGTCCATTCTCTGTGAGAGTCGAGTTTGCGCTCGCTCAAAAAGCAATTACGTATTCCGTTGTCGATGTCCCACCACGTGCAGTGCGCCCGAAGGGTTTCGTGGTACCCGAAGAGTTCATCGCTCACAGCCCAAAACTAGAAGTTCCGATGGTGCGAGTCGGCGAGACGTATCTTGCAGATTCCATCCCAATCTTGCAGTGGTTGGAAGAACTTTTCCCTTCACATTCTTTGTCGCCTACTGATGATGCGCAGCATGCATTAATGATGGAGCGAGTGGATTGGCTCGATAAATACGTGTATCGCCCCATGATTGGCGTGTACTACGGGACAGACTCTGTGAAAATTGCTGAAGCAAGTGCGGCGTTTGCCAACGCCTTGGAGACAGTTGATTCCTGGTTGCTCACTTCTCCGTGGCTTGCAGGAGACCAACCGACATTGGCTGAAGCGATTATGGCTGGGGTGTACACGCGATGGTCTGGACTACAAAGACTTGGGATGACGGCAGTTCTTCCTCAATCAGTAGAGACGCATTGGGAACACATGCATTCGCTTGCTGGCTGGCAAGTGGTTGCGTGGTCCGATGAGCAAACAGACGAGTTCGTTGGGCGCTTCTTGAAGTATCGAGAAATACAAAACTCTTAGCATCCTTCTTCCACTACTCTGCATGAGTGGCAAATACTGGGACAATGATGAGCGAAGTCTCAGAACTGTGGAAAATCACTGCATTTCGCCGTCTCTTAATTGCTCGTGTTGTCAGCAATATTGGAAATGGGATTACTCCTATTGCTCTTGCATTCGGAGTTCTTGCAATTCCCGGTGCTGACGCCGGTTCGCTTAGTTACGTCACAACAGCTCAGATGATTCCCCTCGTGTTGTTCATGCTCATTGGGGGAGTGGCTGCAGATCGATTTGGGCGTTCACAGTTAGTGGGTGTAACAGACATTGTTGGCAGCATCTTTGTTGGCATCAGTGCGCTGTCTTTTTTGACTAGCCATGCGTCTATTCCACTTTTGTGCTTTAACGGATTCATCTTCGGAATGCTCAATGCGCTTTGGTATCCGGCCTTCAGTGGAATCATGCCGATTATTGTCCCGGCCAAACTGTTACAAGCTGCTAACTCCACCGTGGGCTTAGCTGCGAATGCCGGGTTTACCCTAGGCGCAAGTATCGCGGGGGTACTTGTCTCCACTGCTGGTTCGGGTTGGGGTCTTCTAGTTGATGCTTTTTCTTTTCTCGTTGCAGGCATCTTGGTACTGCGGATGAAGTTGCCTCGTAATGCTCAGCCTGAAGAGGGCGAGGCGAGGGAAACAATATTTGCGCAATTGCGCGGAGGTTGGTACGAGTTCTCGTCACGTCGGTGGATAGTCATTGTTGTCGTATGTTTCGCTTTCTTCCACATGGGCTTTGAAGGATTCCTAGGCGTGCTCGCTCCCGTGCAGATGAAAGAAGCACTAGGTGGCGCAAAAGACATGGGCATCATGATGTTTGGGTTTGGCGTGGGTGCAGTCAGTGGCACTGCGTTGGCTTTGAAATTGCGACCGCAACGTCCGCTCGTTCTTGCAGTGGGTGTTTGCCCAATTGTCGGTTTATGGATTTTGTCTCTCGCTGTGCCTATGCCGATTTGGGTGCTATTCCTAATGGCAATGGCAGGTGGAATTGCACTTGATCTGATGTATGCCAATTGGATGACAACGATTCAAACAAATGTTCCTCAAGAAGCTTTGTCACGAGTTGGTTCGTACGACGCATTTGGTTCGCTCGCGTTTGCACCACTCGGATTGTTCTTGGCTGGCCCGTTCACACATTTAGTTGGTGCACGAACAGCGCTGATTGCAGTAGGACTGATGGTGTTTATCGCGGCCTTGTTGCCGTTGGCTTCATCTGAGGTGCGTCACCTAAAAGCGGTGACTCACGAAGACCACGCCTAAGCGCGAACGAGTCGACCAGGGCGAGCGCCCGTATCAACACCATTTCGACGAGTGATAGCTCCATTAACAATTGTGGCTACATACCCATCGGCTGATTGCAGAATGCGACGGCCTCCAGCTGGTAAGTCGTTCTCTGCGTGCGGTGCGTTCAGACGCAGGTTCTGAAAATCAATAACATTGATGTCGGCGCGCTTGCCTTCAGCAACTTGGCCGCGATCAGAGAGTCCCATAACTGCTGCTGTTGCGGTGGTTTGCATGCGCACTGCCTCTTCAATACTCAACTTTGGACCACGAGCACGATCGCGTGCCCAGTGCGTCAATAGGTAGGTAGGAATTGAAGCGTCGCAAATCATGCGCACGTGAGCACCACCATCACTCAGGCCGTTGATAGCGGCTGGGTGAGTAAGCATCTCGTAGATGACGTCGTGGTTTTCGCCGACATAGTTCAAAGTGGGGAACATAAGCGATGCGGTGCCACCATTTTCATTCAACAAGTCATAGGCCATTTCAAAAGTGCTAACGCCAGCCTTATCTGCAAGTGCCTTCACAGACATCGCAGGGGTTGGTTCGTAGTCCACGTTGTCGCCCATGGCGTACATGAGATGTGGAATCATGCCGAGTGCTGGCCCGAGCCCATCGAACTGCACTGCAGAGTTCACTGGTTCATCTGGTTCTGACAAAATCTGCGCGCGTACTGAAGACTTTGCCAACTCGGTGCGCAGATCAGCAAGTGAGTGCGTAGCTGCCAATGAAATAAATGTGGGACGCTTGGCAAATGGGTGATACCCAGCCCAGCACACCATCATTCCGAATGGTCGCGCGGCAACTTGTGGTCGCAAGTACCCACCCTTTTCAAGAATCATTGATGAATAGTCGAGCGCTTGCTTCCACGTGTCTGGCATCGTTGCGTACTGCAACAACAAATATGTGACTTTCAAATCTGTGCGAAGCGCAAGGTCTCCCATCCATTGAAGTTCTTCTGTCATTCCCATGGTGGGCTGGTTGCCACCGTCGGGAAGTACTTCAGGAGCGATTTCAAAAATTCCCCCGCCGCCTGCAATGAGTGCATCGGCAATTGCATTCAGTTCTTCGCTACTGGCAAATGTTCCAGGAACAGGTTCACCATCTTTTGCTTTGTGACCCATGGTTCGACTGGTGGAAAAACCAACTGCACCGGCTTCGCGTGCTTCGCGCACGATGCGAGCCATCTCGGCAATGTCTTCAGCAGTGGCATCTTCGTTACGCGCCCCTCTGTCGCCCATGACATAACCACGAACAGCACCATGGGGAACATAAGCAGCGATATCCATTGAGTAACGACGACGATCAATTGCGTCAAGGTATTCAGGGAAAGTTTCCCACTCCCATTTAATGCCTTCATGAAGAGCTGTTCCGGGAATATCTTCCACACCTTCCATCAATTGCACGAGCCATTCCTCGCGCCCTGGACGTACTGGTGCAAAGCCAACTCCGCAGTTGCCAACAACAACAGTGGTGACACCGTGGCCACTTGAAGGTTCTAGCAGTGTGTCCCAACTCACTTGGCCGTCGTAGTGAGTGTGAATATCAATAAAGCCAGGAGTGACAAGTTTTCCAGTGGCGTCAATTTCTTCTGTTGCTTCACCAACAATTGTGGACGCAACCTGTGCAATGACTCCGTCTTTGACAGCAACATCAGCAGTAAATGCCGGTGCTCCTGTGCCATCGACAACTGTGCCACCGCGAATAATGAGATCAAACATGAGAACCCCCTTCTCTATAAGCGAGTGTAGTGAGTACCTATCGGGCAGGAAAGGGTTGAACGACAAATTTGATAGGAGAACCGAACAATCTGGATACAACGGGATAGTCCGCACGACACCTAGAGATTGCACTGTTCCTATCTAGTATCGAGGGTGAACATGTTGGAGGTGTGCGATGACAATGACAGACAATGCCAAGACATCTAATTCTCGAAGGACAGAACATTTTGATGTTCTGATTGTCGGAGCCGGAATATCGGGAGTGGGATCTGCGTATCACCTCCAGGAGCAGGCGCCGAATAAGTCGTATGTCATTCTTGAAAAGTATGAGACGTTCGGCGGAACGTGGCATATGCACACGTACCCAGGTGTTCGCTCTGATAGCGACCTCTACACATTTGGGTATCGATTCAAGCCGTGGACATCTGCACCAATTGCGAGTGCTGACGAAATCAAGAAATACATGGCCGCAGTAATTTCTGAGAACAACATCGACAATCACATTCGTTATCGTCACGAAATCACGGCAGCGTCATGGAACAGTCTTGAGCAACGCTGGACTGTCACCGTTACAAATCTTGCTAAAGGCGAGTCCTTCCAGATGACCACAAATTTCTTGTGGATGTGTCAGGGCTATTACAAGCACTCCGAGGGGTACACCCCTGAATGGCCAGGCATGCAGAATTACAAGGGGCGCATTGTGCACCCTCAAACATGGCCAAAGGATCTGGACTACAAGGGCAAGAAGGTCCTAGTGATTGGTTCTGGTGCAACGACTGCCACTTTGGTTCCTGCAATGGCTGCTGAATGTGAACACGTCACCGTGCTGCAACGTTCACCGACGTATTTCATTCCGGGGCGTAATGCAAATGAACTTGCCGATACTCTTCGCCAACTCGAAGTAAATGAAGAGTGGATTCACGAGATTGTGCGCCGAAAGATTTTGTTCGACGGCCAACAAGTAACCGATATGGCGTTTCAGTATCCAGAGATGGTGAAGGATGCGCTTCTAGATGGAATCAAGCCACTTCTTCCAGAGGGTTATGACATTGCGAAGCACTTCACGCCAAAGTATCGACCATGGCAGCAACGAATTGCATTTGTTCCTGAAGGTGATTTGTTTGCCGGAATTAAGTCTGGCAAGGCCAGCATGGTGACCGATGAAATTGAGACGTTTACCGAAACAGGTGTTGTTACCAAAGATGGGACAGTCATTGACGCAGACATTGTTGTGACAGCTACTGGGTTCCACCTCAGCGTTCTAGGCGATATCCCATTTGATCTTGATGGCAATCCCGTTGATTGGTCTGAAACCGTGACATATCGCGGAATGATGTTTACAGGTATTCCCAATCTTGCGTGGGTGTTTGGTTATTTCCGCGCCAGCTGGACATTGCGAGTTGACATTATGGGTGACTTCATCACGCGCTTGTTCAAACACATGGAACAAAAAGGTGTGAAAAGTGTGACGCCACAACTACGACCCGAAGATGCTGACATGACAATTGGCCCATGGATGGATCCGAATAACTTCAATCCGAATTACCTCATGCGGAGTCAACACCTGATGCCGAAATCTGGTGACAAACAAGAGTGGAAACACGATCAGAACTATTCGCTAGAAAGCAAAGTCTTGCCAACAGTTGATCTTGACGATGGCTGCTTGATTTACAAGTAGCTACTTGTTTGCAAAGGCTGGGCAGAGTCCAGTCTTTTTATAGTGACACCAGTCGCACAAATTCGAAACCTTGCAGTGGAATTCACCAGTGTTGCAGGCGTTATCGAGTGCTTCTTTTGTTTCGACGATTGTTCCCATTGCTGTAGCAAGAAGGGCAGGGGTGACCTGCAATGTCTTCTTTGTTGATTCCGTGAGATAGAGAAGATCGAGCTGGGATGTCTGAACGTCGTTTGCAGATTCGAGCATGAGTGCATATGCGAGAAGCTGAAAAAACTGTCTATCTGGAGTGTTGTATCGCGGATTAGGAACTCGGCCGGTTTTGTAATCGGAGATGATGGCAGTCTCATCGTCGCTAATGGAAAGACGGTCGATGAATCCGCGCATGCGCACTCCTTCGACCTCGCTTTCAACTTCGAGTTCCATCTCATCGATGTACGTTTCTTGCGGATTCTCAAGGTTCCAGAGATTGATCATGTTCGAAAAGGCAGTTTGCTTGAATTTCTTGATGTCACCCTTGGGCTCGTCAAGCGACAGAACTTTCTCTTCCCAACCGTTATCGGCCCATAATTGGCCAGCCAATGTCTTCACAGAATCGTGACTGCGCTCGGATGGATCGAGCAAATACAAGTGCTCGAGAACCTCATGGGTGAAGGTGCCGAGTTCGGTGGCCCAAGATGGAGGCTCTTTGATGTTGTCGAACTTATTGATCTTGAATTTCTGCGGGCAGTCTTGGTACAGGCGAATAGAAGATGGTGACAGATAATCCGGTGGAGTAAACATTGTTCTTATTCTTTCATGTCCGTGTAACGGACTTTGAGGTTGTCCTTATCCGGCAATCATTTCGGCGTAGAGGGGCAAAAGATTTGCAGGCCCGCCCACCAGGAATGTGGTGATGCACGACTCGCGCCATTTTGCTAAATCGTCCTTGATTTTGTCCATGGGGCCAACGAGTGCAACATCTTCCACCATTTGCAATGGAATTATTGCTGCGGCTTCCTGTTTCTTGCCAGCCAAGTACAAATCCTGCACTTTCAGTGCAACATCTTCGTATCCCATGCGTGCGAAAACCTCGAAGTGGAAGTTTGCACCGCGTGCACCCATTCCACCTGCATACAACGCAAGGAACGGTCGCACCATGTCTGCGCACTTCTCAACATCGTCACCAGGAACGATGGTGACAGTTGCTGCAATCTCGAATCGGTCAGCCTTGTTTGCTTCGCCACTCTTTGCGAATCCTTCACTAAGGCACTGCCTGTAGAAACCATCTTCTTTTGGCGAGAAAAATAATGGAAGCCATCCGTCGCAAATCTCTGCAGAAAGTGCAACGTTCTTTGGGCCTTCTGCTCCAAGAAAGATTGGAATGTTCGGGCGAAACGGATGAATGGTGCTCTTGAGTGGTTTGCCAAGACCAGTGCCGCCTTTGTATGGCATGTCGTAATGCGCACCGTGGTAATTCACTGGTTGTTCGCGACGAACAATCTCACGGATGATCTCTATGTATTCACGTGTACGTGCAAGCGGACGTGGATAAGGCTGGCCGTACCAACCTTCGGCAACTTGTGGTCCAGACGCACCGAGGCCAAGAATGAAGCGACCATTACTCAGGTGGTCCATAGTCATCGCAGCCATTGCAGTTGTGGCCGGTGTGCGGGCACTCATCTGCATGATGGAAGTGCCTAGCCGAATGTTTTTTGTATGCGAACCCCACCATGCAAGGGGAGAGAGAGCGTCAGAACCGTATGCCTCTGCAGTCCACACACTGTCGAAGCCGAGCTTGTCGGCTTCTTTAATGGCTTCTAGTGCGCCTGAAGGTGGGCCACTGCCCCAGTAGCCAGTTGTGTATCCGAGAGAGATGTTCTTTGCCATTGCGCCACCTTAGATGACGCCGGCTGAGTGCGATAACGAGCCACAACCATGGCTCCCACCGGGATTGCAAAGAACAGGATCTTTGTAGGCATTGGCTCATATGCGGCCGCAAGGCAGAGACCTAACCCACTTGCAACGGCATAGGAAATGATTGTCTGCACTGCGAGTGCTGTTCGTGAAGGTTTCTTCATGAACAAATGGTCTCTCATCAACCTTGATTCAAGATGAATTACACGCCAACATAAGTTGACTATTCAAAGAAGCGTAGGCAGGAGCGTCCGACAACTATCGGGTGATGCCACCGAAGGCGCCTCGTTCGCGCACTTTGTCCATGAAGTCAGGCAAGTACGCATCTTTGGGAGTCAGACGAACCATCTCATCGAGAATGACCGCGTCGTCTCCAACAAGAATGCGCCAATCGCCCCGTTGCACACTGTCCAAAATAAACGTTGCTGCTTCGGCTGCAGACATTGGTGCGTTGTCTCTGAAAGATTCACCACCAGCGATCATGAGTACTCGTAAATCCTCATCGCTGAATGCGCTTGTGTCGATGCCACCTTTGGCCATGCGCGCGCGTGCCTTCTCTAACTTTTCCGCACTCATCTCTTTTGGGTCATTGCCAAGCAACTTTCCAGAGTTGATAGCGATTGACGTTCCAATATGGCCAGGCATAACAACAGATGCGCGCAGTGTGGGTGCGTTCATACGGAAATCTGTAATAAGAGCTTCAGTAAAGCCCTTAACGGCAAACTTTGCTGCGCTGTACGCCGTGTGTGCGGTGTTGGGTCCAAGTGATGCCCAAAAACCATTTACTGAACTTGTATTCACCACATGTCCAAATGGTGCTTTAAGAAGTAGAGGTAGGAAAGCACGCGTGTTGTAGTACACGCCGTACCAGCACACTCCGAATGTCTTTTCCCATTCAGTTCTGTCGCTTTCCATAATGCTTCCGCCGCCGCCGATGCCGGCATTGTTGAACACCACGTTCACATGAGGGCGCCAAGTGGCAACTGCATCACGAAATGAAAGTACTTGTGCTTCGTCAGAAACGTCGGCCATATGAGTGAGGATTGCGCCAGGGTTGCCATCTTTCACGCAGATATCTACAGTTTCAGCGAGGTTGTCAACGATGACGTCACACGTAGCAACGTCACACCCTTGGGCTGTGAGTTGCCGCACTAATTCGCGACCCATACCTGTACCGCCACCGGTTACTACCGCTACATGTCCCTTGTACCCGTTTTCGAATCGCTCTGCCATTGTTCCCCCTCGGAAATGAGTTGCGCTCTGCAACACGTGTGAGAGTAGTAGGAATAGGGCCCTGTGGTCATTTCGGACCACCCATTGCGTACGGTGAGGGTATGAAACGGATCTCATCCAACATTGTCGGCATCTCAATATTCGCATTGGCGCTGTCCACTGTGGTTGTGGGGGTCGCTTGGGCGGGCACGTCTGCATTACGTAATCCCGAAAGCGCTATCTCGGCTAGCGACACCACAATGCCAACAGACGACTCGGTGCCGAATGACGGCGACAATGTTGTTATCGACCCCGGCACTCCGCTTGACAATTCGGAACTGACGCAGTTGGTCGCAAGCTTGTCTGAACAGATTGATGATCTGTCCGATGTGGTGAACCAGAGCGTCGAGGAACTCGATGCAGCGGTGCAACGCATTACAGATGCAGAGACTGGTCTTGCTGATGCACAAACAGATGCCACCAGCGCTTTGTCACAAGCCAAGAAAGCAGTGATTGCAGCCGAAGATGCTTCATCAAAAGTTGATGAAGTTGCTACAAGCGTCGAACAGGTTTCTGCAGCAGTCACACAAGTGAAAACAAAACTCACGAAAATCAGCGATGACGGTACGTACACCGGCACCATTACCCCGGCTCAACTCAGTCGAAAACTTACCGCTGTCGACCTTGCGGGCGACTGGCCACTCGATCGCACTTCTGGCGATTTAGATTCCGCCAAACTGAAAGCTCCTACCTTTGGTTGCTGGCCAGATTCTCGTTACAACACTGTTGTCACTTTCGACTCCTGGTCCCGTATCGCCTGTCTACGTCTGCCCAAGTAAGGTTGCCCCAAACAGGGGGTTCTCATGGTGTCAGTTAACGGTTCGGTATCTTCGGGATATGAAGGTGTCAAAGATGCGTTCGCGGCAAATTTCAATGATGATTTTGAAGTAGGTGCATCTCTCGCAGTCATGCACAAAGGTGAAATGGTTGTCGACATTTGGGCGGGTCACCGCGAGATGGAACGCACAACAGAATGGCAAAACGACACCATCATCAATGTGTGGTCAACCACGAAGACAATGATGTTTCTCACATTGCTCACACTTGCCGATCGCGGAGAACTCTCACTCACAGATCCCGTGTACAAGTACTGGCCAGAGTTCAAAGCAAACGGCAAAGAAGATGTAGAGATTCGTCATCTCATGGCTCACACCGCAGGTCTCTCTGGGTGGGATCAGAAAATGTCTGCTGAAGACCTGTATGACCATGACAAGTGTGCTGCAGCATCTGCTGCGCAGGCTTCGTGGTGGAAACCAGGATCTCAATCTGGGTACCACGCAATCTCGCAGGGTTATCTCATTGGTGAAGTAGTCAAGCGCGTCACTGGTCAGTCGCTCGGTAATTTCTTCCGTGAGAACTTTGCCGAACCACTTGGTGCTGACTTCCATATTGGTACTGGTGCTGAACACGATGAACGAATTGCATTGGTCATTCCTGCGGAGCAAGGTTTGCCAGCAGAAGTAGACCCGAACAGTCTTGCGATGCGAACCTTTATGAATCCACAAATGGATGCGCGTATGTCGTGGACAAAAGAATGGCGGCGTTGTGAAAGCCCTGCCGCAAACGGTCATGGCAATGCACGTTCGGTTGCGCAATTGCAATCCATCATCTCGCATAACGGAGAAGTGGGAGGCAAGCGATTCCTTTCTGCTGAAGGAGTGAACGCACTCTTCGCCGAGCAGTCAAATGGAATGGACGTCGTACTCGGAGTGCCCATGAAATTTGGTATGGGTTATGGCCTTAACTCTGAGCATTCACCGTTGAGTCCGAACCCACGTGCATGTTTCTGGGGCGGTTGGGGTGGCTCGCTTGTAGTGAATGATCTCGATGCCGAACTTACATTTGCTTATGTGATGAATCGTATGGGCAATGGCACAGTGGGCGACTTGCGTGCCGCCGGCCCACTCATGGCATTGTTCGGAGCAATCGCCTAAATAAGCGTCATTGCGTTACGCGCAATGTGGTGATTTCAAATGGTCGAAGGGTGATACTGAATTCATTACCCGTTGATGGCAATGAATTCGACTCAGCATTCTCTAGGGCATCGCATCGCAACATGTGTAACTGATCGTCAGTCTGAGTAATTGTGATTGTGCCACTCGTGCGTGCACCACGCGTCTCCCACAAACGAATGATGATGTCGCCACTCTCGTCGTCTGCAGGTTTCATGGCGCTCACTAGTGCTCCAGGAACATTCATCACTAAATTTGCATCCGGCAAACCAGGAGTTCCGTCAACAATGCGATGCGGATACGCCATACGTGCTGCAGTCTCCTCGATGCCATTAGTAATTGCGTCGCCTGGTGTGAGCAAGACTGCCCATGTCAACCGTTGAGCACCAAGATCTGCCTCAGGGTCTGGGAAGCGCGGGGAGCGAAGCACGGTAAGACGCAATGAGTTTCCACGAATGTCGTAGCCACGTGGTCCGTCGGCCAAAATTGCGGCGCCAAATGCAGGTTCACTTACAGCTACGTATCGGTGTGCGCACACTTCAAAGCGAGCAATGTCCCAACTTGTGTTCGAATGGCGTGCTCTGCGCACATGACCAAATTGTGTTCCACATGTCGCATCAATCGATCGAAGGTCGGTGGGAAGTGTCCACTGCAGACGACGTTCCTGCTCATGCCAATCAGCTTCAAGTGACACATCTAGTTGTTCTGCAGCCGCACACAGTGAATAGCGCACAACTAATCGTGAAGATTCGGTAGCGAAGAGACATTCGACTGTGGCACGTAGCGGCGAAGATTCGACAACCACTGGAACTGAATCTGCAACGAGTGAAACTGCTGGAGCATTTGCATCGGCCATGTCTATGTCCCATGCGTCGTACTCAGCGGGAGTGTCCTGACGAAGAGTGAATTGTGCTGTGTCACCAGGGGCGAAAAGATCACGCTGACTATTTCGTAGAGATGTAATTGCACCATCTGGGTTAATGGATACCGAGATCAACCCATTTGAGAGCGTGATGATGTCGTCAGTGGTACTCACTGTTACAGGTGTAAGACCACCGGGCAGCTCCCTAGTTGGTGCGGCCGAACCGAATGCAGGTGCTTCAATCCACATTGGTTGTGCATCAACATCGACAACGCCATGAAGCGCGACTGGTGCAGGATTCATCACGTGAACTTCGGTGCCACGCACTGGAATTATCTTTGCTAGATGGTTTTCAATTTCGTCTGCAATTGAGGCGTGCTCGGCCTCTGCATCATCATGCACCCATGCAATGGATGACCCAGGAATGATGTCGTGGAATTGCTGTGTCAAAACGCGCTGCCACAAAGCGTCAATACCCGTTGGCCGCACGCCACGAAGAACAGACCACAGTTCGAGTTCGTGCAACAAACGTTCACTATTTCGATTTCCTTGCTTTGTGCCAACTTGGGTGGAATACGTACCGCGATGCTTTTCGAAATACATTTCTCCCACCCAGCGCGGAGCAGTGGTGCCGTATTCCTCTTCAGCCTCAGCGAAGAACCCACTGACAGTTCCAAATGACACTTGGGGGACGCCTTCAAGGTTTGCGGCCAGGCGACCTCGCTCGATCATTGTTTGAGTAGGTCCGCCGCCACCATCGCCGTGTCCATAGAGAACTAAGGACGTGTGAGAACCAACATGATCGCGGTAGTTACGCTCGGCAAAACGCAACTGAGATGGCGTCATTATTGCGTTGTATGTATCAACGGGGCTGAAGTGAGTGAACACCGAAGTTCCGTCGATGCCTTCCCACCAGAACGTGTGGTGAGGAAATTTGTTGGTTTCATTCCAACTGAGTTTTTGCGTGAAGAACCATTTGCATCCGCCATGAGCAACTATTTGAGGCAATCCACCGGGATAACCAAAGTCATCGGGAAGGAATGCACCGTTACATGTACGGCCGAACCAGTCACTGAACGCACGTTGGCCTTGAACGACTTGTCGCAACAAGCTTTCACCGTCGGGCAAGTTGAGGTCGGTCTCAACCCACATTCCACCCACTGGTTCCCATCGGCCTTCCTGAACAAACCTGACAACTTTGGCGAATATATCTGGTGCATCGTCAGCAACCCATGAATAATGCTGCGCTTGACTATGGCAATACACCGTATCTGGATTCTGTTCGAGTAGATGTACAGCATTTGCAAAAGTGCGCACAGCTTTACGGCGAGTCTCACGAATTGGCCACAACCACGCAGTATCAAGGTGCGCATGACCTGTTGCAGTGATGCGATGTGCCGAAGGTCCGTTTTCGACTGTGAGTACTGCATCAAGAGCTTGGCGTGCGGTACTCGCAGTCTCAATCACATGAGCAACATCAAGTGCCAAGTCACATTTTTCTAGAGCAGAGAAAATGCGTGAACGTTGTGGAGAATTATCCGGCAGATCTAGTGCAAGGTCAATGACTGCATGTAGTGCGACTGCCAAGTCATTTACTTCAGAATTGAAGGTCGCGATGTACGCAGCACGCAATGTATATATAGGTGTGGTGGGTGCTGTCGCTGGGTCTCCGAAAGTCGTGGGGCCATAGCCGTATTCGTGGCCAGCAATGATTGGAGTCGCTGCTGCCTCTACCCAGATGTCAATCTCGCTACCAGCTATTTGAGTTCCTAAATGAATGAGTCGACGATCTGGCTGAATAGCGTGCACAATCGCGCCGTTACTCCACGCGACTGCTTCAACTTGAAAACCATCACCACGCCCAACGAAGCCAAGGTCCAAGAACGCAACAAGGGGAGCGTTGCTGAGTTCTTCTGGAACAACTGCCTGAAGATGGAACCATCGCGTGTGCCACGCACGTCCCCATTTACTCCCGATTGCAAATGGTTGAACTGGAGAAGATGTTGCCGTGTCGTAGCTCGGGGATTCAAACCACTCTTCAGTTGCAGTGACTGTGAAGTTCAGTGGTCGTTGCGTGATAAACGGAGTGACGCGTTGTTCGAGAAGTCTTTGAGCACGCTGCATTGCAGGTGCAGTTACTTTGTGCGCCATGAAGTTCCCTTTTATGCCTAGGGGTTTAGATTATGCGTTCCATCTTCATTGTGAAAGCGGTGTGGTACTGCCACAGAAGAAATTCTCCATCGCGTTGACGGCGCACTTCGATTCCTTCCAGATCTTTTGGCCGTAGCACCAATACTCCGTCTTCATAGGACGCAGCCACAATTAATGGTGTTGTGAGGTCCATCTCAAAAACATCGTGGCACCCATTTTCATGTGTGCCATCTACGGCGAGAAAATCATGAATCACATGGCCTGCAGTCACGATGACGCGTCGGCCTGCCTGTTCGATGCGTTCAACATGATTCCATAGAGGCAACTCTTTTGGTGCTGGTTCACCATTCATGGTTACTTCAATAGGTCGCCAGGTGCCACGCAGGTCAGGCGCATCTGCGCTGAGTGGCTCGGTGCATTCAGAAAGAAATGGGCCGGGCATTTCTCCGTGCCAGCCGCCGGCTGGTGTGTTGACGCGCGGAATATCAGATGTAAGAGCCATGCCTAAACAATACGAGTTTTGAACTCTGTATCACCACACGGGGTCGACTACGGCAACTTTGCCAAGTCGTTCTTCAAGTGCATCCCCAACTGCAAGAAGACGGTCCTCACGCCATGCATGTGTTGCAATTTGTACGCCCATGGGAATGCCATCGTTGTGTCCGACTGGGAAAGCGAGAGACGGGATTGCAAGAGATGCAAGATTGACTGTGTAGCGCAGGTCGCTCCACAAGTCGGCCATGTGTTCTGGGCCTTCGAGGTCTTCGTTCATGCGCATAAATGGTTTTGTAAGTACCGGCATAACGAGAAGTGGATATTGCTCAAAGAAAACGTTCCACGCCCTGAAGAGAAGATCTCTGTCTGCCAGTGCTTGCATCATGACCTGCGGTGTTGGCGGGGGAAATGCGGGAAGCATTCCTTGGATTGCTTGAGTTAGTCCAGAGTCATTCAAAAGTTCTAATTGCGGAACGAGCCCTAATTGAACGTCGAGTGCTCCAAGACGAAGCCACATTCCAAAGAGAACTTCCAACATCGGTGGCGAGATCTCTTCCACTTCGTATCCGGCGTCTTCTAGAAGCACACCAATTTTACGAATAGCAAATCGCGTGGACTCGTGCATGTCTCTGCCGTCCTCAACAAGAAGAGCAACACGTAACGGTGATTTGGCTTGAGGGAAATCATTTTGCATTGGCACCCAGAATGGATCATTCCAATTCGGAAACTGCATTGCTGAATACCCAAGTCGAAGATCAGCCATTGTGCGCGCTAAAGGGCCTTGAGTCGACATCATCATCGCCGATAGTCCGCGAGGGTTTGGATTTGATCCACCACTTGGCATGCGGCCGATTGTTGGTCGTAAGCCGATAATGCCGTTACAGAAAGCAGGCCAACGAACAGAACCCGCAACGTCGTTTCCTTGCGCAATTGCACACATACCTGTGGCTACGGCAACGCCAGCACCACCACTAGAACCACCTGGGGTGAGATGTTGACCATACGGATTATGCGTTTCACCGTGGAGGTCATTGCCGGTATGCGAACGAAGCGCAAATGCAGGAGAGTTCGTGCGGCCCAGCATCATGGCGCCGTCATTGAGTAGGCCCTGAATGCTTGCATGCGTTGACGCAGATGGATTGTCTT
>Ga0207909_1000146_pt1 | contig 27622 bp, 28 predicted proteins | sample LakMenEpi05May10_FD_150672 | JGI IMG/M metagenome (GOLD analysis project Ga0207909, IMG submission 150672) | Freshwater microbial communities from Lake Mendota, WI - 05MAY2010 deep hole epilimnion (SPAdes) | ecosystem: Environmental > Aquatic > Freshwater > Lake > Epilimnion/Euphotic zone ...
GGTTTGCGGCTTGGGGGGACGGCTGCGGGGAGCGATCGCTAAAAACACAAAACCCTTGCTGTGCGGATATTGCAATATGTTTTTTGTCGCCAAGACTGGACAGATTTTGGGTTTTATGGCCGGTGGCACGGGCGTTAGAAGGGTGCTGGGAACGAATGTCTGTTTAGCAGTTTTGGGGGACGGCTGCGGGGGAATATTGCCAAAAACACGAAACCCTTGCTGTGCGGGGATTACAATATGTTTTTACTGCCAAGACTGGACAGATTTTAGGTTTTATGTCCGGTGGCACGGGCGTTAGTAGGATGCTGATGCAAATGTTTGGGCTTGTATCGTGCAACCGCATTAATATTGATTGTTGTTTTTGTCGCCAAAACTTAATGAATTGAGTAAGACAATATGCCAAACTCCGCAACGACAAAAGATTCCAATACCTTTTACCACTTGACTTTTCTCATAAAATTATATACACTAAAAAATAAACAAATCACCAGAGCAATTTATGTCTCCCGCCAGCAAAAACTCCATAACAATAAGCTCAATTGAATTTGCAGAACTATTAGCCAAGATTTGTAAAATTACTGGCAAGTCCGCCGGCAGCCAGAAACATCACTGGCAATTTATGCGCTTCATCAGGCGGCATCGGGGTAAAATTTTACAGCAAGTTGGCGAAACTGTAAAGCTAACAAGATTGCGGAGACACAAAAATTCTAAATTTTCTGAAGTCGCAATGCTTTCAGAAAAACAAGTCGTTGAATATATAAAAATACATAAGTCCACCAAAGGCGTGGCAGAAGAAATAGAGAAAAAGCTTAAAAGTATGTCTGGGTTTGCTCCCTTGGCAGAAAAGTTGAGATTTGTCAGAGATGACCTAAAAGGTGTTGTTGTCGATCCAACAAGATTAGCAGAAGTTAAAAAGCAGTGCTTAAAAATTCCTGTTCTCAAGGATAGAAAGCAGTTGATTTTCTCAAAAGTGAAGGATGGGCAACTAATAAATGGGTGCGCCGCTATGTTAACATATAGGACGCATTACACTCTTATCCTTCAAGATTACGAAGAAGAGTATTTGCCGAAGTCTGAATTTGAAGATTTGGGAATTGAAGACGATGGCGAAGAGTATATTATTAAAACGCACATAACAGAAACAAGATCAAAAATGGTGGTTCAAGCTGGTGTGGTTGTTAAAATAGTCAACGTCCACGCAGCAGATCCTAGATATTTTGAATGTAGGATGTTTTTGCCTGGGTCAGATATGGCGATAGTGTTAATTCATTACAGTGCGCTTGTGGTTCTTGACATTTCGATGAGACGCGAAGTTATTAAAATTATCAAAGAGTCTGGGCTTTTTGATTTTTGTAATTTGTTTGATGTCGTTGGCAAAGTAGAAAATAAGAAAATTACTAACTACTTTGCTAAATAGCGAGTGCTAATCAATTAATTAATGATAGATTTCACTCCATTAGAAGCGTCTGTTATTCTTTTGCGAAGATATTCTCTGTAGCATCCACTTACTCTAGGATTGAATGTACCTTCTATTTTTGCGATCGCCTCTTCAGAAGTGCCAGAATCGCGCAAACTTTGTTTCATGGAATTCATAAACTCTTCAACAGAGTTAATTCCCCATTTTTCTGCAACCCCCTCTAGCTCTTCTGTGGTAACAGATTGTGGGAGCGATGTAAGAATATTTGACGTTAATTCGTTTAAAGTTGGTTCTTTCATTTTTTGTGTTTATTTTTAGATTAAGTTGTTCAGTTTTTCTATTGTCTTTTTGGGATTTAGCCTAAATTCAACTTCTCTTTTGCATTTTAAATCTCCTGTTAAGTTTTTTGAATTGATATCAACTCCTAATTTTGATAAATATTTGGCAAACTTTACTTTTGTTTCTTGAGTGCAATGATTCATAGCGTCCGCCCATGTCGGACTTCTTCCGTAGTTTTTTTGAAACCAGAAAGCGTAGTGCATAGATTGGGCATCAGTGGTGAAACTAAAGATAGTTTTTTGATTTCCATATTTTTGTGTTTGGTGATATTAATACATTAGCTTATATTGGCTGAATATTCTGATTCAATCCGTCCTTCAAGCATCCCTATAACAAGGTCTGCGACCTCCTCGGCAATGTTTACGGCGTTCCTACCAACACCATTTATATTGATAATAATATTCTCTATTTTTGGGGCGTTATTTGATGGTGTTTTGATGCTGTCTGGCGTTTTTTGTGTCGATTGAATTACAAAATCTCTGTTGCTTGCAGCGGCTATATTTGCTCCCATTGGTATATTCATCATTTCTTTAGTTAAATCTAACCCATTCATGCTTGTATCTGTTACTTTCTTGTTTATTTGTTGATTCGTTGTAAACTTACTTACGGTAGAGAAGTTTTTGCTTGCATCAGCACCGTGTCTTTCAGCAACTCTATTTACTGCCTGTGAGTTTAAAATTAGATTATTTATGTTAACAGCAAAGTCGCCTATTCTTGGTGTATTTTTCAACTCATTTGATTGTGTTGGCGAACCTGAGAATTTTTTATTTGTTGGTGCTAATATAAACTCCTTGTTGTTTGCAACGACAATATTAGCCCCAAGTGGCATATTTAGCCTTTCTTCATTTATTGCCGACATTAGACCATTTGCTGCGTTGGGAACATACCCTTCTGGTATGTTCCCCATGTATCTGCCTGTTATTTTTTTTATTACTGGCGATTCCCATACTGGGATTAATACATTTTCTTTTATCGCTTCAATTGCTTGCGCTGGCGGGTTTTTTTGTAGTATTTGCCCAGTTTTTTGCAAAATTTCGGCTGGGGTTTTATTGACAACAGGGATGTTGATGTTATTTATTTTGTTCATCACACCACTAAAAATACTGCCAATAGTATTTTTAGTGGCAGAAACAGTCTTTTTTAGTAAATCAACAATATAAGATGTAATATCATTCCACGCTTGCGACAAAGAGTGTAGGCTACTTTTGATACCATAGGTTATTTCGTTTGTAATCCGAGTTATGGTGGATTGTGTCCATTTTGTTATCGTATCCCATACAGAGGTCGCCATTTCACTAACGCTTTGGAATATTCCTGTAAATCCAGCATTAAATTCTGAAATAAACGAGCTAATTGACTTCTGAATACCACGCTTCACTTCTTTCTCGAATCCAACTAGCATTCCGCCTATTACGCTGCAAACTGCATTTACAGCAGCTATAAATAGTCCACCAAGGATAATTGCGGTGTTTCCAATACCAACTAAAATCCCGCCCCAATTTAAATTAGCGAGATATGATATGCCGGAACCAAGCCAAGCTCCTATGGATTCACCAAGTTGATAAGAACCTATGGCGACCTTAGTATTTAGATCGGCAAAATTGCCGTCTGCAAATATAGAATCTTTTATGTTGCTAATTGCTGTGCCTAAACCATTAATTATCTCACCTGTTATTTTTACAAGCCCGTCAACAATTCCTGGAATTGAAGACATTGTAAATTCTCTAAAATAAGTAATACCAGCTAATATCCCGTTGCCTATCATCGTGGATATTTCGCCCCAATTGATGCCGTTTATAGTGTCAAAAGTTGATTTCACAAATTTAGAAGCACCGTCAGAAAACTTCACAAATAAATCGCCAGCACCTTGTCCTGCACTTTGTCCCGCATTTTGTATCTCTGGTAAAGTAACGCCTGAGAACTGATTTCCTGTCCAAGATATAATTCTATTTACAAATGGGGGGATCGCTTGGTTTATGTCTGCAATTCCACTAAAATCTGGCGACTTAATATTGTTGATATTTAAATTATTATATATATCGCCAATCTTGCTAAAATCAGGGACTTCTATCTCACCGCTATTAAATTTATTAAATAAATCGGCAAAAAAGTCAGACACATTTGCAAAGCCTGACTGTAGTATTGGTAGAACAAAATCTACCCCTTTACCTGCTATAATTTGCGCCTGTGAAATACCATCACCTAAAAACGAAAACACCCCGTCAAGCTGTTCTGGTAATTTTATATGAAAATTTGAAACACCCAAATCTTCCGCAATTTGATTTGCTACCGTATCAAAAAATGCCCCAACAGCAGAAAATATGTTTCTATTTTTTTTAAAACTGTTTGTAGCCGCTTCTATCCCATTTCCTAGGATTAAAACACCCTCAGTAAACAACAAAAACATATCATGGGCAATTTGCATAGGGTCTATTGCAATACCTATTGTTTTTGCAAATTCGCCAAGCTTGGCGAAAATACCCTTGTCACCAATCACAGCCCCTAAAAATTTTGTATAGGCTTCTATCGCGTTTTTGATGCCAGTTCCTTTGTCGTTTATCTCCCTGAACATCCCAAAGATCCCGACTCTTTGGTCAAAAACTTTGGTGTTAAATGACTCAGTTATCCCCTCAATTGTGCTTGATGATTTTTCTATAAATTCATCACTAATAAATGGTTTTGTCGCTCTTTCTAAGAGTGATGCGCGTTTAGCCAAACCCTGAATGGATTTAAGCTCTGTGTACCCCATTTTCTTTAATTCGTTCTTTATCGCATTAATAACCTCTGGCGATTTTTCGCCAAATTCTAGCTGGTTTAATTCTGCGAAACTTGAGCCGTTTAACGCTCTTTGCAGGAATAATGTGGCATTTTGACTCCCCATCCCCTTGCCGAGTGCTAATGCTCCATAGTTTGTGGACAATCCTGTAACTGCCTGTCCAAAACCAGCAAAGTCAACGTTACCCTTTTTGTCAACATATCCACGAATAAGAGATGCTTGTAAGATGTTACCAATATCTTTATATTTTTGTGTTTCGCCTGGCAAAGGTGCTGATATCTCAGTTATTTTGTTGCTAATCTCTGCAATAACCCCATAACTTTCATCAAAACTTCTGGCAGTTTGAGCGGACAAAGAGGCCGCATTACCAACAAACTGCTGTTGTAGTGATTGAGCTTTGCCAATTTGCTGCTCAATTGTTTGCATTGCTTTTGTGGCCGCAAGCGATGCCAAACTAAATCCGTCTGCAAAAACAGCAAAGCCCTGTTTCATTCCAGGCGCACTTAAAACACTGGAAACTGCGCCAAGCCTAGCAACATCTTGTCCTATTTTAACAATTTCACTAGATGCTTTATTAACAGCTTGAAAGACTAAAGATATAAGCATAATATTAAAAATCCCCACATATTATGGGTACAAGAAAAATAAAGATTTGATTTGTTATCTTATAGTCAGACAGGTGGAAATCATGTAATTGCACCTTCTGGAGTCTCCGAGTCGTACTCTTTTGTTTTTAGTCCGCCGACTTGGCTAAAAGATAATTTTGATTTATTCAAGGATCTTGTTTGTTGTTTGTGGTTTTTCATTACCCGCATTTTGTTGTTTGGCTTATGTATTATGCATTCGTAATATTTACTTTTTCTATTAATAATTGGTTGTTTTAATCCTCGTCTTCTTTTTCTGAACCCCAGGCAAAAACAATTTTTTTCTCGCTATCTGTTCGTGCGTCAGGCAGATTTTTTGTTACCTCTCCACAGATTGATGAAATCTGTCTATCTATTGTATATTGATCTGCGGGATATCGTAAATCAATCCCCTTTTCTTTGGCGATTCTATTGGACTCTTGGCAGTTAGCTATATACTGTTTGGTGTCATCGTTGAGGTTTTCGTAGGTGTGGTCTTTTAGTGCCTTAGAAAACTGATAATTATATTGACTCTGCCCACCGTTTATTCTTGTCATATATAATTCCCACGCAGAAAGTCCGCATTGTGGCAATAATTTAGACAAAGTTTTATCAATCCAAAGTTCTTCGGTCATGTTATAAATTTCCTCGCGCTTCAGCATCTAATTTGTTGTTGTCCATTTGGTCGTTTTGAACAGTTAATTTGCTTCTGTTAAAAACAAGCCCATTATCAGACTCGCTACCTAAAGAGTCATATTTTTTGGTAATTGTATTGTGTGTAATTGTGTTTTTCATAATAATTTATAACGTACTTAAACGAGTAATCAATTGGTATAGTAATTACTATACCAATTGATTACTAAATCTCTTGATCAATATTCATTGATAGCAGTTTTTCGTGCTGTTTATCAATAGTAATTGGTTCTTGTGACCACTTTAATAAACTACCTAAATCAACTGGCTCTAATGGCTCACTATTGTTGTAGCGTGTGGCGACCAAATTATCTCTATCAACTGTGTCTTTTCCCAGATAATATAAGTCCATGCCGCCTCTAGTGCCGATTTTAAACGGGGTTTCTACCCATTGAGCGTTTGGGTAATCTTCTTTGCTTGCTATTTGCATTTTTTTTGTTTTTAGTTACTTTTATTTTACTACCTAACTTTGCGTTATTCAGTAGTTATCATAATATAGAGGATAATAACTACTGAATAACACAAAAGCAAAACAGAATAGCCAACATTATCTGAAGTCTAATCAAAAACAACTTTCTTCTCGTCTTCTGTCCTTGCATCAGGTAGATTTTTTGTTACTTCACTACAAATTTCACGAATCTGCCTATCCATAACATCTTTATCTACAGTCTTTCTCAAGTTAATGCCTTTTTCTTTGGCTATTCTATTAGATTCCTGACAATTTGCTATATACTGTTTAGTGTCTTCGTTAAGATTTTCGTAAGTGTGATCTTTTAGTGCCTTAGAAAACTCATATTCGTATTGGCTCTTTCCGCCATTTAGCCCTGTCATGTACATTTCCCACGCAGAACCGCTGCATTGTGGAAATAATTTGGACAAAGTTTTGTCAATTCCAAGTTCGGTGGTCATGCTATAAAGTTCCTTTTGTTTGTTTGCCTAATTTGTTCCTCGTCTGATTATTTCAAAGTTCCTCTCGCTTCTTTGTCTAAATTGTTGTTATCCATCTGATCATTTTGAACGGTCATCTTGCCTCTGTTAAAAACAAGCCCGAAATTGTTTGGCTGATAACTTTCGTCTAGTCTTAACCCATCATAACCTTGAATGAGAGCCAGCCTACCAGATGTTTTATTGCTATAGGTAATATCACCTATGAAAACGTCTATAATTCTGTCATGAGTTTCTCTTGCTTGATTGATTATTTTTTGAGCTTGTGGTGAGGGAGAACTACCTAACGTAGCTTTCAAATGCTCGTTGTACGCCCTAACTGTCTCTATATAAGTGTGATCATTTTTTGCCTCGGCTATAGTATTCTTGTAGCTTTGAACTACTTTTAAGCCATCTCTTCTGGTGTACTCATATTTGTTATTCCCAACTTTTTCAATCGTGAACTTAGGTGGGGTTAAATCATAAGACTGTCCATTGATTTGGGTGTTAAAAAATTGTTGAGCAGATTTACTTTGTTTTTTGTTGAATTCGATTTCGTACCTTTCATTTCCTGTTGGAGATGATGCTATTTTTGTTTTTGTAGGCGTGACAGTTAACTTAGCGTTAAATGTACTAGAGATATTGCCCCTTACATTATAGTATAGTAAAGAGTGCGCTGGGTCTGCCTTCAACTGGCTCTCTGTGAGTGGACTAAAATTTGCCGCACCAGCCGCACCCGCAGGATATTGCGTTTTTGCATCGTTTTCCTTTTGTGTAAGCCATTTTTGAAGTTGCGACTCAAGTTCTACTACATCTTGCTTGTTCTTTTTATGGTCTCCCCACTTGAAGTCTGCGCTCGTTACCATTCTTGCGGTTGCGCTGTCAGTGGGTAAAGCACCGGGATTGGAGTATTTGTTTCCATAAAGCACTGCGTGTGCGGCTTGAGCCTTACTCCCAGTTGGAGACGGATCAAAAAGGGAAGCGACATATATACCACTTCCATACATATTGTTTCCATCTGCGCCTGTAGCTAGAAAATTGTCGCCATTTTTAAATGTGTCAAATCTTTTTTGAGAACCCATCCCCCTGAATGTTAAAGTTCCGCCATTTTGGGCAATATTATCAATTTCAGCTACAGTACCAATTTGTGGCTTGGTGTTAAACCCACGCTTCTCAGCCAAAGTGTATGCAATTGTGTCGTTTTTGCTGGCAAGTTTGACATTATTTGGGTTACTATTATGCGCCGTAACTAAGGCTTCAGTCTCTTTTTCTAGTTTTTCGGCGAACGTGCCAAGAGCATCTATGTCTCCATTTTTAATCGCGTCTGCAATGTTTTGGTGTGGGTTTGTTGCTGGAGGTGCTTTAATTATTTTGTCTAAATCAGCTTTTTTACCATTGATAAATATGTCGACACCATTTTTCTTTGCCCATGTGGCGATCGCAGGAGTTGGCTGATCTGTATTATTTTTGGGTGCAAAATGAATCTCGGCAATATCTGAGGGTTTTACACCACCGTGAACCTGGGCTTCAACATATTTTTTACCTGCACCCGCCGAAGTACCGTCTGTAATTCTTGACAAATCATCAATATTTTTGGCTTTTGCGGCTTTCTCTAAAATATCCTTATCGTCCCCAGTCGAAACATGGGACAAAAGCTTATCTCGCTTATACCCATGCCTTGTCATAGGGATCAAACTAGAAGCATCTGGTGGTGGAGGATTACCATTATTTGTGACATCGCTTGCATACCCAGACCTAAACGAGTCGCTTGCAGTAAATGTCATTCTGTCTTTAACGGCATCTTTTTTCAATTTCACAGAAATTGAACCGTAGACCTTGGCTATATCTTGGTGAGATTTGCCATTTAAATCATTGCTTCCCAAGTATGCAGAAATAGGTCGATCTGTACCAGAAGTATTTGTTGGTATGCCATTAATAAGTTTTTCAACACGACTCCGCGCAGTCAAATAATTTGTGTCAAGTAAATCTGGAATATTGTGAGTAGTTTTACCAAGCTGGTGAGCATTTTTAAATTCAGAACCCAAAATAAGTTCTAGTGTCTGGATTTCTCCAACTCTGATAAATGGCTGCGTATCATTTGAATCTAGTATTTTTTTGACATTATTTTCAGCATCTTCTACTGCTTTTTGTCCCGCATTTTGTATCAGTTCGTTCCTTGTATCAACAAGCCCTTTTCCATTCGTTGGGTTTTTATTAGGATTCTTTTTCCCAAGAATTTTGCTTTTTAAAGCATTAATTTTTGTTCCAATAGTTGATGTTGGGGCAGGTGTTGGGGCAGGTGTTGGGGCTGGCGTTGGGGCAGGTGTTGGGGCAGGTGTTGGGGCAGGTGCTGGGGCAGGGGTAGTTTTGGTTATGCCAAGCGTTGATGCGTTTGCCATGTGTGAACTATGTAAACTAGCTCCTGTGTTTATTTGATTTGCAAGCCATCCGGCATAAGTTGCGTGAGCAGGATTAAGAGCATTGTTACAGTTTTTCTTGTTTTGAGACAAACAGGCAAAACCATTCGGACCTTTACAAGACCAGCCCTTTGTGCAATTCATTTGCTTTTGAGCAAAGTTGAAAAATTCTAGGGGTAAATAGTTAACTTTTTCTGAAAATTCCAGAGCCATTTTCATTGTCACATAATATGTCTCACTCTCTTCGGAGTGACTTAAAACATCTATATTTTGAGGTGCTAAGACAATTTTGTCTTTGTCAATATCAAAGCCCATTATCAGTCTTTTTCCTCCCATACGCGGAGTTTCAAAAAAGCCAGATATTATGTGTCCAGGGTTAGGTTTTTCCAAAATATTAAAATTTTCTATTTTGCCACCATAGTTTTCGTCTACCATTTCGTAGACCATTTTTTGCATGAATCTTAATTTTTCTGACTTGCTATTCAAAGAGTTGTATTTGCTGGTAATTGAGTCTTGTGTAATTACGTTTTTCATTGCGCTTATAAATGTATTGTCTGCTATTTAAGTAAAGTATATTTACAAAATTGTATCATACCCATTTGTTTTTGTCGCCGTTAATAACAGCAAATTGCAACATAAAATTTCCTTATTCTGTATTTATGTCGGTATTATTAAATTTGTCTACGTAATTTGTATTACTAAAAAGTGATTTTAATGCTTGCTTTTTTGCTTAAAAATAGTATTATAAATGCAAGAAGAAAAGAAAAAATTAAACAAAATAAAATGGGAAATTAAATTACTCTGATACCACAGATTTATTTGAAGCGGCGACTATGTACGCCTTGAGACTTGATGGATATAAATACAGGAAAGAAGAAGGGTTTGATGACTATAAAAAATACAAAGAATTGATGGATGGCGAAGAAATAAAAGACGAAGAGTCGTTGCCAACACTATTTTTCCTTCAGCGGGATCTAGCCAAAGGTCAACGTGAAGCCAAACTTTTTAAAGGGTTCTGGACAATATTTCTGAAATCAATAAAACTAACAGCAGAAATACCAGAAAAATATCAAAACGAAAAATACATCAAACAACGGAATGAAATTAAAAAAGACTTGGGTGAAATAACAAAAGAGGCGGGAAAATTAGCCAAATAGGGAGATAAAGTAGATATCCTAGATTAAAAAACAGTCAAATAAATTACGCCTTTGAAGATATATGCTTGGATTTAATTCCTTCAAGCATTACCACAAACTCATTTTCCTTGTCGCCATAAAATGGTGTTTTTCCGCTTCCTGGGATAGCTTCGTGAAAATATGCGCCGAATACCCTATGAATTGGCACAACCTGCGAAGTTAGCTCTGTTGTACTAGCGACATATACTTCTTTGAATATGGACGTAGATTCCATTGAGCCACGTTTTATATATGAGTTGTCGTCTCCAACTTTTGAGTTATAGATGTCTGTAACATTTTTGCCCTCTGTGCGAAGTAAAGTTATAGTGCCATCTTTGTTTTTGTTGGGAAAATCAGTTTTTGACAGCATCTCATAAGTAAATGCGTGATACGCCGTCAAAGTGTTATTATATATCTCTTTTGTATGTCCCTTTTTCTGATTTTCCGAAACAGCTTTATATTGGTTCTCTGAAATAGCACGACTAAATTTGCCCTTCCAATACAAATCTTCGGGAGGAACATTTCTTTGTTTTGACATAAAATACTTCGCTGCTCTTGGGTATCTTCCCCAAGACGTATTTCCTTGTCCAGCCATCCAGCTTTCTAAGATACCATAATCGCCACCACCACTATCATTGTTCACATACTTCTGAAAATCGTACATTGTTGAGTCCGAGCCGCGCAAATTATCAAATTCTTTGTCATTTTCATCAACAACTTTTGTAAAATCTGCGGAGTCAAAGTCTTTTGATTTTTGTTTAAATTCTTTCGGGAATTTTTCTGTAATTCCTGCTGCTCTTATTCCTACAGTGTGTCTTGTAAAGTTGCCGATATAATCATCATTCCATTTGTCGTCATCTAGAGTCTTGCTGATGTCTGCGACTCGCTTCATTTCATCAAGTCTACTACCTATTATTTCTTGATCTTCTTTGCTGAAAATGCCATTAAGGTTGTCTTTCTTGCTAACCAAATCATTTATTTGGGTTACTACCTCTTTGTGTGTTAATTTACCAAAATATTCTGCACCATCTGGGTTCACTTTTGTATCTTTCATGCTCCATAAATCCAGCGGGTATTTGTTCCAAAATTTAGAATCTTTTTTAGCACCCTGCGCTCGATAACCAAGAGAACCGCCATTGTCTATCCGGTAAACCTTGCCATCGTTGCCAAGCATAATGTTGTCTTTTTCTAGTCCAACAACATCCCAATTACCCAAAAGTGCATCCGCAGCAAAATGTTTTTTAATCTCGCTCTTGATTAAGTCTTTTTCTTGTTGTGTCCCGTTTTTATTTATCTCGGCTAAATCCCTGCCTTCTACATATTCAGCAAGCTTCGTTGGCTTACCGCTGGCATCTTTGTAAACTTTGTGATTAGGGACGTTGATGCCTAGAGCTTGGTATGCACTATCTGCGATCGCCTCATTTTCCAAATGCTCTGGACTGCTGCCATTTTTCATCACATACTGCTTGCCAGTCACAGGATCTTTGACGAGTTGTGCGCCTGTCGTGCCACCAAGTTTTTTGACAACGACAAGATTATCTAAATTGTCTGGGAACTTGCTATTGTTTTTAAATTCTGGCTTGTCCGCTGGCTTAACTATGGCTTTATTTTTATTCTTTTGATCTTTTAGCCAGTCAATATAAGTGACATGATTTTGACTCAAGCTACTGAAGCAATTTTTTTTAGCACGAGACAAGCAAGCATATCCGTTTTCGCCTTTACAAGACCACCCAATAGTGCAGTTCATCCGCTTTTCAGCAAACTTAAAAAATTCTATCGGATAATAATTTGTTTTTTCCGAAAAAGAACTAACTAGTCCTAAGCTCAAAAAGCACAAAGATTCATTTTCGCTTTGATTTAAAACATCTAGATTTTTCATATTCTTGTTTAAATAAATGACTGTATACAGTAAGTTAAGCAGAGATAATATAGTTATTGTATCATGTTTTTAAATTGCTATTTATTTATGTTTGTTTTTTGTCTACAAAACAGTACAATAAAAAGACAAATAAAAAAGAAATAAAATGCAAAACCTAGATTATTCTGATTTTACAGATTTATTTGAAGCCGTTACCATATTTGCTCTAAGATTTGACGGCTATACGTACAGAGAAGACAACAAAGACTTTAGTGATTACAAAAATTACCAACAATTGATGGACGGAAAAGAAATAAAAGACGAAGACTTGTTGCCAACACTATTTTTTATTCAGCGGGATCTTGCTAAGGGTCAACACGAACCAGACAGCAAACTTTTTGGGATTTTTTGGGCATTATTTTTGAAATCAACAAAACTGCCAATAGAAATATCAGAAAAATATCAAAATGAAGAACACGTTAAGCAGTGGAATGAAATTAAAAAAGATTTGGGGGAAATAACAAAAGAGGCAGGAAAATTAACCAAATAACGAATTGCGATTTAATCAGTATTGCTTTTTTGGCTCTTGAGGATATGTGCTTAGATTTAATACCTTCAAGCATTACTAAAAACTCATTTTCATTATCATCAAAAAATGGAGTTCTGTCGCTTCCTGGGTCGGTGCTATTAAAATATGTCCCAAACACTCTATCCCTGCCTTCTATATATTCAGCAAGCTTCGTGGGCTTACCGCTGGCATCTTTGTAGACTTTGTGATTAGGGACGTTGATGCCTAGAGCTTGGTATGCACTATCTGCGATCGCCTCATTTTCCAAATGCTCTGGACTGTTGCCATTTTTCATCACATACTGTTTACTAGTTGCGGGGTCTTTAACTAGCTTTGCGCCTGTTGTACCACCAAGTTTTTTGACAACAACAAGACTGTCTAAATTATCTGGGAATTTACCATTGTTTTGGGGTGATTTAGGTGCGGGGTTGTCGTCCGGTTTAACCGTAGATGTCCGGTTTAACCGTAGATGTTGGATTAATATCAGGTTTATTCGTAGATGTTGGATTAATATCAGGTTTATTCGTAGATGTTGGATTAATATCAGGTTTATTCGTAGGTGTTGGCTTAATATTAGGTTTATTAGTAGGCGTTGGCTTAATATTAGGTTTGTTCGTAGGCGTTGGCTTAATTAGGTTTGTTCGTAGGTGTTGGCTTAATATTAGGTTTGTTCGTAGGTGTTGGCTTAATGATCCCAAGAGCCTTGGCTTCGTCCATGTGACCCTTGTGAAGTTTAGCCCCTTTCCCTATTTGGTCTTTTAGCCAGCTAATATATGTTTTATGGTTAGGATTCAGATTGTTGTTACAGTTCTTCTTTATTTTAGACAAACAGGCATAACCATTTTCACCCTTACAAGACCAGCCAACGGTGCAATTCATCTGCTTTTGTGCAAAGTCGAAAAACTCAATCGGATAGTAGTTGGTTTTTTCTGAGAAAGAGTTAACTAAACCCAGACTCAAAAGATATAAAGACCCGCTTTCGCTATTGTTTAAAACCTCTAAATTCTGCGGTGCTAAGACGATTTTACTATCATCTATATCAAAACCCATTATTAGTTTTTTACCGCCCATACGTGGCGTTTCAAAGCCTCCAGATATGATATAGCCAGCTTTTGGCTTCTCTAAAATCTTAAAATTTTGTATCTTGCCTCCATAGTTCTCATCAACTATTTCATAAACCATAGATGCCATAAAATCGGGCTTTTCGGTATCACTTAATGAGTTGTATTTATCGTTAATTCTAGTTTTTAAATCTTGCTCCGAAAAAACATAATTTCTCTTGTTTTTTTCAATATGATCTGTATCTACTGCTTTGATTCCGCCAAACCTATCCTCTGGCATTTCACTTAAATAGGCTTCTTTGGCTTCTAATTCGGTGAAAAAACCAATCATGTATTTATGCTCGTCAAAATTTCCGTCACCGTCAAGCTGCTCAATTTCAAAAACCAGACCAACATTTGATGGGTCTGCTATATAGCTGGGCGAAACATAACAATCAAGAGCTTCTTTGTCCGCCCCAACATATCCCCTGATATGCCCATAACAAATTTTTAGCTCCCTTTCGTGAGGTGTACCCACAAATCTTTTATCACCTGGGAAATACTCGATGCCAAGTTTTTTGTTAAAAAAGGGTATTATTTTCTTAGCTGACGCATAATCAAGCGTGCTATTTTTCATTATTTTTATCCTCCATTTTTTTGGATATTTTGTTGTAAACTGCAAGCAATTTTAGCCACTTCAAAAATGACATTTCTTGCCAGTATTTTAAATTTGCAAAATTATCGCCATTAAGATGAAAAGTTATCTCTAGCCAATTGTCATAATTAATAAATAATGGCGTTTGGTTCAAAACTTTGCGCCATTCATTTTTATTAAATCTAATGCGATCGCGTGAACTCAAAAAATAAGCAACACATTCGGACTCAAAACGAGCGCAGGGTTAAATAAACCCTGATATAGTCCTCCCCTGTAAGCTCATAAAAATATGTTTGCACTTCTGCCCAGTTTGTAGGCTTGCCATTAATCTTTGTGACTGTTTGGCAAGCAAGCTTTAGATATTGCTCAACGCTAGTTATCGCAGTAGTAGAACTGACTTTTTCTATTTGCTCAATATCTTTGTTGAGTACCTGGCGAAAAACCACGGTGTCCCCATTTGTAAGTTTGACCTCTTTAGGGATAAATCTATCTCCGGCTTCGTTTTCTGTTGCCTCATCTTCGACATCCATGCTGCAATTGCCTGACTCAATATAGGTTACATTTAGTAGTTTCATGAAAAACTCTGACAGCTTCGAGTCATCCCCACTGCGAATCTCGGACGGTATTTTCTTTGCTTTTCCCCAAGAAACGCAGCATCTTTTACCGATTTCTCTATAAAAAATAGCCGTAGTCATTCCAGTGCCAGACTCTGTTCTAGATACAGCCCCTGGCAATTTTTCTGCTGCTATTAAATCAACGGCGTTAGGCTTCTTAAAAACCGCGTCCAGTCCACTTGATAATTGAAATTTTAACAACTCAATGTTGGGAACAGTGGCTTTATTTTTTTCAGAAATGTTTGTCGCCACTATTTCTTGCTCGTTGTCGTTTACTTCTGTAATCTTCGCCATATATTTAAAGGATATTGTGTATTAAAATTATTTTATCACTAAGTTCTAACAAAAATGTCAAACACTACTTGCAGTGCCTAATTTTTCCTTGTTTTGTTGGCTACCAATTTCTCTTGCTTTTGTTTGACCGTTGGGGTAAAATTTTGCTCCGCTTCATAAAGACTTTGCAAAAAAAGAATTAATTTCTATTGATTTATTCTGGCTTTTCATTGAGTTTTCCCTGTTTTTTTAAGTAAATTTTCTGCGGATTCACCTGAGTTCGACCTAAATTAAAAAGCTCAAAGTGAGTAATAGTAAGACTTTTCTCAATAATTAGTAATTATTGAGAATAAAATTTCTTTGGCTAAAAGTCTCTAACTCTCTAACTCTCTTCCCACTTGCTTTCTAGCGGATTTTCTTACGTCGAACTCAGGTGGTTGCAGGTTTAGTTACAGGGTCAACCTCTTTTAAGTGTATTTCATACCCGCTATCAGATTTTTTAAAGCTAGTCACATTAAAACTGGTGCCTGGTCTGAATAAAACCTCTTTTTCTTGCCTACTATCTGAAATATTTGATATATCTTTCCCTGTTTTAGATTCAATTACATACTGCAATTCTCCTCTAAACTTGCGATCGCCGGAACTAGATGTACTTGTGAAACTTTTTTCTGTAATTATACTACCGGGTTTGTACGTATTTTCTATATCTGAGTTACTCATATTTTTTGGCATTTTAGTCCCTCGAAGAACTGTGCCAATAAAATCAGGCAATTTATTGAGTGCGGATGTCGTCATCCTGATGTCGGCAATCGTGTCATTTTCTAGCTGATGCTTAGATCTATATTCTCCAGCAGATTTCATAATGTCTATTTTATAAATAGCCTCAGAATCTTCGTTATTTCGCAAATACGTGTTCATGTGATCAAAGCTTGTTTGCGTGTAAACTTTTAAAGAGGCTAATTCAGCTTTTGTCATGTTGGGGTATTGTTTCTGTAAGTCATCAGAAACACTACTTAGCGCAACCACTCTCCTGCTGTTTGGCTGAGACAGAAGCCTACCTTCATACTCCTTTGATTCCATGTCTGATACTTTATACAATCTGTAATCAGACGGCAATGAGATGTTTTTATCAGACTTTTCGTAGGCATCAAGTCTATCTTGTTTGTCCGATATTTCTTTTATTTTCCTGGTTGCATATTTGCTGTTTGGATTATTTTTTAACTTTTCTTTATTTTCTGATAATTCAGAATTTAATTCTTTTCTTGCTTTGTCTATATTATCCTTAAACAATTTTTTATCTTCGTCATTTTCTGGTTGTAACAACTTCTCACCTCTACCTGTTTTCCTAAGTAAATTTACTGTTGCTTTAGATTTAGTTGCAGGTTTAGTTGCGGGGTTAGTTGCGGGGTTAGTTGCAGGTTTAGTTGCAGGTTTAGTTGTGGGTTTAATTGCAGGTTTAGTTGCGGGTTTAGTTGCGGGTTTAGTTGCGGGTTTAGTTACGGCTTTTTCTAAGTCTTTAAATAAATCAGATTCGGCACTAGCATTTTTTGCTAACCACTGCATATATTGTGAGTGAGTTGGATTCAACTCATTGTTACAATTTTTCTTTGATTTAGACAGACAAGCATAACCATTTTGCCCCTTACAAGACCACCCGACTGTGCAATTCATTTGCTTTTGAGCAAAACTGAAGAATTCTATTGGAAGATAATTAGTTTTGTTTATGTTGCCAAAAGATAGTGATCTTACAGCAAGATATATTTTCTCTATATCGTCGTCAATTATTTCTAGGTTTTGTGGCGTTAATACTATGTTGCTCCCATTGATTAAAAAATCTATTTTTAATCGCCTGTTCCCTACTCTTGGAGAGTGAAAATATCCAGAAATATTTGGCAATTCTATATGGGTTATATTTAAATTCTCAATTACGCCCCCATAATTTTCATCTACTATATCAAAAACCAAAGCAGACACAAATGGTGTCAAACCATCTGTGTCTAAGTTTTTAAATTTTTCTTCAAGATGCTTACTTGAAAATATCACAAGAACTCCTGGTAAGTATGAAACTCAGTCACTTTAGTGCCGAGAGGGAAACGACACGCGCGGTTTTAACCGCATTGATTTACTTATAAATCTCCAACAGCAAACTCAAGTTCAAGCATTGCCACTCCGCTACCACTACCACGCTTAACATCTGGGCGCTTAATTTTAGAAAGAATGCAGCCTTTGTAAACAACTGGTGGACCATAATTTTCTACGTCTGGGCAGTTTTTTACCGCTTGAACAACAATCGAAAATGGATCTTGACAGCTGCTTTCAATTTCCTCAATCAAAATTTCATGATCAGCGGCATCGTATGGTAAACGCAAAACCAAGTCACTAATCATTCGCCTTCCGGTGGTGAAATAGCTTTTGTCCTTTAGTGCGTCTGGATATTTTGCTGTTTCCCTCGACACCTCCCCCCCGCTCTTTTCTGTGACTGCTAACTGGAGGAATGGTCCCCCTATTTGAACAATAAAATCTGACTCATTTTGAATTGACATAAAAATTACCGAAATTATAGAGTTTGTAAAATAGCCTGGGCAATACCACCAATTTTCACACGGTAAGCAACAGCATCTATTTGTCTCACCGTGCTTGCTGGAACTATGTAAATTAACGCAGTCACAACACCTCTTTCAAGTGCTTCAGAAGTTTGAATACCCGCATCACATCGGCAATTATAGGCATCTCTTGCTGTTAATCCATATAATGCACCAGCATTATAAAAAGTGTCAAGGATGTCTATTATTATGTTTCGGAGCGTTAAATAAAACGCTCCAGCACCACCATTAGCCCTAAGTAGCGTATTACTGTTTTCTATGGTGTCAAAAATTGTTCTTTCAATGCAAGAAAAAATAACGCGGTGGTTTATAAATCGAAAATCTGTATTTAATGAAAGTGTTTTTACATCATAGGGGACGTAACCAAATCCTCTGCGAAATATACACGGATTAACGCGAATATCTGCCATAAAATCTCTTTGTGGGTCTGACAACTTAAATGCCGCACCAGAAACATTTACAAACGGGTATGAATTCCCGGCAGGTGGGTGTTGTATCCCCTCTTTCTCAAATCTTTGCAAGGCATATCCAGCGGTCATAGCGGCTAAACTGACGTGGTTGTCATTTAGGTCTATCAACCAAGGATAGTACGCTGCGGTATTCCCAGTGGGAGACGTAACGTTTTCAAATTCTGCGGTTAATTGGCTTGGTCTAGTCACAATATCTGGAGAGCCAGCATCAATAAACGCCATCCAACCCAAATTACGGGCTGCAACCTCCATAGAATTAGCGACTATATTTCTTTGGGGTAAACTTTCTATGTTATAAAATGCTTCTGGGCAGACCAGAAAGCCTTGTCTTTCGTTTTTATACGAGTTTGCAATTCTTTGTGTCGCCCCAACATAATCCCAATAATTTATATTCGTGGTTGAGGGAAGAGATGGAGACGTATACTCAGACAGATCGGTAATTGTAAATATTTGTTCATTTATTGATCTGACAATGAATGAACTATCTGAATAATCGTTAGCACCAAGCGAATCTTTTAAATGATGCCCCATTACTTCATTATTGATGGCATAACTATTGTTTATGGCATCAATAAAATAGTCAATTATTTTATCAATTGTGTCGGTTTCAGTCGCGGTTCTTGTAAATGTAATGTCTCCAATCTTAAAGCTGTATATTGTGCCAGTAGTTTTGGCACTAAGAGTAACTTCTGATGTGTAAGCAACTGGAACTTTTACAAAAAACAACCCCAACTTTGTATTTTGTAAATATGTGTTAATTGTGTTCTTGGTAACTGTTTCACTGTTGCCAAAGTAATTTATAAAATCATCGTAACTTCCTAACTGAAAAGGCTCTAAAGTCCCCTGTGTTGAAGTTCCAAGAAGGTATGTGCGCTGAAATAAGGCCGTACTAATTGGCGGGGTCCCAGCACTTTGTTCGGATATATATACACCTGGACGCGAAGGTAAAACTCTGATAGACATTTTATTTATTTCCTTTTCGTGGCGAGTTAATATTAGCCATGCCCTATGTGAATTTCAGGGACAATTTGTGTAAAACTAATGGAATTTTCTGGACTTCCTATATCGTTTACTGGATTTCCAGGATCTGCATAATAATTATTGTATGTCCAGTCCAAATTAAAAGGAGTTAAGTCAACCTGTTCAATTCTAGAGTGAGGAACAGTAATGGTTAAATCAAGTCTGTATTGATATTTTCCCTCTGCATATCTTTCAAATCTATCCTTTATTGGGTCAAAACACTTAACAATATCTGCGAATCCATTTACACAGCTTGTAGAATTTGAGTCAACTTTTATTTTTGGTCGCCACCCAGTCAATAATGCGATCGCATTATTGTGTAATGTCAACGCCCTTTCATGATTTTGCAAACTAACAACTTCAGTCATTACATGAAACAGCATTTTTCTATTATAACTTTTTGCCGTTAAATCGTTTGCATTTGCTATTGCATCATAATCAGAATCAACATACCTAACCCAGAGTTCTGTTTTGTTTACTGGAGCGTTAGCGTTTTCAGCAGGGGTTCTCCTAATTCTGACAGGTAAATTAAAAGCCCTTAGTCTTTTTTCTATTTCAAATTCTACAAGCAATGGATTTATCAGCATTATTTTTAAAAACCATAAAATATTCGAGATTCAAAATAATTTGGCTGAGGAATAAAAACGGCAACGGCAGATGATGGGCTACCAGCATCGACTTTTGGCAACGAAACAATCCCTTTTGAGTAGTTTTTAAGCCACTCAAGAACATCTTTATAGTCTCTGTATCTAGGATCGTTTTCTTCCCAAGAATATGAATTTAGATTTTTTCTCGCTATTATTATTTCAATATCTCGTAATCTACCAGATACATCAATAAAAGGGAATACTTCACCCCTTGCTGCTAAATATGAATTAATCTCTCCCTGTGCTTTATCAAGAGCAAGCTGAATTCTTTGTGTGTCTAAATTTGGCGAAGACGTAGAGAATCCATCTAGGTTACTTAATTCTTGTGATTCAGTAGGAGGAAATGAAGCTATAAACTCTTGTGGGGTGGCGTATGACATTTTTTTAATGCCACTCTAAAGTGGCATTGCTACTAAGCTGTTGCGCTGCGATTTCTTTTTCCGACTGCTTCCGTTTTGACAACTGGATCAATCCCAAGAGACAAACCAAGATCAGGCTCGTTTATATCTGAAATAACAGGGGGGATTGTAGGTGCTTCGGGAGTTTCGGGTTTAGAAACAACAGTTGGGATTGTCGGTATTTCGGGTTTAGAAACAACAGTTGGGATTGTCGGTATTTCAGGTTTAGAAACAACAGTTGGGATTGTCGGTATTTCAGGTTTAGAAACAACAGTTGGGAGAGTAGCAGGAAGTAGTCCATTTTCTTGTAAAAACGAGAATGAAACTTCACCTTGCTCAACTCGTACAACACTGCCAACGCCAGCAATACCCTCCATTTCTTTTGGCGAAGCGAAAATAAAGTCACCGACGTTTTTCGCTTCGCCGTCGTGTATCACTCGTCCACGAACTACTTTATAGAATTGAGACATAATACTCCAATAATTTTGCTAATTAGCAGCGGATTGATTACGCTACGTTTTGAATTAAGTAGCCATAAGCTGGTTCAGCAACTACTTCTTCGAGTTGCTCACCCATTCTTACGACATAACCACCTTCAAGCCCAACACTCTTGTCAAAATAAACGCCAGACACCGCACCAGTATAAGCAGTAAAACCGAAAGTTCTGGAATATGGTAACTTAACAGTTTCATTTCTTAGGAGAGCGATGTTGTTCCCCCACATCCGACGCAAATTCACACTTCCTCTGGACGAGGAACCAGTATTTATGAATGCTGCCCCTATTCCCACCTTTTTAATTTGTGGAAACAAAGAACTTAAATAACTTGCTGGGATAATACCACCCTGCTTACTGCCTAATCCAGAACTGGCTTGGTAACTTGCAACTATTTGAGGATGAGTCAACAAAGCAGTTGCAGCACCACGCCCAATTATCATAGTGTTTGCAGTGGCAAGCATCCCATCTAAGGCACCAGTTATTACAGAAATAGGATCGCTATTTACTTTGTCTGTAAATTGCGAAGTCCCGGAAAGTGCAACAACTTGAGATGGGGAATAGGTGTTGGGATTAAATGCAATTCTGGCTGCTCGTTGTTCACGATCCATTTTCACCAACCGCATCAGTTGTTCTCCAACTGGTCCAGTCGTGACCCCATTTGAGTTTTCATACTCTTTCTTGGGAATAGCATCCTCAAGACCGTAATCTTTGGTGGTGCTGGTAACAACGTCATAACCAAATTCAATCCTATTCACTGTACCAAGTCTAGAAACTTCTGTGCTAGGCACATCAAAAGCATCGGAAATTCTATATTTTTGGTACTCGTAATCTTTTTTTCCTTTCAAATCAACTGTTGGGAAAACAAGTTCATGAATAAGTTCTTCACCGTCATCTTCACCAGGAACATAGCCGATTGCGATCGCTTGCAATCGGCTGTCTGGGCTATAATTTCCTGGTAATACGATCTGTCCTGGGGAAATGGCCATAAATTTAATCCTTGGTAAATAAATAGAAAATTAGAAAAAGATGAAAGCGTCTTTAAATTTTAGACGTAACCTTTCTTGAAGTTGGTGACAAGCCACTTCCCAACAACAGAACTGTATCTTGCAGATATAAAATCTGTAGCGTTTGCTGCGGTAGACAACGTTGTGTTTGCAATATCAGCACCAAGTGTAAACCCACCAGCACCAGTTGGCAGTGTAAGAGTTCTTGATCCTGTTGCATCTTGCTTGATAAAGAGCCTGATTTCTGCCCCGTTTATGGGGTTTGCAGGGACACCTAAAGTTCTATTCCCAGCAAGAATAACATTGAAATCAGAGGCAACAGCAGAGTCAATGACAATCGTTGCAGCATCAATGAGAGTTGAAGGAACTGATGCGTTAGTGTATGCAGAACCAGCCGCAACTATAATACTGCCAAGTGACCCAACAGTTCCGCCTGTTGTTGCGACACCAACAACGCTTGCACCATAATATGCAGGAACTGCTCTACCTAAAGCATCTGAAGTTACCCACTGTCCAATTGTGACGGTGCTACCAAATTCGACAGGCGCAACACCACCACACACAACATCAATCATGTCCCCAATTATTGCATCTGGCGGAGCATCACCACGTATGCTAATATCTCCAGGTGTGCTACTTGGAACAAAATCACTCTGTGAGTTATATTGATATCGTCTGTACGATCTACCCATAAAATAAGAAACACCAACCAACACATCTTTTGCAGATGTTGCCTGTAAAACAGCAGACTGATTCGCAGGGTCAAACCTAAGAATACGATTTGGGGTTATTGCGCCACTAGCTCGGCGACTAATAATTAGACTGTCAATTCTATCTGCTGCCATAATTTTCAACCAAATTAAATAAATTTTCAACAAGACGAGAGAACAAGAAACACTATGCCAAAATCTTTTTATTCTTCTGACTCCGGCATTTCTCCCCCAGCAACCATATCAATAGCCTCGTGCAACGAGATTGTTTTACCTTTCTTCTTGTATTGCTCTTTTAGTTGTCGAGCTTTTGCAGAAAGTTCTGCCTCAGAATAATTCCGAGGAACAATATCTTCGCTGTCAATCACAACACTTGGCTCTGGTGTCCAAACTGCTTGGCGATTTTGAATATTTTTCTTGAATTTTTCAATGATAGGCAGAACAGCGTTTTCGCTAAATTCAATAGGCTCTTTTTCTTGAGATTCAAGCAAGCTTAAAACAAATGCTTTTTCTTCTTCTAATTGTGCTGGCAAAATCCTATGGTGTACGTTGCACTGAGTCTCCATAAAATTCATTAAACTGCGAACATAGTTCTTTCTTTTTTCTTGATCTCGCTCTAACTTTAGAGCAGCAACAGTAGATTCTAAAGCTCCGGTTTGAGTTGTCATTTCTTTGCTATATCCTAAAGTTTCAGATGGACTTGGGGCTACATAAGGGTGATAATAACCACTAGACAAATTGTCGTTAATATCTGGCTGATAATTATTGACTTCGTTTTGTTTAGCTTCAGTTATTGTGAATAAACTTGATACTAACTCTATTAAAGATTCTACACGATTATTTAGTTGTTCAAACGATTGATCTACTATATCAACCAAAGACTCAAAATCAGAGTTCAAAGAGTCTAATCCTCCCTTAACTCCTATTATCTGACTCATTGAATACTTTAATCCGTTAGATATAGCAGCGACTTTTTCTGTGTGGTCAACCAATATCGAGTACACATCAGAAATAGCCCCAGAATCAATCACAGGAGGTGGAGAATCTTCTGGATCTTCACCCAAGGAATCTTCCTCCCTGAATTCTTCATCCTCGCTAGATTCTTCATCCTCAGAAAGAGCAACAGACAAAGAGTCAATCAAAAGCCTTGGTAAATATTTGTCAGCCTCATCTATACCCATTCTCTCAATTAAAAGCTCTCTCTGCCTGGTCATTAAATTCACTAAAGGGGTGAAAGATAAATCAAGTTTGTCACAGGCGCAGTTATAGTCAAGCGTCTCCTCTTCGCATGGTTCATAGGAATGCTCCGCAAAATTAGAAAAACTCAAAAGATCCGAGTCTTCGCTAAACTCAAGAGGCATCCCCTTGACTGCTGGTGGTTCACTACCAAGACCTGCAACGTGCCTCAAGCTAAGTTTGCCTGGAGTGGGATTAAATGGGTTGTTTTCTGGATAAAAACTGGCAGACACAGCCAAGATTTTATGCTCTTTGACCATTTCAACAAATTCTGGTGCGATATTTTTAAAATGAGCTACAAGTCTCTGCCCATTTAAAGATAATTTTTCAGGATATCCAAACGCAAACGGAGATTTTACTAGCTCTCTGTCGCTATATCCCATAGGGGAATGCGGGTCTTCAGCGTAGTAGTTAAATATAAGCGGAGCTTTGAAGTATGTCGGATCATAAGAGTCAACGACATCTTGCAGCTCGCCTCGTGAATAATTCCTAGAGATGTGATTCCCGGATAAGTGTGAACCGGACTCAAATATCTCTATTTGATATTCTTCTTGTTGCGCTTTTTTATCTAATGTTTGTGAGGTTTGCATTGTTAAATGCTACTATAATTAGAATTTATTTTCTCTTTATATCACACATAGCAATAATTTGTCATTAATTGATGTAATGATATTTTTAAACAGAAAATATTTTTTGCAATATGTACCAAACTCCAATAATATTACCATCTGACGATCCAGGTTATTTCCCGTCCTTGCTACTTCATTCCCAGGACATCTCCCTAAGAATAAATTACGAAGAGATGCGAAGAGATTGTCATATACTAAGCACACTAAACAAGCTTAACAATACTATAACAGGCAGACAAGTATTAGTAGATTCGTTTAGCGACGACCAAAAAGACAAGGACAATGCAGAAATAGCAAAAAAAATATTATCTAAAATTAATTATTCAAAAATTTGTTCAGACTTGCTAGATGCACATTATATAGGTGTAGCATTTTTATGTGTAAAAGAGTGGGTAAATGAGGACTCAGTTCTTTATCCAGAATTTGTGTCTATACCCTGGTGGAGGTTTATATTTGTACAGCCAAACACCAACCCAAACAAAGACATTCCAATATATAAGAGCGATCGCCCAATTAAAAAAAACACAAAAATAGCAACCCACATGGGTTATGAAATCAGAATACTAACAAAACGTAGGCCAGTCACAGGAGAAAGATTGCTAGATGGAGACGTTATTGTTTATTCATTTGGCTCTTCGTATTATCCATACGGGCTTGGGCTTGGATGGAGATTTTACCCTTGGTGGATTACAAAAAATGCGGCTAGAGATAACATAATTCGTCAAACAGGTAGAGTTGGTTCGCCACCCATTGTTGGCGAGAACCCTGAAGGCGTAGCAGAGAATGATCCACGATTTGTAAAATGGTGCAACTTTTTAAGACTCGTTTCCCCCAATGGATATTTTACTGGTCCACCAGGATATAAAGCAGAGAGTCTTTTCCCACAAGAGGTTTTAACAAATTCTGAATACCTTATAGAACTAGCATCAAAAGAAATATCTAAGGCTGCGCTTAGTGAAGTGCCACTTTCAGCTACAGATCACGGGAGTTACAATGCACAAGTATCACAAAATGATGACAGAGAGTCTAATGTAATAGATGCACACTGCATCTTGCTGAATGATTGTCTTACTAAAAATATTTGGAAAAAAGTTAAAGAATATAATTATCCTGGCTCAAATTCCCCAGATATAAGAATCTGGACAACAAACGAAGAAATTAAAAAGGAAATTACCAGAAGCGCAAAAGAAGAAGAGAGGAAACAGGAGGAGGAGAGGCAAGCAGAAGAAACGCACAAAATTACGGTGCTAAAAGCAAAAGCTGACTGGTGGAATGTAATGATTAATCAAGTTGGACTAACACCAGAGCCAGAACTAATAGAAAAGACGTTTGGTAAGGGTTGGTCATTCCAAAAAGAAGAAACTATCTTAGATCAGTTCGGGACAGAAGATTCCCAAGAACAAGACACTACAGAACAGACCACAAATGAAGAAGGCAGTGCGGTAGACACAGAAAATGTCGAGACTAATGCAGATGCGCCGGCATAAAAAAGGATGCCACAACTAAAGGCATCCTTTTTTAACAACAACATCTATCCAGGCAAATATCATTTTAGTACAATTTAAAACAAAAACTAAATTATTTTTGAAATTAATTGTAGATTTAACGCTTTCTCTGAATCAAAATATGTTTCTTGCTGCATCATCTCTTTGGTGATTTTCGTATGTTTTTGATATATATTGACAAACTGGCTTTCCAATATTTCACCGTAAGCTAATTGATTTTTCACGTCTGGTAGTCTGCCAAACATAAAAGAAGGCACAGGATGAACTAAAAAGTTAGTGTTTTGTGTACAAAAGCGTTTTTCTGCACACAACAAAACAATTGTTGCGCTACTTGGAATAAAACCAGAAGCAATGATAGATATATCAAGAGAGCTACTACGCAGCGCATCGTACATTAACAATCCAGATGTGCAACTACCACCAACGCTATTAATGCGAATAGCACAGTCTTTATCTGATGTTTTACTTTTTTCTCCTTCGAGTTGATGAAGCAAATAAATAAATTTGTAAGAGCTAGTTTCTGTTATTTCCCCAGTAAAATATATAATATTTCCCAGTCTTGATGGATCTACTCTATCTTCATTGTGGTGAAAATTTGATTCTGGATTTATTTTATCCATAGTTGGCAATATTGCAAAAATTTAGTTAACTACAACAATATTGCATCACACAAATTAATAGTATAGACAACAATATTTGCGAGGTGTATAATTAAAAAAACACTAATATATTATGCTTGATTTACTTTTTTCAGAATTTAATTGGTATCGCCGACTTCGTGGTGAAGAATGGATTTTAGTTCGCAATACGGCATCAAACCATATTGGATGGAGAAAGGTTTCATCTAAAGAAATGCGCCACACCTATGGCTGCGAAAAAATAATTAATTCCGAATATTACCATCCCCACACAAAATCAACACAAGATGCCATTGAATCAAAAAACTTGGCATACTCTGAAAGAGATAAAATGCTCTTGACTTTATGCCACCTTGCTTTACAAAAAGGGCTAACCGCTGCGATTGGAAAGCACGAAGGTGAAGATTGGGAGGATGAATGGATGAATGTTATTTACATCGAATTGCCTACCGGGCAAGTCAGTTTTCATATTCACAATACAGAGGTGGAGATGTTCTTCTTTTTACCTAAATATTTTGGACAATGGGATGGTCATACGACGGATCAAAAATGGCAAAGACTACTCAAATGGTCTAACTCATTTTAATAACGTAATGTTGCAATAAAAACATATTGTAATCCCCACGTAGCAAGGCTTTGGTGTTTTAAGGATATTCCCCCCACAGCCTTTTCCAAAACTGCCAGACAGGCATTCGTTCTCAACCTAGACCAATGTCGCCAAAATCAAAATCTTGTAACACGCCTCAAACCCGCATTCTCTCGTTAAAAAATCTGTGGCGGATTATAACATAAGGCGTGTCAAAAGTAAAGGGAAGATACAAAGAAAAAAGGGCAGTTTCCTATAAGAAAGTGATCATCTTCCCAATTTTATTTTTGATTAAAATCAAAAAATTA
>Ga0207909_1000149_pt1 | contig 27205 bp, 20 predicted proteins | sample LakMenEpi05May10_FD_150672 | JGI IMG/M metagenome (GOLD analysis project Ga0207909, IMG submission 150672) | Freshwater microbial communities from Lake Mendota, WI - 05MAY2010 deep hole epilimnion (SPAdes) | ecosystem: Environmental > Aquatic > Freshwater > Lake > Epilimnion/Euphotic zone ...
ATCAGTATTGAGCCCCTGACCATTTCATTGGGAGGCATTGTTTTTGAAGGGAATGGTGGTTATGCCGAAAAAAGTGTACGAGAAAAATTAGAAAATGCCCGCATCAAAAAAATAGAAAACGATCTGAATAAATATTCATTCGGTCTAATGGTATTTACGGGTGTTGTTGCCATTGGTACACTTATCTCAGCAATTTATTTTATCCTTGAAATTTGGAAGCATTTCCTTTGAGATGCATAAAGTCAATCATTGTCGGGTATCAACTGCCTTAAGCGCAATAATTCCCAAAATATCAGTTTGCCCCAAGGCTAAGTTTACAAAACCGCTCCATAATGTTTATATGCATTGAAGCATCGCTTTTCAAAATCATGGGTAAAACAGTCTGCAATGGGTATTTTCATTGTACATTAGTGGCTCATCGTCCCTTTTGCAAAAAGGGGGTTGCTAACGAAAACCTTATCGTCAAGGGTTAACAGGAAAGCCTTCAGCTTACTGCGCTCATCTGCACTGATGCTGAAGAGATTGGCATTGTAATGGTCCAAAACCTTGTCAATGGTGCTGAGTCTTCCGTCATGCATGTAGGGCTTGGTATATCCAAGGTTTCTCAGGCTGGGCACCTTGAACCTGTATAAATCGCTGATATTTCTGGTAACAACATACCGACCTGAATCCATCAGTTCGTTGGGCGGAAGTTTTGTGTTCCTGAAACTGTTGTCAGTAAACAGGGGCTCACTGTGGCATCCATTGCATTTTTGTACAAATACCTCATAGCCAGCTTGTTCATTGGTTGAGAAACTGGTTTGGTTCCTTCTTACGCTATCGTATTTTGATTCATTGCTTACGGCCATCACCATGAATTGGGACAAAGCCTTCAGCAACTGGTCTTCTGTGGCCACAGCCGTTCCAAAAGCATCTTTGAACATGCTCCTGTACATGCCTGAGCTGTTGATTTTTTTGAGAATATTGGGCATTGTTTCTCCCATCTCTATGGGGTTGGTAAAGGGCTTAACGGGTTGCCGGTCCAGCTTGTCAACGCTTCCGTCCCACATGAAAGAATTGCTCCAGGCCAGGTTCATGATGGGCGGTGCATTTCTCCTGGTCAGGCTTCCATGCAGTCCATGGCTTAGGCTGTGCTCATGGTGGGTAAAAGCGGATGACTGCATGTGGCAGGATGCGCAGCTGGTTGAATTGTCGATGGATAAGGTTGAATCATAGAAAATCATTTTACCCAATTCAAACCCTGATTTGCTGACATGGTTGTTGCTGAAATCATAGGTAGCAGCCGGAAAATAATAGGGGGTCTTGAAGCCAATGAAAAAGTCGATGGTTTCCTTGGTGCAGGCAACCGCCAGCACTAAAAAAAATACAACAGTATATGGTTTGTAGCGCTGCAATTGATTTTATTGTGGTTGAAAATTTCTATTTAAGGTAGCCCGAAGATCAATCCCGTATAGATATTTCCTCCTTAAAATTAATCAATAGATACTAACCGATATCTTAATTTTACTCCAAATCATTTACCATGAAACTGATTGCCTATTTGCTGCTGCTATCTTTTTTTGTTTTTTCCTGTACCGGTAACAAGGTGGATAAACTCTACATCAATGCCAAGATCTGGTCCGGCGACAGCAGCAATCCCTCTGCTTCTATCATGGCCATCAAGGGAGATAAAATCGTTTATGTTGGCAATGATGCTTCCGCTTATGAAGCAACTGAAGTGATTGATCTTCAGGGAAAGCGCCTGCTTCCGGGCTTTACAGATAACCATACCCATTTTCTTTCTGCTGGATATGGACTTGCCAGCGTACAGTTAAAAGATGCCATGACCCGCCAGGAATTCATCAACAGGATCAAGGCATTTTGCAGTGCGCATCCAGATGCAACCTGGGTAATGGAAGGCAACTGGGACCATGAAAATTGGGGCGGTGAATTGCCCAGCAAAGAATGGATTGATTCTGTTACCGGAGATCATCCCCTCTTTATTTCCAGGTATGATGGCCATATGGCATTTGCCAATTCAAAAGCCATGGAGTTGGCGGGCATCAACGCTTCAACAGTATCTCCAGACGGAGGCGTTTTGGTCAGGAATACAAAGGGTGAGGCAACCGGCATTTTTAAGGATGCTGCCATGGGACTGATCAACAGGGCCATTCCTGAACCTACAAATGACCAACTCGATCAATACTTTGATGCAGCAGCCAGGCATGCGGTTGAAAGAGGTGTTACCCATGTGAATGACATGAATTCTTATGGTGGGTGGAATGACTTGGCCACCTACCGAAGGGCTGTCGGTACAGACCGCATGATCCTCCGCATGTATTCGTTTGTTCCTCTTGCCAGTTGGGAAAAGCTGGACAGTTTTGTCCAAAAAAACGGCAGGGGCGATGACATGTTGAAATGGGGCGGCTTGAAGGGCTATGTTGATGGCTCTCTAGGATCTACCACTGCATGGTTTCATCAGCCCTACCTTGATGATCCCCATTCGCATGGACTGAACATCACCGATACCAACCTCTTGAGAAAATGGGTGACAGGTGCAGACAAGGCCGGATTGCATGTTGCCGTGCATGCCATCGGCGACAAAGCCAATGATTTTATCCTTTCCGTCTACAGGGATGCTGCAAAGCTGAATGGCCCGCGGGACAGGCGTTTCAGGGTAGAGCATGCGCAACATGTCAGCCAGGAGGCCATTGGAAACTTTGCCCAACAAGGGGTTGTTGCCTCCATGCATCCCTATCATTTGTATGATGATGGCATTTGGGCTTCTAAAAGGCTTGATACCAGCAGGCTCAAAGGTACCTATGCCTTCAGGAGCATGCTTGACAAGGGCGTCAATGTCAGTTTTGGATCTGATTGGCCTGTTGCTCCTGTCAATCCATTGTATGGCGTATTCAGTGCAGTTACCAGGGTTACTGGCGATGGGAAAAATCCCGGCGGATGGTATCCGGCAGAAAAAATATCGGTTGAAGATGCCATCAGGGCCTACACCGCAGGCAATGCTTATGGATCTTTTCTTGAAGGGAAGATTGGTATCCTGAAAGAAGGTGCTTACGCAGACTTTACTGTATTGGAAGAGGATATTTTTACCATCGACCCAACAAAAATCAAGGAAGTCAAGGTGATACGGACCGTGGTTCAGGGGAGAGAGGTATTTAAGGTCAAGGATTAGGAATTTCACGTAGAAATACTTTAAAATCCCTGCTGAAACCATTCATTTGAGGTTTTTTTATCCTTTCAATTACATAACTACAATATAGAAGTCTAAGGATTCGTTATATGAGTTGCAGATCAATTGGTCTGCATAATCCGAATCCAATGAAAACTATCCCACTTAAGGATGCCAGACCCCGCATTTGGGGGATGCTCCTGATCATGAACCTGCTGGTGCTCTTTTCCCAAGGGCAGACTGTCTTCAATGCCAATTTCGGAAACATCAATTTTCTTGCTGCCAACAAAGTACATAAAGTAGGTGTCAATGGATCTGCTGCAGGCAATGTTACCCTTTATACAAATGTCATCACAATAGGAGGTCAGACCATTGATTGTATTGTTAGAACAGTAGCCCTAACCAATGGAACCTTTCAGCTGCCAGTAAGTCCTGCAGCAGGAACAATACCATTTGACTACTCTTCTGCAACGGGTGCAACAGGAAACCAGGATCGATTTTTTTCCCCAACGTTTAATTTCGGTAGTGGCGGGGGAAGTTGTGATTTTGAATTTGAGTTTATCCTTGGAGGCAGTTATAACAACAGCACAAATCTTGGCACTGCAGTCATCCTTCAAAACGTAAGGCTCAATACATATGATATCGACGGCAATGGGAATACCAACTCCAACCAATTTAACGAGTTCGGAGGCTTCTCCAGTTTTACAGTAAGTAGAAGTACGAACATCAACAATTCTTATAACACAGTATCTGGGCTTACCAAGTTTGTTTCTAATACAACAATCAATAATACGAGTGTAATAGATTCTAATTACAGGGTCCAGGTAGAATACGGCCAAATCAGTAAGTTCAATATCAAGGTTGGATCCTTAGGGTCTGGACAAGCGTATTTTTTCCTTGATTTCGGGAGTGGGTCAGCTTGGACAGGGGTTACCACCACCACCCCAGTGCTTGACCTCAATACAACTACCGCAGGTGTAGACAACGAAGTCACCATTTGTGGCGATGCAAAGCGCTTGACCAATGGCGCAGGTGCCGGTAATATCAACCTGACAAACTCTTCAGGCAATGTTGACGAACTGATCATCAGTTTTAGCACAGCCTCTATTCTTGATGGGAATTTTGAAGCCTTTATACCAAAGGGATCCAACTCTTTGGTAAATGATAGCATTAAGCTTGGTTTCAGTAGCAGCGGTAGCCAAAGTTTTACACTGAGTGGCGTGTCCTTTGTGGTTCAAAAATCTGTTTCCGGTGGGATAAGCACAATGCGTTTTTCCAAATCTTCAGGAACACTTACTACTGCACAAACAGAAATGTTGCTTGATTCTTTGCATTATGTCAATACTGCTGGAGTACCACAGCTTGACAACAGAACTTTTAATGTGACTGTACGAGAGGGCTCTTTTACAACACCTAATGCGAGGTTCATTCTTACTGAGCTCTGTGTTTTAACCATATTACCCGTCCGCTGGATTGGTGTTCAGGTTAGGGCCAACAACAAGAACCAGGTTTTTGTCAATTGGCAGGTATCTGATGAAATCAATAACAAAGGATACCATGTCGAAATGAGTTTTGATGGACAAGCCTGGATGGACCTTGGATTCATTCCTGCCAAAACAAGCACCAATCGTGAAGTGGCCTATGACTTCACCTTTATGAAAAAGATGACAGGCCTGGCTTATTTTAGGATCAAGCAATTGGATATTGATGGAAAGTTCAGTTATTCCTGGGTAAAGAAGCTTGATATGGCGGCACAGGATGAACCATTTATCTGGCCAAATCCCGTTTCCAATGCTTTTAACATGTTAGCCAGGGAGAATAATTTTAAGATTCAAGTAGTGAACATGGCAGGTCATGTTGTTAAGACCATCATGTTAAAAGCTGGTGTCAATCAGGTTGATGCAACAGGTATCAAGCCAGGCATCTATACAGTTCGGTATACAATGGAAAATGGGGATCCTAAAATGCTTAGGATGATCAAGCAATAGGAATGATGCAGGTCTCATGCATCGACTGCATTAGATGCGTAATCAAGAGGGTGTATCCTGAAAGAAAATCCTTAATTTGGCATCTAACCCTTATGTTCGACAAGATGAGATTTTTCCTGCCATTGCCTTTTCTTTTGATAGCCTTGTTTTCTTTTTCACAGAGCCCAACTGGAAACATCAGTGGAACCATTGTCGATTCTATTTCTGGCGTGCCACTTGCAGCCGCTACAGTTCAATATTTCAGGGAAGGAAAAGGGACAAGCATCAATGGTATTGTGGCGGATGAAAAAGGAAGATTTTCTTTTAGCGTGGCCAAGGGAAATTATCAGCTTCGTATTGCTTATGCAGGTTACAAAGAGCATCAATCGAAATGGATAACCATTGTTGATGCATCAACATCCATCCAACTCGGCCTGATCAAACTTTCGCTGAGCAAAAACACCCTTGAGGAGATTGTTGTGCAGGCAGAAAAAAGTTCGATGCAGTTGTCGCTCGATAAAAAAATATTCAATGTAGGAAAAGACCTGGCCAATGCCGGGGGTTCGGCGATGAACATCCTCATGAACATCCCTTCTGTTTCTGTGGATCCAGAAGGAAATGTCAAGCTCAGGGGCAGCGACAATGTAAGAATCCTGATTGATGGCAAGCCCTCCGGCCTGGTCAGCATCAAAGGAGGGAGTGGGTTGCAAAACCTTCAGGCCAGCATGGTAGACAAGGTAGAACTCATCACCAATCCATCTGCCCGCTATGAAGCCGAAGGGATGTCTGGCATCATCAACATTGTGCTGAAAAAAGACCGCAGGCAGGGTTTCAATGGATCGTTTGAAGTCATCACTGGTAACCCTTCCAATTTCGGCCTGGCCACCAACCTCAACTACAGGAAAAAGAACATCAACTTCTTTGTTAACTATGGCATTGCTTACCGGATGCAACCCAGCAAAGGGTCATTGTTCCAGGAAACCTATGCCAAGGACACAACCTTTATTTTCAAACAGAACGACAGGGTAAAGTTCAGGGGGCTCAACAACAACATCAGGGCTGGGTTGGATTATTTTTTCAACGAGAAGTCTGTCCTTACTGCCGCTTATCTCTACAGAAAAAGCCAGGGCAATCGCTTGCGGGATATTCGATATGATGATTACATCAACAACAATAACAACCTGGTTGGATTTGTGAAAAGAACACAAGACGAGGACGAGGTTGAGCCCAACTCAGAGGTGACCGTTACCTATAAGAAAACATTTCAACAGAAAGGCCATGAACTAACCACTGAGGTGAAGTACCTTGATTATTGGGAGAACTCCGATCAAGTATTTACAGAACGCCATTTTAAGCCAAACGCAACAGAAATCATTTCAAGAAATATCTTACAAACATCGGTCAACGATGAATTTGAAAAGCAGTGGCTTTTTCAATTGGACTATGTAAAGCCTATTGGCAAGGAAGGAAAGTTTGAAACAGGCATCAGGAGCAGTTTCAGGAACATGGTCAATGATTTTATTGTTTCACAGCAAAACCCGACTGGCGTATTTGTGGCCCTTCCCGGCTTGGACAATGTGTTTGTTTATGATGAAAACATACATGGTGCCTATGGCATCCTTGGCAACAAGACGAACAGGGTATCTTATCAGGCAGGGTTAAGGGCTGAGTGGACAGACGTTACCACCACGTTGGAAAAAACAAAGGAAAAAAATCCGCGTGACTATGTCAACCTGTTTCCCAGTGCGCACCTTACGGTTGATCTTGAAAAGGAAAACGGTATTCAACTGAGCTATAGCAGAAGGGTGAGAAGGCCATTCTATAATGATCTCAGTCCTTATGCCACTTTCTCTGACAGCAGAAATTTTTCTGGTGGCAATCCCGACCTGGATCCCGAGTTCAGCAATGCCTATGAGATTGGTCATATCAAGACTTTTGATAAAGGCGCTTTTACATCATCAGTATACTACAGAAGCACCAAAGGAAGGATTGAAAGGATCAGAAAGGTAGATGGTATGGGGAATGCCATTACCAAGCCAGAAAATTTATTGTCAGAAACGGCATTTGGCCTGGAGTTTACCAGTGGGTATACTCCTTATAAATGGTGGAAGCTTGATTTTAATTTCAATTTTTTTCATGCCAATATCGATGGCAGCAACATCTTACCCGATTATAAAACCAATACCTACAGCTGGTTTGCCAGGCAAACATCAAGGTTCAGCCTAAAGAAAGGCCTTGACCTGCAATTGAGAATGAATTATGAGGCGCCACAAAAAACAGTGCAGGGCAGAAGAAAGTCTATGTACTATGCAGACTTTTCAATGAGTAAAGATGTATTCAAAGAAAGAGGCACTTTGAATTTCAATGTGCTCGATGTCTTTAATTCAAGAAAAGTGAGAACTGTATTTCAGGGAGAGAATTTTTACTTTGATGGGTATGGCCGATTTAACCCAAGGCAGATCAACCTGACGTTTACCTACAGAATCAAGCAGTCAAAAGGAACGAAAACGGTCAAGATTATTCAAGAATAAAGTACCAAGGAGTTTCTTAAAATACTTTCCCGTAAATAATGGGCGTCTTGTTCATGCATTTAGATATTTTTCACTGTACATGCATTGAATAAATAATCGTTGAAAATCCTTTATTGACAAGGGGTTTTGTAAAATACTGATTTTCATCATTCTAGATGAATACAGAGGTCATGTTGATTCCCTATCAGTACCTATATTTTTGAGCCAAGACAAAACAACAGCAATGGCCAAAACAATTTCTCTCGCAATACTTATGGTTATGATAGGATCTTGCATCAGCACAAAAAATATAGGATATTTCAACAATGCCAGGGAAACGGAATATGCCAGTGTTTCGGGAGCGGAAACTGCCATCCAGGCCAATGATATCCTGAGTATCTCAATCAGCAGTTTGAATCCGGAAGCATCTGCAATTTTCAATACAACCAATGGCCAATCAAATAACATCAATACACCAAATGGCAACGTAACACAGCCTAGCGGATATCTTGTGAATGCTGAAGGATTCATTCAGTTGCCTATCCTCGGCAATATCCAGTCTGCAGGATTAACAAAGAAACAGCTGAAAGAAAAGATTGCCAATACAATTGTTGAAAAGAAACTCCTTGTGGATCCTATTGTAAGTATTCGGCATTTGAATTTTGAGGTTACTGTTATTGGCGAAGTGGGTCGCCCCATGGTTATTCCCGTTCCCAATGAAAAAATCTCATTGCTGACGGCACTTGGTCAGGCAGGGGACATCACGGTTTATGGTAAGAAAGACAATGTATTGGTCATCAGGGAAAGCAATGGCAAAAAGGTGGTCAAACGGATAAACCTCAATACGGCTGATTTTTTGAATTCCTCCTATTACTACCTCAAGCCCAATGATATCGTATATGTTGAGCCCAATAAGAACAAGCTTGCCAGTGTCAGCAGGGGAAGACAATTGTTGCCTGCTTTGCTTTCCGGACTGTCAGTAGTAGTTATTGTACTTGATAGAATATTTTAAACAGATGAAAATCCATCAAGATAACATGCAAACAAACAATGAAACCTTGTTCAGCCAATTGCTGGCGAAATATATTCCATATTGGCCGATGTTTCTCTTGTTGGCCATATTGTCATTGGGCGCTGCATTTGCCTATATCAAGATTACACCCAAAAAATACCAGTCTACTGCATCATTGATCATCAAGGATGAAAAAAAAGGAAATGATGATTCGAGGATAATGGAGTCCCTGAACCTCATGGGTTCAAAGAAGATCATAGAAAACGAAATAGAGGTGTTGAAATCCAGGCCGGTTATAGAAGCGGTGGTAAAAAACTTTCGATTGTATGCTCCTGTTTACCTGGAAGATGGCTTTCTTGATCAATATTTGTATGAAAATGCCCCTTTAACCATAGAGTCCCTGGAGCCTCAACAATTGAAAAGCAGCGAAGGAAAATTATACCTGCAGCTGGATGCCCACGACAAACAAACGATCATCATCAATGGTAAAAAAGCAGGACTTCAGGGTTCCTGGTTGACTACCGATTATGGGATTTTGCGCTTCAATATAACTGAACCTTCGAAGCTGATGGATCCCAGCAAGAAATATTTTTTTCAGGTTATCGGCATTCCTTTCAAAACAAAAAATATTCTGGATAACCTTAAAGTTTCTTCTGCGAACAAGCTTTCCAGTGTCATAGAATTAAAGTACAATGATTTCACGCCACAGCTTGCCCAGGATATACTGGATCAGGTCATTTTGTCTTACAATAAGGCTGCCATCAATGAGAAGAATATCCTGGCAAAAAGTACCCTTGCATTTATTGAAGAACGCTTGAATGTAGTAGGTGCCCAGCTTAACGCTATCGAACAACAAATCCAACAATACAAGGCCCAATCAGGAGCCTTTGACATCAGCACGCAGGGCCAACTATTCCTGCAAAATGTCAGCGCTAATGATCAAAAGCTCAGTGAAATCAATGTACAACTTTCCGTGATGAATGATCTTCAAGGCCAGTTAGAAGCCAGTACCAATTTATCTGAAAATCATACCGTTTTGCTCGGCAATGTAGACCCCATTTTAACACAGATGATTGGCAGTTTGAATGCTGCCGAATTGGAAAGGGAAAAGCTGAAAAAAACAGTGGCAGAAAACAACCCCATGCTGGTTTCAATTTCTGATCAGATCTCAAAAATAAAAGAAAACATCAATACCAATATCAAGGACCAGCGCAGAAATCTGGAGGCCTCAAAAAACAATCTCTTTGCTACCAATACAAACTATAATAATTTGTTGCATGATATTCCGGTCAAGGAAAGGGCCCTGCTTGAAATCAGCAGGGAGCAGAACATCAAGAGTGGTATTTATTCATTTTTGTTACAAAAAAGGGAAGAGAGCGAACTTTCTTTCGTTTCAAATATTGCTGAGAGCCGCATCATTAACCATGCTCAGGCGTTGAATGACCCAGTTAGTCCTAATGTAATGATTGTGTTTGGAATGGCACTGTGTGCAGTCTTTGGCATACCGGTAACATTGATTGGTGTCAAGGAAACACTTTCCTCAACCATTTTGTACAGGTCAGAAATTGAATCCATGGTCAATGTCCCAATCATTGGTGAAATTGAGTACCACAAGAAATCAAAGCCATTGGCCATTGAAACAGGTAAGCGAAGTTTGGCTGCAGAGGAGTTCAGAAGATTGCGTTATGCCTTGCAGGATATTATGAAAAATGGAGGGAATAAAAACCTGCTCATTACTTCCAGCATTAGTGGTGAAGGCAAGAGCTATATTGCTACGAACCTGGCCATCAGTTTTTCGCTCACCGGTAAAAAGGTTTTACTGGTAGATTTTGACCTGCACAATTCCTCACTCGGAAAGATTTTTGACAGCTACGAGCAAAAGGGAGTGACCGATGTTTTATTGGGAGAAGCATCGATTGAAAAACTTGTAAGGCATGTTCCTGGGTATGAGAATCTTTATTTTTTGCCTTCTGGATCCATACACGATGAGCCATCTGGAATTCTCGAAAATCAGCGCACCTCTGAAATGTTCACATTGTTAGAAAGCAAATATGATCTCGTCGTCATAGATTCTCCACCTGTTGCACTTGTAACTGATGCACATTACCTTACCAATTTTTGTGCTGCTACCATCTATGCAGTAAGGCATGGTTTTACGCCAAAATCACTCTTGAAGCGATTTGAAACAAACAATGCCATTCATCCATTGGTCAACCCTGTCATCGTATTCAATGGTGTAAAAGCCAGGGGATTTGCAGGTACGGATAATGGTTACGGCTACGGATACAAGTATGGATACGGAAGAGATACGTCAATAGGCAAATAATTAGGTGTAAAGCCAAGCGAAACGTCATATGTCAACTGGTTAAGCTGAATGTTCAATGTGGGTGAACACGGCGAAGCCGTATAGTCAACCCACGCTTCAAAACTTCAACATATTTTTTTGAACCCCATCAATCTCATTGGTATGAAAAACAACTGGTACGTACTTTACACCAAGTCACGATGTGAAAAGAAAGTTGCCGATTTTCTCTCAAAAAGAAATGTTGAGAATTATTGTCCACTCAACAGGGTATACAGGCAGTGGTCTGACAGAAAAAAAATGGTTACAGCGCCGTTGTTCAACTCTTATGTCTTCATTCATGCCTGTGAAGAGGAATTGAATTCCATTAAACAGCTCACCAACAATATTGTAAATGTTGTTTATTGGTTGGGTAAGCCTGCCATCATCAGAAACGAGGAAATTGAACAAATCAGGTATTTTCTCAATGAATACTCAAATGTCACAATTGAGAAGCAGCCCGTTCGCATGAATGAGATGGTCAGGATCATTAAAGGGCCATTCAGCAATCTGGAGGGAACAGTAGCTGCAATCAAGAACAATATGCTTGTTTTGTCCCTGCCAACGTTGGGGTACAAGATGATGGCGGAAGTCAGTTCTTCCAATATCGAAGTATTACACCATGGGTTTAGTCAAGAAATAGACTATGCATCCAGGAGCAAAAGTATACCAGTTCTCAACTGATTTCAATTTACCATTCGATTGTTAGATCATGAAGATGACGGCCCGTAATATATTGACCTATCTGTATGCCAACTATTTGTTGATGCGTGGCGATGTGCAAAAAGCCATTGCCCGTCTGAAAAATGGGCAGTATATCCTATCCATCTACTTTCATGATCCATCCAAGCCGTTGTTCGGCAAATGCATGAAATGGCTCAGCCAGCAAGGCATATTTTTTATTGACTTGAATACATTGCATGAAATTGCGCTGGGGAACATCCCTTTTCCTAAAGGTGCAGTATTGCTAACCGTTGATGATGGCTGGAAGACAAACAAAACAAACATTGTAGAGCTGGCACATCAGCAAAATATTCCAGTGGCAATCTTTGTAACCACTGAACCCGTTTTGGCTGGAAATGGATATTGGTGGTCTTATGTCAAGCTTGCAAATAAGGCAGGATACATGAACATGAACCCCGAACAGGTAAAATTGATGGAAAATAAGTCGAGGTTGGAAATGCTTGCAAAATTAAAAGACAGGTTCTGCATAGGGCGTGAAGCAATGACGGTCGATGAACTCCAGGAGATAGAAAAGACTGGAAAGGTTATGATTGGCAGCCATACTGTAACGCATCCGATTTTACCCAGGTGCACAGATGAAGAGGTTTATATGGAGATAAGCCATTCCAAAAAACAGTTAGAGGATATACTCCAGCATAAGATCAACGGTTTTGCCTATCCCAATGGAGATTTCAGCGAAAGAGAAGTAAACATGGTTGAGCGCGCAGGATATCATTTGGCGTTTACTACAAAGCCTTCTTATTTGACAGCAGAAAATATCAAGGAAAAATATATGCTGCCCAGATTTGAAGTGTTGAAGGATGTTTCTTTTGCCGAAAACATTTGCAGAATGAGTGGTGTCTGGTTCAGGAAAAATAACGCATAGCACATGACTTCTACAATCATCATGTTTTTGGCCGTAGCAGTTCTCATGCTTTTCCTTTATGCCATGTTGTTCATAAAGGAGGATAACAATAAGTCGTATATTAAATTTGTATTTATCGCTTATCCCTTTTTGGGCATCGATTTATTGCCAAGTTTTATTTCTACGACCTTGTTTGTATTCATTACATTTATTTTTCTGGTTTTTTTTCATCAACGCAAATCGACAACACGTACGGGTACTTTTTCTTATTTTCATTTGTTTCTTTTTTTGTTGCTGTCAATAGCAGTTGGTCTTTTCTTGTCACCTGATTTATCCAAAGACACCATCACTGATTTCGTTCAGCTTTTGGCTGTGTTCTTTTTCGCCAAGGTATTGATTGATGAAGTTCAACATGATCTAGGATTTAGAACATCCATTCTCCATTGTATGAAAATCACGCTGATCTTTTCATTTGTTTTTTTGGCCTTTCAATTTATAATCGGCCCTTCCTTCTCATTTGCGAAATCTCAAAATATAAATGTAGCAGGCGGGATGTCAATCAGGTATCCAAGTTTTTTCCAAGACCCTCAAAAATATGCCCAATATCTTTCTGTATCTAGTTTCCTGATGTTGTTGCTACCAGCCAAAGCCAAAGGGACTACTTCTCAATTGGGTTTGTTGCTTTGTTGCCTCTCAATAATTGCCCTTCTTTTTACAGGGGGCCGCGCAGGTTTGGGGGGTTGGTTGCTTGGATTATTGATTGTCATTGTTTTGGGTAATGCACAATACCGGGCGGCCATTATTTCAGTTGCGATACTTGTTTCAGTTTTCATTTACAATTTTTCTGGTGCCATTCCTATATTCAATAGAGCAGATCTGGCTGATTCTTATGAATTTCGATATGCCATTTGGCAGGATGCCTTTGCCATTTTTTTAGACCATCCATTTTTTGGCATCGGTATGGGAAACTATGCCAATTACGTTTCCATTCATAATCCAGATCAGTATTGGATCAGCGATAATGAGGTTACATTATATGATCATCCAGAGAGTGGCTATCTTAAACTACTCACTGAATTTGGTCTGATTGGATTTCTTGCTACAATGTTATTTATTATCAAACCCATCTATGGCGGGCTCGTAATGTACTTTAAGACAAAAGACCTAAGCTTGGTAATTTTGGTATCCTCCTTGTTTACTTGGATTATTGGCTTTTATACTGTTTATTCTTTGGGAGATATCAGGATCAAATTGTTGATTGTATCTATTGTTTGTATACTTATTGCTTCTTCATCAGATAATTATGACCATAGTAAGAAACCAGAAATTGTCTAAATTATTCCTTTTATTCAAGGGTAAGCTTGTTGGGAATTCATTTTGGGCCATTCTGTCCAGTGTTTTTCAGAGCATCATTTTCAGTTTATTTTTTATTGTCATAGCCCGTAGATACAGTTCGTCTGATTTTTCCAGCTATATCATTGCCAATACACTGTACGGAATGATTCTGTCATTCTCATCCCTTGGCCTCTCGCAATGGTTTATAAGAGAAATCAAGCAACATGATTTTGAAGGAGAAATCATTTCCAGGTTTTTCAAGATTCAGTTGTTAGCAGGTACTGTTTTCTACCTTATCAATGTTTTGCTTTCATTTACATTGTACAGTTCAGATTTGGTCAGGAATATTTCACTTTTGTTGGGTATCAATATCATCTTTGACAACATTATTTATGTTTTTAAAACAATCAACATATCAAGGTATGAACAAAAAAGATCATTCATGCTTACCTCGCTGGAGGCGCTTATAAAACTCGTGTTGGCGGCTTTTGTTGTTTATCTTGATATCAGCATATTTTCTGTAATTGTTATGCTTGTCATGTCTCGCGCATTTACACTTTACTTGTTTATTAAATTTGGCTTATCTGACAACATCGATATCACCCATTATTGGAAAGGATCCCTGGCCCTAAGAGAGATTGGCCTCGTCCTGAAAAAAAATATTTATTTTATCGTCATTGGCAGTGTTTCAGTTGTTTATTGGTCAACAGGCAGTTTGCTTGTTTCAAAACTGCTTCAATTGGATAAGGTTGCAGATTATGAAATTTCCTTTAAATTATTTTCGATGGCAGAGATCATACCAGTCATGGTGTCCGCTTCTGTCTTTCCCATCTTGGTTGAAAAGGGAAAGGCAGATGTAGAGGAAAGAAACCGTTTTTTCAGAAAAATATTTCTCGTATATGCAATGTATGGCCTGCTTGCTTTCACGTTCGTTTATTCTTATGCAGCATTGCTGATTCCATTCTTGTTCGGTGCTAAATACATCCATACAGTTCCCAATTGTATACAAATGTTTTGGACAATCATTGTTTTCCCCACTGCTTTGCTACAGGCAAATCTACTGGTTGCCATGCACATGGAAAAAACAGATATGTGGTTAAATCTTTTAAGCCTTGCTTTGAATTTTATCATCGCTTTTTTTGGACTAACTATCATTCAAGACATCGCTGTGGTTAATTATGCCATTTTCATTTCATTTCTGTTTTTTCACATTTCACAGGATATCATATTGGTCCAATACGGAATTCACAAACAGTCAGATGCTCTATTTTTTTATACCTCATCTGCGCTTTTGATTTTGGCATATCATTTTTTGTCTGTGTTTTTTTCTGACTTTTATTTCTTTTTTCTCTTCTGGCTGACTTTTGGCCTTGTTTCACTTGTGTATATAAAAACATTTCTTAGAGAAAAACCAATAGCTGCATAGATTATCTTCTTTACTCCTTTACCATTTGAACAATTTCAACCATTATGGCGAAACTTCGTGTACTGTATTATGTCCATACCTATTTCCTTGATAGCTGTCTTGAAACATTGCAATCCATCAAGCATCATGTTGATATCGATTTGATGATAGAAGTTTCTCCGGATTCCCGAAAAAGTACTGTGTTTGAATTGTCAGACACAAAGCAATACAATCGGCTAGAAAAACTAAAGCAGATTTTATCTCCTGAACTATGGCATCTTTTCCTTCCCTATTTTGATAATATATCTAGTGTTGAGGTTTTATTTTTTAAGGGTAAAAGTATGCTAGGGCTAGACAGCGTCTTGGGGGGAATTTACTTGGGCCGACTGATCCGTTCACGCAACTATGATGTTGTTCATTTTGATACTGCTTCAGGGCGGGCAATATCTTCCTTGTTTTTTCTTAAAAAGAATCAACTGGCTTTGACGATTCATGACCCTGTTCCGCATGTGGGAGAAGAATCACTCGTCTTAGACGTGGTTCGCTATTTTTACAAACGGCAGGCAAAGTCTATTTCATTCTACTCTTCTTATTCTTCAGGATTATTTAAGAAAAACAACAAACATGTAAATGGTAGGCTTACTCAATTGCGTTTGCAGCCCTATTCATTTATAGCTCAATTCAAGCATAATCCAATTACTGATAGACGTTTTATCCTTTTTTTTGGACAGCTTTCGTATTACAAGGGCATAGACTTACTTCTTCAGGCTATTCCCAAGGTATTAAACGTGTACCCACATGAGCATTTTGTTATTGCAGGCAAGTCAAATGGTTTTGTTATAGACAAGAAGTTGCATGATGAATATCCACATCATATAACATTTATTGATGATTACCTTTCAGTTGAACAACTTTCACAGTTGATTCATGCTTCAAAATTTGTTGTTTGTCCTTACCGTGAAGCCACCCAAAGTGGTGTATTAATGACAGCTTTTGCCATGGGAAAAACAGTTGTGGCAACAAACATAGGTGCTTTTCGTGAATATATTTCAGACGGAATCAATGGCATGCTTACTTATCCAGAACCCCAGTCTATTGCCAATGGTATTATGTCCATGGTTGCATCAGATCGTTATCTGGATATGGAAAAAAATATAGAATCCGGTTACTCGAAATCAGATTCAATGCATAACAGAAATATATTGATGGGTGTTTATAATGCTATGGAAACAGTTAATTGACCATTATGTTGAACCATATCATCAGGGCTGATTTATTGCGGTACACCGGTGAAACTGTTTCTGGCAAGTTTCTTCCTTCTTTGCTTATTCCTGGATTCAGGTTTACGTTTTTCCTCAGAAAATCTCATCAATATAAAAAGCGGTCATTCTTTGGTTTTATATACAGAATCTTTCTCTATATAGACGCTCATTTTTATGGATTTCAAATACCTCCCTCTACCCAAATTGGTAAAGGACTTTATATTGGCCATTGGGGTACAATTGTTGTCAATGGAAAAACTATTATGGGAGATTTCTGCAACTTGTCTCCAGGGGTAACAATTGGGCAAACAAACCGCGGAAAAAATAAAGGCGTCCCAACAATTGGTAGCAAGGTATGGATTGGAACGAATGCTGTAATTGTCGGCAATATCATCATTGGAGACAATGTAATGATTGCACCCAATGCCTTTGTTAATATTTCTGTCCCTTCTAATAGTTTGGTTGTTGGAAATCCAGCGTCCATTCTCCCTAGAGAAGATGCTACTGAAGGCTACATCAATTTTACTATAGCTGATACATCATTATAATATATATAACCATGTTCAATCCCAAATCAATAGTCTTTGTCATTCATGGTTTACCCATGGGTGGAGCAGAGAAATTCTTGATCAGCATTGTTAATCATTTGTTTGAAATCAAATATGCTCCATTAGTCTTATTGCTCAGTAATGACGACACATTGGGCTGTGAAATAAATGCAGGCATACCCATTATCAAGGTATTAAAAAAGTCTCGATTCGATCTATCCATATCTCATCGGATTAAACAACAAATCATGATCCATGGGGCAAGAAAAATATTTTGTGTTAATCCGTATTCCTATTTTCTCACCAAACTATCTTTTCTTTTCGAGGATGATTACCGAATATATCTTTCTCCACATACTACAAAGCCATTTTCCTTGTATAACTGGTTCCAAACCTTTGTTTATTATCGGTTTATTGGGAAAAAGGATACGGTAATTTATTTATGCAACAAGCAACAAGATTATCTAACAAAAAAATACTTTCTTCCTGCTTGTGCACAAACTGTGATTTATAACGGTATCAATACCGAAACATTTAGTCCTTCACATTTTATAGGGCAGGACCGTGATAGCATTAGGGAATCTTTCTCTATTGATAAAAATGACAAGTTGATTCTTTTGGTTGCGCGCATCAATCCTGAAAAGCGCCACACTGACGCATTAAACGCTTTGTCTATAATACATAAAATGCGGGGTGTAATTAAACCGCACCTAATGATTGTCGGATCTGGCAATCAACGATTATCAGATAGGCTCAAAGAACTTGTTTCTATTTTACAATTGGATGGGTATGTTCATTTTGTAGGCAATCATTCGGATGTCAGAATTTTCTATTATATCGCTGATATATTTACACTTACATCAGAAAGTGAAACATTCTCAATCGCGGCCCTGGAAGCCATGGCTTTTGGGCTACCATGTGCATTGACCGATGTTGGTGGTGCCAGGGAAATGATTGTTGAAGACTGGAATGGCACGCTAGCCGATCCATTGCATCCAGATTCAATCGCTAAAGCATGGATGAATGCATTAAAGAACAACCAGAATGGACATTCAATACGGGAGCATGTAGAGCAACGTTTCTCCCTCAACACCATGTTGAAACAATATGTTCATTTATTGACTCAGCCAATAATGATTCATTAATTGCTGTTAAGGCAACATTTACTACAATATCTTCCTTTTACAATACACTATTTCACATTGAATTTCAATCATGTTTTATTTATAGGACCCCAAAATGAAAAAGGAGGTATTGGGGCAGTATTGGAAACCTACAGAACCGAAATGAATGGCTTCACCATGATTTCTACCTACCCATCAGATGCCATGGTGAATAAACCTTTTTATTTCTTAAAACAAATTGCCAGGATTTTCAAATTATTGATAACAGATGATGATGTCAAAATTCTTCATATTCATTGTGCATCAAGGGGCAGTTTTTTAAGGAAATCATTGGTTGTTTTATTAGGAAATTCATTAGGAAAAAAAACAATCATGCATATTCACGGTGGGTTGTTTCACCGCTTTTATCAGTCGTCTTATTTCACGACTTTGTTGGTTCAATCGATTCTTCGCTCTTGTGATCGTGTAATTTGTTTGACTAATGAGTGGAGCCATACTTTTAGTAAAGAGTTGCAGTTAAGCAACCTTTCTGTAGTGCTCAATCCTGTCAAAAATTTTCCACTTAGCGCTTATCGTGATTCGTTCAGTTCCATTTCATTGTTGTTTCTGGGTACGATTACCGACAACAAAGGTATTTTTGAATTGGTTGAATATCTTCAAAATAACTCATTTTACCTGCACAATAAAATTAAGCTAACCATTTGTGGAGAAGGAGAATCAGACAGACTCATTTCATTGATCAATAAGGATAATAACGTGGGCAATATATTCTTTGCTGGATGGGTCAATGGTTTCCAAAAAGATGAAATGATCTCTGACACTGACATTTTCATCCTGCCCTCTCATTATGAAGGTCTTCCTATGGCCATCCTTGAAGCCATGTCTGCTGGGAAGCCAATTATTTCAACATCAGTAGGTGGAATTCCTTCCGTTGTTCAACCACAACACAACGGTTGGTTGATTGAGCCAGGAAAAATCAATCAACTTGATGCTGTTCTTGATGAGATTTTCAATGACCCAGGTCTTATTTCCCGTTATGGTATGAATGCCTTCGTTGACGCAAAGCAATTTCATGTACAATCCATTGTTTCGAAGTTAAATACCATATACAACGAACTGCTCACAACTGTATGATTATATTTTTTCACCAATCAAACCAATTGTTATGAATTTTCTTGGACATGCCCGGTTTTGGCTTATAGACACTTTAAGGGGAACCAACATTGTGGCCACACTCAAAAAATTGAGAGCAGAACAGTATCTCGACAACAAGACCCTTGCCAATTTGTCTCGCACAAATTATAAGGTTTTCATGGAAACAGTCTTACCCGCTACGCGATATTATACCAATCTGGGACCCAGTGTTGCATCATCGATTTTGACAAAGGATATCATCAGGAAGAATACTGCAGCTTTATTTTCCCAAAATTTCACAAAGAAAAAATTTGCAAAAGGTACCGGCGGCTCAACTGGCGCTCCACTTTTATACTATACAACAAATGAGGCGCAATCTTTCATGTGGGCAGGAATACTATTGTCTTGGGAAACCCTGGGGTATCAATTGGGTGATAAAGTTGCATTTGTTGCCGGGACATCATTGGGTAAAAATGATGTCAAGCATACAGTATTTCATCAATTGCTGAATGTTACGACATATTCAGCCTACAATTTAAACGATACTGATATTGAATCTTACCTGAGCCATATCATTAAAACTAAAACAAAGATCATTTACGGGTATGCAACAGCAATCAATCGGCTTGCAGAATATATTTTAAAAAACAAATATCCTTATACTTTTCCACATTTGAAAGGAGTTGTATCAACCGCTGAAATACTAAGTGATAAACACAGGGATAATATTGGGCAGGCCTTTAACGTAAAGGTACATAACCAGTATGGATGCAATGAGGCCGCCATCTCTGCATTTGAGTGTGATTTTGGCAACCTGCATTATATCAATACCGCTACCAAACTTGAATTTGATGATGAGGGTAATGTATTGGCCACGAATCTTATCAACAAGGCCTTTCCCATGCTACGGTACTTTACTGGAGATGCATTTGAGGTTGTAGAGAATGTTTCCTGCCCGTGTAAAAGGGGATATCCCATCATTGAGAATTTTAAGGGGAGGACCTGTGATTTCGTTATTGACAAAAGACATAAAGTCATGCATTCAGCATTTTTTAATGTTCTTTTCCGCAACAACAAACATATCGAACAGTTCCAGGTACAGTTCAATGCACAGAAACTCACCATCTATCTACAAATGGATAACAATACGCTGCCCAAAGAGATTTCTACCCAGTATTTGGATGTGATCAAAAGCAATTTGGAATTTGATGACTATGCAATAGAGATCAATGCGCCATTCCTCGAAGCTGAAAATGCCAAGCACCGCTATGTCATCAATACTTCCCTTGGCATCTCAACACCTGCTTAATATTTATTTCTCACCATTCAATTCTTGTTCATGAACATATGGTTTGATATTTCTAATTCACCCCATATCAACATGTTTTACGCGTTGATATCTCAACTGGAGCATGAAGGACATACAATCTTTATCACTTCTAGACCCTTGGCCAATACAATTGCCTTATTGGACCAGAAGGGCATGCCCCATCATGTTGTTGGTAAACATTACGGTAAGCGTTTCCTTGGTAAGGTTTTAGGGTATCCCATCAGGGTCATTCAACTTTGGCATTATTTAAAGGATAAAAAGATTGATGTAGCTGTGTCACAGAGTTCTTTTCATTCACCCTTGGCGGCACAACTGCTGGGCGTCCCTTCTATATATACAAATGACAATGAACATGCATTGGGCAACCTTCCCAGTTTTATTTCTGCTACAAAAATTCTATTGCCAGAACGTTTCAATTTAACGGGTCTTTCCAAATTTTCGATTATTCGTAGAAAAATCAGCTATTATCCAGGCGTCAAGGAAGGTATTTATCTATGGCGAATGTCCAAGTCAAACAAACTGAGGGACATTTCAATCAACCCATCTTCCCTTAAGCTTTATATCCGTCCCGAGCCATCAACAGCCCAATATTACAATGGAAAACAAAATTTCTTGGATGAGCTTATCAATGAGTTGTCATCAGCGTTTAAGATCTGCATTTTACCCCGCTCCCAAGAACAAACACATCACTATTTAAGCAATACATTCAAGAACATATCCGTTGCGGAAAAGCCAATATCATTTGAAGAAATTGCCAATGACTGTGATTTATTCATAGGCGCGGGAGGTTCTATGACAAGAGAGTTGGCCATGATTGGCATACCGACCATTTCTGTTTATCAAGGCGAATTGCTTGAAGTTGACAAAGTATTGATCGAAAACAATCTCATGCTCCATGCCAACGCTATTTCATCCAAAGACGTGATTTCCCTTTCGCAGCAATTGCCCTTACTGAATCATCAAAATACGCTTATGGCCAAAGGAAAGATAGCATATGACCTATTGTACAATACAATAATTAACACCAACAAAATAACCGCATGAAAAAAATCGGATTAATTGGCGCTGGCAAGATGGGCATTTCTCATCTTGCGATCCTGGGGGCACACCCAGATGTAGAGGTAATTGGTGTTGCCGACACCTCAACAATTGTAACAGATGTTTTAAAGCGACACACGTCATTTGATGTCTATTCCGATTACCTGGAGATGATCAATGAAAAAAAACCTGATGCAGTGTTTGTTTCAGTTCCGACCAAGTACCACGAACCCATTGTTCAAAAACTCCTGGATCGAAACATCAATGTTTTTGTTGAAAAACCATTTAGCCTGAATGCTGCTAATGGACAAAAGTTGATGGAATCTTCCAGACAAAAAAATCTTTACAACCAAGTGGGGTACCATAATAAATTTATAGGAACCTTCATGGAAGCCAAAAGAATCATTGATTCAGGCAGCTTGGGAAAATTGCAATTGTTTTCTGGCAACATGAATGGCCCAGTTGTTACCAAAACAAAAGAGCATACCTGGCGATCAAAACCAGAAGAAGGTGGCGGTTGTTTGATGGACTATGCAGCCCATCTCATTGATCTGATCAATTATCTCATTGAACCCATCACATCAGTTCATGGGGCTGATTTGATGTCTTTTTATTCAGCCTCTGTTGAGGATGCTGTTTCTTGTTTGTTGGAGACGAAAAATGGCATACATGGCACCATCAATGTCAATTGGAGTGATGAGACATACCGGAAGATGACAACTTCCATTACAATTTTAGGATCAAAAGGTAAACTGACTGTAGATGCTACTGAGCTTAAAGTGTATTTCAAGGAAGCACAACCCATGGGCGGTTATGCAAAAGGCTGGAATGTACGGCATATCAATGCTTTGTCACCTCACGTTGATTTTTATCTCAGGGGAGAAGAATATTCCTTGCAAATAGATCACTTTATCAATGTACTGGAAGGCAAGGCGCCAAATAATATCAACACATTCGAATCAGCACTCCAAACGGACAAAGTCATTCAACAAATTAAGCACCATAAAATCAACCAAATATGAACAGGATCTTGTTCGGCGATAACCAATTTTTTGGGGTAAACCATGTTTCTGATGAAAAGGCCAGGCAACAGTCAATGCGATTCAAGGAGGATAAATCCATTTTGCAAACCATAGACATTGCCATAGAAGAGGGCTGCAACACTTTTATGTGTACTACACATGACAGGATGTTGAACATTGCCAATATGATCAGAAATGATGCTGAAAAGTATGAAGACTTTCAGATTTATCCCTGTCTTCCTTATGCCCATAAATATGCCAATGCCGTAACTGAATTGGGAATAATGGGTACAATCAAACAATATGTTCCTGGTAATTTTATTGGATCGCTTTTCAAGGGAGGATACGCACTGGTTTCAAAAGACCATGTAAAAATGATGGAGTTGATGATTGATGCTGAATTGAAAATGTTCAAGGGTATTTCAACACCAGTCATCTTTTTGCAGAATGTCATCACAGATTTATTGCTGGGATTGGGCATGACAGATTTGCTCAAAGCATTTGATGAGTATATACGAAGGAAGTACAATGCAGAACCTGGATACATAACCATGAACATGCCCAAGCTTATTGATGTGCTTGCCAGCCAGGGGATATACCATCCTATTGTTTGTTCTTCAATCAATTACGAAGGCTTTAGGATGTCTGGAGGTATAGACTTGTATGAGCAGGCCTTAAAATCAGGAAGGGTAAGGGCCATTGCCATGCAGGTTTTTTCTGGTGGTGCCACCTCGGCAGAAAAAGCCTTGGAATATGTTTGTTCCCTTCCAAATGTTGAGTCCATTCTCTTTGGCGCCTCTTCAAAAGAGAATATTCATCAGACTGTTTCTTTGATCAACCATTACGATAAGAAATATCATTACAAAACAGCGTAGACGTTCATCTTTTAATTCCATTTTATGTTGATAACGATCGTAGCAGGTGCAAGGCCTAATTTTATGAAAATTGCTCCCATCATCAAGGCCATCAAAAAAAGTGAGGCTCAAGGCAAGAACATTCATTTTCGCATTGTTCATACCGGGCAGCATTTTGATGCCAGGATGAGCAGCGAAATATTTGCACAACTTGAAATACCTGAACCCGATAACAACCTTGGCGCCGGCGGAGGATCACAGGCCCAACAGACGGCTGCCATCATGGTTGGATTTGAAGCTGAACTACTGGCACATAAGCCTGATCTTGTATTGGTTGTTGGAGATGTCACTTCATCAATGGCATGTACGATAGTAGCCAAGAAAATGCAAATAGATGTAGTACATGTTGAAGCAGGCATCAGGTCTGGTGACATGCACATGCCTGAAGAAATCAACAGAATATTGACGGATTCCGTGTGCGACCATTTTTTTACTACTTCCCAACACGCCTGCGATAATTTAAAAACCATTGGAACTCCTTCATCTAAAATTCATTTTGTTGGGAATACCATGATAGATACACTGTTTCAGAACATTGATAAGATCAAATCTCCATTAGATGTTGGTATTTCATCTCTAAAAAAAGGCGCCTATCTTTTGTTAACCCTTCACAGGCCCTCCAATGTTGATGATCCAGTAAAACTGCAAAGAATACTTGCGGCAATTGTTTCGAGCAGATCAAGTCTTCCAATTGTTTTTCCTGTTCATCCGCGTACAAGAAAAGTGCTGGACAGCATGCAATTCAATCCCAATGAATTGATTTTGCTCGAACCCCAGCCTTATCTTGAGTTCCTCTACCTGATTAAAAATGCCAGGGGTATCATAACCGATTCCGGTGGAATTACTGAAGAAGCAACAGTATTGAATATTCCTTGCATTACCATGCGCAATTCAACGGAAAGGCCTGAAACTGTTTTGGACGGCACCAATGAGTTGGTGGGAGATGATCTTTTCCTGCTTTCCAAGCTCATCCATAAAATTGTGATTGGAAATTGGAAGACAGGGGTCATACCCGATTTATGGGATGGCAAAACTTCAGAGCGTATCGTAGATGTTTTGATTCAGCATTATTCAAGTCCAACTTTTGCTCCTCTTGTGCATTGAACATCGATGAAAAAACCATCCCATGAACACCGAATTCAGAAAATCACTTAGTGTAATTTTAGTCTTGATGGATCTTGCGGCCATCAATTTTGCTTGGCTGATCACTTATTTGTATTTTTTGACGAATGAAATCCTCCAGACAAATAATCTTTTCTATTCTTTTACTTTTTTTGTCAATTTTATTTGGATAACAATCAGTCTGGGCGTTTCTCTTTACGATGAAAAGGTGTTCAATGCATTTGAATCTTTTACCCCAAAAACAGCCCAGGTCTATTTTTTTTGGTTAACGAGCATCATCCTTATTCTTCTATATGCTGCTGAACTGAACAATATCTCGGTGCAGTTGATCTATTTTTCTTTCTTTGCCCTTTTGGGAATTTCTGCCAATCGATTATTTTATTTTGGGATCAAAAAATACCTCTCCCAACAACATGATATGGTCAACAGGGTGCTGATCCTTGGCTTTAATGATACGGCTAAAAAATTAGCGAAATACCTTGAAGAGGAAGGGTTGAACACGCAACTGATGGGTTTTGTAGAAAACGAGGAAAACATGAATGAGTTGACTACTTATCCAGTGTACGCGAGTATCGAAAATGCGGTAAATGTTGCAAAACAGTTGAATGTGCATGAAATATTTTCAACCATCACGCCAGAGCAAAACAATATCATCTATCGCTTGATCAGGGATTCTGAAGAGCAATGCATGCGATTTAAAGTGGTGCCAAGTCTCTCCAGTCATGTAAACAGGGAAGTTGTTATTGACTTCATCAAGGATCTACCCGTATTATCCATGAGGGCTGACCCACTTGAAGACGTGGGCAACAGGATGAAGAAACGCATGTTTGATGTTTTCATCAGTGGCTTGGTCATTATATTCATCTTAACATGGTTAATTCCTCTGGTTGCACTGCTTATTTTTCTGGATTCACGGGGACCTGTTTTTTTTACCCAATTGAGAACAGGGCTAACGGATAATCCATTTTTTTGTTATAAGTTCAGAACAATGAGGGTCAACAATGAGTCTGATTCAAAGCAAGCCACAAAACATGATAGCAGGGTTACCAAACTAGGGGCTTTTCTGCGTAAAACAAGCATTGATGAATTTCCTCAGTTTTTCAATGTTTTTCGTGGGGAAATGAGTTTGGTAGGTCCAAGGCCACACATGCTTAAGCACACTTCTGAATATTCCAAAATTGTTGATCATTATATGATCCGGCAAATGTTGAAACCAGGCATTACTGGTTGGGCACAGGTAAATGGGTTGAGGGGTGAAATTTCAAATCCAATTCAAATTCAGCAACGAGTGGCCAGTGATTTATGGTATCTAGAACATTGGAGCATTTGGCTGGATATTAAAATTATGTTTCTTACTTTCTACAAGGTATTCGCGGGAGACAAGCATGCTTATTAGCAAAAAAAGGCCGGTTTGATAACCGGCCTCGTGTAAGTGCTACTTGCATTGGATGATCAGAGTTTCAAGACTTTGAATGTTTTAGTGGTGCCTCCAATGGTCACCTTCGCATAATAGTATCCAGAAGGGAAACTATATCCAAAAGAATAGGTAGTATAGGCATCACCTTTAACGCTGTAGACAAGGTTTCCGTTTGTATTGAAAACATTGATGTAAACGGGGTAGTTGCTGTGGTAGCGGTAGATGCTTACTTTGAAAAAATTAGTAGTTGGGTTGGGGTATACACTTGCGGCGAATTTTACACTGGTGACTACAACTGGTGCTACATAAGCTGCAATTGTGATTGACTTTCCAACGATACAACCTTTGCTATCTTTTGTATTAACCGCATATGTTCCTGCCAATACATTTGAAAACATATTTGAAGTTTGGTATGCTCCACTATTGATATTAAAGTTGTAGGGTGATGTGCCACCAGATGCACTGACAGTGATGCTGGTGCTTCCACCCTCGCTGGTGATTGCGCCTGATGTGAGTGAGGCTGCGATCGCTGTTGGCTGAACTATAGCAATAGTTACGGAATCTTTCAATCCTTTGCTATCGGTTACAAAATACTTGTATGTTCCAGCACCAACACTAAAGCTTCCTGTTCCAGTGTAGGGCGAAGTTCCACCAGTTGCAGATACCACAACAGTTGTTGTTCCACCGTTACAATTGATTGATCCGGCTGTTGCCAATGCATCCAATGGTATTACTGGTGGAGTTACAACTACAACACTTGCATACTCCAGTATTCCTGCGTCAGGATTTCCACTGATTGCATTTCCAGCAAAATCCTTAGTCAATCCTACGTTTGTTCCAAAGTTTATTGCAGCAGATGTGCTCGGTAGTGCATAGTTCCAATCTGCCGGTGCTCCAGCAACACTTGTGAACAGGCTTGCATTGGTGCTCAACAATTCGCTGCTGTTCAATGTGATGCCCAATGATCCGG
>Ga0207909_1000151_pt1 | contig 26998 bp, 20 predicted proteins | sample LakMenEpi05May10_FD_150672 | JGI IMG/M metagenome (GOLD analysis project Ga0207909, IMG submission 150672) | Freshwater microbial communities from Lake Mendota, WI - 05MAY2010 deep hole epilimnion (SPAdes) | ecosystem: Environmental > Aquatic > Freshwater > Lake > Epilimnion/Euphotic zone ...
TGGTGGTTGCAAAGGCAGATACAGCCAAACCGTTAGCACCCAAGGCAGAACCCGCATTGAACCCGAACCATCCAAACCATAGCAATCCGGTTCCAATCAATACATAGGGAACGTTGGCTGGGGGAATTTCAACGCCTTCCATGTGTGCCTTCCTGCGCTTGAGTACAAGGGCTCCCGCCAAAGCTGCACAACCTGCAGAAATATGAACTACAGTACCACCTGCAAAATCAAGGGCACCCATTTTGAACAGGAAGCCATCAGGATGCCAGCTCCAATGGGCGAGGGGAGCGTAAACAAGGATGCTGAACAAAATGATGAAGAGAATATATGAGGTGAACTTTACGCGCTCTGCCAAGGCTCCAACCACCAAGCCAGGGGTGATGATGGCAAACATCAACTGAAACAGGGCGAACAATGATTTTGGGATGCTGGGTGCCAAGGACCAAGGGGCTGCATTGGCTACGTCCTTAAAAAAGAAATTTGTCATGGGGCTTCCAATGAAACCGCCCAATGAATCACCAAAACAAAGGCTGTAACCAAAGGTTATCCAGATCACAGTAACAACCCCTGCGGCTACAGTGCTTTTGATCATGGTAGAAATCACATTCTTTCTGTGTACCATTCCACCGTAGAAAAAGGCCAAACCAGGTGTCATCAAAAAAACCAAGGCTGTTGCAATCAAAATCCATGTGATGTCTGCTCCATTATATACCCCTTCTTTGTCCTCAAAGTTGGGCAATACAGGAACGAAAATTGCGGCAATGGCAATGATTGCCAGTACCAGAAATGGAAGTTTGTCTCTCAGTGATTTTGAATTCATTGTTGAATAATTTTGGTTAAAAGATCATTTATGATGTCAAATATATAAATACTTGGGTAAAAGTTAAAAATATAATACATATAAAAATATATAATATGAAATGAAAACAAATAAATATCATTGATAATCAGTTAATTATTATGAATATTAAAATTATATGTGGAAAAATAAAAATTTAAAATATGTATATATAAATAATCGTAATATGTAAGTTGTTGAAAAAAATTAGGCCAGTCATTGACTGGCCTATATGATTAAAAATTATAATATTAACTTAGATCAGCAAGCTGCTGTCTTTTGATTCCAAATAGGATACTCCCATCAGGAACTCATCTACTTTTCTGGCACATTCACGCCCTTCACTGATGGCCCATACAACCAATGATTGCCCTCTCCTCATGTCGCCGCAGGCGAAAATCTTTCCAATGTTCGTTTTGAATGCTTTCTCCGTAGCCCTAACATTGCCCCTGTCATCCAGTTCAATGTCCAGGGTGTCGAGCATGCCGTCCTTTTGTGGTGCTACAAATCCCATGGCCAGCAATACCAGTTCACAGGGAATGATTTTTTCAGAACCAGCCCGCTCGGTAAACTTGCTGGGTCTTCCATCTTCCGACTTCCATTCCAATTCAACTGTTTTCAGGGCTTTCAGGTTGCCATTTTCATCACCAATGAACTCTTTGGTGGCAACAGCCCACTGTCTTTCACATCCTTCCTCATGCGAGGTAGTTGTTTTCAGTACCATGGGGTAGGTTGGCCATGGCATGATACTGGTCCTGCTTTCAGGGGGTTTGGGCATCAGTTCAAACTGTGTGATGCTGGCTGCACCCTGCCTGTTGGAAGTTCCAACACAATCGCTTCCTGTATCTCCACCGCCAATCACCACCACATGTTTGCCTTTTGCAGACAGGAGATGATCCAGTACGTTGCTTTCAATATTTATTTTGTCGAGTGGATCACTACCAGCTACCAGCTTGTTTTGTTGTTTGAGGAAATGCATGGCATAATGCACGCCATTCAATTCCCTTCCAGGAATGGGAAGGTCTCTGGGGATAGTCGATCCTCCAGCCAGTACGATGGCATTGTAGTCTCTTGTCAGATCATTGATGCTAACGTTAACACCTACATTGGCATTGCACTTAAACACGATACCTTCTTCTTCCATCAAGGTAATCCTTCTGTCGATAATGTTTTTTTCCAGTTTAAAATCTGGAATACCATAGCGAAGCAGTCCTCCGGGTTTCTCATCGCGTTCAAACACCGTTACATGATGGCCTGCCTGATTCAATTGTGCTGCTGCAGCAAGACCAGCGGGGCCACTGCCTATCACCGCAATTTTTTTACCTGTCCGCAGTACGGGTATCCTGGGCTTTACATATCCTTTATCAAAAGCGATTTCAATGATATGTTTCTCAATCTCTTCAATGCTGACTGGTGGCTGGTTGATGCCCAGTACACAAGAACTTTCACAGGGGGCAGGACATATCCTTCCTGTAAATTCAGGGAAGTTGTTGGTGGAGCTGAGTATTTCGTATGCCTCTTGCCAGCTTTCCCTGTACACGGCATCGTTGAACTCTGGTATGATATTTCCCAAGGGGCATCCGCTATGGCAGAAGGGGACGCCGCAGTTCATGCATCGCGCTGCTTGTTTGTTGAGTTCCTGTGGCTCGAAAGGTTTTACAAATTCATTGTAGTGCTGAACCCTCTCTGTAGCAGCTGTTTTGGAGGGGCTGACCCTGGTATATTCCAAAAATCCTGTAGGCTTTCCCATTGATAAGGTTATTTGATGATTGCAGTTTTTCCGGCTTTCTTCATTTCCATCACTTTCTTGTAGTCGCGCGGATATACTTTGATGAATTGGTTTTTTTGATTGTCCAGATCGCTCAAAAGGAATTTGGCAACTGTGCTTCCGGTTGTGGTAAAATGCTCGCTGAGCAATGATTTCAATGTTTCCATGTCATCATCACCAATCGGATCCAGGTCTACCATTTCCATGTTGCAGTTTTCACTGAATTGACCAAGGATGTCGTAAACATATGCGATGCCGCCACTCATGCCTGCGGCAAAGTTTCTTCCAGTACTGCCGAGTACAACAACGGTGCCTCCTGTCATGTACTCACAACCATGGTCTCCTAAACCTTCAACCACAGCCGTAGCGCCTGAATTCCTAACGGCAAAACGTTCTCCAGCTTTGCCTCGGATAAAGGCCTTGCCTGAGGTGGCACCATAAAATGCCACGTTGCCGATCAGGATATTCTCTTCGGCTACAAATCCTGATTCCTTGTGGGGATAAACAATCATCTTGGCACCACTCAATCCTTTTCCGAAATAGTCATTGGCATCGCCTTCCAGTTCCAGTGTCACGCCACAGGTGTTGAACGCGCCAAAACTCTGTCCGGCAGTTCCTTTGAATTTCAGGTGAACGGTATCTTCAGGCAAACCGGCTGCACCGTATTTTTTGGTGATCTCGTTGCTGAGCATGGTTCCGGTGGTTCTGTCTGTATTTTTAATCGGACAACTGATCAGTACTTTTTCCTGTTTCTCTAATGCAGGGGCCGCCTCCTCAATCAATTTCCAGTCGAGCACCCCGGCAATGCCATGGTCTTGCTCTTCTTGTTTGTACAAGCCGGTAAATGCATCTGCCGGCTCCTTGTACAGGATGGGAGATAGGTCGAGCTTGCTGTATTTCCAATGGTTGATGCCTTCTCTTGCTTTTAATACATCAGATTGCCCAACCATTTCTTCAATGGTTCTGTAGCCCAGTTCAGCCATGATTTCCCTCAGTTCCCTGGTGAGGAATTGAATGAAGTTGACAACATATTCTGCTGCACCATTGAATCTTTTTCTGAGTTCAGGATCCTGAGTAGCAACACCAACGGGGCAGGTATTGAGATGACACTTGCGCATCATGATACAACCCTCCACTACCAGTGCAGCAGTGGCAACGCCCCATTCTTCCGCACCCAAAAGCGTGGCAATGGCGATATCCCTTCCTGTTTTCAATTGTCCATCCGCCTGAACAGTAACCCTGCTGCGCAGCTTGTTTTTGACAAGTGTCTGATGGGCTTCGGCCAATCCAAGTTCCCAGGGCAATCCAGCATGCCTGATAGAACTTACTGGTGAAGCGCCGGTTCCACCATCATTGCCAGAGATCAATACTACATCAGCCTTGGCTTTGGCAACGCCTGCGGCAATGGTTCCAACCCCAGCTTTGGATACCAGCTTTACGCTGATCCTGGCCTTTCTGTTGGCATTTTTCAAATCAAAGATCAGCTGGGCCAAATCTTCAATTGAATAAATATCATGGTGTGGTGGTGGAGAAATCAATCCTACACCAGGTGTTGAATGCCTTACCCTTCCAATCCAGTCATCTACCTTATGCCCTGGCAGCTGTCCGCCTTCTCCGGGCTTGGCTCCCTGAGCCATCTTGATCTGCAATTCATCCGCTTCAGTAAGGTATTGGCTTGTTACACCAAACCTGGCAGAGGCTACCTGTTTGATCGAAGAGCGCATAGAGTCGCCATTGGCCATAGGCTGGTACCGGATCTCATCTTCTCCACCTTCGCCGGTATTGCTTTTTCCACCCAGCCTGTTCATGGCAATGGCCAGTGTGGTATGGGCTTCCCAGGAGATGGAACCAAAAGACATGGCTCCGGTTGCGAATCTTTTGTAGAGGTTCTCTGCCGGCTCAACTTCGTCAATGGAAATGGAAGGCCTGAGCGGATTGAACTCAAAAAGACTCCTGAGCGTGCAAGCTTTCTCGCTTTGGTCGTTGACCAGCTTTGAATATTTTTTGAAAACGGAATAGTCTCCGATGCGGGTTGAATGTTGCAGCAGGTGAATGGTCTGTGGATTGAAAAGATGGAATTCTCCCTTTCTTTTCCATTGATAAATTCCGCCTACCGGCAGTCTGTCAACCGGAATGCTTTTTTTGCTGAAGGCAAGGGAGTGCTTGACCAGGGCTTCCCTGGCAATCTCATCGAGGCCCATGCCTTCTATGCGGGAAACTGCACCTGTAAAGCATTTGTCTACCACTTCCTTGTTGAGGCCAATGATTTCAAATATTTGGGCTCCTTGATAGGATTGTAGGGTGGAGATGCCCATCTTGGAGAATACCTTCAGCAAGCCATCGTTCACTGCTTTGATGTAATTTTTCTTCAGCAGTTCCGGATCAAGGTCAGTATCTATCTTGCCATGCAAGCGCATGTCGCGAATGGAAGACAGTGCCAGGTAGGGGTTGATGGCGGTAGCACCAAAACCAATCAGGCAGGCAAAATGATGCACTTCCCAAACGTCACCCGCTTCCACAATGATACCCACCTTTCCCCTGTATCCTTTTCTGATCAGGTGGTGATGAATAGCAGCAGTGGAAAGCAGGGAGGGGATAGGGGCATGGTCTGAGTCGATGGCCCTGTCTTGCAGGACCAGTACCTCAAACCCATCCTCTACAGCATCCACCGCATAGCGGCAGATCCTGTCCAGGGCTTTTTTCAGGGTTCCGGGTGTTCCATCTGCCCTGAAATAACATTGCAGGGTCTTGGCCTGGAAGATGCCGGTATCAATGCTTCGGATTTTTTCGAGGTCTTTGTTGGTCAGCACAGGGTGTTTGAGGGCAACTGTATGACAGCTCAAGGGATCCTCGATGAGCATGTTTCCATTGTTACCCACAAATGAAGCCAATGACATGACCAGCCTTTCCCTGATCGGATCAATGGGTGGATTGGTTACCTGTGCAAAAAGCTGTTTGAAATAGCTGCTCAGGTGTTGGGGCTGTTCACTCAAAATGGCAAGCGGCACATCCGTACCCATCGAGCCAATGGGTTCTTTCCCCTCCAGTGCCATCGGGGCAATGATGTTGTCTAGGTCTTCTGAGCTGTAACCAAAGGCCTTTTGGTATTTGAACACCTGCTCATGTTCCAGGTGGGTGAACATGACCCTTGGTTCAGGCAGTTCATTGAGCCTGATTTTATATTTATTGAGCCAGTCGCCATAAGGCTTTTGGCTGCAGATGCTTTTTTTGACTTCATCATCACTGATGATGCGGCCTTCTTCAATGTCAACAATGAACATTTTCCCAGGCTGTAGCCTTCCGTTTTCAATGATCAAGGAGGGGTCAACAGGAAGTGCACCTGTTTCAGAGGCCATGATGACCCTGTCGTCAGAAGTCACACAATACCTGGAGGGCCTCAATCCATTCCTGTCCAGGGTGGCACCGATCATCCTTCCGTCAGTGAAAGAAATAGAAGCTGGTCCATCCCAGGGTTCCATCACAGAGGCATGAAACTCATAGAAGGCTTTCTTTTCGGGATCCATGCTCTCGTTGCCATCCCAGGCTTCAGGGATCAGCATCATCATGACATGTGGCAGCGACCTGCCGGTCATGGTGAGCAGCTCCATCATGTTGTCGAGGCTGGCGGAGTCGCTCTGGCTTCCAGAAATCAAAGGCAGCAGCATGTCCATTTCCTCCTTGGAGAAATAGGGTGATGTATAGCCTTTCTCATTTGTTTTGATCCAATTCAGGTTGCCTTGGAGGGTATTGATCTCTCCGTTGTGGGCGATAAATCGGAAAGGCTGGGCCAGTTTCCAGGAAGGAAAGGTATTGGTGGCGAAACGGGAATGGACCAGTCCGAGTGCACTGACAACCTTTTTGTTGTTGAGGTCTGGGTAATAAGTTCTTACCTGCTTGCTGGTGAGTTGTCCTTTATATACAATCACCTTGTAGGAGAGGGATGCAATATAAAATCCAATGGGATCCTTCTTGACGCTGTTGTTGATCAGGTGGCTTGAGTAGTTTCTCAACACAAAAAGCTTTCTTTCGAAGGCCATTGGGTCGGTAATATGGTCTGGGCAGGCAACGAAAACCTGTTCTATTTCAGGCTCAACAGAGCGGGCAGTAAAGCCAATGTCTGCTGGATTAACGGGAACTTTTCTCCACGCAAGTACCTCAAGACCAAGCTCTTCTGCGGTTCTGCTAAAGATGTCTCTGCATTCTTCCCTTAGCCTTATCTCCCTGGGAAAGAAAACGGATCCAACCCCATAACGACCAAAAGCAGGAAGATGAATCCCCATTTTAAGGCATTCATCAAAAAAGAAGGCATGTGGTGTTTGGATCAGGATTCCGGCGCCATCTCCGGTATTGCTTTCGCATCCACAGGCACCCCTGTGTTCCATGTTTTCAAGAATGGTCAGGGCGTCAGAAACCACCTGGTGATTTTTGTTTCCTTTGATGTTGGCTACAAAGCCAATGCCACATGCATCTCTTTCAAATTCCGGACGATATAATCCCCGATTTCTTGCCATAAGAAAGCAGTTTTTTGATAAAATCTATTGAGTAGATCTTTTGGGTAAATAAAATCTAATGTAGGGGCAAGCTGTCGTTTAAATTTACGAAAACTCACCCATTTTCTGAATAAAATGAAGAAAAAATCTAAAAAAAATATCAGTACACCTGGCTATTCGGCATAGCTGCTGACAGGCTCACAGGTACAGACCAGGTTCCTGTCCCCATAAGTATTGTTTACCCTTGCAATGCTGGGCCAGAACTTGTTGCTCTTGATCCGGTCTTGTGGGAAGGCCGCTTTTTCTCTTGAATATGGTCTATCCCATGCATTCCCACATATATTGGCCATGGTATGGGGTGCCCTTTTCAAGACATTGTCTTTTTTGTCGGCCTTGCCCTCTTCAATTTCGCGGATTTCGTTCCTGATGCCAATCATGGCATCGCAAAACCTGTCCAGCTCGGCTTTGTCTTCGCTTTCTGTTGGCTCGATCATGACAGTGCCGGGTACCGGGAAGCTTAGGGTAGGAGCGTGAAATCCATAATCCATCAATCGCTTGGCAAGATCCTCTGCTTCAATGTCAGCAGATTTCTTGAAAGGCCTGAGGTCTACAATGAATTCATGTGCGCAGGTACCATTTTTGCCCAAATACAAAACATCATAATGTCCTGTTAGCCTTGACTTCATGTAATTGGCATTGAGGATGGCATATTCGGTAGAGGCTTTCAGGCCATTGCCGCCAAGCATCCTGATATAGCCGTAACTGATCAACAAAATGCTGGCGCTCCCAAATGGTGCGCCACTGACGGCAGTATTTCCTTTGGTAAGGTCCAAGTCGGTTCCTGATGTTTGGGTATGTCCGGGCAAGAATGGCGCCAAATGGGCTTTCACACAAATGGGCCCCATGCCGGGTCCGCCACCGCCGTGAGGAATGGCAAAGGTTTTGTGCAGGTTCAGGTGACAAACATCCGCGCCAATCAACCCTGGGGCAGTGAGCCCAACCTGGGCATTCATGTTGGCTCCGTCCATGTATACCTGGCCGCCATGGCTGTGGATGATGGCCGTTATGTCTTTCACTGTCTCCTCGTATACACCATAGGTGCTGGGATAGGTGATCATGATGCCCGCGAGGTTTTCGCTGTGCTGGATGGCTTTTTCGGTAAGGTCCTCTACATCAATGTATCCATTTTCCAGGGCTTTTACCACAACCACTTTCATGCCAGCCATCACCGCCGATGCAGGATTGGTGCCATGTGCGGAAATGGGAATCAGCATCACGTTGCGATGGTGGGCACCGCGAGAGAGGTGATATCCCCTGATGGCCAGGAGGCCTGCATATTCTCCCTGAGCCCCGCTGTTGGGCTGAAGGCTGCAGGCGTCAAAGCCGGTTACCTCACAGAGGTATTTTGACAACTCGTCCAATACGAACTGATATCCCTTGGTCTGGGCGGCTGGTGCAAAAGGATGAATCTGTCCCCAACAGGCCCAGCTCAATGGCATCATCTCTGAAGCAGCATTCAGTTTCATGGTGCAACTTCCTAAAGAGATCATAGAGGTGTTTAGGGATAAGTCTTTGTTTTCTAACGACTTAATGTACCTCATCATTTTGCTTTCGCTGTGATAGGTATTGAAAACAGGATGTTGCAAGTAGGGTGAATTGCGTTTCAGGCTATCGGGTATGTTGGAAAGACCTGCTGATGCAGAAAAGTTCAAATCAGCCTTTCCATCCTGATCAAAGCAGGAGAGCATTGCTGTTACATTGCTGGTATTGCTTGTTTCGTCAAAGCTGATGCCCACCAAGGTGGGGCTGATCAGCCTTAGGTTGATATTGTTTTCAGCAGCTGTTGCTACAATTTCCTTTGCATTGTTGGTGATGATGGCAATGGTGTCAAAATAGGCAGATGAGGCCAATGAGTAGCCTAATTTCTGCAGGGCCGCAGCAGCAGCATGGGCAAACATACTCGTTCTGGTGGCAATGTTTTTGAGTCCTTCTGCTCCATGGTAAACGGCATACATGGCGGCCATGTTGGCCAATAGCGCTTGGGCTGTACAAATATTGGAAGTGGCTTTCTCTCTTTTGATGTGCTGTTCACGGGTTTGGAGGGCCATGCGCAGCGCCCTGTTTCCGTCAGCATCTATGCTGATACCGATGATTCTTCCTGGGATGCTGCGTTTGAATTCGTCTTTTGTGGCAAAGAAAGCGGCATGTGGGCCGCCATATCCCAAAGGAACACCAAATCGCTGTGCTGAACCGCAGGCGGCATCCGCTCCCAATTCACCGGGAGGGGTGATCAGCGTGAGGGCCAACAGGTCGGTTGTCATCACAACATATCCTCCAATGCTGTGAACGTGGTCAATAAAGCCCTTGTAATCCTTCAATTCTCCAATATTGTTGGGGTATTGAACCAGGGCGCCGAAATATGAATTGTCTAATGTAGTGCTTGAGAATTCCCCTGTAACTATTTCAATACCAATGGGTAATGCTCTTGTGATCAATAAGTCAAGCGTCTGTGGGAAGCAGTTTTGGTCTACAAAGAACCTTGGGCGTTCGATGTTTTCCTGCTTGTTCAGCGCATTGAAAAACATGGTCATGGCCTCAGCTGCTGCCGTTGATTCATCCAGCAAAGAGGCATTGGCGATGGGTAAACCTGTCAGTTCACTGACCATGGTTTGGTAGTTCAAAAGGCTTTCCAGTCTTCCTTGTGCAATCTCTGCCTGGTAGGGAGTGTATTGGGTGTACCAACCTGGGTTCTCAAAAATATTCCTGAGGATGACACTGGGTGTATGGGTTCCATAGTATCCCTGGCCAATGAAATTCTTGGCTACAATATTGGTTTCTCCTATGGCGCGAACATGCTCAAGATAAGCAGCTTCGCTCATGGCTGGGGGAACATTGAGCGCATTGTGGTTGACGATATTGGGTGGAACTGTTTTTTCCACCAATGCGGCAAGACTGGGCTCACCAATGGTGCTGAGCATTTCCTTTTCCTCAATGGCTGAAGGGCCGATATGCCTGCTGCTGAATTCGTTTTCCTGCTGCGTCAAAAGATTCATGGATGGGTCTTTATTCGTTAGAAATGCAATTTGAAATGCCGCAAATTGTCAGGGTGCAAATTTAATCAGAAGAAGGCAGTATATGACGACTTTGTAGACTAAAAAAACGGAATGTGGATTAAATGGTGAAACAGTAGTTTGGCGTTTGTTTAGGTTTTACTTTTGGGGTATGGAGGATGGATTATTGATCAATTGGGAAAAGCAATCGTTGGCGCATGCAAAAGCCTACAAGGCCTACCTGCAAAGGGTAAACAAAAACCAGGCATTGAAGGTGCTTCCCGCATTGCATGAGGAGGCTTTTGAGCAGGTAGATTGCCTGACCTGTGCCAATTGCTGCAAAAACTATTCCCCCCGTTTCAAAACCCCAGACATCAAAAGAATCAGCAAGGTCTTGGGGTTACGGGAAAGTGTTTTTATCGATACTTACCTTGACATTGATACTGATGGAGACTATGTACTGAAAACCAAGCCCTGTCCATTCCTTGGGGCTGACAACCATTGTTCCATTTATGAGGACAGGCCCTCTGATTGCAGAAGATTTCCTTATACTGATGAGGATGTATTTGTCAAAAGACAGGCCCTCACACTAAAGAACACATCGTTTTGCCCAGCCGCTTATGTTGTGATGGAACGCCTGATGCAAGAGGTAAAATAGACCTAGTAATTGATTTTTCTGATGGCGGGATTCTTGAACCAGGTATAGACCACAATGCTGATGGTCATCATTCCGCCAAAGACCACCGATGGTATCACTCCCATCAGCCTCGAGGCAAATCCACTTTCAAAAGCCCCTAGCTCGTTGGACGAGATGATGAAGATGCTGTTCAGTGCGGAAACCCTTCCCTTCATTTCTTCAGGTGTCTTGGTTTGGAGAATGGTAGAGCGCACAATCATGCTGATGCCATCCAACAATCCGGAGAAGAACAAGGCTGCGAAGGAGATCCAAAAAACAGTGGAAAGTCCAAAGATGATCATGGTCATGCCAAAACCGGCAACACAAAGCAGCATGATCTTGCCCTGGTCTTTGCGCATCGGAACAAAGTTGACAAATAGCATCATCGCAATCGCACCTATGCCTGGTGCTGAACGAAGAATGCCCAACCCTTCAGCACCCGTTTTCAGGATGATTTCAGAGAAATAAGGGAGGAGGGCGGTGGCGCCTCCAAAAAAGACGGCAAACAGGTCGAGGCTCAATACACCAAGTATTTCTTTTGCATTCCAGACAAACCGAAATCCTTCCTGAATGCTTTTCAGCATGGGTTCACGCGGTATGGTGAACGTGGGTGGTTTCGGCCCAATAAAAAATAGGATTGCGATGGAGAGTGTCAGCAGTATCACCATCAGTGAAAAGGTGAAGGTGATTCCCATTGATCCGTAAAGGATTCCGCCTATTGCTGGTCCACTTACACCTGCAATCTGCCATGAACTGCTGTGCCAGCTGATGGCATTGGGAAGTTCTTTCTTTGGAACCAGGCTGCTCACCAGCGCAAATGAAGTGGGCCCACTGAAGGCCCTTGCAATACCTGTACAAAAAGCGATGAGGTAGATATTGATCAGGATTGCCGTTTGGCTGAACAAGGCTGATGCGTGTTCACTGGTTATGTAGGTAAAAAGGATGGTAAGGAGCAGGTTCCCTGCTATGCTTAGGTGAAGCAGTTTTTTCTTGTCAGTCCTGTCGATGATATAACCCGAGTAGATGGCCATGATTACAGCAGGAACAAACTCAACCAATCCTATCAGCCCAATGCTGAATGGATCTTTGGTCATTTCGAAAACCTTCCAGCTGATCAGGGTGGCCTGCATGGTCAATACCATGATAAAGAAGAACCTGGCCAGGATATAACTCCTGAATTCCGGATAGTGGAGGGCCCCAAAACTATGGTGTTTCACAAACTTGAACATCCCTGCAAATTTCGGATATTGTCACTGACCTTGATCAGGGAAGGGAAATAAAATGTTGCCCATCCCCATATTCTTTTTCAAGTGCATTCAAGATGGCGTCAAGGTGTTTGGGATTGCCAATGAAATCGGCATTGCTGGTATCAACAAACAGCGTTTTCATGTTGTGCTGTTTGATGTAATGCGTATAGGTTTGTTGAATATTGTAGAGATAATCGTTTTGGATATTCTGCTCATAAGGACGGTTCCTTTTCTTGATGTTTTCCTGCAATTTGCTCACGGGTGAATGCAGGTAGATGAGCAGTTCGGGTTGTATCATCTGATGGTGCATGATGTCAAACAACCTCTGGTAGAGCCTGAATTCATCGTCCGGCAAGTTTACTTTGGCAAACAACAAGCATTTGGTAAAAAGGTAATCGGATATGGTCAAGGTCCTGAACATGTCTTGTTGCCCTACCAGGTCTTTTTGTTGTTTGTATCGTTCTGCCATGAAAAAGAGCTCAACGGAAAAAGCATATTGCGCAGGGTTGTCATAAAACTTGGCCAGAAAAGGATTGTCTGCGAACTCTTCAAGGATGAGCCTGGCGTTCAAACGCTCTGCCAGCAGGTTGGCCAGGGTTGTTTTCCCGGCCCCAATATTTCCTTCAATGGTGATGAATGTATACTTCATTTTGAAAATTGTCTTACTTCAAGGCTGTCTGGGCATGCCTCGAGAAGTGCCTGGATGGTTTTGTTGTGCACAGGGTCTGTTTTGGTTGGATTCAACTCCAGCAAGGGGATCAAGGCGAATTTTCGCATGTAAATTCTGGGATGGGGAATTGTCAGGTCTGGCAGCTCAACCACTTCATTTTCGTAATAAAGGATATCAATATCAATGTTCCTCTCCCCATTCCTTTCCCTACGCAATCTTCCCATTTGTTGCTCAATCTCCAAAATAGCAGCCATGAGCGCTGTTGGCTCCATTACGGTATGGATGATCAAGACCTGGTTAAGGAAGGCCGGCTGGTCTTCTTTGCCCCAAGCTGCGGTTTCATATACAGCGGAGCTGCTGGCAATTGGTCCACATTTTTGGGAAATCAGCCTTTGGGCTTCCCCTAAAAAGAAGAAACGGTCTCCAATATTACCACCTATCAATAAATACACTTCTTTCATAAATAGATCCCGCTTCGGCGGGTAAAGTTCTTTATTTTCGCCTTCTAAACCCATTTGCAGTGAAAAGTTTTTTCAAAAGTTTTTTTGCATCGTTGCTGGCAATGATCATTTTCTTTGGCCTGATCTTCCTTTTGTTCTTTGGGATTGCAGGGGCTTTTCTTGCTTCTGAAAAAGTATCAGTTGAAGGAAAATCTGTTTTGGTGATTGATCTATCAAAAGCCTATAACGACAGAACCATGGAAGATCCCATTGCAGAGATTACAGGCGATGATCTTCAGCCGGATTTGAACACTGCCATCAAGTTGATTGAAAAAGCCTCAAAGGATTCATCTATCCGTGGAGTATACCTTTTATCCAAGGACAATGCCAATGGATATGCAGGATCTTCAGAATTGCGCAACGCATTAACGGCATTCAAAACCTCTGGCAAATTCATCATTGGATATGGAGACTATATTTCCCAAAAGGCATACTATGTGGCCAGTGTAGCCAACAAGATCTATTGCCATCCCAAGGGGATGTTTGAATGGCAGGGCATGTCTGTCGAATATACTTTTTTCAAGAACCTGATTGATAAACTGGAGATCAAGCCACAGATTTTTTATGCAGGAAAATTCAAGAGTGCAACAGAGCCATTCAGGACAACTGCCATGTCTGATGCCAATAAAGAGCAGACCAGTGTTTGGTTGAATGATATTTATGGTGAAATGATTGATGCTGTTGCATCATCAAGAAATAAAAGCATTGATTCCCTTAAATCCTATGCCAATCGATTTGCCCTGGATAAGCCTGAGAAAGCAGTTGCTGCAGGGTTATTGGATGGATTGAAATATGATGATCAGGTGAGGGATGAAATCAGGCAGCGCTTGAAAATCGGAAAAACAGACAAGATCAATTTTATCAGCCTTGCCAAATATTCAAAAGCCGTCAGCGTTACTGGGGCCTATTCAAAAGACAAGATTGCACTGGTGTTGGCCGAGGGAGAAATTGTTTATGGGAAAGGTTCTCCAGACCAGATTGGTTCTGATGAATACCTGGCTTTACTGCGAAAGCTGCGCTCAGACAAGTCTGTGAAAGCCATCGTGCTGCGGGTAAATTCTCCAGGAGGCAGCAGCCTGGCCAGTGAGATCATCTGGAGAGAACTGGAACTCATCCGCAAGGAAGGCAAAAAAATTGTTGTGTCCATGGGTGATGTTGCTGCAAGCGGTGGGTATTATATTGCTTGTAATGCTGATAAAATCATGGTACAGCCCAATACCATTACAGGTTCAATCGGTGTATTTTCTATTGTTCCAGATTTTTCAAGTTTCATGAACAACAAGCTGGGCATCAGTTTTGACCGTGTAAAAACAGGAGAATATGCAGACATGCCCTCTGTTACAAGAGCCTTGACTGAGAATGAAAAACAATTTATTCAAGGTCAGGTAGACCAGATTTACCTCGATTTCAAAACCAGGGTTGCAGAAGGCCGCAAAAAGGACATCAACTATATTGACAGTATCGCCCAAGGCAGGGTTTGGACAGGCAAAAGGGCCATACAACTTGGGTTGGCAGACAAGATAGGCGGGCTGGAAGAGGCCATAGCAGAGGCTGCAAAAATGGCTGGCATGAAAGAATTCAAGGTCAGAAAATACCCTGAGCCTCAATCCATATTGGAATATTTTATGGACAAGGGCAGCAGCGATCTGACAAGTTCAACCCTGCAGAAAGAATTGGGTATGGAAGATTACCAACTTTTCAAGCGCATCAAAGCCATGAAGGAAGAAAAAGGGGAAATCAAGAGCCAACTTCCGTTTGAGTTTATCATCAAGTGAGTTATTTTTACCAAAACTGAGAAACAGCGAACATGAACAATGCTAAGGGGAAATACAACCAGTGGAGGGCTATGCTGGCCATTGCAAAAGCCAGTTTGAAGTCAATTTTCAGAAGCCCTTCTGCGGTGATTTTCAGTTTTCTCTTTCCCATCATCTTCATCCTTGTATTTGGATTTCTCAGTTCAACAACCCCTGTTATCAGGGTTACCTTCGATCCTGCTTCATCCAATGCAAACGAATTGTACACAAAGCTGTTGGAAAAATCCAACCTCAAGGTTATCTCACAACCCTTGCTGATTTCGAGGCAAGAATTGGAAAAAGGACATATAACGGCCATCATCAAGATCAGGGAAATCAATCCTGCTGCCTATCCGAAATATGCCGTAGAGATTACAACGTCAACTGCAGCTGCAGACAGGATTGGCTTGCTGCAATCCATTATTCAGCAAGCCATTGCGGAGCTTGACCTTGTCAATTTTCCACAAAGACCCAGCTATGCCTATATGCAAAAGGAAACCTTGCCAGGAAGGGAGTACCGGACCATCGATTTCATTCTGCCTGGCCAGCTTGGTTTTTCATTGTTGAGTGCAGGAGTATTTGGTGTAGCATTCATTTTCTTTAGCCTTCGCCAAACACTTGTGCTCAAACGATTTTTTGCAACACCCATCAAAAGAACTTATATCGTTTTTGGCGAAGGACTGGGAAGGATTGCGTTTCAGATGATTACGGCAGTTGTCATCCTTTCCATTGGTCATTTTGCCTTCAAGTTTACCCTTGTGAATGGCATGGTTACCTTCATAGAGTTGATGGTATTGAGTTTGATTGGGTTGATTGTATTCATGGGATTTGGTTTTATCGTGAGTGGATTGGCCAGCAGTGAAAGTACCATTCCTCCTTTTGCCAACCTGGTTACCCTTCCACAGTTTCTGCTGGCAGGTACATTTTTTCCTGTAGAAAATTTTCCTGCATGGCTTCAGCCTTTGTGCAAGATTCTTCCGTTGACACACCTTAACCAGGCCATGCGCAATGTTGCTTTTGAGGGGGCCCATTTGAATGATTGCTGGCCGCAGTTGCAATACCTGCTCATCTGGGGTGTTGTGGTTTATGCAGTTGCCATTAAGGTGTTCAAGTGGGAGTAATCCAATCTTGAAAGTTTTTGCGCGCTCAATTAATGCGATTTTTTACTGAACAAGCCAAGGTTTCTTTGCATTCCTTCCCATTTGGTCCTTTTGATGGGAGAGTCCTTGAACAATTTATTGAAGGATGTTTTATCAAGCGATAGCCAGTCGTTGATGGAAAAGGCCAAGACCTCATCCAGTGGCTCCAATTCAGCGTGTTGATGGGGCTTGCTGAACCTGTTCCATGGGCAAACATCCTGACAAATATCGCAGCCAAACACCCAGTCATTTGCTTTTTGCTGCAATTCCTCCGGAAGGTTGGCTGATTTCAATTCAATGGTAAAGTAGGAGATGCATTGGGAAGCATTCAATGTCTTGTTGGGCAGGATGGCTTCTGTGGGGCATGCATCAATGCACCTGGTGCATGAACCACAATAATCCTGGTGATAGGGAAGGTCTGGGGCTAAAACCAGGTCTGTAATCAGGGTGGCCAGGAAGAAAAAAGACCCTTTTTTCTTGTTGATCAGGTTTCCATTTTTTCCAATCCATCCCAATCCACTCTGCATGGCCCAGCTTCTTTCCAGCACTGGTGCAGAGTCAACAAATCCACGTCCCTCTACCTGACCAAGTCTTTCCCTGATCTGGTAGAGAAATGCATGCAGTTTATCGCGAATGACCAGGTGATAATCTTTGCCATAGGCGTATTTTGCAATTTTGGGGACACCGTCATCCTGATATTCTTCCGGAAAATAATTGAAGAGCAACGTGATGACGGATTGTGCACCTGGAACCAGTTTGGTAGGGTCCGTCCTCAGTTCAAAATGGTTTTCCATGTACTTCATTTCCCCGTGCAGCCCTTTGTTGAGCCAGTTTTCCAACCTGCGCGCATCATCATCCAGGCGCATTGCTTTTGCAATGCCACAATCATCGAATCCCATTGCTGCAGCAATGCTTTTGATGATGTCGGCACTTTCCTTGGGTGAAATCATGGAAGCGTTCCTTATTGATCCAGCGCTGTGTCAGCAGCTTCTTTGATTTGAATCGAAAGTTCTTTTTTCTGGCCAGTGATCAACTCTTTTGAAAATACGATACCAACATAGTTTCTTTTGGTATCGATCCATGGCCAGGTTCCCAACATGCCTGGGCATGAAAATACAAATCCCTTTTCTGCCTCATCCCGTTCCTGTACCCAACTTCCCAATGCATATTTGAAACCCTTTGCCAACTCAGGTGTATACCGCACCTTCAGTTCTGGAAATTGGATGGCCAGCATCTCTTGAACAGCTTTTTCACTGAGAATTCGCTTGTTGTTGAATGTACCTTTGTTGAGCAACATTTGCATGAAGTTGAGGTAGTCAAATGCAGAGCAGACGGCACCTCCGGAAGGATTGGGTGCATTGCCATTCTCATTGTAAAAGGTGGCGGTACGCATGCCCATGGGGCGAAACAGTTTTTCAGTGATGACCCTGTCAAATGTTTTCTTGGTAACCACTTCAATCACCCGGCCTGCAATATTGATACCGATGCCACCATAGGCAAATGCCTCACCCGGATTGTCTACAATCAGTTTTTTTGTTGCAAAATAGTTTACCTCTTCTTCCAGGCTGGAGAATTTGGATTTTTGCGCAATCTTCAAAATGCCCACTGGCTCTGTATCCAGCCCTGTGGTATGGGAAAGACAGTGCCTGATGGTGATGTATCCCTTCATGTATTTTGCAAATACGGGTATGTATTTTGTAACAGGATCGTCCAGGCTGATTTTGCCTTCATCCACCAAAACCATGACCATGGCAGTGGTGAGCCATTTGCTTGAACTGGCGATGGGGCCAGGCGTTTTAAGTTTGAATTCTTCAGACTCCTTCAGAAAAATGTTTTTTCCTGCTTTTTGGATAACCACCACATACTCTTTGCCCAGGATCTTCTCATTCCGCTTTATTATTGCATTCAATCCACCGAAGTCTGTTTGGCCTTGGCTCGACTGCAAGAATAGCAGGAAAATCAGTGCCAGACTGCATTTGCGACATGTTTTATTGAAAAAGGCTGTCATAATTACCTGTTTTTATATGTGGTGAATGATTTGACGATAAGATTAAAATCCCGGACATGAATTTAAACAACTTTACCATACAAGCATCCGAAGTGGTGCAATCTGCACAACAGGCGGCATTCAATGCTGGCAATCCGAATATTGAGACCGATCATCTGCTTCAAGGTTTATTGGAACAAAAGAACTCACCTGTTGAATACCTGCTCAAAAAGAACAATGTATCCATCCAGGTCCTCAACACAAAGTTAAAGGAAGCATTGGCAAAATTGCCTAAATCTCAAGATGAGCCTGGGCAAGCATTGAGCAGAGAGGCCAACAATGCCTTGTTGCGGGCAGGTTCTCTCCTGGGAAAGTTTGGAGATGAGTTTGTGACGCCAGAACACCTGATGCTGGCATTGCTCACAGGAAATGATCCAGTGGCCAAATTGCTAAAGGAAGCTGGCCTGACAGAATCTGGTCTTATGCTGGCCATCAAGGAACTGAGAAAGGGGGAAAAAGTAAAGAGCCAGACCCAGGAAACGCAATACAATGTACTGAACAAATATGCCAAGAACCTGATTGAGATGGCCCGTCAAGGCAAGCTGGATCCTGTGATTGGAAGGGATGAAGAGATCAGAAGAACCCTTCACATCCTCACAAGGCGTTCAAAAAACAATCCCATTCTTGTCGGTGAGCCAGGTGTTGGAAAGACGGCTATTGCAGAAGGACTGGCCATGCGGATTGTCAATGGCGATGTGCCCGATAACCTTAAAAACAAATTGATCTATGCCCTTGACATGGGGCAACTGATAGCAGGGGCAAAATACAAAGGAGAGTTTGAGGAAAGGCTGAAAGGCGTTGTAAAGGAAGTGGCCAACAGCGATGGAGAGATCTTGTTGTTCATCGATGAAATTCATACGCTTGTTGGTGCAGGAGGTGGTGACGGTGCCATGGATGCTGCCAATATTCTCAAGCCTGCGCTGGCAAGGGGAGAACTCAGGGCCATTGGTGCAACCACGCTTAATGAATACCAGAAGTATTTTGAAAAGGACAAGGCGCTGGAAAGAAGGTTCCAGAAAGTGATGATTGAGGAACCCAGTGTTGAAGATGCCATTTCTATTTTGAGGGGGCTTAAGGATAGGTATGAAACCCATCACCATGTGCGCATCAAGGACGAAGCGATCATTGCTGCTGTAGAATTGTCGAACAGGTACATCACAGACCGTTTCTTACCAGACAAGGCCATTGACCTGATCGATGAAAGTGCGGCCAAGCTGCGGCTTGAAATGAATTCAATGCCAGAGGAACTGGACAAGCTCGAGCGCCAGATCAGGCAACTTGAAATTGAACGTGAGGCGATCAAGAGAGAGAATGATGATGTGAAGATGAAAGAACTTAATACAGAGTTGGCCAACCTGGCTGTTGAAAGGGACACCCTCAAAGCCAAATGGAAGGAGGAAAAGGAGCTTGTTGAAAAAGTGCAGACGGCCAAGGCGGAAATTGAAAGGCTGAAACTCCAGGCGGAAAAAGCAGAACGGGAAGGTGATTATGGAACAGTTGCAGAAATCCGCTACGGGAAAGTGAAGCAGAAAGAAGAGGAGATTGTTGCACTGTCTGAAGAGTTGGCCAAAACCGGAGAAAAAAGATTGCTGAAGGAAGAAGTGGATGCAGAAGATATTGCACAAAATGTTGCCAAGGCAACAGGCATCCCTGTGGCCAAGATGATGCAGGGAGACAGAGAAAAACTCTTGCAGTTGGAAGAACACCTGCATGAGCGGGTGGTCGGGCAGGAAGAGGCCATTACAGCCGTTGCAGATGCCATAAGGCGAAGCCGGGCAGGTTTGCAGGATCCCCGCAGGCCCATTGGGTCATTCATCTTTTTGGGTACAACAGGTGTTGGTAAAACAGAGCTGGCCAAAACCCTTGCGGAATACCTGTTTGATGATGAGAGCATGATGACCCGCATTGACATGAGTGAGTACCAGGAAAAACATACTGTGTCCCGTTTGGTGGGTGCTCCTCCAGGCTATGTTGGATATGATGAGGGCGGTCAGTTGACTGAATCTGTGAGGAGAAAACCATACAGTGTTGTGCTCCTGGATGAAATTGAAAAAGCACACCCTGATGTTTGGAATGTTCTATTGCAAGTATTGGATGATGGTCGATTGACCGACAACAAGGGGCGGGTGGTGAATTTCAAAAACACCATCATCATCATGACCAGCAATATAGGAAGCCATCTCATTCAGGATGCTTATGACAAGGCTGTTCCTGATGAGATGGAAAAGGCTGCAGAACGTGCAAGAACAGATGTTATGAATTTACTCCGCCAAACCATCCGACCCGAATTTTTGAACAGGGTAGATGAGATCATCATGTTCCAACCATTGAACAGAAAAGAGGTAAGGAAGATCATTGAAATACAACTGAAAGGACTCCAGCATTTGGTGAAGGATACAGGAATTGAACTGAATTTCACCCCATATGCCCTTGATTTCCTTGCAGAGAATGGCTATGATCCGCAGTTTGGTGCAAGGCCATTAAAGCGATTGATTCAAAAAGAAATTGTCAACCAATTGTCCAAAAGAATCCTGGCTGGCGACATAGACAAAACAAAGCCTGTCTTTGTGGATGTATTTGATGGAGTAGTTGTTTTCAGGAACGAAAAAGCCCAACAAGCCGTTTGATGCTAAAATGAAAACTAAAAAAGGGGTTCAATGTTTTATTGAGCCCTTTTTTCTATTTTCAGGCCACCGGCAGGCCTTGGCGCCGCTGGTGGAGCCTGAGGTCTGGGCTTTTGCCCATTCGGTTTTGGCATATCTTTTTTGGGACCCCTGTTTCGGGAGGATGAAACCTCGTAGGCAGGACCTTTGCCGAGTGCTGCAGGCAATTCAACCTTTTCCACGATTTTTCCAATCAGCTTTTCAATGCGTTGAAATTTATGTTGGTCATCGTTGTTTACAAAAGTAATGGCAGCACCTTTTGTCTCTGCCCTTGCTGTTCTTCCGATGCGGTGCACATAGTCTTCGCCATCCGAGGGCACATCGTAATTGATGACCAATTCAATGTTGTCAATATGGATGCCACGGCTCAGGATATCTGTTGCAATCAAGATAGGAAGCCTTTTGGAGGAAAACTCAAGCAAAACATCCTCACGCTGGCTCTGGTCCAGATCAGATTGAATGTCTTTGGCATTGTATTTCATCCGCTGCAACTGCGCAGCCAGTTGTTTTACAGTTTGTTTTTTTGAACAGAAAATCAATACAGATTTATATTCTTTCTCGGCAAGGATGTGTTGAATGATGGGAATCTTCTGTGTGTCATACACGATATAGGCCTGTTGCTTGATGCTTTCTGGTGGCTTGGACAAAGCAACGCTGACCTCCACCGGCTCATGCAGGATGGATTTTGCCAACTGCAAGATCCTTGGTGGCATGGTGGCAGAAAACATGAGGGTCTGTCTTTGGGCAGGTAGAAATGAGATGATTTTCATGATGTCATCATGAAATCCCATGTCGAGCATGCGATCGGCTTCATCAAGGATCAGGTACTTGAGTTCCTTCATTTTCACATATCCCATGTTGAGGTGGGATATCAGTTTTCCAGGTGTGGCCACCACAATGTCAACCCCGGTTGAAAGGGCCTGTTTTTCCCTAACAAAACTTCCTCCATCTCCGCCACCATAGATGGCAATGGAACTGATGGAAGAAAAATATGTCAATCCGTCAAGGTGGCTGCTGATCTGAATGGCCAATTCCCTGGTGGGAACCATGATAAGTGCATGCACCTCACTGTCGGTATGCTCTTCAGACATGAGCTTGTGCAAAATGGGCAAGAGAAATGCCGCTGTTTTTCCAGTGCCTGTTTGTGCAGAGGCGATGATGTCTTTACCATCCATGATAACCGGGATGGCTTTTTCCTGTATGAGGGTGGCTTTTTTGTAGCCGCTGGATTCAATGCTCTCTGCAAGGGATTCGTGAAAATTAAAAGAAGAAAAGTCCAATATGCGCTGATTTATTGTTCGTGCAAAGGTAAGCTAATTCGCATCCATGACAATTATTAAGAACCTGTTGCATATTCTTTGCTAATTTTATCCCACAATAAAGTCCAATGAAAGCATCTCGCATATTCCAACTATTGTTCAGCTTCAGCCTTTTCATCCTGATTTCCGGTTGCGGGAATGCCCAGTCAGACCCATCTGCCCAGGCTACTGTTAAAAAGATCGAGAAGAAGGGGGTGACTCCGGATCCTAAGCCTGTACTGGATTCTATAGCATATAAAAAGAAAATGATTGCCATGGCCAATGGCGATAGTTCAGTAAAATGGAAATTCAAGGATCATTATCCAAAGCCTGGTGCCATTCTTCCGATGAGCCGCATCATTGCCTATTATGGCAATTTATACTCCACCCGTATGGGTATTCTTGGAGAGCTTCCCAAGCCTCAAATGTTTGCGAAATTAAAAGGAGAGGTGGCTGCTTGGGAAAAGGCTGATCCCACAACACCTGTTGTTCCTGCCTTGCATTATATTGTGGCTACCGCTCAAAACGATCCAGGGGTTTCAGGAAAGTACAGGCTTCGGATGCCCAATGCCCAGATTGACAAGGTGATGGCCATGGCAGAAGAAATCAATGCGATTGTTTTTTTGGATATTCAGGTGGGACTCAGCAACCTGAGGGAAGAAATCCCCGTGTTGGAAAAATATTTGAAACATCCACGGGTACACCTTGGCATCGATCCTGAGTTTTCAATGAAGGGCGGTCAAAAACCGGGTTCGGTTATAGGAAGTTTTGATGCTGCTGATATCAATTTTGCCAGCCAATACCTCGCTGATCTTGTATTGAAGCATGATCTTCCTCCCAAGGTGCTTGTTATTCACCGATTTACCCAGGGAATGGTCAAAGACTACAAGGCTATTCGCATTTTACCTGAGGTTCAACTGGTGGTTGATATGGATGGATGGGGTGCTCCTGCAAGAAAGATCAATACGTACAAGCAATTTGTGTTTGCAGAGCCTTTGCAGTTTACAGGGTTTAAATTGTTTTACAAGAATGACCTGAAAGAGCCTCCACACAGGATGTTGACGCCGAAAGAGCTGCTGGCATTGAAGCCTGCTCCCATGTACATTCAGTACCAGTAAGATCTGTCGTTAGGGAAGTTTGCTGATGATCACATATCCTGCCAGCATGAGCAGGAGCAGGGTAGTGATGAGTAAGATAATCCACAGTGGAAATGAAATAGATTTCATTCGAACCTTCCTTCTTTTTCTGATTTTTTCATTGATCATCCTGTTGAGCTGGTTGCTGATGATATTAGCCTCATGGCCATCTTTCAGCTGTTTCAGCCCCTCCATTGCATCACCCAGCAGTTCATCCTCTGTCAGCATTTCCTCCAGTTGTCTTTTTGCGTCATCGCCCAAGTCATTGTTGAGGTATTCCAAAACAACTGAATTGTCTGGAACTGACTTGTTTGTCGGGATATGATGTTTTTTAGTTGACATGTTCCCTGATTTTTTTTTCGAGAATGATTCTCAGGTTTCTTTTTCCATTTTGGATATGGCTTTTTACCTGTGAAAAAGAAAAGCCAGTCCTGGTTTCAATGTCGTGGTAAGATAGTTTCTCCAAGTAGAACATTTGAACGCAGCTCTTTTGTTCTTGGCTGAGCTCATTCAATGCTGCTTTGAGGTGCGAGGATTGTTCTTCCATCAGCAGTTCTTTCATCTTCAGCTCCTGGTCTGTCTGCAGGTCGGCCCTGGTTTCTTCAGGTAGTTCATCTGTAGTGCCGGGTTTTGAAGACCTGCTCCTCAGCTGCATCAGACAATGATTCTTGGCCACGCTGTAGATCCAGCTTTTGAAAAATGGAATATCGTATTTGCCTACTTCTCCCAATGCCTTCTCAAATACATGCTGGGTGGCATCCTGCGCATCTGTTGCATTGCGCAGGTATTTCATGCAAACACCAAATACAAGGAGGCTGTAACGTTCAAATAACCATCCCAGCCATTGGCTGTCTGCTGTTTTCCTGAAACGCTGCAACAGCTCAGTATCAGTATATGTATTATGGGAATGTTTCAAATCTTCAAAGTTGCCTTGGTATGGAGATGCAAAAATGAAGGGATTTCATATTATTTTTTCCCAGAGAAAAGAAGTTTGAGCGCAAGCAGGATCATCACCACGGCAAAAACTTTTTTCACGGTGTCTTGTGGCAGGCTGAGTGAAAATTTACTGCCAAGATAGCTGCCGACCAAAAAACCAACAGCCAGCAGTCCGGCATATTTAAAATCAACATGACCTTTTTTGTAATAGTTTATTACACCAAGTATGCCCACTGGAAATAACAACATGGCCAGGGAAATGCCCTGTGACTGGTGTTGGCTGAGCCCGAGGAGCAGCACCAGTGCCGGAACAATGATGACACCGCCGCCTATGCCAACCATCCCACCCAAGAATCCAGCAGCCAATCCAATCAGGATCAGGTATATGATTGTTTCCATTGTCGATTTTTTGGATTCCATTTTATTTGATCAGGTATGCGCCGAGGACAACCGCAAGCATGCCAAGGACTACAGATAGGATGATGTAAATGAGTGCCGTCATGTGCAGGCCGGATTTGAACAGTTCAAGGTTTTCAAATGCAAAGGCTGAAAAGGTAGTGAATCCGCCACAAAAACCTGTTGCGAGCAATAGCTTGATGTCGGATCCAGTGCTGGCATTGCGGGCAGCAATAGCATAGACCATGCCGATGATAAAGCATCCAATCAGGTTGATGATAAAAGTTCCCATTGGAAACTGGGTACTGTTTTTTGACTGGATCATCAAACCGGTGATATAGCGTGCTGATCCACCGGCTGCACTTCCAACCAATACGAGCAATATGTTTTTCAGGTCAATCATTCAAGCGGAAGATTTCCGGAAAATGTATACTTGAAATCAACTTTCCAGGTTTTTTCACTCCTGACAACCTTTAGGTCCATGGGTTTCATGGAATATGAATTGGAGAAACTGATGATGCTGACACTGTCATTTTGGTTTTCAACCTTGTTGATGATGATGGAGGCCGATTTCAATTGGAGTTTTTCCTTTTGGGGCTGCTTTTTCATGTAGGCCTGGTACCTTCCGAACAGCTCAATGTCCTCTTGGTCATTGAGCAGGTAAAGGCTGGCTTTTTCGTAGTTGCCATCTAGTACTGCACGTACAAATTCCCTGCCTGCGTCCAAAGGGTCCTCGGGTGTTTTAAAACCCTCCGGTTCATTGCAGGAGAATACCAATCCTGTGATGAGCAGGCAAAAAAACCATCTGTACAATACTTTACCCTGCATCATGTAGTTCATTTTCTTTGTCATATGCCTTGATGATGGCTTTGACCAGCCTGTGCCTGACGACATCTTCTTCGTCCAGTTCAATATGGGCAATGCCATCAATATTTTTAAGAATTCTTGAGGCCTTGATCAATCCACTTCTTTGGTTCTTTGGCAAATCCACTTGAGAAAGGTCTCCTGTAATGATGGCCTTTGCATTTGCGCCAATCCTCGTAAGGAACATTTTGATTTGAAGGTCCGTGGTGTTCTGTGCCTCATCCAGGATGATGAAGGCATGGTCCAGTGTTCTTCCCCTCATGTAGGCCAGTGGCGCGATTTCAATGACCCTGGTGCTCATGTAATAACCAAGTTTATCCGCTGGAATCATGTCATCCAGGGCATCATACAAAGGCCTCAGGTAGGGGTCAATTTTTTCCTTTAGGTCTCCTGGGAGAAAGCCAAGGCTTTCTCCTGCTTCAACTGCAGGCCTGGTGAGGATGATTTTTTTGACCATCTTATTTTTAAGTGCCCTTACAGCCAATGCTACTGCAGTATACGTTTTTCCCGTTCCTGCAGGGCCGATGGCAAAAATTACATCATTCTTTTCTGCCAGGCTCACCATCTTTTTCTGGTTCAGTGTTCTTGCACGAACTGATTTTCCGTTCGGACCAAAGACCAGCACATCGTGTGGATTCTTTTCAACAAAATTGTCTACCACCTCCGCATCGTCTCCACCAAGGATTTGTTCAAAATAATTGTGGCTTACATTGCCATTTCTTTCGAGGTATTGGACAAGGGTTTCAATTTTTTCCTTGGCCTTTTCAATCTGCTCCTGTGCCCCGCTTAGTTTGATTTGTGTGCCCCGGCTTAGGATTTTTAACAGGGGAAATCGTTTTTTCAGCAGGTCCAGTTTCCCATTGTTGACTCCAAAGAATTCAATAGGATTGATGGAGTCGAGGTTGATGATCGTTTCAGTCAAAGTGGCGGATTTTAGGTTTTTAGTTGATGAGTTTTCGTTCAATTCAAATTTAATTCTTTGCTGATGAATATCCCTCAACTTACTTATCAACAACTGTGGGAAAACAAACCATTCGCTAAAATTTAACGAATATTGATCATTGAGGCATTGAAACCTGGCTAGCTTAAGGCCTTCAATGCTGAGATGGTAGCCATGGGGTCGTTTGCAGCGAATACGGTGTTTCCTGCAACCAATACATCAGCCCCAGCCCTTACCAATGCAGCAGCATTGTCAAGCGTTACCCCACCATCAATTTCAATGAGGGTATTGGCCCCTTTTTTGATGATGGACTCTTTCAGGCTTTCAACTTTTTTGAGCATGGAATGAATGAATTTTTGCCCTCCAAATCCGGGGTTGACAGTCATGATGCATACAAGATCAGCATCAGCCAAAACCTCATCAATAGCCGAAATAGGTGTATGGGGATTCAGGGCTATGCCAGCTTTCATTCCCAGGTCTTTGATTTGTTGCAGGTTACGGTGCAGGTGTCTGCATGCCTCTGCATGAACCGTCAGTACATCGGCAC
>Ga0207909_1000157_pt1 | contig 26418 bp, 18 predicted proteins | sample LakMenEpi05May10_FD_150672 | JGI IMG/M metagenome (GOLD analysis project Ga0207909, IMG submission 150672) | Freshwater microbial communities from Lake Mendota, WI - 05MAY2010 deep hole epilimnion (SPAdes) | ecosystem: Environmental > Aquatic > Freshwater > Lake > Epilimnion/Euphotic zone ...
CCGCGAAGCAGGTTTTCAACGACGTAAGATGCACGGTCTCCATCAGGAATGGTATTGTTCGCAGGCAATACAGTAGAATCCTGAGCACGCTTGGCCATTTCATCGAAAAGCATTCCGATGTACTCTCCTGTGGTCATGATGTCATACCGTTTGTAATCCTCTTTCTGACCAACAGAATATTTCAAGACATATTTAGGCTTGTCAGCTGTTCCTTTTTTGGTGGTAACAATGATTACACCGCCAGAACCCCTGGAACCATAAATAGCTGCGGAGGCTGCATCCTTAAGCACTTCGACCGATTCAACATCTGCCATGTTCAAAAAAGCAAGACCATCTGGAACGGGTTGACCATCAACAACAACCAACGGACTTGATCCGGCATTGATGGAACTGATTCCCCTGATGTTTATTTTAGGGGCGGCACCTGACTCGGAGCTGACGTTTTGTACGGTCAGTCCTGCTACCCTGCCCTGAAGGGCCTGATCCAATCTGGACAGCGGTGCTTCATCCATCCGATCGTTTTTGTATTTGGCAACGGCACCCGTTAAACTTGATTTTTTTTGCGTGCCATATCCAATCACAACCACTTCAGCCTGTGATACAGCTTCTGGCACCATTTTAATGGTGAGGCTTGTATTACCCGATACTGCCATGGATTGTGGAGCATATCCTACATAGGTAAATACCAAAGTAGATGAAGCCTTGTCGAGAGATATTTCAAACGACCCGTCTGACTTGGTTAAAATAGCCCCTTTGCTTTTATTGGTAATGATGGATACTCCAGCCAGGGGATCTCCGGTGGTTTGGTCGATCACCTTACCCTTGATTTCTTTTTTTTGTGCAAATGTTAATCCTGAAAAAATCAGCATCAACAACAACAATAAATACTTTGATTTCATGCGGCTCGTTTTGGTTTTAAAGTTCATGCAAGCGTTTGCTGCCCTACTTTCAAACAGAATGCAGACAACAATTTAATGGATGGTAATATTAGAGAAAATAGATGAACGTGCCCTAATGCAACAAGTAGAAATAAGTCAATAAAATCATATAAATGGAATGTTTTTTGTAGAATTTTTAATTTAATTGAAATATTTTTTAAATTTATCTACCGTTAACGTTTCCGGTATCGTTACCGGCAATATTACCGGCAAATCATTGCAACTGGTTAATTTGGGTTATCTTAACGGACAAATTAATTCCAATTCCAGTTGTGAAATATGCATAACAAACCGCCCACCATCAAAGACATTGCCCAAAGGCTTCACCTTTCTATTTCAACTGTTTCAAGAGCATTGCGAAATGCTGGCGACATCAACCCCGAAACCAAGAAAAGTATCCTTCAACTGGCGGAGGAATTGAACTACCAACCGAATCGTTTGGCACTCAGTTTAAGACAGAACCAGACCAACACCATTGGGGTTATTGTTCCCAACCTTGATTATGTAATTTCTACCATGGTAAAGGGCATTGATGAAGCAGCCCTCGAAGCTGGCTTCACTGTCATTGTATGCCAAAGCAATGAATCGTTTGGAAGAGAGGTGGTGAATACAAGGCGCATGTTGAACAGCCTGGTAGATGGATTTATCATATCTATTTCCAGTGAAACAAAATCCAATGAGCATTTCAAGGTATTGAGTGAAAGGGAAATCCCGTTTGTGGTCTTTGACAGGGTCATTCCAGACCTTTTGGCTTCCAGCGTAATCCTTGACAATGAAGAAGGCGGATTCGTTGCTACAGAACATTTGATTGAGCAAGGGTATAAAAAAATTGCCATCCTGGCAGGTCCTCAAACCCTGGGCATCAGCAACAGCAGGCTGGATGGATATAAAAAGGCATTAAAAAAACACGACATCAAGTTCGATGATGAGTTGGTCATTTACTGTGATTTTAACCAGGATTTTGCTTTTTATGCCACAGAAGAATTGCTATCCTCCAAAAAAAGGCCTGATGCCATCTTTACCATCAGCGACCGCATGGCCATCGGGGCAATGCTTGCCATCAAAAAAAAGGGCTTGAAAATGCCTGAGGAAATTGGGCTGGTAGGATTCAACAACGAACCATCACTGGCTTTGTTTAGCCCCAGCATTTCAAGCGTAGAACAACCTTCCTTTGAAATTGGCAAACTTGCCGGCAAAATATTCATAGAACAGTTTTTGAACAATGACTTTTCCAGTCACAAAGAAGTCATCCTAAAACCAAAATTAGTCATCAGAGAATCATCTGTCCGGCTGACAAAAAAAGGCAATTAAGCTGCTCTTCCATAAAAAACAATAGCTTCATACCACAAAAAGGGTATTCCAGAAACTGATAAATCTCATGTATCTGGGCTATTTTCGTCATTCGTAGCATTTAGTAAAAAATCAAATATTTACACCGTTAAAGCTCTGGTAAGTAGGGAAAATAATTCATCACATTAAAACCCAACCATCATGACCAGAATCACCTCCTATTGCCAGACCTGCACAGTGAAAAACTGTATCATGCTCAAGTCTTTCGGACAAGAAGAGCATCATCTGTACAAGCCCTACAAGCATCACTATGAATTCAAAAAAGGGGAATTGATCTTCCGCGAGGGAGATGAAATCAACGGCCTCTACTTTATCCAGTCTGGCGTTATCAAGCTGGAAATGAATGCAGAAACGGAAAGACCCTTTATCCTACGCCTTGTGGGTGCCGGACAAACAATGGGACATCGCTTCCTGAGCTATACAGGACTACAGCCCTATTCTGCCTCTGCTGTGGAAGACAGCCGTGTTTGTTTTATAGAATTGGGCTTTTTCAAGAACCTGATGCAGAAAAACGAACTGCTCCAGGAGGAAATCAGAAAGATCTTCCTGAGGGAAATCCGCACTACCGAAATCAAATTGCTGCAAATTGCCCAGCAAACAGTCAGGGAAAAAGTGGCTGGAATCCTGGTTCACCTTGCTGAAACCTATAATTACAAGCAAATCGGGATGGGCATCCGGGTGCATGTGGATCGCCAGGAAATGGCTGATCTTGCGGGCACTACCAAGGAACAGGTTTCAAGGATTTTGGCCGATTTTGACCAGGAGCAACTGATCCGTTTCAGGGCCAAACACTTCAAATACATCGCTGTAGACAAGCTTCGCCAGATTGCCGAAAGACATGCCATGCCATTGGCTGTTCCACAGCATGCTGAAGCATAAAAACAAGACTATATGATTGTTATATTGGGTGCTACTTAGTAACTTCGCGGCTGAAAAAACAATACCATGGCAGCAAAGATAAAAGTGCACAACCCGGTCGTAGAACTCGACGGGGATGAGATGACAAGGATCATTTGGAAATTCATCAAAGACAAGTTGATCCTTCCTTACCTCGAACTGGACATCAAGTATTATGATCTTGGTGTAGAGTACCGCGATGAGACCAATGACCAGGTAACCATTGATGCGGCAAATGCCATCAGGGAGCATGGTGTGGGCATCAAATGCGCTACCATTACTCCGGATGAGGCACGTGTAAAGGAGTTTAACCTCAAGCAAATGTGGAAAAGCCCCAATGGTACCATCAGGAATATCCTGGATGGAACCGTTTTCCGCGAGCCCATCGTTATAAAAAACATTCCACGCCTGGTAACCAACTGGGACAGCCCCATCATTGTTGGAAGGCATGCTTTTGGTGATCAGTACCGTGCCACAGATTTTGTCGTTCCGGGTAAAGGAAAACTTACCATCAAATTTGAAGGGGAAGATGGCACCTTGATTGAACATGAAGTATACCAGTACAAGGGTGCAGGCGTTGCCCTGAGCATGTACAATACCGATGAAAGCATCATGGGTTTTGCCAGAAGCTGTTTCAACATGGCTTTGCAGAAGGGATGGCCGCTTTACATGAGCACCAAGAATACCATCCTGAAAAAATACGATGGTCGCTTCAAGGATATTTTTGAAGAGATTTACCAGAACGAATTCAAAGCAGCCTACGAAGCAGCAGGCATCACGTATGAGCACAGGCTGATTGATGACATGGTGGCCAGTGCCTTGAAATGGAATGGCAAGTTCGTATGGGCTTGTAAGAATTATGATGGTGATGTACAAAGCGATACTGTAGCGCAAGGATTCGGTTCTCTTGGATTGATGACTTCCGTATTGGTTACGCCTGATGGAAAGACCATGGAATCAGAAGCAGCACATGGAACTGTAACCCGCCACTACCGCGACCACCAAAAAGGAAAGCCTACCAGCACCAACCCCATCGCATCCATTTTTGCATGGACACGTGGATTGGCCTTCCGTGGTAAATTGGATGAAAACCAAGCCCTGATTGATTTCGCCAATGCTCTCGAAGCAGTTTGTATTGAAACAGTGGAAGAAGGAAAAATGACCAAAGACCTGGCAGTATGTATCCATGGCAACAAGGTTGTTCATGGTGACCACTATCTCTATACAGAAGAGTTCCTGGATGCGATTGATAGCAACCTGAAGAGGAAAATGGGTTTAGGGCTGTAGAGGTTGAGGGGTTTAAAGGTTTAAAAAATGCAATCCCGGTTCATAAGAGCCGGGATTTTTTTATAACTTAAACACTCAAGCGTTCCCCTATTAACCCTTAAACCTCTACACCTTAAACCTCAACGCCCAAGCATTCTATTCCACATGATTTTGGCGGACTCCATGTTGACCCCGGCCATCCTGCCGCGTTGTACAATCAAGTCATTGTCTTCCGGGTGGTTCAGGTAATAATGAAAGGCAAACCTGCTGTTGGGATTTTGCCAGCCGTTGATTTGGCCAAAACGCAGGTCGTTGAACACGAGTGTGTCTTTCCATTGCTCAACAGTATAATAGCCCTGTGAGAATTGCTTCAACTCCATGACTTCCTTGTGGTCGGCCACTGGCTTGAGTAGGTCTTCTTTTTTTTCAATATGATGCAATGCAAAATCCCCTGGCTTGTCAAAAATGGAGCGATAACCCACCTGATAACCAGCGCTGTCTTCGATCACCACAAACCAAAGCAGGTTGTTGAGCAGGGTTGGTGTAGTAAAATAAGGCTTGTTGCTCCCCTTGTTCGCAACGGCATATCGTTTCACATCACGGTTGATGGAATACTTGTTGTACAGCGCAAACCCCATGTAGAGCATCGCTGTAAAAACGCCTGCCCTGGCCCATTTCAAGCGATGCGCATGGTCGGTCCTTAAAAAAATAAGGAAGCCAAATGCAATGGCAGGCAGGATGCTGAAAAGTGGATCCGCCACATAGATAACATTGAAGGATATCCTGGTGGAAGAGAAAGGCTCAAACCAACCAATCCCATAGTTGTTCATCGCGTCCAGCAAAAGATGGCAGGCAATTTCAATCAGAAAAAACCAAAACCATTTTCGCAGGCTGATGGGTTCAGCCTTGTGCCACCGGGCGGCAACAAGGGCCAGGAAAAAACTGCTGATGATGGCAAACAGAAAGGAATGGGTGATCCCCCTGTGCGCCAGCAACTCAGTAGAAACAGGCATCCACATGCCTGCGATAAAATCGATATCAGGAACACTGTTGGCCAATGCGCCCCACAACATGGCCTTGCGCCCAGCATTTTTGTCAAGGATGATTTCTCCTATGCAGGCACCAAGGACAATATGCGTGAGTGAATCCATTCAATGAAAATAAATCAAAATTATTGATGCCGGCTAATCACTGCACGATGATTTTTCTTGTCATGATTTCACCCCCCTCACCCATCAATTTCAACACATAAACTCCGGCTTTCAATCCATGTATTTTCAATGGGCCTGGGGCATGATCCATACTGCTCACCAGCATGCCCTGCTGATCCAAGATCAAAAGCTTCTGCTTACCCTGAATACCTGTTTGTATAGAGATGGAACCGCTGCTCGGATTGGGATAAACCTGTAATGCTGCGCTACCCATTCCAGCCTTGATGGTTTTGATCTCACTGTAGGATGATTTGCCATCCATGTCAATCTGTTTGAGTCGGTAATAAACAACGGCTCCAGTGATTGGGCCTTTATCTTCAAATGAATACCGGATCTCCGCCTGGCTATTTCCGTTTTTCGCTTTTGAATCCACGAAACCAATTTTGGTAAACCCATTTGCATGGCCGACAGACTGCTGCACCTCAAAACCCGTATTGTTTGACTCTGTGAGGCTTGACCATTGGAGCAGTCTGCCATCCTCCATTGGCTTGACATCAAAAGATCCAAGGGTCACGGGCAAGGCAAAGAGCTGCTCAGAGATCAGTAAGTCCTGTGTTTTAAAACAGGTATTTTGGCTGACCAACACCAGGAAAAGAGGCCTTAGTTTGCGATAACCCTGCGCATTGGTATAAAACATGTCTTGCGAAATAGCCATGTTCAGGTAAATGGTATTGGATGTTTCAAGCGTTTTAGACATTCCAGAAACAACCACTGGATCTGTGGCATCAAGCACCCCATTGGGTTGGTCGTTAAGCCCTCCCTTGTCATAGTACATGTAAAATATAGGATTGGCCAAAGCAACGGTCATCAGGGTGTTTAAAACAGTATACTTTACATAAAGCTTTGTCGGAATGCCGGCAGCGTTGTAATCAAAGGTCGGACTTCCATCAGGGATTCTGCTGTTGGTGACCACATAAAAATCAGTTGCATGTTTTGCGAACGTATTTGATATTTTGTATTCAACATCCCAATAATCAAACTGAGGTGTTGATGAGCCAGAATTCAACGCACCCTTCGTTTCTGATGAGGTTTTCGTCCAGGGGTAATCAGCAGTACATCCACCGGGTGAATAAATAAAGGAAAAAGAACTGCCAGCTCCCGCACTTTGGTTTGGAGCGTTCAGGTTGGTCAATTGGATATAATTGAATGTCATGCTGAAGCCATCTAAACCAATACCAGAAGGGGTAGAGAAGGAGGTCCATGCATTGATGGCAGATTGCGCTTTCATATGGGGAGTTGAACCACCAGATATGCCTGTAACCAATGCATCCAACACTTTGTTGTTCTTCACCAAAAAAATGAAATTTTCACCGGAGGATTGCAATATTTGATTTGATTCTGTAGCTGTGAGTGCTTGCGACACCCCTGCCCAGCTGATTTTTTTTATCTGTGAGGTATTGACCCAATTGACATTGCCATTGTTCTCAACAACAAAATAATTATTGGCATTTGCAGTGCCTGAAAGGCTCATTAGGTAGAAACCAGAATCTGTTGTGGATAATTTGTACCGAATGGCCAGGGTATAGTTGGAGAGGGAAGCCCCCGAAGAAAACAGCTCAATCCACTGCTTGTTTTGCCCATTGTTGGCCGGAAAAATTTCATTGAGACGAACCTGAGAAGAAACAGAAAGACTACAAATCATTGCCAAAAAAAATACTACAACCTTATTCATACATTTTATTTTGAATGAGAAATGAGGCTGATCAGAGGATTAGGATTGGTTGCGGTAAACATATCCTCCTGTGTTTTACTGGACTATGACATGGGGCAGATTTTCTGTTGTTTTATGTTTTATCGTATTTTAAGGTGGTGCTGCATAAAAAAACTCCTCCCGATGGGGAGGAGTTTTGTATGAAATTTGTCTGCTCGTTGATTTAAAATGACTTTCCCTCTGTGCGCATCATCCCGCCAGACTGGCTACCACCGCTGGTCTGGGCACCGCTGAACTTGTTGAACCTGTATATAAAGGTCATGAGGAAATAGCGGGTAAGCCTGTTTACACGGGTGTCAACAACGTTGTTTCCGTTGATGCTTCTGGCAATCGAAGTGTTCTGCTTGAAAATATCATATCCTGATATACGGAATATGCCATTCTTTTTCTTGAAAATGGTTTTCTCGAAGGAAGAATTCAACAAAGCAATGTTCTGGTTCACGCTGGTGGAAAGTCCACGGTTGATGATGTATTCCAAATCACTCCTCAATACCCAGCCACCCGGGATGTCGATGCGCAAGTTGTTGGTGAGGGTCCAGCTACCATAATCAACATTCTGCTGCCCGGGCAAAGTATACCTGACCCTGTTCAGGCCATATCTTCCACCAAAATCAATTTCAAGCCACTCTTTCCAGTTGAACTCAAATTTAATACCCTGGGCCAAAAGCAGGTTCTTGGCCACATTGCGTTGGCTGTCAATCAATGATATATTGTTGTTCATTGCCGCAGTTCCGTTAAACGACACAATATAGGTACGGTTCTTCCAAGGCTTGCTGAAATTATAAAATCCACTCACTGTATAGTTGCCGTCTACATTCTCAAACGTAGTGAGCTGGCTTCCGTTGCCGCCCACCCTGCTGGTGTTGTTGACGATCTGGTTGTTAGTGAAATTGTAATTGGCTCCTATAAAGAAGGTTTGACCTGTCAAGAAGTTCAGGTTATTGAAAGAAGTGCTGAAGATATGTGCCACAGAAGGTTTCAACAAAGGATTACCCTGTGTTTGGTACTGCGGATTGGAGATGTCTTTTACAGGCTGAAGCTGTGTGAAGCTTGGCTGGTTGGCATCGCCATTGTAGAAGAACCTCAGGGTCTTGTTTCTGGTAAAGTTGTACGCAAAGTTGGCAGAAGGCAGAAGATTCACCCGCTTGATAGGATTGTACGCACTGTCGCGGGAAACCGAATACCCTTTCTGGTTGATGGGCTGGGCATTCACCCCGAGGGTATAATTGTACTTTTTCTTCACAGTCCTGAGGTTGGCACCAATGCGCTGCCTCAAGAAATCCGTTTCAAATGCATTGCTCAGTGTGGTAGAAAAAGTCTCCAAGCCTTGAGGATCTACCACATACGTGGCCCTGTCATTGCTGTTGAAGGACTGGCCATACTGGTAAATCAGGTCAAGGTAACGTCCTTTCATCAAAGGCTCAGAGTAGTTGAACCTGATGCTGAAATTATCAGCATTGTTGTCGGTGAAAACATTCTGGTTGAGAATGTTCGTGCTTCTAAACGGCAAATAGTTGTTGGTAACATTGATTTTATTGGCTTCCCCATCCGTTGAACTATAGCCACCATTGATATTGACAGAAAGGTTTCTTCCGGGCTTTCTGAACTTGTGGTTAAAAATCAGGTTTCCTGAGAAGTTGGGTGCAATTGAGGTTGATTTGTTGGTATTGCTGCCCTTGCTGGTTGTATCCAGGTTGTTTCGGATATAGTCAAACAATGAATTGGATGCACTATTAGATTCCCTTGTGGTAAACTCCGGTATGAATTTGACATAATTAAAGGAGTCAATGTTCCACTCAAAGTTCAGGGAAGCCCTATGGCTTTTGGAATTGCTGAGGGATGAGCTGACCTGGTGGTTCAGGAATTTGGTATTCTGGAAAAAGTTTTGTGAGGCAACATCCTGCTGTACATCCGTCTCGCGGGTGGAATAACTGTAGTTACCATAAATGGACCCTTTTTTATCAGCAAGATCATTCCTAAAATTAACCCCCAGTGAATTGGCAATCCTCAACCCCTCGTCACCGCCGAAACCACCTTGAGCATTTCCGCCAACCCGTACCTGGAATCCACGGCCACCGCCGCCGGAGCTTCCACCACCGCCACTACCATCAAAATTGAAGGTGCTGGTATTGTTGTTGTTGGCGCCGCCGAACACGGAAACCTGCTTGTTGTTGTTGAAAAAGTTGACATTGGTACCCAGTGCATACCTGTCGCTGGAGCCTGCTCCAACGGAGGTTCTGCTGAAAATCCCCTTGTTCCGGTCTTTTTTCAATTGAAGGTTGATGATTTTGTCTGGCTCACCATCTTTAATACCAGAAACATTGGCCAGGTCTCCATAATCATCGATTACCTGGACCTTGTCAATCATGTCTGCGGATAGCTGTTGTGTTGCTGCCTTGGGGTCTCCGCTGAAGAAATCCTTTCCGTTTACCCTTACCCGGCTCACTGATTTACCCTGTGCGGTGATATTTCCGTTCTTGTCCACCTCAATGCCCGGCATTTTTTTCAACAGGTCTTCCACCATGGCATTGGGCTTCATCCTGAAAGAATCCGCCTTGTATTCTACCGTATCTTCTTTTACAATGATGGGAGGAGTGGAAATGACAATCTCCTGCAGGGAGCTATACTCTGGATACAACTTGTAATTCTCCAGTTTCAGGACCTCTTCCCCCTCTGGAATTGAAAGTGCCTTGAGGTTGGTGCCGTAACCGACACTGGTCACCATCAGCACAAATTTGCGTTGAGGGATTCCCTTTACGAGGAAAAAACCGACATTATTGGACACTGTCTTGATGGTATCTTTGGCTCCGGCGATGTAAACACCCACGGTAGCCCTCGCGATGGGATTGCCCAAGGTATCGACCAAACGGCCATTGACCTGAAAGCCATCCTGTGAAAATGCACTGAAAGAAATGACCAAAGACGCTAAAAACAACTTAAAAAATCTGCTCATATAATTGTATTCGTGGAATTGGATGCCAAAAGTACTTAAACACCTTCGGTCGAAAATTGTTAAAACAAATTAACCTGTATTAAATAATTAAAGTTCAAGGCAGGCATGGGTGGGTCAACAAGTGGTCAAAAAGGATTAATTTTGGCCCTTAGCAAGAACAGAAGAACATGTTTAAATTCATATCGGGATTATTCGGAGGCAGCAAATCAGAAAAAGACGTCAAGGAAATTCGTCCGCTTGTTCAAAAAATCAATGAACATTTCGCCGCATACCAGGCGCTGAGCAATGATGCCCTCAGGTCAAAAACAAGCGAATTCAAGTCAAGAATCAAGGTTTCGCTGACTGAAATCGACAACAATATCAATGCCTTAACCCTGCAAGCAGATCAACTTCCTGTTGAAGACATCCTGGGAAGGGATGATTTATACAAAGAGGTTGATGCACTCAAAAAAACAAGGAATGAAAAGATAGAGGATGCCCTGAAGGAGATTCTTCCAGAGGCTTTTGCCCTGGTAAAAGAGGCCGGAAGGCGCTTCAAGGAAAATGAAGAACTTTCCTCCACCGCTACCGAGCTCGACCGCGAACTGGGGGTAAGAAAAGACTATATCACCATCAAAGGAGACCAGTCGATCTTCAAAACCAGCTGGATGGCCGCCGGAAGCCTGGTGAACTGGAACATGGTTCACTACGATGTGCAATTGATTGGTGGTACCGTTTTACATACAGGTAAAATTGCAGAGATGGCCACCGGTGAGGGAAAGACCCTTGTTTCAACCCTTCCCGCCTACCTCAATGCACTTGCCGGAGAAGGAGTACATATCGTTACCGTTAACGATTACCTGGCCAAACGGGACTCTGAATGGAATGGCACCTTGTTTGAGTGGTTGGGATTGACTGTGGATTGCATAGACAAGCACCAGCCACACTCTGACGACAGAAGGAAGGCCTATCAGGCGGATATCACCTATGGTACCAACAATGAATTTGGATTTGATTACCTCAGGGATAACATGGTACACACTCCTGATGAGATGGTACAGCGCAAACATCATTTTGCCATGGTGGATGAGGTGGATAGTGTGTTGATTGATGATGCCAGAACACCATTGATTATTTCAGGCCCTGTTCCCAGGGGGGATGACCAGCAATTCCATATCCACAAACCCAAAATCCAGCAACTGGTTGAAGTACAGAAGCAGGTGGTGTTGAAATCCCTCCAGGATGCAAAAAAAATGATTGCAGAAGGAAAGGATGGTCCTCAGGATGGTGGACTCCAGCTGATGCGCGCCTACCGTGGACTTCCCAAAAATACAGCCCTCATCAAGTTCCTCAGTGAACCAGGCATCAAGGTAAAACTGCAAAAATCTGAAAACTATTACCTGGCAGAACAGCAAAAACACATGCCGGAGGTAGACGAGGAGTTGTACTTCCATATTGATGAAAAAAACAACCAGGTAGAATTGACAGACAAGGGATTGCATTTCATCACCAAAGGTGGTGAAGACCCCAATTTCTTTGTTCTCCCCGATCTGAGCCTTGCCATTGCCGAGATTGAAAAAGCTGCTTCAACAGCGGACGAGAAATTGGCCATGAAAGAGGGTCTGTTGCAGGATTATTCCTCCAAAGCAGACAGGATCCATACCATACAGCAATTGCTGAAAGCCTATACCCTCTTTGACAAGGATATTGAATATGTAGTTATGGACGGTGCTGTCAAGATTGTTGACGAGCAGACGGGCAGGATCATGGAAGGCAGAAGGTACAGCGACGGTCTTCACCAGGCCATTGAAGCCAAGGAAAATGTGAAGATTGAAGCGGCCACCCAAACCTATGCCACGGTTACCCTTCAGAACTATTTCAGGATGTACCATAAGCTGGCCGGTATGACCGGAACGGCAGAAACAGAAGCCGCGGAATTGTGGAACATTTACAAGTTGGATGTGGTTACTATTCCAACCAACCTGCAAATGACCAGGAAAGACCAGGAAGACCTTGTGTTCAAAACCAAGCGTGAAAAATTCAAGGCGGTCATTGATGAAATTGAACAACTCCGGGAAGCAGGCCGACCCGTGCTGGTGGGAACCACCTCAGTAGAGGTGTCTGAGTTGCTGGGAAGAATGTTGCAGCAGAAAAAAATCCCACACAATGTATTGAACGCAAAACAACATGCCAAGGAAGCCCAGGTGGTGGCCGAAGCAGGTTTGGCGGGCAATGTAACCATCGCCACCAACATGGCGGGAAGGGGAACGGATATCAAACTGGGGCCTGGCGTGAAAGAAGCAGGTGGCCTTGCCATCATTGGTACCGAAAGGCATGAAAGCCGTCGCGTAGACAGGCAGTTGCGTGGTCGTGCAGGTCGTCAGGGTGATCCGGGATCATCTCAATTCTATGTATCCCTCGAAGATGATCTCATGCGCATGTTTGGTAGCGACCGCATTGCCTCTTTGATGGACCGGATGGGCTACAAAGAAGGGGAAGTGATCCAGCACAGCATGATCACAAAAAGCATCGAACGTGCACAGAAAAAAGTGGAGGAAAACAATTTTGGCATCAGAAAACGTTTGCTTGAATATGACGATGTGATGAACAAGCAACGCAGTGTCATTTATGGCAAAAGACAGCATGCCCTCTTTGGAGAAAGGCTGGCGCTTGACCTCGACAATGCCTACTATGCAGTTGCAGCCAATATCGTCAACCAATTTACAGGAAGCAACGACCATGAGGGTTTCAAGCTTTCTGCCATCCTGCATTTCAGTGTAGAAACCGCCATTACCAAGGAAGCCCTTGAGAAAGGAAATGCTAATGAACTGACAGAACAATTGTACAAAGAAGCCATCGAACAGTATACCGCCAAAAAATCTCTTTTGGCCAAACAATCATTGCCAGTATTCCAGAATGTACGCATTACACAAGGAAACCATATTGTCAATGTAGTGGTTCCTTTCACAGATGGTAAAAAGACCATCAATGCGCTGACCAACCTGGATAAGACCATCAGCACAAAGGGCATGGAACTGGTTTCATCCCTTGAAAAAACCATCACCCTTGCCATCATCGATGACACCTGGAAAGAGCATCTCAGGGCAATGGACGACCTGAAACAAAGTGTGCAAACGGCTGTGTATGAGCAGAAAGATCCATTGGTCATTTACAAGCAAACTGCTTTCCAGCTGTTTGCTGAAATGGATGCAGAAGTGAACAAGGATATTGTTTCTTTCCTCTGCCACGCCTCACTTCCTGTTGAAAATTCAGGGGCTGGACTAAAAGAAGGCAGAGAAAGCAGAACAGATATGAGCAGGATGAAAGTAAGGAAGGATGAACTGTCTGCATCGGGTGCTCCAGCTTTGGCAGAGGGAGACAACCAATACCATGATCCTTCTGAGGCATCAAAACAGGAACCAGTGAGGGTTGGACCCAAAGTTGGCAGGAATGATCCTTGTCCTTGTGGCAGTGGAAAAAAATTCAAGTCCTGTCATGGTCGTGACGCAGAGTAATCGAACATCATCAAAATAGCAACATGTTCAGACCACTCTATTTGTATCTTCTGGCACTGGTGATGGCATTGGGTGTATCAGCACATGCACAATTTGCCAAAAGCCCTTATGTGAAGAGGGATCCAAGGGTGGACAAACTGGTAGACAAACAAATCGAACTGAACAAACAGGCACTAAGGGTCAGAACAACACTTGAACCTGGATTCAGGATCCTGGTGATCAGTACGAACAAAAGGGACCTGGCCATCGATGCTAAATCAAGGTTGTTGAAAATATACCCCGACCAAAAATCATACCTGTTTTACCAGTCCCCCAATTTTAAGCTGCAATTCGGCAACTTCAGAACGATGAAGGAAGCTGAGTTGATGAAAAAGGAGCTGGTACTGGCTTTTGGAGAGAACCTCATCATCATCCCATCTCAGGTGGAGGTGAAGGGAGAAAAACAGGAAGCTGAAAATTTTTAATCTATTCAACATGCTCAGAGAAAAAATCAAACAGCTATCTGCCCAATACTTTGAAGAGTACCGCTCGATCCGGCACCATTTGCATGCCCATCCTGAACTGAGTTACAAGGAATACAATACATCAAAATTTGTACGCGACCACCTCACCCATCTCGGCATCCCTTTCACAGTGATGGCCGAAACGGGCGTCATTGGTATCATTGAGGGAAAGCGATCCAGCCGTGTCATTGCCCTCAGGGCAGACATGGATGCCTTGCCCATCCAGGAAGAGAATGATGTGCCGTATGCATCCACCATCCCCGGTGTTATGCATGCCTGTGGCCATGATGTGCATACCACCTGCCTGTTGGGTGCAGCCCGTATCTTGCATGAATTGAGGGATGAATGGGATGGCACTGTAAAACTTATTTTCCAACCCGGAGAGGAAAAAAATCCTGGAGGGGCCAGCTTGCTGATCAATGAAGGCGTGCTTGAAAACCCCGCACCTGCCGCTATTTTTGGATTGCACGTGCATCCACTGTTGGAAATTGGAAAAATGAGTTTTGCTTCTGGTAAAGTGATGGCCAGTGCTGATGAACTCTATATTACGGTAAAGAGCAAGGGAGGACATGCAGCAAAACCTTACCTGACAGCCGATACCGTGCTCACTGCCTCACAGATCGTGGTTGCACTGCAACAGGTGGTCAGCAGAAACAACAACCCTTTCTCTCCTTCCGTGCTGTCGATTTGTTCGATGCAAGGAGGATATACAACGAACGTTATTCCATCTGAACTGAAAATGATGGGAACTTTCCGCGCCATGGATGAAGGCTGGCGTTTTGAAGCCCATCGCCGCATCCGGGAGATTGTAGAGCAAGTAGGCAAGGCTTGTGGAGCAGAAGTGGAACTGGAGATCAGCGTGGGCTACCCTTCGGTTGTCAATGATCATGCACTGACCCAACATGCAAGGTCATTGGCGGAGGAGATGATTGGAAATGAAATGGTGGAAGAAACAGAATTGAGCATGGGCGCAGAAGATTTTGGTTATTACTCACAACAAATACCGGGATGTTTTTACAGGCTCGGAACAGGCAACAAGGCCATGGGCATTGTATCTGGCGTTCACACTCCAACCTTTAACATTGATGAATCTGCCATTCAAACCGGCATGGCGATGATGGCGTATTTGGGGGTGAAGGGGTGAGCTTGCCAGCCGAAGGCTGGGGGTTTAAAGGTTAAAGGGTTTAGAGGTTTAGGGGGTTAGTGAGTTAGGGTAATTAAGAAAGGGACTTAAATAAAATTTATGCAAAAAAAAGATTTGAGAAGAGAACAGGCCCTTGAGTACCATGCAAAGGGAAGGCCTGGAAAAATTGAAGTGATTCCAACCAAAGAGGCCAAAACCCAGCGGGATCTTTCTTTGGCCTACTCTCCGGGAGTTGCAGAACCCTGCATGGAAATTTTCCATGATATTGAAAACGTATACAAATACACGGCCAAAGGCAATCTGGTAGCGGTAATCAGCAATGGTACTGCTGTACTTGGTCTTGGCGATATTGGCCCTGAGGCTGGTAAGCCTGTGATGGAGGGGAAAGGTGTACTCTTCAAAATCTTTGCAGATATCGATGTGTTTGATATTGAGATCAACGAAAAAGATCCGGTCAAATTTGTGGAGATTGTTAAGGCATTGCAACCCACCTTTGGCGGTGTCAACCTCGAAGACATCAAGGCCCCGGAATGTTTTTATATTGAGCAAAGGCTGAAGGAAGAGATGAACATTCCCATCATGCATGACGACCAGCATGGTACAGCCATCATCAGTGCTGCAGCACTGCTCAATGCACTGGAGCTGCAAGAAAAAAAGATTGATGAAATTATTATCCTCGTCAATGGTGCAGGTGCTGCTGCCATGGCCTGTATAGATCTTTATGAAGCCCTTGGGGCCAAGCGGGAAAACATCTGGATGTTTGACTCAAAAGGCCTGATCAGAAAAGACCGTACTGATCTTGATGAAAGAAAATCAAGGTTTGCTGTTGACAGAAAAGACCTCTCTCTTGATGAGGCATTCGAAGGTGCGGATGTATTCATTGGCCTTAGCAAGGGCAATGTGGTTACCAAGGAAATGGTGGCGAAAATGGCCCCAAGGCCAATTGTCTTTGCAATGGCCAATCCAGATCCTGAAATCACCTGGGAAGATGCCACTGGTATCCGGACAGACATCATCATGGCAACCGGAAGGTCCGATTATCCCAACCAGGTAAACAATGTTTTGGGCTTCCCCTATATTTTTAGGGGTGCATTGGATGTAAGGGCAACACAAATCAATGAGGCCATGAAACTGGCTGCTGTAAAGGCGCTTGCCGAACTCACCAAAACAGCAGTGCCCGATATTGTCAACATGGCCTACAATGAATCTGCCATTGCCTTTGGCCCCAACTATATCATTCCAAAACCATTGGATCCCCGGCTGATCAGCACCATTTCACCTGCAGTAGCAAAAGCTGCCATGGAAAGTGGTGTTGCCAAAAAATCGATCACCGATTGGGATGCATACGAGATTGAATTGAACAAGCGATTGGGCATAGACAACCAACTGATCAGGGCGCTGGGAAGCAAGGCCAGAAAAGATCCCAAGCGGGTTGTATTTGCCGATGCCGAAAATGCAAAAGTGTTGAAAGCGGCACAAATTGCATTGGACGAAGGCATTGCCATTCCTATTCTGCTTGGAAATCCTGACATCATCCAAGACATTGCAGAGATCAACAACATCACCATTGAGGGAGTGGAAATCATCAACCCCAAGAGTGAAGACGTGGTCAAGAAACGCAAGGAATATGCCGATATCTTTTTCATGAAAAGACAACGCAGGGGCATCAACAAATATGAAGCGGGTAAACTCATGAAAGACCGCAACTATTTTGGGTGCATGATGGTAGAAACCGGAGATGCAGACGCGATGATCTCCGGACTGAGCAGAAACTATCCAGATACCATAAGACCGGCGATTCAAATCATAGGAACAGAGGATGGTGTAAAGAAAATTGCAGGCATGTACATCATGCTCACCAAAAAAGGCCCATTGTTCCTTGCAGACACCACGGTTAATTTCCATCCAACAGCAGAAGAACTTGCAGATATTACACTCCTTGTTGCAAAAGAAGTAAAGAGCCTCGGCATCACCCCAAGGATTGCGATGTTGAGCTATTCGAACTTTGGCAGCAGTGATACGCCCGAAGCCGTTACCGTTCGCAATGCAAGGGCCATTGTAAAGCAAAGAAATCCATCCCTGATTGTGGATGGAGAAGTGCAGGGCATTGTTGCGTTCAACAAGGAAATCCTGCGGGAGAATTATCCTTTCTCCGAACTGGTAGACAATGGAAATGTGAACACCTTGATTTTCCCGAACCTCAGTGCGGGCAACATCGCCTACAACTTGTTGCAGGAAGTTGGAGAAGCCGATGCGATTGGTCCAGTACTGCTTGGGTTGAAAAAACCTGTTCATGTATTGCAGCTGGGATCATCAACCAGGAGCATATTGAACATGGTCATGATTGCGGTCATTGATGCACAGGATAAAATGAAGAAAGCCGGCAAACCATGAATATATTCACAAGGTTTGGAGAATTTATTCTGATGCTCAAAGGCATGTTCAGCAAGCCTGAGAACTGGAGAATGTATTGGAAAGAATTGATGCACCAGTGTGTTGAGCTGGGCATTGGGTCTTTGGGAATTGTAAGCATCGTTTCAGTTTTTATTGGCGCAGTATCAACACTTCAAACCGCCTACCAGTTTGTGAGTCCAATCATCCCACGTTCTGTCATTGCACAGATTGTTCGCGACACTGTGATCCTTGAATTTGCCCCCACCATTACATGTGTGGTTTTAGCAGGTGTGGTAGGGAGCAAAATCTCAAGTGAACTGGGCAACATGCGGGTAAGTGAACAAATAGACGCTTTGGAAATCATGGGCATCAATACCAAGGCCTATCTTATCTTGCCCAAAATATTAGCGGCGCTGATAACCATTCCCCTGCTCGTCATCCTTGCCATGACCCTGGGTATCTGGGGTGGACGTTTTGTTGGAGAGGTTACGGGTATCTTACCCCATGAAATTTTTGATCGTGGATTGGTGGAGGCTTTTGTACCCTACAATGTCACTTTTGCCTTGACCAAGGCCTATACTTTTGCATTTATTATTACTGCCATCCCTGCCTATTTTGGCTACAATGTAAAAGGGGGTGCACTGGAAATTGGAAGGGCCAGCACCACGGCTGTAGTGTCCAGTTGTATCATCATCCTGCTGGCAGATTATGTGTTGGCGGCAGTGCTCCTTTAAAACTGAACCATGATATCCATTACCAATATAGCCAAGGGATTTTCAGACAAGCCAGTCATAGAAGGCGTTTCAGCTGAATTTGAAACAGGGAAATGCAACCTGATCATTGGTGCCAGTGGCAGTGGAAAAACGGTGTTGATGAAATGCCTGGTCGGATTGATTAGTCCTGACGCAGGTGAAATCATGTATGACGGCGAGAATTTCAGCCTCATGAATGCTGAAGCAAAAAAAATCATGCGCAGAAAAATCGGCATGCTTTTTCAAGGCTCTGCACTATTTGACAGCAAGACTGTTGAGCAAAACATCATGTTCCCTTTGGACATGTTCAGCCATGACACAAGGGCGGAAAAACAGAAAAGGGTTGACATGGTACTGGACCGGGTAAACCTGAACGGCGCCCACAAAAAATTTCCGGCAGAGATCAGTGGAGGAATGAAAAAAAGGGTGGGCATTGCACGATCAATTGTGCTCAATCCCCAATATCTTTTTTGTGATGAACCCAATTCAGGCCTTGATCCACAAACATCCCTTGTTATCGACAAACTGATCAGGGAAATCACCACTGAATACAATATTACCACCGTCATCAATACCCATGACATGAACAGTGTGATGGAAATTGGAGACAGGATCCTTTACATGTACCAGGGCAAAAAAGAATGGGAAGGAAACAGCAAGGAAATCATTTTCAGCAAAAACGAAAAGTTGAACAGCTTCATCTTTGCATCAGATTTTTTGAAAGATGCAAAGGACATGAGAATGCTGGAAGTAAGCGGAAAAATTGATGAAAAAAGGAACATGGACCAGCTGCTCAATGGCTAGGCCTCCCCTTCTTCAATCCAATTGAGATAATATTTAAACATTCCTCGCATCAGCACCTGCTCCATCGCCTCTTTTTATTATCTTCGCCCCACCAAAATAAACATCTTTACCATGTCAGTTTTAGTGAACAAGTCATCCAAGATCATTGTACAGGGTTTTACCGGTACTGAAGGCACATTTCATGCAACACAAATGATTGAATACGGCACCCAAGTTGTTGGTGGCGTTACCCCTGGAAAAGGAGGAAGCTCCCATCTTGACAGGCCGGTTTTCAATACTGTTGCAGACGCTGTTCAACAAACCGGAGCTGATGTAAGCATCATTTTTGTACCTCCAGCATTCGCCGGAGATGCGATCATGGAAGCTGCTGAAGCAGGAATCTCCTTGGTGGTTTGTATCACAGAAGGCATTCCAGTGCAGGACATGGTCAAGGTAAAAAACTATCTCCAGGGCAAAACAACAAGGCTGATTGGGCCAAACTGTCCGGGTGTTATCACCGCTGATGAATGCAAGGTGGGCATCATGCCTGGCTTCATCTTCAAAAAAGGCAATATTGGTATCGTCTCTAAATCAGGTACCCTCACATACGAAGCGGCAGACCAGATTGCTAAGGCAGGTCTTGGCGTAACTACAGCGATTGGAATTGGTGGCGACCCCATCATTGGAACGCCAACCCGCGATGCGGTTGAGTTGCTCATGAACGATCCTGAAACCCATGGCATTGTCATGATTGGAGAAATTGGCGGTGGCATGGAAGCCGAAGCTGCACGTTGGATCAAAGAACATGGCACCAAGCCTGTTGTTGGATTCATTGCAGGCCAAACTGCACCTCCCGGCAGAAGAATGGGGCATGCAGGTGCCATCATCGGCGGTTCTGATGATACGGCTGAAGCCAAAATGAAAATCATGCGCGAGTGCGGCATCCATGTGGTAGACAGCCCTGCTGACATTGGCAAGACCATGGCAGAAGCAATGGCAGGAAAATAATTTTCCGACGACGACCATGAGCAAGCCTCCTCTTTATCATATTCCTTATAAATTCAGAAGGGTTGAGAACCTCCATATTCTACTATGGCTGATCAAGGATGCATGCTGGGCATTGAACCTCAAGCTTCCTGCCTTGATCATGATCATCCCTACCATGCTGGTGGCCATGTTGATCACTTACCAGACCAGAAAAATCACTGGAGAGCTGCTGCACAACCTTGCCATTAATTTTTGGATCACTGCCAACTGTACATGGATGATCGGCGAGTTTTTTGGCTGGGATGCCAACCTCATCGGACCCTATGGGTTGAGGGAATTCTCTGTCTTGCCTTTTGGCATTGGTTTGTTGATCTTAGGATATTATTACCTGGTATACATGCACAAACCAGGGCTGGAAGAACAGGTTCAGCAACAGACCAAAAAGGTCATCCAGGAAATGGAAGCCAAAGGACACAACTAATCTGGCCAAAAATGCAGTCCTTGAAGTATCTTTGAGACCTTAATCAAGGCCTCAACAAATCAATCAATATGTTCAGATCTCATACATGTGGAGAACTCAGGCTCGAGCACGCAAGTTCATCAGTAACGTTGGCAGGATGGGTGCAGACGGTAAGGAAATTCGGCGCCATCACCTTTGTAGACCTTCGCGATCGCTACGGCATTACCCAATTGGTTTTCAATGAAGGTTTCAACCAGCAGTTGGATGAAAATCCCTTGGGCAGGGAATTTGTTTTGCAGGCCAAGGGGAAGGTGATTGAAAGAAGCAACAAAAACCTCGCCATTCCAACCGGTGAAATTGAGTTGGAAGTCAGCGAATTTACCATTTTGAACAAATCTGCTGTACCACCCTTCACCATACAGGATGATACCGATGGTGGTGATGATATTCGGATGAAATACAGGTACCTTGACCTTCGCAGGAATGCAGTCAAAAGGAATCTGGAACTCCGCTATGCCGTAAACCGATCAGCAAGAAATTTCCTGCATGAAAATGCATTCATGGACATAGAAACTCCTTTCCTGATCAAGTCTACGCCAGAAGGGGCAAGGGATTTTGTGGTTCCTTCCAGAATGAACCAAGGACAGTTCTACGCCCTACCCCAATCTCCCCAGACCTTCAAGCAACTCCTGATGGTGAGTGGCTATGACCGTTATTACCAGATCGTAAAATGCTTTAGGGATGAGGATTTGAGGGCTGACAGGCAGCCTGAATTCACACAGATTGACTGTGAAATGGCCTTTGTGGAACAGGAGGATATCCTCAACATGTTCGAGACCCTGATCAAGCGAATTTTCAAGGACGTAAAGAACATTGACTATACCGATGTAGTGGAGCGCATGACCTGGGAAGATGCCATGTGGCAGTTCGGCAACGACAAACCTGATATCCGTTTTGGCATGAAGATCTGCACCTTGAAAAAACCATCAACGGTGTTTTTCAACAAGGAGGATCATTCAGCGCTGATCAATGATGCTGGATTTGTTGTTTTTGATGCTGCTGAATCCGTGATGGCCATCGCCGTACCCGGTGGTGCTGCCTTTACCAGAAAACAGCTGGATGAATTGACCGAATGGGTAAAGCGTCCTCAGATTGGCATGAAGGGAATGGCTTACATCAGGTACAATGAGGATGGAACCCTGAAGAGCAGCATTGACAAGTTCTATGCTGAAGACCGTTTAAAGGCCATTGCAGACGCATCCGGCGCAGTGCCAGGAGACATCATACTTGTTCTTGCCGGAGCAGAAGAGAGGACCAGAAAGGCTACCAGTGAGCTCAGGTTGGAAATGGGCAAGCAGTTGGGCTTGCGCAAGGAAGATGAATTCAAATTGCTTTGGGTACTCGACTTCCCATTGTTTGAATATGCAGAAGAAGAGAACCGCTGGGTGGCCAGGCATCATCCCTTTACATCGCCCAAACCATCCCAGATCCAGACCATGATTGACAATGATCCTGTGATCCATGATGCGGCCAATTATCTTTCTCATCCTTATGCACAGATCAAGGCCAATGCTTACGACATGGTATTGAATGGCAATGAGATTGGCGGCGGATCCATCAGGATCTTCCAGCGCGAATTGCAAGAAAAAATGTTTGCTGCCCTTGGCATGAGTGAAGAAGAAGCCCTGCACAAGTTTGGCTTCCTGCTGGGCGCTTTTGAATACGGTGCTCCGCCCCATGGTGGTATTGCCTTTGGATTTGACAGGCTCTGTTCAATCCTCGGCGGCAGTGAAAGCATCCGCGATTTTATTGCATTCCCCAAGAACAATTCAGGAAGAGATGTCATGCTTGATGCACCATCTACGATTGACGATAGTCAGTTGAAGGAGTTGGGGTTAGTGGTTAGGGGTTTAAGGGTTTAAAGGTTTAAGGGTTTAGAGGTTTAGGAATTAAATTCTAAACCATTAAACCCTCAACCATTAAACCTCAAGCCCTCACTTCCTACTCCAAACCTCATGGATTTTTTCACCTTTGGAACTCAGGCCGGAATGGTGCCATTCACCTTTGTTGATTTCGGCTTTAAAGCTCAGTGATGCCCCAACGCGGCTTGCATCGCGGGAGAAGAACTCAATATGCTCAGTATACGTTCCATCCTTGAAACTATAATGTCCACCACCTGTTCCAAAGAAGTCTCCAGTTTCCATGTTGATGGCAGCCCACTGAAACCTGGTTCCGGAAAGTATCTTGATGGTCTTTCGGGCTGCTGGCTTGATGGGCGTCATTGCGCCGGATTGCTCTCTTCCAGTAATTCTCCAGTTTCCCGCAAGTGATTCAGTGGCTTCATCAACTTTCTGCCATTTTTTTGCAATGCCCTCAAGTGGAAGCATCATGGTATTTTCCTTAAGCTTTACATCATAACTATAGCCGGACTTCACTTCAGTCCGATCAACGGTATTGAATTCAATCACGCCAGACATTTTTCCTTTTTCAACCATGGCGGTTCCACCACGGGTACTGATGAACTTTTTTCCCTCCAGGTTGAACGTTGCGACAGCAAAATAATTATCAACCACCGTCAGGTACTGGACTGCGGTGTCAAGATTTCTTGTCCATGCACCTGTGATGTTTTGAGAAACTCCAACAGAGAAGTTTAGCACCAACAGGGAGCAAAGAATAAGCGTTCTCATTTGATGAAATTTTATGAACTTTTGTAGCGTTAAAAGTTGAATCTTCTTGACAACTTAAATCATCCCAGCCCCTGCAGACAAGTTCAACCTCTCTCAACCTCCCTAGCCGTCGGCTGGCAAGCTCAACCTCTCTAAACCTCTACACCTCTAAACCCCTAAACCTCTACACCCCTAAACCTCTCAACCCTTCACCCTGATATTCCTGAACCTCACCACAGACCCATGTCCAAGAAAGCCAATATGGCCTTTTGGATTGTGCAAGCCTGGGTGCTCTTTATGATCGGCAGTTCCGTTTTTGGAAGCTTCCTTGATGTCTCCATCCATGATCACCTGTCCATTGAGGATGACCTTGATTTTTGATCCTTTGGCAATCACCACCTCTTCATTCCACTCACCAGTGGGCTTGAGAAATCCCCTGCGGGCAGGGATGACACCGTACACAGACCCGTGGTACTGGTATGCCTGAAGGTTTTTGTAGATGTCTGCCTCGTTGTCCAGGATTTGCAATTCCATCCCAACATAGGCAGCATCGCCTTCGGTTGGCGTACGGATGCCCAGGCCATTGTTGGCACCAGGAGTCAACTGGAATTCAAACCTGTATTCAAAATCACCATATTCATTGGCCGTATAAAGATTTCCGCCACTGCCTCCGGCTGGATTAACAACCATGGTGCCATTTTCAACAAGGTATCCTGTTTTATTGCCAATCCACTTATCAAGGTTTGTACCATCAAACAACATGTCAAAACCTTGTTGCTTTTCCTCTTCACTTAAAGCGGAAGTAAGGTTTCCGGGAATTTCCCTGACATAAATATTTCGATAGGCCACATACGTGCCGTGGGCTTGCAACTCAATCTGCTCCTTGATAAAAATCGGAATTTTCCTGTCCCAATAATTTTCCAACACCACATTGTCTGTAACCAAAACACCATTCAGCTCAACACTGACCTTGTCTCCAATCATGGTGATGTGAAAGGTATTCCATTCACCAATTTTATTGTCTGCCACCGAAAGCGGCTTGCTCTGGTTTTTCTGGTTGTTGTACAAACCACCTGAACCCACCTGGGCGCCGACTTCCCTTCTGGATGTATCCCAGATCTGGACCTGGGGGCTGCCCCTGAGGTATATACCAGCATCCCCTTTTTCAGTAATCTTCCAATCGACATACATTTCAAAATCACCATATTTTTTAACCGTACAAAGGTTATCACCATGGCCGGTAAAAATCAGCAAGCCATCTTTTACCACCCAATCCTGCTGGGCCTTGGTACTGGCTGCAGCTTCCGCCAACAGCAATTCTTGTTCTGTCATTTTAGCCCTGGAAACAGGATTGCCCACCAGGCCTTTCCAACCCGTCAGGTCTTTTCCGTTGAAGAGGGAAACAAATCCATGATCATAAGGCATGGCATTGAGGTGTGCACGCAGTTTGTTCACCAGGATGGCACTGTCTGTTCCACTGACCAGGGGCAAGGCTTTCTCCAATACTTCCCTTACTGCTTTTCCAGCAATTGATTTGTTTTTTAGTGCAATGCGGACAGCTATAAGTGCTGCTTGTTTTTGCAGGTTTTTATCCGACAAAAAGCTGCCGGCAAACATCAAGGTACCCAACCCATCGAGGTGATCTGCTTTTGAAAGGATATTCCTTTGTTGAACAGGATTTTTTGCAGCAGCCATCTGGTCTTGGAGGTCAAGCAATTGCTGGGTCTTGTTTTTTATAGATGTGGCCGGCTGCAGTGCAGTCATGGTTATCGGCAACTTGAAATTGGCATTGTCAATGGCAGCTTGAATCTGTTGGGTAAATGGAGCCTTGGACGAAGAAAGGGCCTTGTTCAGGGCAGCAGTTGCAGCCTCCGTCTTAAAGGTGGCCAATGCCCTTGCAGCAGCGCCACAATAGAGCTCATCCTTCAACAACTTGGACAATGGCTTGATGGATGTCTGATCCCCCAACAAACCCAGTTCCTGGATCAACAGGTCTTTGGCATAGCGAGACTTCACAGATGACAAAGCAGCATTGAACAGAACAGCGGTCTTGTTTCTCATGGCTGCATCCAAAGCAACATGGTGTGTATAGGCATTCAAAGCATAGGTGGCCTTGAGTTTCAAGGAATCATCGTCCAGCATGGTGAACAATTCCTTCCAGGATGATTTACCCCATGATTCCATGGAGGCTAATGCAGGTTTTGCCTCTGCTGATTTTTGGTAGGGAAATGCGTTGATTGTTTTGGACGCATTGTCTTGTGCATGAACACTGACAGATGCAACAAGAAGTAAAAAGGATATGAATGACTTTTTCATGAATGTTCGGTTGAAGATTAAATGTTCCAAGGTGCGCGCATGGGAGGGTTGATCATCCTGTTGGCCTCATCATCATTGATGAAAACCTGTGCAACAGGATCAAAACGCAGGGTGCGACCCAGTTGTAAGGCAATCTTTCCAATATTGATGATGGTGCATGAACGGTGCCCGTTGGATTCATTGAGCGCAAACGGTGTTCTGTACCTGACAGAATCAAGAAAGTTGGTTACCTGTGGAGCCGGATCTGGCATCATGGCGATTTTTTCTTTCAGGTTGGGAATATCTGATTTGAATCCATTGAACAATTTGCCTTTTGGCCCTTCGATGTAGGGCACTTCAGGACCAGTGCCTTCTCCGTCCAGGATGATCTTGCATCCGTCTTCGTAGGTATAGGTAATCTTTCTAAAGGTTCCACATGCATCAGGATGTTGCTGTTCAGCATCCACTTCCACCAAAACAGGACTGGTATCATCTTTTCCAAGGAAGTACTGGATAGGATCCAGGTAGTGTTGGCCCATGTCGCCCAATCCACCTCCATCATAATCCCAGTATCCCCTGAAGGTTGGATTGGTGCGGTGTTCATGGTATGGCTT
>Ga0207909_1000162_pt1 | contig 26102 bp, 27 predicted proteins | sample LakMenEpi05May10_FD_150672 | JGI IMG/M metagenome (GOLD analysis project Ga0207909, IMG submission 150672) | Freshwater microbial communities from Lake Mendota, WI - 05MAY2010 deep hole epilimnion (SPAdes) | ecosystem: Environmental > Aquatic > Freshwater > Lake > Epilimnion/Euphotic zone ...
TTGCCCCAGTTGTTGGTTTCACATTGTTTTAGCATGTTGATCACCAGATTGAGTTGTTCCCATTCGGGCATGTTACAGAGTTCCGGATCAAGCGGTTTGCCATCGATGCGTTCACCGATGAAGTTGTCGGGAGAATATTCGAGGTTGAACAAATAGCCCTGTTCTTTGGCTTCTTCAATGAGTTGATGCACTTCAGTAAAAAACTCCATTTCGAGGTTTTTGCCATCGAATTTAAGGGAGGCATCCAGCCAGGCTTTGTTGAGCTCAAGACAAAATTGAGTGTTGAGTTGTTTGATGAGATCTGTCATGATCCGAAAATATGTGGGCAGTCCGTAGTGTATTGGAGGACTTAAAATCGTAGTGAAACTTTTAGTGAAACTTACCCAAAACCAAAAAGCCCATAAAAAATTGATAAACAATTGATTATGAGCTTTTTATTGCTGTAGGGGGAGGGATCGAACCTCCACGAGGCAGTTAGCTGTAGCGCAAAGTTCAGTGGTCGACCCTGGTCGCCTCTTGCGAGACGGCTCTACACTACGTTTATCCTGTTATCCTCACCCCCGAGACAAGAGGGCATGTCTGCCAAAATTTCATCACCCCACAATGGTTATGAACTGATGCAAATTTAAGGTAAAGGATATTTTATTGATAAAATTTCAACAAATATTTTTTATTTATTGATATTATTCAATAAATTGCAGTTATATTTGAAAAACAATAAAACAGACACCAGATATGGGCTCAAAATTAAATCTTGACAAACTAGACCTTCAGATCATCCAGATCATGATGGAAGATGCTGGTATTTCCTATGCAGACCTGGGCAAACAACTCTTTGTTTCTGGCGGTACGATCCATGTGCGCATCAAGAAACTGCAAGAAATAGGCATCGTAAAAGGCACAAGGCTTAACGTTGACCTAAAGCTTTTGGGCTACGATATTACAGCATTTGTTGGAATCTTTCTTGAAAAAAGTTCCCTTTATGATCAGGTGGCGGAAGACCTGAAAAAAATCCCTGAAATCGTGCGCTTGAATTATACAACAGGCAACTACAGCATGTTCCTTGAAGTGGTGGCAAAAGACATCACGCAATTGCGTTTTGTATTGCATGATCAACTGCAAAAAATCAAGGGCATTGAGCGTACCGAAACCTTCATCTCTCTGGATGAAAGCTTCAACCGCCACGTTCCAGTCGCCGGCTGATCACTCGCTTGTTGTTCCAAATCAAGGTGCCGCATTTGAGAAAATATATGGTCTAAATCAGGGGACTGTATAAAAGGACTCCGCGCAGATGACTTACCATAAGTCTAAGCTAAGGCAAGAAACCAGGTCAAGAAAATGGTACAGGCGGTTGAGGTTGGATTAGTATGCTGGATTAAATGCAACAGATTAGATTAACCCAATAAAATACGCTTAACCTAAATCTATTTTATAATTTTACCGTACGTTAGATTTGACCCAAACCCCAATTATCCAATCAAGAAATGAATAACCCAATTATTCTTTGGCAATTCCTATTGCCTTCATGCTCATCATTATTCTTACTCGTTTTCTGGTGCAATTTAACAAGGTGTTTTTCCATAACACATTAGTTTTCGTCACGGTAAATTTTGTTGTACGATCCCCAATCGTTGAGTATGAATGCAGTAGAAACATTTAATTATATGATTGTGTCGGTAATTGGCACCATTGGTTTTCTTGTATCAATTATTCTTTATCTAAAGAACAAGGATAAGGCGCTTTCTGCAAGGTTGCTTGCAGGAGTATTAATGTGTACCTCTATTGTTGCTATTTATTATGCGCTGGTTGGTACATCTTTTTTTATGAAATATCCACATCTATGGCGTTTACCTGTAATCTTTTCAGGTTTAATGCCCGCCATGGTTTATTTGTATGTTCAATCTATTTTGAATCAAAAGTATAGGTTTAACGGTAGTGATTACCTGTTTTTTATCCCCCAGATAGTATATATAATCAATTTTTTACCATTTTTCTTGCTTTCTTCTGACTCAAAAAGAGCAATAATATCAAAGATGGTCACTGATAAAAGTTTGGCTGCCCTGGAGATTGAAGGCCTATTTCCTCTAGGATGGGGTATCATGATAAGGCTGGGAGTTGGTCTTTTTTTCACAGGCCTAGCGCTAATTACAATTGAGAGAAACAAAAGAATGTTGAAAGTCAGGTTTAGTGATATATATTTTCAAAATCTAGAAATTTATAAATGGCTTTCCTATTTAGTCTTATGTATCTTTTTTTCTTATCTATTGTTTATCATTTGGCACATTTTGGAGTTATCCAAGATCATGGAATTACAACTTGCCATTAGCTTGACCTCTGCTGCTTGCTCTCTTTTGATTTGCGGGTATCTTCTGCTTAAGCCCAATATATTGTACGGGCTGAAAGGATGGGTTACTCACCCCTCTGTGCCTGCGGAATTAGCCATCGAAAATCAGCCAAAGCAAATCGACGAATTCAATCATCCTAAAACATCGTTTTTTACACCTGAAATGAGGACCGAGATGACCTCAAGCATAGAAAACCATTTCAAAAACAACAAGCCTTTCTTGGCGGCTGGGTATAAAATCAAGGATTTATCCCAGGAACTGAATGTTCCAATCTATCTTATTTCATCATTCATCAACCAGGAATATGGCAAAAACTTCAATGAGCTGATCAATGATTACAGGGTAGATTATGTTGCAGAGGTACTAAAGGAGTCGCCGGATAGTCAAAACTTCACACTTGAAGCCATTGCCAAATCTGCCGGCTTCAACTCGAGAAATACTTTTATTGGAGCTGTTAAAAAGAAATCTGGGCTGACCCCGTCAAGTTATTTCATTCAATTTTTGCCGCATAAATGATGCTGAATTTGTTCAATATTCTTAAAAATTGATACATTATTGAATGTATGGCAATTTCAATTTCTTCAACCCACTTCCCTTCCCTTCCACCTGTACGTCGAAAACAGGCCAAAGGTTCCGGCCACAACTGTATAGAGTGCATGCAGTGGTTGAAAGGGAATGAACCAGGCAATCAGTGCAGACTTGTTGAAGAACCTTGCGATGCGAATCATGAAAGGCAGTTCCACAATTGTTTTCATGGCTGTGAGCAGTAGGCCATATTTCAGCAACTGCACATCAAATGCACCCGCCAAAAAGAGCGATACCACTGCGGCATTCAAGAGATAAACCAACAGCAGGACTGCCTTGGTAACAAAACTGGTATAGTTTTTTGCTTTGCTCGACCAGCGAATCCTTTGTTGGATAAACGCAGACCAGCTTGCAGCAGGTTCGGTAACCACAATTGCATCTTCAGAAAAACAGTAAGCAACTTCGCCTGGAAAAGCCTTGTCAATCTTTTCCATCAATAACATGTCATCTCCGGAAGCAAGATGATCAATTCCTTCAAAGCCCCTGACCTGCAAAAATGCTTCCTTGGTATAGAGCAGGTTGGCGCCATTGCACATGTTCAAATACTTGCCGCTCACTCCTGCTGCGGTGATTCCCTGCAGGGCCATGAAATCCAGCGACTGAAAGCGGTCTAACAGGTTCATCTCCTTCTTGAATTGTACGGGCGCTGCAACAAAAACGGCATCCATTTTTTCCCTGTAGCACAAAAGGGTATTGATCCATTTTGTGGGGTAACTGCAGTCTGCATCTGTGGTGATGATGATATCATGCGTGGCCGCAGCAATCCCCCTGGCAATCGCGGCCTTCTTTCCAAAGGCCTCGTCCTTGCCAAGGCTGATCAACCGTATGCCCCTGTCAGCATAACTCCGTACCAATGCTGCAGTTCCGTCAACCGATTGGTCATCCACCACAATGATTTCCATTTGTGATGGCGGGAAATCCTGTGCCAGCAAGGACTCCAGGCAAGGTCCGATATTCATTTCCTCGTTCCTGGCGGCAATGATGATGCTGGCTTTGTCTGCCGAAGTCTGATTGGCAGTGTACCGCTGCAGGAACATCAGTTGCCTGTTTGCACGGCGGATGATGAACCGGTAAGGCAGGAGCAGCGCAACAGCTATGATGAAAAAGATGGTCATGGTTTGGCTTTATCAGCGGTTAAATTTCATCAATTCTGCTGTAAAACCATTTTTTCGTTGTCAACATTTGAGAGACCGGGTCAAGCATATAAAATAAAAATGGCGTCTTTCGTGATGAAAAACGCCACTCCTAAGCATGCAGCTGACTTTTAGCTGGTCTTCTGCAATCCTGAATAGTATTTGCTGATATCGGTTACTCCTTTTTTGATGACATCAGGTGTGCTGGACAGTGAAAAGTTTTCCCATTGGTCAAAACCCACTTGTGTTGGCGTTCTGTCAGATTCAGTGATCAATTCTTTTGTTTCCGATTTGGTGAAAGCAAGACTCGCCGCCATGACCAGGCCTGATACCAGGGTGATGAATCCCAGCAAGATCCTAAAATCGCCGGCATGCGCCTGTGGATCGATCCTGTTCAAGAGCAGTAAAATGATATAAGCGCCGAAGGCGAATACAATACTGCTGAGCATAATTGTCTTATTAGCCCCTTTCTTTTCATTGATCATTTGTTTTACATGGTCTACAAACAGCATAGATGCAAAAACGAAAACAGGAATGGATCCAACCAGCATGATCATGAAGAGATTGCTGTCTCCCATACCCCTCAAAGCAAGTGATGCCGCACTGAATGGAAGCAAAAAGGCAAGACAACCCTTGGCCAGGATGTTGATCATGCTTTTGCCAGCCAGATGGCTGAGCAGCAGAAGCATCAGTGGTGCTTGAATGAGAGAAGTCAATACATTCAAGATGGCCACTGGATTTTCAGCGGCAGATGAAAATTTATTGATCAGGGAACTTGTAATAAAAATAAAAAGATATGCAGACGAGGTGGCAATGAAACTGTTGTTCGTGGTTTTTTGCATGGGATGGGATTGGTTCGTGGATATTGGATTTAAAACGGGCTCCCTGTTTAAACGATTTGCCATCGATTCTATTATAGACATGCCTCAAATCAGTGAAAATTAAGTGAAACTGCTTTTTGATATGCGTAATTATACGGATGGGCAGGGTAAAAAAACTATCTTAGGGGCATGCAAAAGACGGCTTTTCAGTTTGTAGTTTATCTCTTCATATTTGTGATCGTTCAGGGACAGCCTGGCTCTCCCAACGGCAAAACAGTGAGGCTTGCGAGGACCACAGGCGTGCTTCCTTTTTTTGAATACGGGCCTGGTGATGACCGGTTGGGCGGAGCCAAGATGACCTATATGGACACGGGTGTTTTGGTGAAAGTGGTGGACAGCCTGAATGCAGATTATGTTATCTCGCTTGCCGACAACTTAAAGGCCTTCGTGGCCAAGTCGAGCCTGCGTTTTGATTCTTCCTTCAAGTCAAAATCCTACTACCTGAGTGGCAACTGGAAAACATACCGCGATGACAGGTTTGATTATATTACCATCTCCATGCCCGAAAAGCTGCCCTACCGCGGAACCATGCAGGTGAACCCCAACCGGTTGGCCATTGATCTTTTTGGCATCACCTCCAATACCAACTGGATCACCCAGAAAGGAGTGCTCAAGGAAGTAAGGAATACCTGGTTTGAACAAATGGAAAATGGGGTCTTGAGGGTCTATGTTGACTTGAAGAGCAAGATGCATTGGGGTTATTCGGTTTATTATGATTCCATAGCGTCGAGGCTGACCATCAGGGTCAAGCATGCGCCAGACAAACAGCTGAAAAACGTTTTCATTGCCGTCGATGCCGGGCATGGGGGAGACAACTCCGGAGCGGCAGGAAGTACATCGTCCAAACTTGAAAAAAAACTCACCCTTGAATATGCTAAAGCCTTTGAAAGAGAGCTGAAAAAAGCAGGTGTAAAAAGAGTATTCATGACCAGGACAACTGATACTTCCCTGAGCATGCCGGAGCGTATCCGCATGTTGAGGGATACTGCACCAGACCTGCTGATCAGCATCCATTTCAATTCCTCATCGGTGGATACAGTGAAGGGAACCAGTACGTTTTACAGGCATATTGGTTTTCGTCCGTTGACGCAAACCATTTTAAAAAGGATGATGGAACTGGGATTGGCTGAATTTGGCAATGTAGGCAGCTTCAACTTCGCGTTGAGCGGCCCTACCGATTATCCCAACAGCCTAGTGGAAGTGGCTTTTCTGAGCAATCGCTCAGATGAAAAATTCATCCTCTCCAAAAAATCTCCGGATAATGTTGCCAAAAAAATCCGCCTTGGCATACAGGATTGGCTGCAAGAGGCCCGCTGATAATTTTGTACCTTCACCACTCAATCAACTTACAATGGAACTCAAGAACACATTTATTCATCACGTTTATTTTTGGCTCAAGAATCCTGAAAGCAAAGAAGACCTTCAGAAATTGGTAGAAGGACTGGAGGCGTTGGCTTCAGTGGAGGAAATCAAGATGTACCATATTGGTGTGCCCGCGCCCACAGACAGGGAAGTGATTGACAATACCTACTCCATTTCCTGGTTGAATATTTTCGAAACTTCCGAAGACCATGATGCCTACCAGGTACATCCGAAGCACCTGAAATTCATTTCAGATTGCTCATCACTTTGGAGCAAGGTGAAGGTTTACGACTCTTTGCAACATTAATCAATCAATACAACAGGATGTTTGGGAAGGGTAGATCAGCTGCGCTGGGATTCATTTTTGTAACCGTACTGGTTGACGTCATCGGGTTGGGCATCATCATTCCTGTGCTGCCCAAGCTGATTCAGCAATTGACCGGAGGAGACATGAGTGTTGCTTCCCGCTATGGCGGTTGGCTGATGTTTACCTATGCCTTCATGCAGTTCTTGTTTGCTCCTGTACTGGGAAGCCTCAGCGACCAATATGGCAGAAGGGCGGTGATTCTTTTTTCCCTTTTCGGATTTGGCCTGGATTACCTGCTGCTGGCCTGGGCCCCAAGCATAACCTGGCTTTTCATTGCCCGGGTTCTGTCTGGCATCACGGGTGCAAGTTTTACCACAGCATCCGCCTATATTGCTGATATCAGCACGCCAGAAAAAAGGGCACAGAATTTTGGGATGATTGGTGCCGCTTTTGGAATGGGCTTCATCATTGGGCCATTGATTGGTGGGGTGTTGGGCCAGTTTGGAGAGCGGGTTCCCTTCCTGTTTGCCGCCGGTCTCACCATGGTCAACTGGTTGTATGGCATGTTCATCCTCCCCGAATCCCTTTCAAAAGACAAAAGAAGAAAATTTGAGTGGAAGAGGGCCAACCCGGTGGGCTCGCTGATTCACCTCAGAAAATACCCTGCAGTGGCAGGCTTGATCCTTTCATTGACCTTTGTATACATTGGTGCTAATGCCGTTCAGAGCACCTGGAGCTATTATACCATGAAGAAATTTGGCTGGGATCCTGCCATGGTCGGATACTCCCTGGCTTTTGTGGGGCTGATGATTGCCATCGTTCAGGGTGGATTGATCCGGATTGCAATACCCAAACTTGGTCAGACGAAGGCTGTCTTCGTTGGCCTGGTATTGTATACCATTGGGATGGTCTGCTTTGCCTATGCCCCCAATACCTATATGATGTTTGCTTTTTGCGTCATTTATTGCCTTGGGGGAATTGCCGGCCCCGCCTTGCAGGGCATCATCTCTTCCCATGTTCCTGCCAATGAACAGGGTGAGTTGCAGGGCGCCCTGACCAGCCTGATCAGTGCTACGGCTATCGTTGGTCCGCCCCTGATGACCAACCTGTTTTCATTTTTCAGCAGGGATGGCGCTCTGCTTTATTTTCCCGGCGCCCCCTTCATTGCCGGCGCATTTTTCTTCCTTTTCAGCACGATAATCACCTTTCGAAGCCTTCAGGCAGAACGAAAGGCGACCCCTTTCTAAGGAAAATGTTGTTAAAATGTGCAAAAAAGTACTGATTTTTTTATTTATTTCTTGCAAATCAAATTATTAAGGCTAGCTTTGTCTTGTAATTTGAGTTAAGTACAGTATTTAGTAAGTGAAAGTATTTTCTGCTACGCATGTTCTGCTAATAGTAAAAGTCTTCTTTACGCCTGTGTTTCTCTCATCCTTTTTTAATTTTTTATTTTTTTGAAATGAACATTTATGTTTCAAATTTGAGCTTCAACGTACAGGATGAAGACTTGAAAGAATTCTTTGCTGAGTATGGAGAAGTAACTTCAGCAAAGGTTATCACAGACAAATTCACTGGTCGTAGCCGTGGCTTCGGTTTTGTTGAAATGTCTGACGATGCAGCCGCACAGAAAGCTATCCAAGAATTGGATGGTGCAACTGTTGAAGGCCGTGCCATCAAAGTAAGCGAGGCGAAGCCTCGTGAAGCGCGCCCTAGCAATGGTGGCAGCGGTGGTGGTGCTCCTCGCCGTAATTTCGGCGGTGGCGGCGGCGGTGGAAACCGTTGGTAATCGCATCAACTATCTGATTGAAAAAGGGAACCATTGGTTCCCTTTTTCTGTTGAAGGATTGTGGGTGTAAAGGTTTAAGGGTTTAGAGGTTTAGGGGTTGAATGGTTCGGCATACTGGCTGAAAAAGTCATTGAAAAAGCAGTTAGTTTCTCTCTAAACCCCTAAACCTCTCCACCCCTCAACCCCTCCACCCAATTCCAATTCTTTTCTGCAACTTTGCACAACAAACCCACACATGAGTATCGTAAACGAATTCAATGAATACAGAGAAAGGATGAATGATGTCATCCTGAGCAAGGGCAATCTGGTGATGAAACGCCTGTGGAACCTCGACACCAATACCTATCAGGAAGGGGCATTGGACGTCAAGACCAAGGAAATGCTGGGCCTGGTGGCCAGCATGGTATTGAGGTGCGACGATTGCATCAAGTACCATCTGGGCAAATGCCATGAATTGGGTTTGACAACCGATGAAGTGTATGAGATATTTTCGGTTGCCAACATCGTGGGCGGAACCATCGTCATCCCCCATACAAGAAGGGGTGCTGAGTATTGGGAGGCCTTGCAGTCGTCCAGCGAAACAAAATAATTGAGTATATTTAAAAGAATAAACGTGTTTTATGAGTGAAGTATTACAAACAGCATCACCGCTCACTTCCAAAGATTTTCAAACAGATCAGGAAGTAAGGTGGTGTCCGGGATGTGGAGATTATTCTATACTTGCACAGGTGCAGAAGGTGATGCCAACCTTGGGTATACCAAGAGAGAACATCGTGATTGTTTCAGGAATCGGTTGTTCCAGCCGTTTCCCTTACTATATGGAAACCTATGGCATGCATTCCATCCATGGAAGGGCAACTGCCATTGCCAGTGGTTTGAAGGCAACAAGGCCTGAGCTGAGTGTCTGGATTGTGACCGGTGATGGTGATTCACTCAGCATTGGCGGCAACCATACCATTCATTTGTTGAGAAGGAATTTTGATGTGAACATCATGATGTTCAACAACCAGATCTATGGCCTGACCAAGGGGCAATATTCACCAACCTCTGAAGAGCACAAGGTGACCAAGTCAACCCCTTTTGGCAGCATTGATCATCCGTTCAATCCATTGGCCCTGGCCATGGGAGCAGATGCCACCTTCATTGCCAGAACCATGGACCGTGATCCTAAGCATTTACAGGAATCTTTGTTGCGCAGCAATGCCCACAAGGGTGCATCATTCCTTGAAATCTACCAGAACTGCAACATCTTCAACGATGGGGCATTTGAAATATTCACAGACAAGGCCTCCAAGCCTGTGGAAACACTGTTCCTTGAGCAAGGCAAGCCCCTGGTTTTTGGCGCCAACAAGGAAAAGGGAATCAAGTTGGATGGCTTCAAGCCTGTTGTGGTTGACCTTTCAGAAGGCGCCAGTGCAGACGATTGCTGGATCCACGACGACCATGATTTTTACAAGGCACAGATTTTGGTGCGCATGTTTGATGATCCGCATATCGCGGGTCACCTGCCCAGGCCATTCGGTGTTTTCTATGAAACCGAGCGCGCTTGTTACGAAGACCAAATGCAAATGCAAATCGATGAGGTCATTGCAAAGAAAGGCCTTGGCGATTTGAACAAGTTGCTCCGTGGCGGGGAGACTTGGACGATTTCATAAGTTGGTTTTAAGCAATTAATTCAGTTTTATCGGTGGGGGAACAACGGTAGTCGATTCAATCTGTTTATATTTGAACCGATGCTGATTACCGTACACCCAAAGGATCCACAAGGAAGATTGATCAAACAAATTGCCGATTGTTTGCGCAGTGGTGGTGTGATCATTTACCCAACCGACACTGTCTATGGCTTGGGTTGCGATATTTTTCAACCCAAAGCGGTTGAAAGGATCTGTCGCATCAAAGGGCTTGATCCTTTAAAAGCCAATCTCTCCTTCATTTGCAGCGATCTTTCTGATTTGAGCAAATATGCAAGGACCATTTCTACGCCACAGTACCGTCTCATCAAGAACCATATCCCTGGTCCATTCACGTTTATTCTTCCAGCCAGCAAGGAAGTGCCTAAAATCCTGAAAAGCAAGAAAGACACGATTGGATTGAGGGTTCCCGATCATCATATTACCCATGCGATTGCTGCTGCATTGGGCAATCCCATCCTGAGTTCATCCCTTCCCGGAGACATGGTGGAGGAATACACAGACCCTGAACTGATCCACGACAAGTTTCACAAACTGGTTGACATCGTGGTTGATGGTGGAATTGGCGGCATGGAATATTCCACCATTGTTGACATGATGGATGAAGAGCCTGAAGTGATCAGGCAGGGGATGGGTCAACTGATGTAAAAAAGGCCATGTTGTACATGGCCTTTGTATATAAATACGGATATGATCAGATTACACTCGTTATTCAGCGTCGCCTGGATCGTATTACCCTTTTTGTCAATTCCCTTTTGATCATTTGACGTTTGACCTGCCTAGCTTTCCATTTTGCAATCTTACTATGTCTGGGATGAAGTTGTTGTTGCAGTTCAGCATTGGTATTGTTGTTGACATTGGCTTTTACTTCTGAACTGGCGAATGCCATGACCACGGCGATAACCAGCAGGAGGAGATTTTTTGTTTTCATGATCGTTGATTTAGTAGTTTCCTTTTTGACCATCATCCATTCAAAAGGTTTAATGGATCTCAGCGTTTTAAGATTCAAATGGGATTGTCAATATTCAATGAGCCTTCTATTGGCTTGATCTTGAAACTTTTTCTGTGCAGGATGCAATTGCCAAATGATTCCATTGCCCTGCGATGATCAAGCGTGCCGTAGCCCTTGTTTTTTTTCCAGTTGTAATGCGGATATTTTTCATGGTGCTCCAGCATGAAGTCGTCGCGGTAGGTTTTTGCCAGGATGCTGGCGGCTGCGATGGAGTAGTACTGGCCATCACCTTTGATGATGGTGGCATGCGGAATTTTTTTGTAAGGCTTGAACCGGTTGCCATCAATGATGATGAAAGATGGCTTTTTCTTCAATTGGTCCAGTGACAGGTGCATGGCCTTGATGGAGGCGTTGAGGATGTTGATCTCATCAATTTCTGGGGCATCAATTTTGGCCACAGCCCAGCTGATCGCAACCTTTTGGATCATATCCCGCAGGGCATAACGGGTCTTTTCCTTGATCTGTTTTGAATCGTTCAAAACCGGATCAGTAAAATCGGGAGGAAGGATGACGGCCGCTGCAAATACAGGCCCCGCCAGGCAACCCCTGCCTGCTTCATCGCATCCTGCTTCCGGATGAAGTTCCTGGTAAAATGGTTTGAGCATCTGCTGCAAAGTAGCAAGAAAAATTCATCAAAAAACCTTCGCGATGTACAACTGCAATACCTTTGCGCCATGATTGAAAATACTGTTGCCAAAAAATCAAACGCTGTAGCGATATGGTTGCTGATTGGAGTAGGAATGATCATCATCCAGGTGTTGTTGGGTGGGATTACACGCTTGACGGGCTCGGGGCTTTCCATCACAGAATGGAAGCCAATCCTGGGTGCCATCCCCCCGTTGAATGAGGCGGCATGGCTGAAGGCATTTGAACAATACAAACAAATCGGGCAGTTCAAGCACCTCAATTTTGAGTTTACCCTTGCTGATTTTAAATTCATTTATTTCTGGGAATGGTTTCACCGCGAATGGGCAAGGTTGATTGCCTTGGTTTTTCTCATCCCTTTCATCTATTTCATTGTCAAAAAAATGTTCAGGAAAGAGATGATCAACCCCTTGATCATCCTGTTTTTGCTGGGTGCCGCCCAGGGCCTGATTGGATGGATCATGGTGGCCAGCGGCCTCAACGATGAAAACCTTTATGTAAATCATATCCGCCTTGCCATCCATTTCATATCTGCACTCGGCTTGTTGGTCTATACCTATTGGTTTGCGATGTTGTTGCTGGTACCTTCTACGCAACATGTTGTTTCGCCTTCACTCAAAAAATTCACGGTTGGCCTATTGTTGCTGGTTGTGGTTCAGTTGGTGTTTGGGGCTTTCATGGCGGGTTTGAAGGCCGCCAATTTTGCCACCACCTGGCCCACGATCAACGGGGAGTGGGTTCCTTCATCAATGTCCAATGATGGACTGGCTGATCTTACCCACGACCCACTGGCAGTGCATTTCATCCACCGTACGCTGGCTTATATCATCACAGCACTGATCATTGTTTGGCACCTGAGGGCAAAGAAAATTGTAGGGGGAAGCATGTTTGCAAAGCTGCGGTCTTTGCCATTGCTGATGGTAGTATTGCAGGTGGTCCTGGGCATCCTCACGGTATTGTTTGCCAACAGCAAAACGGCCTTGCTTTGGCTGGGTGTTGCCCATCAATTTACCGGCATGATGTTCCTGTTGATGATGATGACCATGGTTTACCTGGTCAGGAAAAAATAATCAGTTGGCATTGAATTCGACGGGATAGCCCAGCATTTGTTTCAGTTGAGAAGGGGTGATGCGTTGCACGGCCTGTGAGGCATCGTTTTTGAACAACAAGGCATGCATGATGAGCTTGGTTCTTGTATTGTAGACAATTTTCCAGCAATAATCTGGAACGCCAACACCAGATCCGATGGATTGTTTGCCGAAGATCCCACCGGTATAGATTTTTAGCCTGTCGCGCTGGCTCTGTTTACGGATGGTGGCCTCCCAGCTTTTCCAGGATCCCCTGTTCAATTTCTGGTGCTGGGGCAAACAATTGTAATAGGAAAAAGTGCACCGCTCCATTTCACAATCAAAGGCAAAATCTTCTGCATTGGCCAGGTGGCCGCGGTCGAAGCCGCTTTTTAAATAGTCTTTGTTATTGGCAGACCTGTATTCTTTGGTAAACTGGAACCGCTCTCTTGAGCAATCGCCACCGCCTTTGTACAAATAATACACCACATAAAGGGGTGATTTTACTGCAAAAGAGAAATAGGATTGATAGGCAGGTTTGTTGATGATGGTATCAATCCGCTGGGCATTCCCCTTTTGGAGGATCAGCAAAAGGAGCAGGGGAAGGAGGGTGTTTTTCAGTTGTTTGCGCATAACGATCAACAAATTTACTTATTTAGAATAGCGAAAACTATTTCTTTGCAACTCAATCACTGGCTGATTTGGAATCAAAAAACATCAAATACCGGATCGACAACGCGTTTCACATGCTCCGTCATTTTGGGGGGATGGATGAGCAATTGCAAGCCAATTTGTTGAGGGCTGGCCATGTTGAAAAGAACATTCAAGCTGCGCTGACACTTCCTGGCTCAAGGTTCTTTTCTGAATTTGCTTCTGATATTCCGGGCCTCCTGAACCGGGTATTCCATTACCCCTTTGTTCTATTGGAAACAGAGGACCGCAATATCCAGCTGAATGGGCATGTGCCGCCAACAGATTTCCCCAATGGGATTGGCACAAGGGCTGTGCTGCCTGTGGATGAGCTGACTGCCTCGCAAAGGGCTGGTATTTTTATTAGGAAAAACCGGGGCCTTGATTTGCTTCATCTTGAAGTGGATAAGATTCCGCCCACCTGGGAGTTCACCCTGGTACTCAGGCCTACCCAGCAGGGCCATGTTTTCATTACGGCATTTCCTGGGTCTCCGGCCATGCCGCTTCCCCAGCACCGCTTCAGCAGGAAAAAGCAGGAGGAGTTAAGGGCTTTTTGGGATATGCATGTTTTCTTGGTTGAGGAGGGTTGAGAAAGCCGTTTACCACTTCAACAATGCACTGGCCCAGGTGAATCCGCTACCGAATGCAGCCAGGCAAACGGTATCACCATCTTTGATCAGGCCTTTTTCCCAGGCTTCGCAGAGGGCAATCGGTACGGATGCAGCCGTGGTATTGCCATATTGCTGGATATTGTTGTAGACCTGGTCATCGCGAAGCTTGAGCGTATGCTGCACGAATTGAGCAATGCGCAAATTGGCCTGATGGGGAATCAGCAAATCCAGGTCTGCAGGGGTCATGTTGTTTTTGGCCAGGGCTTCCATGATCACTTCAGGAAATTTTACCACTGCTTTTTTGAAAACGGCAGGTCCGTCCATCGTTGGATAGATCTGCCCATCATCAATCATGGCATGGCTGAAAAACATTTGTCCGATTTCGGCTTCATCAAAGCTTGCAAATTTTTCATCTTTCCAATGGTTGGCATGTGTTCCGGGATTGTAATTAGCAAGAATCTCAGCACTTTCTCCATCGCTGTGCAAATGGGTGCTGAGGATGCCCTGTCCTTCCTTTTCTGTCGGTTGGAGCACAATAGCACCTGCACCATCGCCAAAAATTACGCTGACGTTTCTTCCCCTGGTGGTGAAATCCAATCCAAATGAATGCTTTTCACTTCCAATCACGAGGATGTTCTTGTACATGCCTGACCGGATGAATTGGTCGGCAACACTCAACGCATACACAAAGCCACTGCATTGGTTGCGGATGTCCAGGGCGCCAACTTCTTTCATTTTCAAGGCGCGTTGCACGAGTACCCCGCAGCCGGGGAAGTAGTAGTCCGGACTCAGGGTTGCAAAGATGATGAAATCGATGTCCTGGGCAGTAATACCCGCCCGTTCAATGGCTACCTTGGCGGCCTCTACAGCCATGGTTGTGGTGGTTTCCTCGGTACGATGGGCATACCTTCTCTCCTCAATCCCCGTTCGCTCCCGGATCCATTCATCGCTGGTGTCCATGTATTGAAGCAGGTCCTTGTTGGTAACAATCCTTTCGGGGAGATATTTTCCGATGCCGGCGATTTTTGAGTGAAACATGGGATGAGGGGTTTAAGGTGGAGAGGTTTAAGGGTTTAGGGGTTTAGGTGGGTTTAGAGGTGGAGGGGTTTAAGGGTTTAGAGATTTAGGTGGGTTTAGAGGTGGAGAGGTTTAAGGGTTTAGGGGTTTAAGGTTATTTTTTTAAAACAGATTCAAGCAGTGATTTGTTTGAGCCGGATGATTAAAATTCACTTTGTCCGTCTGGGGCTCAGATGGGTAACAACATATATTTAACTTGCCTACCCGCCTGAAAAGGTTTAACTTTGCGGCCTCTAAACAAGATTATGAACATTAGAAACATCGCTATTATTGCCCACGTTGACCATGGTAAGACAACCCTGGTAGATAGAATTTTGCAAACTACCAAGGTTTTTCGCGACAACCAGGACACTGGGGATTTGATCATGGATAGCAACGATCTTGAAAAGGAACGCGGCATCACTATCTTCAGCAAGAACGCTTCGGTTACTTATAAAGACGTAAAAATCAATGTGATAGACACTCCAGGCCACGCCGACTTCGGTGGTGAGGTGGAGCGTGTATTGAAAATGGCAGACAGTGTTATCCTCTTGGTGGATGCCTTCGAGGGTCCCATGCCACAGACCCGCTTTGTATTGCAGAAAGCGCTTCAGCTGAACCTGCTTCCCATTGTTGTCATCAACAAGGTGGACAAACCAAACTGTCGTCCAGACGAGGTGCATGATTCCATTTTTGAACTTTTCTTCAACCTGGATGCTACAGAGGCACAGCTCAATTTCCCAACCTTCTATGGTTCTGGCAAGAATGGTTGGTTCAACGACAGCCTTACGCAAACTGAAGACATCATTCCTTTGATGGAAGGTATCTTGAAATATGTTCCAGAACCTAAAATCGCAGAAGGAAACCTCCAAATGCAGATTACTTCCTTGGATTATTCCTCTTTCCTCGGCCGTATTGCCATTGGAAAAGTAGCCAGGGGAACCATCAAGGAAAACCAGCCCATCTCCCTGATGCAAGCTGATGGTGTAATAAAGAAACAACGCGTTAAGGAATTGTATGTGTTCGAAGGAATGGGTAAAAGGAAGGTGACCGAAGTATTAGCGGGAGACCTTTGTGCTGTTGTCGGCATTGAGGGATTCAACATTGGTGATACCATCGCAGATTTTGAAACGCCTGAAGCCCTGCCTTTCATCCATGTGGATGAGCCTACCATGAGCATGATGTTCAGCATCAACAATTCACCTTTCTTTGGCCGTGATGGTAAGTTTGTGACCAGCCGTCACCTTCGTGATCGCCTGATGAAAGAGACAGAAAAAAACCTTGCCCTCAGGGTAAAAGAAACAGATAGTGCAGACAGTTTCCTTGTATTTGGTCGTGGTATCCTGCACCTTGGTGTATTGATCGAGACCATGAGAAGGGAAGGATATGAGTTGACCATTGGTCAGCCGCAGGTGCTTGTCAAGGAAATTGATGGCAAGAAATGTGAGCCGTATGAGATTTTAGTGATCGATGTTCCGGAAGAATTTGCTTCCAAGGCCATCGACCTGGTAAGCAGGAGAAAGGGTGAAATGACCGTCATGGAGACCAAAGGCGACATGCAGCACATCGAATTTGAAATTCCTAGCCGTGGATTGATCGGTCTCAGGACAACCATGCTGACCTCTACTGCTGGTGAAGCCGTCATGGCGCACCGCTTTACAGAATACAAGCCTTGGAAAGGTGCCATTCCCGGAAGGAACAATGGCGTTTTGCTGGCCAAAGAAGGTGGAAACACCACTGCCTATTCACTGGACAAATTACAAGACCGCGGATTCTTCTTCATCGATCCAGGTGAAGAGGTGTACAAAGGAATGGTAATCGGAGAGAACAACAAACCAGGTGATTTGGTTGTTAATCCAAATGAAGGCAAGAAATTGACCAACATGCGTTCCAGTGGTACAGATGGTGCTGCGAGCATTGCTCCCAAAAAGCAAATGACCCTGGAAGAATGCATGGAGTACATCCAACACGATGAGTGTATAGAGGTCACTCCTAGCTTTGTCCGCATGCGCAAACTCATTTTGGACGAAACAGAAAGAAACCGCTTGGCCAAACAAATGAAGGCCGACACATAAACAACATGAAAAGGTACCTGATTACATTCTGCATGCTTTTTGTCTTCGCAGCAGCGAACGATGTCAGTGCCCAATGTTCAATCTGTACCAAAACAGCCCAGCAACTTGGACACAAACCCGCACAGGGTTTGAACAGCGGAATCATCTACCTGATGATTGCACCATTGGCCATCATTGGCGTTGTTGCATTCAGGTGGTGGAAGGGTGGAGGATTGAACCAAACACCTGAATAATTCATCCCCACAAGCCATTATCATGAAAAGGATCCTGTTGTTTTTTGTCATTCTCCTTTCCGTACTTGCCTTCAATGCTTGTACCGTCAACAATGTTACCATTGATGACGAGATCGAAGGGATTTTCGAGAAGCATGGTGTGAAAGGAACCTTCGGCATGTTTGACAACAGCAGGGGAACGTTTACGATCTATGACCTGGATCGTTTCAAGGTGAATTATGCACCTGGTCAAACCTTCAATATTGTCAGCACCATGGTGGCACTGCATACGGGAAAGCTTACCGATGACAGTTCTCTGGTCAAAGGCAACGACTCCCTGGCACAAACCCTGAACATCTACAGTGCATTCCGCGCCAACAGTACTGCACATTTTGAGACTGTGGCTGCCTTGATTGGTAAGGATACCATGAAGTTTTGGGTGGACAGCCTCAAATATGGCAACAAAAAAATCGGGTCAGATCTCCAGCATTTCTGGATGAACGACAGCCTGCAAATCTCTGCAGACGAACAGCTTGGTCTGATCAAGAGACTCTTTTTTAAGCAGCATCCCATCAGGGCCAGCGTGCAGGAAAGCCTCAAGAAAATGTTGGTGGTAGAAAACAATGCACAGTTCCAAACAGCCTATCAACAGGGATCGGTACTGGTCAAAGGCAAAAAATTGGGTTGGGTTGTTGGATGGATTGAAGAGAACAGGCATGTTTATCCATTTGTGATTAATTTTGATGCGGGGGCTGAAGCAGATACAAATGCCATTGGAAAGCAACTGGCCAATGATATCCTTGCACACATTGGATTTTTCAAGGGGATCATGTGATTTGGTAAGAGGCAGTTCAAAGATTCTATTTCACAATAGTGTAAATTGCAATTGATGCAAGAACAACATTCACTCCATTCCGGTTTGGCCCACCTTAGCGCATACCAGCGTTTGCAAACAATTGAAGTAAAAATTGGCGACCTGTTGTTGGGCAATGGCCATCCGATCAGGGTGCAGACCATGACCACCACAGACACGATGAATACCATCGCAACGGTTGAGCAATCGATTCGTTGCATTGAAGCTGGCGCAGAGCTGGTGCGGATCACAGCGCCTTCCAAAAATGAAGCCCACAACCTGCTTGAAATCAAGAACGAATTGCGCAAGCGTGGCTACAATACGCCACTTGTGGCAGACATTCATTTCACGCCCAATGCCGCAGAAATTGCTGCGCGCATCATCGAAAAAGTACGGGTGAACCCGGGCAATTATGCCGACAAGAAAAAATTTGAATTCATTGAATATACGGATGCAGATTATGTTGAAGAGATTGATCGCATCCGCGAGCGCTTCACTCCGTTGGTAAAAATTTGCAAGGAGTATGGAACGGCCATGCGCATTGGCACCAACCATGGTTCATTGAGTGACAGGATCATGAGCCGCTATGGTGATAGTGCCATGGGCATGGTGGAAAGTGCGATGGAGTTTCTGCGCATTGCCAGGGATGAATCCTACCACAACATTGTGCTCAGCATGAAGTCGAGCAATCCGCAGGTGATGGTGCAGGCCTATCGCCTCTTGGTCAAAACAATGCGGGATGAGTTCAGCATCTGTTACCCATTGCATCTTGGTGTAACGGAAGCGGGTGATGGTGAAGATGGAAGGATCAAGTCTGCCATTGGTATTGGAACCTTGCTGGAAGATGGCATTGGAGATACCATCAGGGTATCGCTCACAGAAGATCCAGAGTTTGAAATTCCTGTTTGCCTTGATCTTGTCAAGCGCTACAATGGCATTACATCTGCATCAACTGTTCCAGAAATCATCAAGTTGCCTTATTCTCCTTTTGAATACAAAAGGCGCGATAGCTTTGCGGTTGAAAACATCGGCGCAAAGCAGGTTCCAGTTGTGGTATCAGACATGAGCAGTGCTGAAACCATCAATGCTGAACAACTCCAGAGTATTGGATATGATTACGATGAGGCAACTGACAAATGGAGCATTGGTGATGCAGCGGCGGATTATGTGTATACTGCTTCTGCGCCCATAACATTTGCATTGCCAGGAACATTGAAGAATATTGTGAATGCTTCTGTTTGGGATGCATCCAGCGAATCTCAGTTTCCGATTTTTCAATTGGCTGATTTTATTGCCGCCGGTTCAAAAAGTACACGCATCAATTTTGTGATGGTGGATTGCTATAACGAAAACCATGGTGCACTGCCTGCTCAAATGGAAATGATCCAGCAAGCAGCTACTGACCAAACAGTGGTATTTTGTTTGAGCAGTACCAACCGCAATGCCATGCAAAGTGTGCGCCGCATGTTCATTGAACTGACCAATCTTGGCATCCGCAATCCTGTGGTGTTGGTTACGGATAGTGGCATGCATACACCCGACGAACACCTCATTCATTTTGCCACCGAAACAGGAGCCTTGTTACTGGATGGCATGGGAGATGGCATTTCACTGGGTTTCAACGGGAAGGCCATCATGGAAAACACAAAGGCGAAGGGCCGTACCTATCTTACAGTAAAGGACATTTACCAGTTCACCAACAATACAGCCTTCAGCATCCTGCAGGCAACCCGTACACGCATTTCCAAAACTGAATACATCAGCTGCCCAAGCTGTGGCAGAACACTTTTTGATTTGCAGGAAACCACAGCCAAGATTCGTTCGGTAACCAACCACCTCAAGGGTGTCAAGATTGCCATCATGGGCTGCATTGTCAATGGCCCTGGTGAAATGGCCGATGCTGATTTCGGTTATGTAGGAAGTGGTCCAGGAAAAATCACGCTGTACCGCAGCAAGGAAATCGTCAAAAAAAGTGTTGACAGCGAAGTGGCCGTTGACGAGTTGATCCAATTGCTGAAAGACAGTGGTGCTTGGGTGGAACCGGCATAGCGGAAAGGCATTCAAACAAATGTTATGGCCTATTTATTGATAATGTCTTCAATGATATCTAAGTGATGCTTTGTATGAATTTCAAGAAAATTTACAGTCTGTTTTAACTTGAGTTTTCCAAAGAAAGGATGTTCAAAGTACTTGTCTTTTGGTAAAGTTTTCAATTCATTGATTTTATTTAGGGTTGCTAATTATTCATATTCGCTTTTTTGCAAAACAATTATTCTTTGTAGTCTGAAAAAGTTGTAAAGGTTTTTCCATCGTAACGGCTCAGTCCAAATCCTCTTGTGCCGAACCAAAGGTTTCCTCTTTTATCTTCTAAAACAAACCATACGTCATTATTAACAAGACCATCTTTAACAGTGAAATTTTTAAACTTTTTTCCATCATAGCTCCAAACGCCATTCCTTCCTGTTGCAAACCAGAAATTTCCTTTTTTATCTTCTACAATTGAAGAAATACCATAACTCACAAACTCTTCTTTCTCCTTGAAACTGGTAAAAGATTTTCCATCGTAACGGCATGCTCCATGCCTGCGGGTTGCAAACCAAATGTTACCGGCTTTATCTTCAGAGATAGACTCAATCATATCATCATGAATAAAATCTTTCGGCCTATAATCGACAGTTGCCTTTGGCCGAGAGTATTTAAGGGGATCATTATCGGCCTTGTTAAATGATCGGCCATCTTCGTTTGACAAGTAATAATCAGCAGACGGTGAGAAATTCGTAAAGGAATCAACACCAGTTCTGCGAGCAGCTGCAGGGTCATATCGCCACACTCCACCACCATTCCATGAGCTGAACCAAATATTACCTTTTTTATCCTGTAGCATATCCATGATAAGCTGAGCGTGGATTTTATGGTGAAACATATAATCTTTGTTTAGAAAATTGGTAAGAGATTTTCCATCGTAACGATAAACACCATTGTTCTTCGTTCCAAACCAAATATTTCCATCTTTATCTTCCAATAGACTGCTTATTGAAATACTGTTCATTAGCTTGTTATCTGTAAAAGGAGCAAACGTTTTTCCATCGTATTTACAGATACCTGCAGGGGTGCCGAATAAAAGATTTCCTTCTCTATCTTCGATAATTTCATTCACACAATTATCATTAAGTCCGTCTTTCTTTGTAAACTGGGTAAAGAATTTTCCATCGTAACGATAAACCCCTTCGTTTAATGTTCCAAACCAAAGGTTACCTGTTTTATCCTGAAACCCACATCCCACCTGAGTATAATTGGTGCCTTGGGTCCTGATCATTTTAGGATTCCCGGAAGGGATTATCTCTGTTTTGTTTTGTCCATTGCATGAAGTAAAAAAAGTCAATGCCAACAGCAGAGAATAAATTGGATCATTTGTAAAGTATTTTGTCATTTGCTGATTGATTCTATTTTTAAAGTTAAAGTTTTGATTATTCTTTCAAAATCCCACATGTTCGAACTGCCATTTTTCTTGATGTTTACTGCAAATACTATTGCTTAGATAAGGTGGAGAATTAAAACCAGCTAAGAGACTTTCATTTAAAGCTGCGTAATAAACATTTAAAGTAAGGACAAAAAAGTGTTGACAGTGAAGTGGTTGTGGACGAGTTGATTAAATTGTTGAAAGAATGGAGAACCCTAGGTAGCTATGGGGGCTTTCAGTTTGAATACGCCTAATATGAACCCCCAAAAAATTTGCTTATATAGAAGTCACTTTTGGGGCTTGCTTTTTAAGGCGCGATGGTTTTAATTTTACCGTCTTGGCTAATGACTATTTTCTGGCCAAGCGCTTTTTTCTTCTCAATTAATTTTTGAGAAGATATCTTAATGGCCCTTTTTATTTTTTCTTTCAAAATTACTTTATCGGTACTATGCATAATAAATTGTTTTTAATGCATTAAATTTAAGAAGATTGTGAACAATGAAATTATTTTCAATCTCTTTTTCAGCAATAAGCTCTGATTCGGCAGTTGAATTATCATAAATCAGCAATGAATCCACTTTGTCACTGTATAAGTTGAATAAATTTTTTATTCCGGCCTTGTATATTCTTTCAATAACTTCTGGTTCAATATTATGGCCACCTTCTGAAACTCTTTTGAGAAGCCTGAATTTAGCCAACTCAACTGATTCCAGCCAAAAGAAGATTAGCGTTGTGTATTAACCTTTTGACTTTGCTCTTTCAATTGTATTTAGGAAAGATTTTGACGAAAGGGTGGTTTCAAAGGAAAAGTCTTGATTACTGTTTATCAGTTCATCAATTCTTTTAAGCATTAATTTTCCAGCTTCGATTGATACTTTTTCTGGTTGAAATGGCGAAAGGCCTCTCGCTATTTCATCTGCATTGACAAATTCTTTACAATTGAGAAGTTCAGGAAGAATGTTGAATGAAGCTGTTGTTTTACCAGCTCCATTGCAACCGCTGATTATATATAGCTTCTTTTCCTCCATATCCAAAGTTAGCGAACTTTGTTTTCATGGCAAATACGGGGTTCTTCTGAAATGACTTTTGAGTTTTCGAAAATGCTACAGTAATGTTCTACTGCTTCTTTGGCGTTTCCGTCAAACCAGAGGCAGGGATAAATCTCATGGGTCATGTATTGAATTCGTTTGATTTTAGTTTTCGCAAATCTCTTTCAACTTTTCAAGTGATTTTGGGTAGGCATCGTTCATGTAACCCACAAAATCTTCTGGGGTGTTTAATAAGTCTACAGTTACGGTTACATTTCCATTGCTTTCTGAAAATGTATAATTCTCAAAACCGTTTGCCCATTTCTCGACTTCTGGTCCTGCTGTAATTTCTTCGCCAGCTTTGTCATGCTGTTTTTTAAACTTAATCCTTCTGGTAGATTATACCGTTATTTTACAAAGCTAATCGTTTTGCAGATGTGCAATCGGTTGTAAGCCCTGAATCTAATACCTTTGTACCAAACTGATCTTTTCAAATGACTTCATTGTCCATCATCATTGTAAGCTATCGTTCCTGGAACAGGCTGGATGCTTGTTTGAAGAGCATCGCTGTACAAGCGATGAGTGATATTGAAGTGATTGTTGTAGACAACCATTCAGATGATGGTCAAGCACAGCAGTTCATCAGTATGCATCCGCTGGTCAGGTTTGTTTTGCAGGATACCAATGCAGGATTTGCACAGGCCTGCAACAGAGGTGCAAAAGAGGCTACTGGCAACTGGTTGTTGTTCCTGAATCCTGATACTGTTTTACAACCCAATACACTTGCGCCGCTGTTGGACAAGGTAGCCAATGAACCCACCTGGAAATTGATTGGTATTCGCCAACTCAACGACCAGGGAAAAGATACCCATCCACATGGTTTGTTTTTGAAATGGTGGAACGTGTGGGCCCCTGTCAGAAGCCTGGAAAGATTGTTAAAGGGAGAGAAATCCGGCAAACAGTATTTGAGTACAACACCCATTGCTTATCCTGATTGGATTTCAGGAGCCTTTGTGCTGATCAGAAAAACTGACTTTGAAATATTGGGTGGTTGGGACGAAAGGTTTTGGATGTACTTTGAAGACATGGACCTCAGTAAGCGTGCAGCAGAAAAGGGTTGGAAACGGGTTCTTTACAATGAATTGGTTTGTACGCATTCGCATGGTGGATCTTCCAGGATCAATCCGGAAACCAAAGCCATCACAAAATCTGCTGTTATCATTTCAGCAATCAAATACCTCAAAAAGCACAACCGCCCATTATATTTTGGATTGGCCATGGACATGTTTGTGTTGAGCAAGTTGATTGACATTTTAGTCTCTTACCCATTTTCAGCCACCAAAAGAGCCATGGCCAAGCAGCTGCTCGCTGCCCGACTTGATTGAAAATTTGAATTGCTTAATATTACTCAATCCCTTCAACCCCTTCAACCTCTCTTAACTTCTCCAGCCTTCGGCTGGCAGGCTCAACCTCTACACCCTTAAACCTTTCAACCCCTAAACCTCTCAACCTTCAACCCCTCAACCTCTACACTCCTAAACCTCTCAACCTCTCTCGATCCACTCATTGAACTCTTTTTCAAATTGAGCAGCAAATGCCATCAGTTCATTAAACGTTGGCACACTATTGTAAATCATAACAGCAGTCCGTGAATAATCTCCACGCCAGTCTGCCCAACTCTCTTGTGGTGGAACAACTCGCAGCCCCTTGTTTAAAATACCAGCATAATCGATGGTGTTATACCTGAAAAAGGTTTGTCGATGTTCTAAAACTATTTTCAAAAGTTCACGATTGGTTTTAATACGCTCAAAAACACCAGCATTGTAAAGTTTAAACAGATCATAATAGTGCCTACTTTTTCTCTCACTTCCTTTATTGAATCCTTCTAAGGTCTCATGAATGAAAAGTAACTTCTCTAAAAAAGTACGCTCTGGAGCCAGCGACGAAACTTGAAACGAACTTTCCCCCAATACATCTGAAAACACTTCAAAAATTGATGGATGTTATTTTTCTTTCTTCATTTGGAAATTCATCAGCTCTTGGAACCAGCTCAATTAGCACTACAGGCAATATCCTCCCAAATCATTTTTAAGTGTCCCTGGGTATTCAAATTCGATATTAACCTCATTTCCTTTTTGAATCGGCTTAAGAGAAAACTCATTCGGGTTGAGGTGCGATGCTATTTTGTTAAACAAGCTTGGCAGAAGTATATCTGTTGTAAACGCTGCATTCTTATTTTCAAGCTCTTCCAACCGTATTTTTCGTTGTGTGTTGGATGTAGCATTCTCCGCACCATGTGGCGGTTCTTGTCCGAAGACCTTACGGTTAATGGCAATGTCTATATCCTCTGAGAATCGTTCAATCAAACTCCATGCCTTCGATAAAGATGTTCCTCCCTTGAAAGTTATATTCCCCTTTAGTTCAGGAATCTCATTCAATAGATTAAGTATCCAACAAACCCAAAAGTCCTTTTCTATTACAGCAGCTGGTAATGGCACTTCCATTTTTTCTGCCGCTTGCCGACAGTATAGGCTTCTTTCTTCGGATGATAATTGTATAAATGCGTTCATTAATTAGTTTTTGCTGATTAGTGACCGCATGATTTTAGCAATCCATGCAGGAGCAAACTGTATCTGTTTCTTGATGTGTTTGATATCTTTTTCTTCAATCTGACTTTTGATCTGCTCGATCATTTCAACATTGACATTCTCTTTCCCAATTTGTCTGAGTGCATGAAGTATCAGTCCAGCCTTATTCCCTGCGCCAATCATATTTTTGGGTGTGGTGGGCTTTAGCAGAATTTGCTGGTTTCCAAAACGGATTGTCCTCTTTGGACCGTTGGTATACAGCTCAATTCGCATTGGGATCTGTGTGGATAGACCTAGAAGGTTAGCCGCGTATGCTCCGGTTGGTTGTACTTCAATAGCATCGGATATCTTAATGGCCTCAATAACCTTTTCGGTGGATGGCATAATTAATCCTAGCTTAGGATGGACCGCTGGAAAATCATACAAGCCATGAGCCAGCCTACGTATAGTACCCTTTTGAACCAGTCTGGTCAATGCAGTTCTTACACTACCTGAATCGTCTGCCAATACAGAAAATAGCCTTGAGGTAAAAACAAAACCTTTGCCATGTGCTCTTATACGTGCAATAAGTTGTTTTTCAGTTAGTTCCATCAATTTATGTAAAATATTTCGTAACAAATATATACTATAATTTGTTACGAAATATAGAATTGAACAGTTGAACTACTGTTGTATCGCCCCTTCAACCTCCCCTCAACCCTTAAACCTCTACACC
>Ga0207909_1000163_pt1 | contig 26088 bp, 29 predicted proteins | sample LakMenEpi05May10_FD_150672 | JGI IMG/M metagenome (GOLD analysis project Ga0207909, IMG submission 150672) | Freshwater microbial communities from Lake Mendota, WI - 05MAY2010 deep hole epilimnion (SPAdes) | ecosystem: Environmental > Aquatic > Freshwater > Lake > Epilimnion/Euphotic zone ...
ATTGAGAATAGAGTCATTAATTGATAAAATTTGGTATCACCAATACCAATGCACAACTTGGACACAATCCTCAAAATCTTAACATTCAACACTTCTGAATTCGGGGATATTGATATTATCAATCTAAAGTCGTATAAATATCATCTGAATAGCCATTAAGATAAGGATATCGTAATTTGATTTTGTGTAAAGTAAATTGTTCCAAAATAGCTGTCATTCGACTTTCAGGATGATTATTACCCGCTTGCCAAGCAGCAATTAAACCATTAGCAATTATTTGACAACGATTAGTCCCAAAACTTTCTTTTTGTGCCAGCTTATTGGTTGGTTCTTCAGCACAACCTAATCCTGGTGCTAGTTGCTTAGTAAACAACGGTACTTGTGGGAAAAAACTATCTTGATTTTCTGAATATACCTGTTGTAACATAGGATAAATTGTTTTATATTGATGTTTATTAAAGTAAAGAACTGCCGAATCATAACGTCTATATTCATCAGGATTATATAGAGCTTTAAATGAGAAAGAAACTTGCATATTATTGAGTTCTGTAGTCACATTTTTCATTACAGATACTGCTCCTTCTGGTGATAGATTAAAGTAGATTCTGACAATATCTTGATTGTCTTGAGTTCCCACATTAGATACTGCCATATAAAATCCATTTTGAACTAGATTTTTAGGCATTTTAATTGCTACTAAATTACCAATATTAGCTGATTTATCAACTTCTGATAAATATAAATCCCGCTCAATATGCAAGGTTAAACCATTTTTCTGCACTGCTAAACAGCCATCATGTTCTTCATGAACTACTAACCAATTTTTACTCCAATAACCTCCTCCTGTATTACTTGTATGTAGTTTTTCATAAAATGCCAAATCCATGCCAAATAAGTTATTATTACTGAAGTTATTTATTTCGGTGTCAGTATTAAGAGAATTAGTCCAAGAACCGTTGTAATAAGCACTATAGAGAAAATTACGTAATTGCATACTCAAGTGTTTATTTTGAATATCTAAGGATAAATTTTTAAAGCGAGCAATTACTGATTCTGGTAATTCTGGTAATTTGTATTCTGGATGCTTAATAGAATAAAATGATTCAATTTCCAGATTGTCAACAATATTTTGCAGTGCTGTTTGTAATTCTTTTGGTAATTGGAAAAGTTGACTATTTATAGAATCTAATACTTGCATACAAGCTTTCCTTCTCTAAACAAGAGATAAATTTTTAGAAATTATTGTTGAAAATTCCATCCCCAAAATTGTGGAAATAGATGCTTGGGGACGGCATAATAAACTCTTAGCAACTTGGAGGATACAAATACCTGAATTATCAAAAGTTTTTTCATATTGAAGTCTAGCCTGAATAGCTCTAATTAAAGCTAAACCGCTAAATTGCATCACTAATTGCCAGAAATCTGGACGCAGTTCTAAAATTTCTGGAAAATTAGTTAAATAACCAGTAACTAATGTTGATAAAGAAGGTTGAATCATTGTTAACGGAATAGCAGCTAAACGTAAACATTCTTCAATAGGGATAGTTTTATTAGCCACTATGCTATATAACCAAATTTGCAGATAACTAGCAATTATTGTGCCTAAATCATTAGCAGGATCTCCCCAATTGCCTCTTTCCCAATCAATTAATCGGATGATATTTTTATTTCCAGGTAATTTATCTTCAAGTTCTGTTTCCCAGTTTAAAGATAAAAGAATATTATTAAGTTTGAGATCATTATGGGTGAGACAACAGGGAGTAAAAGCCTGATTTAATTGTACAATTGCTTTTCCTAAATTATCGTAACGTTGATAGAGAGCAAAAAATCTCAAACCATCAGCCGGAAGTTGACCAAATATTTGTGGTGTAATTCTATCTAATCCTTTGATAATATTGTGAGATTTTAGAGGATTTTCAAAGAAATTTTGATAGCTTTTATTGTTTATTGTCTTGCGATGAATAGCTGCAATAGTCGTACCAACTAACTGAGAAATTTCAGCAGGAAATTCCCGATCTTTGGCATAAAATTCCGCTAAATCTTGATATTGATTTAGATAGTTAAAAACAATGATGGAGTTTTCTAAATCAAAATGAATTACTTCTGATAAAGATGAAGGTAAATGATTTAGCTCTGGGAATTTTTGACAAAAATCATGAATTCTCCACTCATCTATAAATTCACCTAAAGTTTTACCATTTTGATCATAACGCTCTTGTTTTACTAGGAGTTGACGACCATCTGGTAAACTAATTAATAAATTGAAATTTTTCGCGGATTTTAATTCTATTTTACTTAATGGCTGCTCTTGTGGCTGACAAATTCTGTTTTCAATTAGGTAATTGAAAACGTTGGTAGAACTTATTAAGAATGGCATCATTTGCAATGATAATAATATGTGTGTAGAATTGCTATTGTTGATAAGTTGGAAATTATTTATTTTTTAAATGTCTTCGTTAAGAATGAAATACTATCTATAGCATAAATTACCAATACAAACTCTAGAGCCTTAATACCATAATTAAGTATTTGATTAACATCATTATATCCACCTCCAAATATAGATGCCTTGTCCAGATTATTTAGATTAAAAATAAACTTTTTTTCATCAGCATTATCTAGGTCAGAAATTATAATATTTGCCATTTCTTACCTCTAGAAAAATTTAATTTTTGTACCTATAATTTTATTAACTATCCAGGATGATTAGTAATCAATCTGATGTAAATAACATAGATTAGTTTTTACTTTGACTCCTGGATAGTTATATCGGCTTTGTAGTCAACTACAAAGCCAAGTAATTAGTGGCCGTAGTGAGAATCATTGCTGAAGGATTTAGCGATATGCTTAATACTAGCAATCGCATAGCCATCAACTAAGAATTCTAGATATTTAACACCAAAGTCACCATAGGCACTAAAACCGCTGAAATCGCTACCACCACCATTGATTGATACGGAAGCTGCATCATTCAATTCATTAAGATAGCTTTCAGAATCTGCAAATAATTCAGAACCAGTTGTATTTAGTTGAGAAAGGGTAATAGTTGCCATAATTTCCTCCAAGAAGATTTGTTTTTGTAAGTTAGAATTTGTGAGTCGGTTAAGTTGGTGTTTCCTTAACCGTTACTCCTATTTTTATTCATAAAAAATAGAAAAATCAAGGCTTTGAACCTAGTAAAAAAGACACAAATATCTGAATTCTGTCTTTTATAAAAACTGCAAATTATGGAATTAATCTCCATAAAAAATCGTGTATCTTCAGGTTAATAAATCTGAAAACACACGAAAATAAGTAAAATATTTGATTTTTCGCAGCAGATATTAAAAATCGAATTTGCTTCTTAGACTATCTGTTGTATCTTTGAGGCTGATTTTCCACCTTTCCATACTACTGTCTAGTTCTTTGAATACTGTTGAAAGATCAGTTGTATTGGTTATATTGGTTGTTGGCGGATTTCTTCTGTCTTTTCTCATCACGTAACCACCCTTAAGAGTTTTCATTTCCCAAGGAGTTAGTTCATCCAGAATCGCTTCTGAAATCCTAAGTTCTAGTTCAGAAATTGTGATTCTCACTATTGATTCACCTCCTTAAATACTCCATTTGCATAGAATAAAATTATAAATTTATCCTGCTCTTATATTTTGGAATAGTATCCGATAAAATAAATGATTTGAAACTAATTCATTAGACAGAATCAAGGATATTTTGTCTATCAAAACAAAAAAGCAAAAGAAGTTTCATAAAAGTAACTTCCTTTGCTTTAGACAAATTAAAAATTATCAACCTCTATCAAAAGATTGAAGTTTCTCGGTTTATTAATTAACCAACAAATGCTAACCGAGGTGCAATTTCAGTAGGACGTTCTACACCTTTGAGGTAAGCAAGAACTGTATCAGCATCAGATACTTCAAAGGGGTCACTACCACAGTTATCTTCAAAACCAGGTTCAATGAACATTTTTTCAATCTCGCCGTTATTAACAACCATTGCATAACGCCAAGAACGCATTCCAAAACCGATGTTAGATTTATCAACTAACATCCCCATTTTGCGGCTAAATTCTCCACTACCATCTGGTAATAAGAAGACATTTTTAGCACCTTGTTGTTTACCCCATTGGAACATTACAAATGCGTCATTAACTGACAAACAAACGATTTGATCAACACCTTGAGCTTTAAATTCATTAAACAGTTCTTCATAACGAGGTAAATGTGTAGAAGAACAGGTAGGAGTGAAAGCACCAGGAAGAGCAAATAATACTACTTTCTTACCGGCAAAAATCTCTTCTGTACTTAGGTCTTTCCAAGTATAAGGATTTGGTCCACCTATAGACTCATCCCGAACACGAGTCTTGAATACTACATTTGGAACGTGAGTAATAGCAGTCATAAATACCTCTTTTGTAGATGGAAGATTTTAACTCGTGTGTTTATCTCTCAAATCAGAATAATTCTGATTTAATAATTAGTCAATAGTTAGAAATACTGATTTTATTATGTATTTTTTAAAAAAGTTTAGTTCTTAAAAAGGAAAAGTTATAATAGAAGTCTATATCTTTAATATAATTAGTAAATCCTATGCAGCAAAAAGCTAATGATATTATCAAAACCCTTAAAAATAGAGGGTTGCGAGTCACACCCCAGAGATTTGGTGTTTATGCAAACCTATTAGCAAGAGAAGATCACCCAACGGTTGATCAAATTCTGAGGGACTTGAATCAAGAAGCTCCCACTTCCTCCCAAGCTACTGTATACTCGGCACTTCAAGCACTACGGGAGGTGGGTTTGGTGCGAGAAGTGCTATTAGAGGAAGGAGTATGCCGTTATGATGCTAATATTGCCCCCCATCATCATTTCCGCTGTAGCTGTTGTGGTGCAATTGAAGATATCAATTGGAATACTTTCCCCGATCTTGATCTGAGTCAACTGCGACAGGGGTTAAAGGTAGAACGGTATGAGGTGACGGTGGAGGGATTGTGTGATGCTTGCAGCACGAATACTTGATATAATTAACTAGAATTGCAGAGGAGCAAACAATGTACGACAACGATAAACGTAAATTATTATCAGCATTGTGTCATGGAGCAATTTTTTTTAGCACTACAATGGTCTCCATTGGTTTACCTGTAGCCATATTATTTGTATCAGATGATCCTGTGGTCAAAGACAATGCTAAAGAATCTATCAATTTCCATTTTAACGTTTGGTTATATGGAGCAATTCTGGGGGCATTATTTTTTCTGACTGGTTGGTTGATTATACCATTATTTTTCTTGTTACCACTTGCAGGTTTAGGTTATATCATCCACTGGGGATTGACAATTTGGGCACTAATTGGCGTTTTTAGCAATCCTAATCAACCTTGTCGTTATCCATTTATTTTTCGAGTTTTTTAGATCAGATGTGGGAAAATATGGTAATTTGATTAATCATGGACTTTTGATTAAACAAATTACCAAAATTAATTACATGATTTTTTAAGATTGTTTTTTGCAAATTTGTTACAAGCAAATGTCTATTAAGTTGTAAAATATAAAATGCCCTACGGCTTCATCAACAGCAGGGCAAAATACAGTTAAAGCACTGCTTGTAGTTTGTCTGAATAGAGCAAGCTGGAAACTCGCTTTTATGACGCTTTATTCTGTGGCCATTTTATTCTTTTGTCTCAACCAAATTTATGTTTCCTATACATCGTCCTCGTCGTCTACGTAACCATACTCAATTACGTCGTATGGTTCGTGAAACTGTTTTAAATACTAGCGATTTGATTTATCCATTGTTTGCTGTACCAGGAGAGAGTATAGCTAAAGAAGTTAAATCTATGCCCGGTGTTTATCAACTTTCCGTAGACAAAATTGTTGAGGAAGCCAAAGAGGTTTATGATTTAGGAATTCCGGCAATTATCTTATTTGGAATTCCAGCAGATAAAGATATAGATGCTACCGGGGCATGGCATGATTGTGGTATTGTCCAAAAGGCAGCAACCGCAGTTAAAAATGCCGTTCCTGATTTAATTGTTATGGCTGATACTTGTTTATGTGAATATACAAGTCATGGTCATTGTGGTTATTTACAAGTTGGGGATTTAACGGGTAAGGTATTAAATGATCCAACTTTGGAATTATTAAAGAAAACCGCAGTTTCCCAAGCTCAAGCAGGTGCTGATATTATCGCACCTTCGGGAATGATGGATGGTTTTGTGCAAGCTATTCGCGCAGGTTTGGATGAGGCGGGATTTGAAGAGATCCCCATTATGTCCTATGCTGCTAAATATGCTTCGGCTTATTATGGTCCATTTAGAGATGCTGCGGACTCAACACCGCAATTTGGAGATAGACGCACTTACCAAATGGACCCCGGTAACGCTAGGGAAGCACTGAAAGAAATTGAGTTAGATATTGCTGAAGGCGCTGATATGCTGATGGTTAAACCAGCTTTGGCATATATGGATATTATTTGGCGCGTTAAAGAAGCTACTAATTTACCTGTGGCGGCTTACAATGTGTCCGGTGAGTATGCAATGGTGAAGGCTGCGGCTTTAAATGGTTGGATTGATGAGCAGCGTGTTGTTATGGAAACTTTAACCGGGTTTAAACGGGCTGGTGCTGATTTGATTTTGACTTACCACGCTAAGGATGCGGCTCGCTGGTTGTAGGTTAGGATATTATCTCACGCAGAGGCGCAGAGGCACGGAGAGGGTTTTTGTGTTTGGGCGTGAGATTTTTGGTATTTTGGATGTGATATTACTACGGTATGAATTATGTTTCGCGCAAAGGCGCAAAGGAGCAAAGACGCAAAGTTTAAGATAAAGATGATTAAGAGTTCAGCTAAGGCTCTGAGCTATTGGTAAAAGCATCACCGACTGTAACAGGTGTTAAGGTAAAAATTATGATTAAGACCTCAGATAAAGTGCCAAGCTACATTAAATTATTACAAACCTTCCCTCCTAGACCTATCAAATCTGACGAGGAACTATTGGTTACTCAAAATGTAATTGATTCTCTGTTAGACAATACTCCATTAACACCAGATGAGCAAGACTATCTTGATTTACTCGGTACTTTAGTTTGCGAGTATGAGCAAACAAAAGAGCCTGTTCCTGATATTCATGGAATAGAGTTACTCAAAGCTCTTATAGAAGAATATGGCCTTCATCAAAAAGATTTGATTCCTGTATTTAAGACAGAATCTATGTTATCTGATATTTTAACGGAAAAAAGCCAACTCACTATAAGTCATATCCAAGATTTAGCAGAATTTTTCCATCTTTCACCTACTGTTTTTTTACCACTATCTGTACAACATTGATCAAATTAAACTTTGTCAAGAATTGAATCTTAATCATATTTAATCTCTTTAGAGAGTTGTGTTTATTTTGTGATTTCTGCCGTGTATAACAGCTTATCTACATTGAAACCGATAATGGGTAATTATCTCTTTTTTGCTTCTTTGTCAAAAGTAATATAAAATGCCTTATGTTACCAGTAAGTTTCACTAGCATCGAAATTTTTGATCTAGAGAATATTAGTCCATTGGCTAGGTGTAAGATAAATACAATGAATCCCATTAACTTAAGTTGGAGTAAACTGCTTGTTACAGCGGTTTCTGTTGTCGTATTATCACCAGTATCTTCTGCATTAGCAGTGTTAAGAATTTCTTCCCCAGTTACATCAAAATTTAGCAATTCTCCACAAACACAACTTTTAGTAGGTCAATCTGACGGTAAAGCAATTGATACTCCTGATAATACGAGTTTTTCACTAGAGAAAAAATCAGCATTTACCCTTTATATATGGCAACCTGGAGGAACAATAAAAGAAGTAATTGCCCGTATTTCTATTAAGAGTAAATATGGTAATAAATATCGTCAAGAAAGGTTTTTAGGTGATTATAAATATAAGATTAAGCAAAAAGCTAAGTTTGTTAAAGGATTTAAATTAGGCGATCGCATTGTTATCCGTTTATATGATACAAATAATCGCTTTATTGGTTACAGTGAATTTGTCTGTTTACCAGAAAATACCGCGGTTAATTTGATTTTATCAGCTAATCCCACAGAAGACAAAGTAGTTCGCACTTTTTATGGTTTTGATACTAACAATGATAGCATTGTTGATAATAATAATGCCTACGACTATTTCACGGAAGTTAATAACCAAAAAGTTACTTTCCTGAATAGTTCAGAAAAGCTCAATATTGTCCAATATCAAGCCGCAGGATTTGCTAAAGTTGCTACCACTGGCATTTATCCTACATCCTTTAGTGAAGGTGATTTTGCTGTAGTTGGTAAATCTCTCAATGCCTTTGATTCTACTTTAGCAAAAGCCTTAACAGCTAGTCCTGGTAGTTTAGTAAAATTAACTCCAATTACTGCAAACTCTAGTTTTGAACTTGGTAAATTATTAAGTGAATATCGGCAAATAGGAGTAGCTAAAGATATTCAAGTCTCATTTTCTGATATTCCTAAAAACTATTGGGCTAGAGAATATATTGCCGAATTAGCAGCAATGGAAGTAATTAGCGGATTTCCTAATAATTCTTTTCGTCCGAATGCACCGGTAACTCGTGCTGAATTAGCCGCTCTTTTACAAAAAGTCTTTGTTAAAAGTAAAATTCGAGAAGCAATTAATTTTAAAGATGTTCCTCAGAAATATTGGGCTTATGATGCTATTCGAGAAACTTACGAAATGGGCTTTTTTACTATTCTCAATAGCAAAAGCAAAAACTTTAACCCCACCCAAAAACTTAACCGTCTCGATGTTTTAATCACTTTAGCTAAAGGATTGAATTATAAATTTACAGGTTCAACAGAAAATATCCTTTCAGTTTATAGTGATGCTTCTAGTATTAGAAGTGAACATCGTAATTTTATCGCGGCTTTAACAGAAAATGGTGTAATTACTAATTATCCCCATAAAAAATTGTTAAATTCTAAAAAAGTTGCCACTAGAGCAGATGTTTGTGCTTTATTATATCGGGCAATGGTGAGCACTGGAGAAGTCCCAGATTTACCAGCAAAATAAGTAGACAATTGATACTCGTAGGGACGCAGATCTGCGTCCTTGATTACACTAAACATAGCTGAGATACTGACTGTAAAAAATTATGATAAAACAATCAAGTTTGCCAAAAACCCCATACAATCGGTTAATGTTATTAATCAACCGATTTCTTTAGCTTTACCAATGCACTTAAAGTCATTTGTAGGAGAGGATTATGGATTATACTAAGTACAAAAATTCATCTAGGAATTTAAAGGCAGTTTTATTTGACTTTAATGGTATTATTATTAAGGACAAAGCAGTACATATTCAACTAATAGATGAAATTCTTATACAAGAAAATCTTCAAACTCAACGGGTCCAAGAACGTCAAACTTTTTTAGGAATGAGCTGTCGTGCGTATCTGCAAAGTCTGTTAAAAAGTCGTGGTAGGGTATTAACCGAAGCTTCTATAAATCAGTTACTTGTCCGCAAAGCTCAAGCTTATGTGCTAGAATTGGGGAAGCTGGAAAAATTACCTTTGTATTCTGGCATTGAAGATGTGATTTTTCAGATTCGTTCCCGTCATCTTAAATTGGGGTTAGTTAGCGATGCTTTATCCTCAGAAATAGCAATGGTGTTAACATCTGCTAAATTAGCTGAACACTTTTCTGTGATTGTGTCGGGGGACGATATCAGCAGCAATAAACCTCATCCAGAAGGTTACTTGTTGGCAGTTGAACGTCTAAATCAGGTATATCCAGAATTAAACTTAAAACACCATGAGTGTTTAGTGATTGAACATACTCCATTAGGTATACAAGCAGCTAAACGCGCCCAAATGCAAGTAGTAGGTGTAGCGAATACTTATCCTTTCCATATGCTACAACGTCAAGCTAATTGGACAATTGATTATCTGATTGATTTGGATTTACAGCGGGTACAAGAAGTTTTTTTAGGAAAAGATGTGCAATTTGTTGTTCCTGAGTGTTAAGATATATTAAGTCTGTTATTTTTGTTAAGGTTAAAAACGCATAAGCGTAACAAGGGGAATTAGCTCAGTTGGTAGAGTGCTGCGATCGCACCGCAGAGGTCAGGGGTTCGAGTCTCCTATTCTCCATTGTCGATGTGGGGTGTTTACCTTTTTGTCGCCATGTTTCAAATTCTGGGTGTTTACCAATTTGACTCAGTAGTTCGTTAATCAGTGGCGTGTTTTTCTCTACCATCAACTGCCATAGCTGTTGACGGGTGGTTTCACTGGCTACTAAACGACACTGAATAGTGATTTGGCTCATACTTAATAAACATATTTGTCTAATACTAACATACTTATATTGTAGCAGCTTTCTGTAAAATGTTTTTTATGCAAGAAAAATTTTTCACAAGTAAGGAAGCGGCTCAAATTACAGGTTGTACTCTCCGCCAGATCCAGTATTGGCGAGAGAAGGGGATTGTTGTGCCTGTGATTAGTGATACGGAAGACGCAGTATTTATTACTCCAGGTCTAATCTGGTGGAACTGGCTGCTTTGGTATATTGGCTGTCTACGGGGATAAGTTTTGATATTGCCTGTGAAACGCTGAAACAACTGAAGGAACAAGAACCGGAGTTGTTTATTTCGGGTAGGGGGAGGCGGTTTATGTTGTTGTTATCACAGGATGATTCGCTTTCTTTGGTAGAGTTTGATAGGGAAAGAGCGATTCCTACGGAGCGCTTCGCTGGATGAAGGTAAAGCTGTGATTCCTGTGTGGTTGGATGTTATTTATCAAACAGACTTTACATCAATTAAGATTACAGGGCAACCTAAAATTGTTATAAAACCTCATTCAGAAGAAGGAGTCATAAGTCATATATTAGAAGTAGATGGAGTTACTTTTGCTGACTTAGAAAATGTTATTGAGGTAATTGATTCTATTTGTTTGCTGATTTCTTTTGCCTCTGGGCGTATGTGTTCAATTGCAAGAATCCAAGTTTTACATGATACAAAAATAGTCCATTTAGAATATATTTCACCTGAGAATACAAAATTAAAAGAAGGTAATAAAGTAATTTATCGTGAAGAAGATGTGATTCAATTTATTGAATCTACTTATACTGATTATATATCAAATGTTAATATTTATAAATTGAAACAACTAATTCAGTTAGGTATTTTAGCTAAAAATACACCTTATATAGAAAATAAAACAATATTAATGTGTAATTTTCTTGAAATTTTACGATACAATCATGCCATTTCTTGTCCTAATAAGTTTATTAAAAAACAAGGGGATCGTTTTTACTGGGCAGATGGAAGAAATGCTTATGAGGTTTCTTTTAAGGAAATTTTAAAGGATTTTTGTGTCACAAATGATTTGCAGTTTGAAAATTTTACAAATATACGTAATACAATAGTACATCAAGGAGAAGTAATTGGTAATAATTCTGAGAAAAAAAGAGAAAATTATTTAAGACTTCACCATTTTTGTGATCGAGTGTTACTTACACTTTTAAACTGGGATAAAGTATCAGGGTATTATATTCCAATTAATAAACAACAATACAAACCTATGAACGGCATAGCGGTAAACCGAATTGAATTTAATCGAAAGCGAGTAGAACAAAACTCGACGATTTTCAACATATTCCTATAGGTAGATTGGTAAAAATACAATAAGGTGAAAACCCTTCGAGATTAATTTGTCAAGTTGTCATTTAATTTGGCAAACAACAATTCAATACAAAGTCTTTATAGGTTAACTTTAGATGTGGGAGTAACAATTAACTAGGCTCATCTTCGGATGGATAAATTTCTACCTCACAGTTAGTAGCTAAAAATTTAGCAATTGATCCAGTCTTCTTTCCTAAAATTACAGCATGAGCGTCATTACCATCAACAGGATCATGTTTTACCTCTAGACCTTTCTCTATAACTAATTCCGCAGGTATGGAAACTACAGCATTTTTACGTATTTTTTTAGCTCTCTCATAACTTTCTTCTATCGTTGTTAAACACAATATATCAACAGACATTTTATCATCTTTAAAAGCTGCTGAAGTTGGTCTTTTTTCACCCCAATGAAATTGACTAGGATGAAGCCATCTCAACAGCTTGTCAGAAGAGTTAACTTGATGAAGTTTAGCCATTTATCAGTATTCAAAATTAAATAGCCAATCTAGTATAGGATATAACTCATCTGAATTGAACTCTCCTTCAACTTCTGAATCACCTTCAGTCTTCAAAAATTCAAAAAGATGCTCTGCTGAAATAGGAACATAAAGTTCTAATTGCTTGTTTGGAAAGCGTTTACCTGACCATTCAAATAAAATCATACCATCCGAGCAGGGAGCAACAAATGGCTCTATCTTGGCAAAATCAATGTTTCTATCAATACAATAGCTGCGAAGGTTGGAGTAAAGAGTCAAGGATAAATCAACCTGCTGTTTAGAAAACTGAGGGGCATTATAACCATCCCATTTATCATCTAAATCTGATAAATGAATAATTCTTTGATAAGCATTTTTATTTTTTCTCCAATCAAATTCTTCTTGTTTGCGTGAATCAATAAACAATGAAGCATCATTTATTGCATAAACGCCACTAAAAGATAAATATTTTACTAATGCAGCTTTTGCAGCAGGTGAAATCTGAGGAATGCCAGCCTTTTTAAAGGTAACAGAATAGATAATAGGAATCTGTCTGCCAATGCTGCGGATGGAAGCAGTATCAGGCTGCTGTGTGTTTTTAATGTAGGTGTTGTCCCAAGTGCTTGTGTTCATGATTGTTCCTGGAAGTCAACTAAGAAATCTTCTTCAATGAAAGAAATAAAATTATTTAAATCAGACTGATATGATTGTATAACTTTTTTGAGATGAGTGGTTTTTTCTTGAAGATTAATACCTATTAATTGTCGGTGGAAATTAGCCGCAAAAGTCATAATTGGTGTTTGCTCATTATTAGGTAGATTTTGCATCAAAGCTTCCTGAATAGCAATAGTGAGATTACTGTCTTCAAATTGATAAACAAACTGAACAACTGTATGAGGAGATTTTCCTAGAAAATTTTTCCATTTACCAGCAGCTATCAATTTAGTTAAAACAATATCTTGCTCTTTATCTTTTTGTTCAACCAAAATATGAGCATTAACATTAATGCCTATGGCTTGATAATTAAGATTAGGAACTACATCCACAAATTTACTACTAATTTCTGGTATTTTATAAATTTTTTCAGTATCAATAAACTCCCCAAATGAAATTTTATCTGGTTGAGCTACAATATTCACTCCATTTTTATAAACAACTTGAGACACAGGAGGAGTACAGATTGGCGGCATTGCTAACTCCCAGTCATCAGGTACAATATGGTTGTACTTCAAAAAGTCAGGATTCAAAATAGAGGGGTTAGCGTTTTCTGCCACCAACACCATTGAAAAATCTCGAACCTCCACATTTTTACTGAGCATTAGATAACCCAACCTCACTATAAGCCAAGAACGCTAAAGCAGAGCTATACTATCCCTTCCTATCAAGCAGTTGTACCAATACTACTCAAGCAGAGGAAAAAATCTCGGCTACTGCCTCAATGCTATATCTATATCATCCTAAGAATGCACCATTTTGCGGAAAAATTGCAACTAATTTTAAATATATATTAAACAAGGGCTTGATGCTCTGGCAATTCTCCATAGGTCTGAAATGGCTGTAATAATAGACTTACAGACCTAATATCACTAGTTTTTAATCTTAATCTAGCATATCAAAATTTCCATATCTACAAGAGAGGGCAAGCGATATCTACGATAAGCTACGCTAACGCTCTCAATATCCTAAATTTTCTTTTGATGTTCTACCATCTCCCCAAAAGGCGTAAAACACCGTTGACACCAACCATCAACCCACAAAGCCGGAACTTTAAACCTAGCCCCACAATTAGGACACTCAGACAGCAAACTTAAATGATGATGCTGACACCCCTGAGTCACCTTAAACTGCCACTCAATCCGATGACAAGGCGACTCCACATAACAAGCAGTACAAAGCCGAATTGGTTCAAGATTCATTGCTACCCCAGCAGGTGCTAACATCTGCTCTAACCTATCAGCATAAACCCCCACGACCTTAGCCAAAGCCTCCAATTGTTGCCGAGAAGGAGGGGGATTAAAACGAAACTTTTCCCATCTGGATATCGCACCTCCAACCCCAGCAGCCTTACCTAAACCAGTTGTTGTTAAATCATTTGCCCGTCGAAAGCGTCCCAAAAAATGACTCAAACTTTCTCCCGGATATGGTTCTACCTGAAACAACCAAGGATTAATTTCCCCAACTTCCATTACTTGTACTCCGCTGTTACTTCCTTCAGAGTTTCCAAATCAATCTTTGATAATCCCTTCTTTAAAGCCCGAATAGCCGACTAGAAAGAGAATCATATCCAGCAACCCAATATAACCCCCAGTTGCCTCACCCAAAGTCTTCAACATTGCCTTACTAGAAAGATTAGAAGCAACAGGCAGTTTTAAAACTTGCTTTTCCCAAATCTCCACAGTGCGCTTAAAATCTTCCCCAGAAAACTTACCAAACCGATGACAGGCGCGAAAACGGTTATAAACCTGCTCATCTCGCTTGATTACAGCGTCTAATCGGTCAGTACCCACCAAAATCACCGCAATTTCCAATTTGTCAAAAATATCCCGCACCTCCGCAAAAGTTTTGGGTTTAAAACGATCAGCTTCATCAATAATCAGCATTTCTACCCCACACCCTTTGAGAACCCGCAGCGTTCTATCTCTAATCTCTGCCACCGTTCCCTTAGCCATTTGATACTTCAAATGCTCAATAATTGTGGCAAATAACTCCTTAGCACTACATTCTTGAGGTATTTGGATATAAGCAACAGGCACAGTTGACGGTTTTCCTGGTTCTTGTTTAGGTTTATGCCTGAGTCTGTAGGCATCACAACCCATAGTTTTACCCGTTCTTGACTCTCCTAGCACCCTACCAGACTGCCGCGATTGTCGCTTACCATCTAACCAATCATGGAGCATTTTCACCTGTTCCAAGGGAATAAAACTTTTCCGATTCAATCGGTGAATTTCTGCTTGTAATTTCTCATCATTGGGGAGAATATCACCTAATTCTTGAGCAACACTTTGGGCTTGTTATGAAGTCATAATTTACCACCCGTAATCTTCGCGCATTTGTTCATAATCAAAAACCTCTGGCATATCTGGTTCTGAGGCAGTTTCCACAGATACCACTTCTATTTCTTCAGATTCAACAATCACAGGTTTTTTAACCTTTTCAACTACAATCTGTTCTTCTTTTTGGCGTTCTTTTTTCGTTTTCTTTTGCTTAACAAAAGTTTCTCTGTCTCTTACCTCAGCCAAAATCGAACGATTGCTAATCTCTTTACCTGCTTGTCGAATCCTGCGACTCATGGCTTTAGCCTCATCCAGAGATAATTCTTCAGTCTCCAAATCTTGAGCATAAGCACGAGCTAAAAATTCTTCTTGAGAACCTGTTTGGCGATAAACCAAGATAGTTGTAATGTCTTTGGGGTTAAATCGCAACACCACGCTTTCCCCTGCGTAACCAGCCAGATTTTCACCCCGATATGTCAGATTTTCAAATTGCAGATATCCACCCCTGTAAATCGAGCGTCGAGTTTGTTTCATTAAACAAATACGCAAATCTTCTTCTGAGATTAAATCAGGTGCAACAATTAACCCAGCTTCCCATCTTTGATAACGAGTTTGATCTCCTAAACGAGCATCAATACTTTGGTTATATTTGTCTACGAGATACCTTACCAATAGACGTTCTAATTCTCGTAAAGTTAAACAAGCTTCTTTCTCCGCTTCCTCTGGACGTTCCTGAACATTTGAACCTGTGTATCCTGGTAAGGTAGAAAATAAATCAGTATTTAAAGTACCAAAAGGACGTTCGACAATACCGCCTTCACTGGGGCGATAGCGAAGCGCTCCGTAGGAATCTCGGAGATGGCAAGCAAATCCTAACTGCACACCAATCTGTTGCAAATGGTTAGAGCGAAAATCCTTACCTCCATCAGTGAAAAAGTGTTCTGGTTTGCCATAAGTTCCCCATTCTTCATGTAGTCCATATTCTGCCCCATATTTTTTAGGTAATATGGCATGACGCAGAGCCAAAGCCACAACATGAGAACTTGGTGAGTCAAAACCTAAATTAATGCCTATGATACACCGGGAGTAAGTATCTATAACTGTTGTCAGCCAAGGACGAGCTAAAAGTTCACCGTTGGTTCGAGTAATTTTTGGATTAGTTCCAATAGTTCTTTATCACCAGCGGATAGTTGAGTGATAATCTCGCTATCTTCTACTTCATCGTCATTGGGTTTATCATTTTGTGTTTCTAGCATATATGTTTATTAAAAACATAGTTGAATTATACTCTATCGGAGGACAATTAATTTGTCAAGTAAAGTCAAGGTTGGAAAAAGCATTATTTTTAATATGGGACAACTAATTTGTCAAGTTTTTAAATTCGGACAGTTATTTTGTCAATTGATGTTGAAGAGGCTCAATATAGGCTAAAATAACAAAACCCTTACATAGCAAGGGTTTAGGGGTTAATATTTTTGTGGACATTAATTTGTCAAGTGGTCATTTAATTTGGCAGACGACAAAAGTTAGCAAAATTTTGGCTATTCATTCATGTTATGATAAGTAGCAACGGCAGAAGGTGAAATCCGATTTAAATAGCGGAAAATCCAATATTTAAAAATCGTATCTAAAATTACGGGAAATGTGGCAATAAACAAGAAAATAAAATCACGATTGGCTGGTAATCCCCAATGTCTTGATATCCCTTCTAAAAGAACTTCCCACCCATGGGGAGAGTGGAAACCAACAAAAACATCTGTAAATAAAATGATAATAAATGCTTTAGCACTATCACTCAAACCATACACTACATTATCAAAGAAATCTTTTAAAACGGCAATAGAAGATTTACTCACAAGTAATAAAATAGTGAAAGTAATTACTGCAAAAATATCAGCAAATACATTTTTAATGGCATTATTGCCTTCTCTCCTAAATTCCTCCTTTACTTCCTCAGCTTTCTCCTTCAATTTTGTTTCTAATTCTTCAGCCTCAAGCGGAGGTGCATTACTAATTAATGCTTCAAATTTAATTCTTTCTTCAAATCTTTGTAATGTTAATAATCCTTCTTCTTCCATTTCTCCATTTAAGAAAATTTCTACTTTTTTCTCATCGCGGAAATGTTCTACCAATGGTCCGACAATTAAAACCTTTGATAGTTGATGGGTCAGAAGAGGAACAATAATTAGTAAAAGTATAAATCGAATTGAGATAATACTTCTTTGTTGAGCTTTACGAAAATTTTGAACTACATCTTGTTCAGACTCTGGATCTAATTCTACTTGTAGTCGAGTAATAGTATTGAAAATTGAGCGCGGTAAAATACCTGTGGTATTCGTTTTTCCTTTTTTGATGTTTTTGTTAGTCTGATTTGATGTTTTAGAGATAAATGATTGAGAATTAACTAAATCTGTAGGTAGTGTAACTGTTTGCAAATTTCCATCTTCATAAGTTGGTTCTATATCATTATCTGTGTATTTAGAAGTAACTTGATCAATGAATTCTAGTTTCTCTAAAATTACTGCTGAATTAGTATATTCTATACCCAATTTTAGAGCGGCCTTTTGTTTAGATTCATTCGCAAACCACCGACTAGCTTTAAATTCTGTCAGCCGCATTTGCACAGTTTTTAATAACTTTTGTAAATCTCCTTGAAAATAATCCATGACGCTGGAACTGTGCATGGTAAATTTGGAGTCTATTTTGTTACCATTGAAGTGTTTATCTTCAATGTCCTTAATTTTTATGGCCGCTTGATAAGCTGTATCTAAAGAGCGCTCTGGTGTCAGTAAATACCATCGGTAAGCAGCCAGTAAAAAGGGGTATATTTTTTGGCTAAACACTGTATTTTTCATCGAAATGATTATTTGGCATTATCCACTAAATTCTTAACTTTAAGTTAACGCAAAAACCATGATTTCTGATTCTCTTTGGATTTTTGGTACTAGTCGGAGTGGTAAAACTACTCGTTTAGTAAACCATTTTAGCTCTTGGTTGCAAATTAACAATCAAGTTTCTGGTTTATTTTATAACAAAAATATTAACACTTCTCAACCTCAATCTACAGATTCAAGTCTAAAATTACATCAAAAAGAACTAAGTATTTTATTTTTGTCCGCTAATGATGATAACCGCAGAGAATTAGCTGATAGACTTACTGCTTTAACACTAGGAAAATATCCTATTCGCGTCAAAACCCCTTTAGGTTTTTTGCAAGACGAGGTAATTTTATTTTGGCCATTACTAATTAATTCAATGTCTGTCAAAGCGCAATTTCCAGTCAGACTACGTCCAGAAACCGAACAGGAATTGGCAACAAAACTTTGGAGTTCTCAGTTAGATTCAGAGGTTTTGCGGCTTGTCGGTATGAACGAGAATCGTTTGGTAAGACTTATCCTAGACTTATGGCAATTAGCGGCTTATAGTGGTGTACCCTGTGAAAAAATTTCCCAAATATTGGACAGTGGTTTAAAAGATAATTCTATCAATTTAGCGCCGGAATTTTTGGGTTCTTTGCTATTAAATTGGCGAAATTGGTGTTTAGAACGGGGTTTATTGACTTATGCTCTAATTACCGAACTTTATCACCACAAACTATTAACTCATTGTAGCTATCAGGAGCATCTCAAGAAACGCTTCCAGATGATTATAGCAGATGATGTAGATGATTATCCAGCGATCGCTGCTAATTTATTTGAATTTTTATTAGATGCCGGCGCTGTGGGCGCGTTTAGCTATAATCATCATGGGGCGGTACGCTGGGGTTTGGGTGCTGATCCTCAGTATTTATCCAGATTGTCTGGGCGTTGTCAAGTGGAAAATTTAACCAATCCACCCGCGGATAGTTTGGGTTATTCTTTAACTGAGCAAATGGTAGAATTGGTAACACAGCCAATCATGACCTTGAGTTTACCAAGTGGTGTACAACCTATTCAAACTAATTCCCGTGCCCAGTTATTGCGTCAAACCGCCGAAATAATTATTGCTGGGGTGAACTCCGGTAAAGTAGCGGCAGATGAGGTAGTAATTATTGCACCAGGATTAGATGCGATCGCTCGTTATACACTGGTAAAAATATTAACTAAACAAAATATTGAAGTAGAACCTCTCAACGAACAACGCCCTTTAATTAGTTCCTCAGTAGTCAGAGCCTTACTTACCCTCATGGCTCTAGTTTATACTGGTTTTGGGCGGTTAGTAGATAGGAATGCAGTAGCGGAAATGTTGGTGGTTTTGAGTCAATATCACAGCCAAAATGGAGAGGAAACGGAATTCTATCATTCTAAAATAGACCCGGTGCGGGCTGGGTTAATAGCTGATACTTGTTTCGTTCCTCACCCCAACACACCCAATTTATTACCAGTAAAAACTTTTGAACGCTGGGACAGAATTGGCCATATTGCTACTGAGTCCTATGAAGAAATATTACAATGGATTGGGAAACAGAGAGAGGAATATCAACACCCTGTTTTTCTATTGTACAAAGCTATTCAAGACTTTATATATAAGCATAAAAATTCTTCATATCAGGAATTAGCAGTATTAAGAGAACTATTAGAATCTGCTCAACATTATTGGGAAATAGATACTCGTTTAAAACAAACTGATTCTCTATTATTCTCACTGCATACACCAGAAGCTCTTAGTATTACCATTAATGAATTTATTCAACTGCTCCAACGGGGGACAATTACTGCAAATCCCTATCCTATGCGTCCTAGTGGTAATAGTAAAAAAGCTGTCACCTTAGCAACCATATTTCAGTACCGTGCAAGTCGGAAAAAGCACCGTTGGCATTTTTGGTTAGATATTGCTTCACCGCTGTGGGCAAAAGGTGGCGCTGCGAGCTTATTTGGTGCTAACTTATTTTTGAGGGATAGATTAGGACAACCTTGGACAGCAGAAAATGAACAATTAGCGGAAGAACAAAGGCTACAAAGAATTATCACCGATTTACTGGCGCGTGTATCTGATAAATTGTATTTGTGTCACAGTGATTTGGCTGTCAATGGACAGGAACAAATGGGACCATTGTTAAACTTAGTTCATTCTTTTCAGGTGGTATAAATAGCTATAAATAAAACCTCTAGTTACATTCCAGAGGCTGATTATAAAAAATTTAAGACTTTTTAGCAATCTGCATTTCCACCAGTGGCGCTAAGATCAGTAGGAATGATTTTATTTCCTGATTGATTTAAACTGAATGAACCAGAAGAGTCTGCTTTAAATATTGCTGGACTAATTCCAGACTTTGATACTGAAGAATTATACAAAAGAAACTCTCCTGGATAAGTACCACTCTCTCCTGGTTTTAAAGTTTGTTGTTGTAGAGGTAACTTCTCCCCAAAATTATAGAAAGTTCTTGGTGCTTCTGTATTATTTGTAAGTGTAAATCCTCCGACAATATCAGCCGCTTGTTCAGAACTTAATTCAGACAACCAATTTGCATTAAAACCAATTACAGGAGCATCTTTTTCTGTCTTAGAAGTTGTGAAATTTGCTGACAACATAATTTTATATCTCCAAAATACAATAGTTAAAACTAGTCTGCTACAAACAGCTTATGTTTTAGTTAAAGTAATTTAATTAATCCTAAGTTAGATATCTTGAATTGACCCTAAGTTAGATGACTGAAATATTATAACCCACATTCTGTACTTCAATAAGTAGTATACAAAAACTACATTCACCAAAATTCAAAACTTCGCTAATTTCTATAATTTCTATATAATACTTTAATTGTGTTGTTAGTGGTGCTTGTATTATAACTCTCCGCGATTCTGCATGAAAAAACTTCTAAACCAAAGACACAAAAACGCCCAGAAAAATCCTTTGCGTCTTTGCGCCTTTGTGTGAAACCTTCCTTAGCCTACATTAGCAACATAAGGACTTGTTAACTTATCCAATTGCTGAGTTAACAAACTGAGGAATAAACCCACATCTGTTACTACCCCTACAGATTCTATTGAACCACGATCGCTCAATTTCGTCACTACAGCCGGGTTAATATCCACACAGACCATCTTCACACCTGCGGGGGTCATATTTCCCACCCCGATGGAATGTAACATGGAAGATAGCATCAAAATCATATCTGCACCTTGGATAATTTGCGAATATTCCTGTTGTGCTAATATCAAGTTCATTTGGGTGTCGGGTAAAGGTCCATCATCACGAATTGAACCAGCGAGGGAGAAGGGAATATTATTTTTAACACATTCATACATTACCCCACTGATAACTACTCCCGCTTCTACGGCTTTAGAAATACTACCAAATCGGCGGACAGTGTTAATTATCTTTAAATGGTGTCTATGTCCACCGCGTACCGCTACGCCGCGCTTCATGTCCACACCCAGGGAAGTACCCAGGATATTTTGTTCCATATCATGAACAGCGATCGCATTTCCACCCAAAAGACCTTGAACGTAACCTTCTCTAATCAGTCGTGATAGATGTTCACCACCACCAGTATGAATAACAACTGGACCTGCGGTGACAACTACTTTACCACCACTATCCTTAATTTTACGTAATTCCCAAGCCACCTGTTCCACAACTAATTCTACTCGTTTTTCACTGGAAACACCAGAGGACATAAAGCTAAATTCTTGGGAGTTGCGTTGTTCTCGTGATTCGGCTTTGCGGACAGTGCGGATACCTAATACATCAACTACTACCTGTTCACCAATTTCTAAATCCCGCAATAGTTTACATTTTGCTACTATACCATTAGTAGTTGTGGAAATAGCGATCGCTCCATCCATGCGTTGATTTTCGACTTTTAGCCATTGTCCATTTACCCGAATTTCTGTAGGATAAATCGTGCTAACATAGAAATCATCAGGAGCTACACCCGCTTGTAATACTGGTTCTAATTTAGAATCTCGTTCATCATGGGGTAAATCAACCGCACCTAAATCAATTAGTTGAGATATAATCCCTTCCATGACATCATGGGATGGTGCAGATACCCGAACCTCAGCAGCGGAGGTGCTTTGACGTTGTTCTCCCAAGTTGAATTTCAGGACTTGGAAACTTCCCCCCATTTCCACGATTAAATCTAAAGCGCGGTTAATTAAACCCGCATCTAGTAAATGCCCTTCCATGCGAACTACACGACTTTCTACAGATACATTAGCGTGAATTTCCTCGCCAATGGGTTCTGTAACCCGCAAAGTCAAGCATTTAGCAGCACCACCAGCTTTGAGAAATTCCGTCAAAGGAGTTTCAATGACTTGAAAACTAACTTCTGCTAACCGTGATTTTAAACCATCACTGGTCTTGTTCATAATCACGATACTATCAACATTCACCGCATTACAAGCAAAGTTAACAGCATCAGCTTCCACAATAGCGATACGCTTTTCTGGTGCGACGCGCATTTCAATAACGCGGTTAGAATAGGAATCAAACGCACCGGGATAATACAGCAAATAACCATTTGCTAAAGGACAAAAACAGGTATCAAGGTGGTAAAAACGCTCATCCATTAAGCGCAGAGAAATCACCTCAATGTCCAACCATTTAGCCAGGAAGGGGTGAGAATCCAATTCTGACCGAAAACCATATCCAGCCCATAACCACCGCCCTTCCCGGTCTAAAAGCGCGTCTCCAGCGCCTTCAAAGGGGAGGTCTTTGGGAAGTGTGTAAACATTAAAACCATTTTGTTCAAACCACTGTTGAAAATACGGTTCTTCCCCTTGACGTTCTTTATGTAAAAAGCGGCTGAGAACGACATTTTTACCGAGGACTAAACCTGCATTAGCACTGAATACCATGTCAGGCCAGCCTTTTTCGGGTTCAACTAAATCAACAATGGCGTGATCTTTAATGACATTGTATAATTTATTCCATTGCTCTACAGCGCGATCGCGTGAAGACTTATGAATATTACCTTCCATCCAAGGATTAATCACATAATCCACATCATAATGGTCGGGAGCGCACATCAAAAACCGAATTTGGGAAACCATAAAAATTTTACGAACTTCTAAAATGCTACTAATGTCTTCTGGATACAGAGTGTTGGTGTTACAAGTCTGTCAAATCTGCTACTTAGCCTCTACCTTTTGTTCCTGGTAGGCTTGACAAGGATATCGTTATTATTCTATTACTGCTGGGGACAATGTGAGCGGTAACGTCACAAAGGTTGTGTTGTAATGTAATGTTAACTTGTTAATTGATGGGTGATTCTGATTGTTGGCTGAACTTGCTCTACAATAATTAAATTATGGAGTTTTTTATGATGCCCCCTACCCTAAAAGCAGTCTATCGTAACGGCACATTCATTTTGGAAACAGCCTGTAATTTACCTGAAGGTTCTGAGGTGGAATTACTCATTCAATCAAGTTCTATTGTTTCACCTCCTATTTCCGATGTAGAAAGTAAACAACGTTTTCTCAAATCTCTAATTTCACGAATGCAGCAAAATCCAATTCCATTAAGTGCACCTCATTTTACACTGGAGATGCTACATGAAGGCTGTTAATACTAAAATGGTATTTTCTATTTGGAATATAGGCGAAAAATGAAAATCAAATTCTCAAACTTAGGTAGTATTCAAGAAACAGAGTTAGATTTGCGTCCTCTGACAGTAATTATTGGACCTAATAACTCAAATAAAACCTATATTGCCTATTCAATTTATGGTTTGTGGCAGCGTGCCGGACGAACTCTACGTATCCAAGGTAATGAAAAATTAGAGCTTAAGCATCAGGAAGACGATAGTTGGTTGCTTAAAATAGATAATGACTTGCTTGATTTTTTTATCAGAGATATTGAAACGACAGCAAAAAATTTTAGAAGAAAAACTTTAGAATCATTTTTTCAGGATTCTAGTCGTAAGCTTTTTTCTAAAACATCATTTGAAATGATAATTTCTCGACAAGAAGTGGAAGATGCTATCAATCAATTAATTCAGCAAGATCCATTTCCTTTGACAGATGGAACCTCCCTGAAAATCAGTCGTAAAGAGGATGTATTGATTTTTAAGATTCAACCTGATGATGAGGAAATAAGTACAAATCAAAGACCGAATTTTACGGGGGGTTTTCGCCAATTTAATGATAGACCTGATCTAGTGTTTATCTTTAGTGTTAAGCAAGTGCTTTTTTATAATACTTTTCCATTTCCTGCCGAACGAAATGCGTTTATAAATACATATAAGATACTGGAAACTAAAAGATATAGAATTCTTAAACAAAAACAAAGAGAGTCATTTATCAACAGTACCTCTGAAGAGACATTTGACTTACTTAAAGAGTCAATAGATATCCGTTATCCACAACCAGTAGAAGATTTTTTAGATTTTTTATCTGATATAAACCTTCAAGAAGAAATAGAAAAAGGATATTCAAGTGATAAGGATGAATTTCAAAAGTTAGCAGATGAAATTGAAAACCAACTACAAAATCAAAACAGAACTATCTTGAAGTTTGCTCACCTGGGTAGAACAGAGATAAAAGTTTTAGTGAAAACAGGTTTAGAAATTGACCTATATAACGCTTCCTCTTCTATAAAACAACTGGCACCATTACTGTTATATTTAAGATATCGTGCAAGTAAAGGTGATTTTCTGGTAATAGATGAACCAGAAATGAACTTACACCCAGAATCACAAGCAAAGCTGCTGGAAGCTTTATCTATTCTGGTCAGTCTTGGTGTAAGAATTTTACTCACAACCCATAGTCCTTATGTTATGGCACATCTGGAAAATTTAGTTAATGGTAATCATGAAAATCCTGAAATATTAAAACGTCAATGTTCATATTTATATCTTCAAGATGAAAGAGCATTTTTACCTATTGATCAAGTTAGCGCGTATGAAATGAAAGATAACAAATTAGTTTCATTAAATGATCCAGATTCCGGTATTAAATGGGATACGTTAAGTGATGTTTCTGTAGATATTCAACAAAAGTTTTTTCAAATTTATGAAGCAGGACAAGGAAAAGCAGATGAAACAGAAGAATAATCCTGCTCAAATTCTCAAAGACAAACAAGATAAACTCAATTGGCAAAATTTTAATTTTCTAGAAAATATGCTGGTATTTGGTACAATGCGTACAATGCCAGGAAGAAATGCTCCACAAGAAAGTGGAGTACATTTTCGTATAACTTTAGATTCTCAAAATGATGCTATATGTATTTTATTTAAAATAGATCGAGATCATTGTAAAAATGATCCTCTTATAAGAGATCAATCATCAAAAAGACCAGATTATATGTCTCTTTATATTGATTCTAATTCTTGCATTTGTACAATTATTGAGATGAAAGGTACAAGTAGTGATGAATTAAAGCGCGGAATACTTCAAATTGTCAAATTAAGAGATATTTTAAAAGCTGAAATTTCTGATCATTTACCTACAAAACTAAAAATTAAATTTCAAGGAATTTTATTAACTCCATTTAATTCCAGACCTCCCAAGACAGAAATAGCAGAAGAAGCTGCAAAAGGTTTTATTATTTTACCAATTCAATATAAGAATAAGGCTGAATTATATCCTTATGTTTCTAAGTTAAATAAACAGATAGACAAATATAATCATCAAGAATTTACTGAATCAAATACTTCATTTCTTGAAAAATTTTTAACAACAAGAGCATTACCAAAGCGTGTTCAAGATAAATATTATTCTAAAAATTTTTCCAATAGTCAGGATAGAGAAGGAATTTATATCAATTATTTATTACCAAATGATACCGATTATATAACTTTATTCTCAAATAGGCAATTTATTGAAATTAATATGGAGGAAAATGAATACATGAAAGAGATCATAGAAGAATTAAAGTTACTCAACTTAATAGATAGATTAGCAATAAAGTTTTCAAATAGGCAAATATTAGAGTCTAATAACTAACTTATCTATTATCAAATAAGCAGAAGTGTTGAATGTTAAGATTTTGAGGATTGTGTCCAAGTTGTGCATTGGTATTGGTGATACCAAATTTGATCAATTAATGACTCTATTCTCAA
>Ga0207909_1000164_pt1 | contig 26017 bp, 24 predicted proteins | sample LakMenEpi05May10_FD_150672 | JGI IMG/M metagenome (GOLD analysis project Ga0207909, IMG submission 150672) | Freshwater microbial communities from Lake Mendota, WI - 05MAY2010 deep hole epilimnion (SPAdes) | ecosystem: Environmental > Aquatic > Freshwater > Lake > Epilimnion/Euphotic zone ...
ACCGCCAAGAGCGGGAGGATCCAGATCAATACAGGAGAGGCAAAGCCTACCAACGGGTCCAGTTTCCACCCTATTCCCAGTGCGATGATGATGGATCCAAAAAACTGGGCACCAAGACCCATGTATTTCATCCAGGATCCGTCGGTTGATTTCTTTGTGGGGGGAACAGGATCCATATCAATCTTTTATCTCCTCCAATTCGGGAATGGCAATAACGGCGGTGTCCAAAATTAACTCAGCCTTTCCCGAAAGCACATTCCTTACATTTTCCCAATAGGCTTCTCTGTAAAGCATCTGCTTTTCCAATGAATCTGCACGCAACTTGAGTTTTGTCAGCTCTCTTCTTTCTGATTGGCTGCCATAACCGGGTACATAATATTTCAAAGGAGTAAAACTGATCAATGCAGTTGTAAGGGCAACCAACATCACAAAAACAAAGCACGAGGCGATGTATACACTCAGCCTGGTTAATTTAAACGTAACAACCTCCTCATAGGTATGGTCATTCATCACCACAAGCCTATACCTGTTGGTCAATCTTTTGAACCTGCTCTGGTTTGTGGTCTGGTCTGCCATTGGGAAAAATTGATGAAATCAGGCCATAAAGTTACTGTTAATTGGCAAAACAGGGCCTTTTAAAATGCAGGATTAAGCGTATTTTTACATCCCTTGAAGCACGCCCGACACCATACCGTTTTTCAGCTTGCGAGGCCATTCCTGGTTTTGGTGGGCCTGTTGATGGCAATGGGGGTTCTCGCACAAGTAAACATCACCTACGACCTTGTAAAGCCCAAGGCATATGAAAATAGAAAACTGGCATCGGAGCTTACCCCTGACAAAAAAATCAATCCAGTAAAGAGACTAAAAGAAAACATTGTCTCTCACTACAATTTCCACTTCAATGCCAACCTAAAGCTATCGAAGGTCATTGCCTCAGCCAAACAATCCAACAAAGACACCTTCACTACGCTGATTCCATTTTTCAATTACAGCCTAGATCAAACGGCACAACAACAACAGGAACTGGACTCTGTTGTGATCAAGGTCAACAATGGCATCTTGCTGCATGACCTCAGGAATGATTGGGTAGATGACCTTTATTTGCTGATGGGCCAATCCTATTTCTACCAAAAGAAGTTTGACTCTGCTTACGAAGTATTCCAATACATCAACTACAATTTCCAACCCCGCAGCAAAGATGAAATAGGATTTGAAAAGTCAATCGGTTCCAACGTCAATGCAATCGGGAATATTTTCAATATCGCCTCAAAAGAAAATAAATTTTCAACCCACAGGTTAGTCAGGAATGATGCGCTGCTTTGGATCATCAGAACACAGCTGGAAATGGGGAATGAAGATGATGCAAGTGGCATGATTGAAACCCTTTATCACGACAACCTATTTCCCAAAAGATTAACCGACAAGTTAGCTGAGTTAAAAGCTTACCTGTTCTACAGGAAACAACAACCTGATTCTGCAGCGATTTACCTGGAAAAATCTTTAGGGGCCTGTGAGGACCATGCAGAAGAATCAAGAAGACTTTTTCTGATTGCCCAGTTGTATGCAAGATCCAATCAATATAAAAAAGCCGATGATTTTTTCGAGAAAGCTGTAGCCCTCACCACAGATCCTGTCATGGAAGCCTATGCACGCATTTATCAAATCGGATTGACGTTGAATGAAACAGATCAGGAAAAAAGAATTGACCAAAATGTAAAGGCTTTGGTCAACATGGCCAACAGGGAAAAATACGCAAACTACCGTTCCATCATTTATGCCGCTGCGGCAGAGATGGAAATGAAAAGAAAAAATATACCCAATGCAATTGGATTCCTGCTCAAAAGCAATGAATTCAACACAACGGACACTGATCTTAGAAACACAACAAATTTGAGTATTGCATCGCTGGCATTCAGCACAAAGCAATATGAACTGGCCAAAAAGTATTACGACAGCATCAACATTGGCAATCAGAAAGATCCTGAAGAAATCACCAGGAAAAAAAATATTGCGAATGCACTGTTCGATGAGCTAAAGATCGTGAATACAGAAGACAGCCTGCAGGCCCTTGCTTCCCTTCCAGAGAAAGAAAGAGAGGCTGAACTGAAAACTATTTTAAAAAAATTAAGAAAGGAACAGGGTTTGGCTGACGACAATGAGAAACAAACAGGCAGTACAGCTCCCAAAAATAACTTGCTGGATGACAATACGGCAAGCCTTTTCCCCACAGAACAAAAAAAAGGGGAATGGTATTTCAACAACCCCTCACTCAAAGTGCAGGGCAGCATCTCTTTCAAAAACAAATGGGGCAACAGGGCCAATGGAGACAATTGGAGAAGGGCGGCGGCCCTTAATGCGGCCATGCGGTCAAACCTTCCCAAACAAACTGGAGCTGACTCAAAAGCAACTGATACGATTGCAGCCGCTGATCTTTCCATAGAGACATTAAGGGAAAAACTTCCCATGACACCAGAGAAACTTGCAGCATCCAACGAAAAGAAATTTGAAGCCTATCAAAAATTAGGCAGCATTTACAAGGATAAGCTGGAAGACTGCAAGGAATCCATCGCCTGGAATGAAAAATTGATCAACCAAAAAAGCAATATTCCCACTTTAGAAAAACTGTTGTTTGATCTCGCCTATTGTTACCGTCAAACCGGAAGCAACTCCAAGGCCGTGTTTTATCAATCCCAATTGGCAGAAAAATTTCCAGCCAGTGACATGAACAAGATGTTGCGTGACCCATTGAGCATCAGCAAGGCAAAAAATGAAAAGTCCAAAGAAGTTACACAACTTTATGACAAAGTGTACGATCTTTTTCTTTCAGGAAAATTTGAATTGGCGCGTGCAGAAAAAAGAAAAGCAGATTCGCTTCATGGGGAAAACAATTGGTCGCCACAATTGCTGTACATCGAAGCTGTCTATTACATCAAAAACAAACATGACAGCCTCGCCATTGATGCATTGAACAAGATTCCTTCCCTTTACCCAAACTCTCCTGTTGCCATGAAAGCAGGACAACTGGCGGATGCCCTGAACAGAAGAGAAATCATTGAAAACGAGCTCCGCTCCATTTCGGTATCAAGACAAACAGAAGACAGCATCAAATGGGCTGACGACAGCCCTCTTCCAAAGGCAAAAGAAACCAAGGTAAAGACGGAACCTTCGCAAAGACAGGTGGTACAAGCCCCAGTGGCAGCTAAAACAAAAACAGATACCACCGCTTTTAAAGCACCTGTAATAGAGAAAAAAGCAGATGGTTATGTGTACAATCCAACCGAGCAATATGGGGTTTTACTTTTGCTCAAGGATGTTGATGTTGTTTACATCAATGAAGCCAAGAGGGCGTTGACCAGGTACAATGCAGAACGGTATGCAGGGAGTCAATTAACCTTGCGCAATGATAAAATCGGGGAATCTCCATACATTCTTATCAGCGTATTTGCCAATGCAGCAGAGGCACTGAGCTATGTAGATAAAACAGCCCCGATTGCCTCGAAAGAGGTGTTCCCATGGTTGCCCGTTGAAAAATATACCTTTGTTATCATCTCTCCCAACAACCTGAAAAAGGTGCTGGAGGAAAAAGTTACCGGGCCCTATCTCCAGTTCATCAGGGCACAGATTCCTGGAAAATTTTAAGGTTTCGTTTTCCTTAAAGACAGGGCTTTTATTTAGCTTTACCCCATGAAGGATCATCTGAAAAAGAGCAGTGAGACATCCAAGCCCGTCAGGCTTTTTTGGAAATTTTTCCTCTACGCCTGGAGTGCTGTATTCTTGTTGATTCTTTTGATTTATGTTGGGCTCTTTGGAAAACTTCCGTCTATTGAAGAACTTGAAAACCCTTCTATGATGTCATCCTCCGAAATTTATGCGGATGACGGAACGATGATGGGAAAGTTTTACCTGAAGGACAGGATCAATGTCAAATACCAAGACATCTCACCCAATGTAATCAGGGCCCTTGTTTCTACAGAAGATGAGCGATTCTATGAGCATTCTGGAATCGACATCAAAAGTCTGCTGCGTGCAATTGTCTTTCTTGGCAGTGAGGGTGGCGCAAGTACAATTACCCAGCAAACTGCCAAAGCCTTGTTGGGCCAACAGAGCAGTAAAAGTGTTACCAGGATCATAGAGAAGCTCAAGGAATGGATAGTAGCCATTCGCCTTGAAAGCAACCTTACCAAAGAGGAAATCATCACCCTATACCTGAACATGGTGAATTACGGGGATGAGACCTATGGCATCAGGAATGCCGCAAAAACTTATTTCCAGAAGGAGCCCGGACAACTTGCAGTTGAAGAGGCCGCCGTATTGGTTGGATTGCTCAAGGGCAGCACAAGATACAATCCAAGGCGTAATCCAAAGGCTGCCATGGCCAGGCGCAATACTGTTATTGACCAAATGGTGAGAAACGAAGTATTGACCAAAGAAGAAGCAAGGGCGATGAAAATTGCCCCCATTCAATTGAAGTACCAGAAACTGGACGAAAATTCGGGTATAGCCCCCTATTTCCGGGAAATACTGAGAGAAGAATTGAAGAACTGGTGCAAGGAAAATGAAAACCCTGCAACAGGAGAACCCTACGATATCTACAAGGATGGATTGAAAATATTCACAACCATCAATCCAAGGATGCAGGAGTATGCAGAAATAGCAGTTTACAGGCATATGCAGAACTTGCAAAAGGTCTTCAGCAGCCAATACAATATCAAGGATGGATCGACCTGGAAAACCCCTGAGGGCAAAGCCGTGATGACAAATGCCATGAAGCAATCTGACCGGTGGAGGAACCTCAAGGATGATGGGCTGGATGAGGAAGAAATCAAAAAAAGCTTCATGGAACCTGTGAGGATGAAGATCTTCTCATGGAATGAAAAAAGAGAGACAGATACCATGATGTCTCCAATTGATTCCATCCGCTACCACAAGCAAATCATGCAGATTGGTCTGTTGTCCATGGACCCACAAACAGGCGAAGTCAAAGCCTGGGTTGGAGGAAGCAATTTCAGAAGGTTCAAGTTTGACCACGTAAACATCAAAACAAAAAGGCAAGTGGGATCAACATTCAAGCCCATCCTTTATACATTGGGTGTAATGAATGGATACAAACCTGAATCCATTTTCCCTGGTGGCCCCATCAACATGGGTGGAAAAATGATTGAAGGAGAGGGTGGCCCTATGGCTGTCTGCCTTGCTTTTTCAAAAAACCCTGGCGCGGTCCACCTGATCAATCAACTGGGCGTTCAGCGTACTGTTGAATTTGCCAAACAGTGTGGAATTGAAAGCAAGATCCCCCCCTATCCATCCATTGCACTCGGTTCTGCGGATCTATCCTTGTTTGAAATGGTACAAGCCTATAGCATGTTTCCTGGAAGGGGATTCAATGTTAAACCCTATTTTATAAGCCGTATTGAAGACAGGAATGGCAATGTGCTGGCCTCTTTCAGGTCAGAATCAAGGGAAGTGATCAGCGAGAGTGAAGCCTATATCATGACCAAGATGCTTCAGGGCGTAGTGGATTTTGGTACCGGAAGGGCTTTGAGGGGAGCATATGGCATCAGTGGACAAGTTGCAGGTAAAACAGGAACCACCAACGACAATGCTGATGGTTGGTTCATTGGGTTTAGCCCACAACTTTTATCTGGAGTATGGGTTGGATGTGACGACCCTTTCCTTAGAATGCTTTACACTTCAGGAGGTTCACAGATGGCCATGCCAGCATGGGCCTATTATTATCAGCAGGTCTTCAATGACAAAAGCCTGAATATAGACCCGGGGGCAGCATTCATCCCTCCAGCAAGCATGCAAAACGAGATTATATTTGACTATAACCAAGCCGTAGATGGGCAGGAGTTGCTACCTGTAGAAGGTGAAGATGGCAGCAAGTCTGGAGAATATATTGAAATTCCCATCAGCAGTGGCAAGGAGAAAGTTGTCACTGAATCACAGAAATTTGAAGACCCCTCTAGCCCAAAGGAGGCACCCAAACCAACTCCTGCACCGGTTAAAGAAAATGTCCAGCCTACCAAAGACAGTGTTGAACGAAAGCGTGGAGGATTGTTGAAAAGGGTATTTGGCAAAAAGCAATAAAAAAAGGCCTGGAAACATCCAGGCCTTTCAGTCTTTGTATTTTTTGTAGGCTTTTATTTATCAAGGACGGCAGACACACCAACGCTGAAAAACAAATTGTTGGCTGCATTTCCTGTTACAGGCATTCTGTATTGGCTTTGAACAATCAAAAATGTTTCATCAAAAACATTAAATTGTAGTCCAACACCTGCGGGGATATAAGCAGCATAATATCCTTTCCATACTGATCCACCAACTCCAAGTGAAAGGAAAGGTGATACGACATGGTCATCGGTCAATAACTTCATGAATAAGTTGGCGTCCAATTCGAAATAAGATTTGGAGCCTGTACTTGATGCATAAGGCTTATTGGAAAGTGTATAGCTCACATCAGACATTCCCAACCGTGCATTGAAATCAAACTTTTCGTTCAACCCCTCAGTGTAGGTAATGGCCATACCAACCCTTTTTCTGTCAAAACTGCTCCATTGTTTATCCGTCAAAACAAAAGACATTCCTTTTGATTTTAGATCAACCGGGGTCTCGAAATCATGTCCCGTAAACTGGATCCCCAATTGCCTGCCTTTTTTGTTCGCTGGCTTTGATTGAGAGAAACCTGCATGGAAAAATGCCATGGCAAAAACAAATAATAATATTCTTTTCATAAACAGTTGTGTTTTGAGTACAACAAAAATAGTCGGTGAGAGTTGAAACTTAAAATAATTATTGGGTTTTGGGCTAATTAATCTGAATTAACCTCATTTTAGCACCTCTACCCTTACTTTAATGACTCCACCATCCTTAAAATCCAATGTTTTAGCAGCGGCATTCGATAAATCTACAAGCCTGGGATTTCGATGATGAAGCCGATCGTTGACCCGTACAGTTACTGTTTTGTCATTTTTGAGGTTTGTCACCTTTAGGAGGGTTCCCATGGGCAAAGTATTGTGCGCGCAGGTCAATTTATCCTGCCGAAAAACCTCTCCACTCGCGGTTTTCCTGCCGATGAACTTATTGGAATAAAAACTGGCATAGCCCACCGCACTGTCTGACTGAGCAATCTTCCTGTAGTTGACTTTTCCCTGGGCTGCTGATACAATTGGTCCCATCATGATCATGATGATCATGAAATATGGAGCAATGGATTTATTGAAAAATATCGACATTATATTCAGCAGCATTCAATTGCAAAGGTAACCAATCGCTCCACCCAAAAATTACTTTAATACATATAATTGAAAATCAGTGCTATACACATCTTAATCCTGAATCATCACATTGACCATTAGAATTATCTCAACAAGCTGAGCAATAAAGAATTATACAATGGGTTCTCATTAACTTAGTAGTATCATCTTTCATTTAATCATTTCATTGTGATTCAAAAAAACATTGTAACGGCCCTTTTTATACTGCTTGTATCATTGACATGGGCACAAGACAAGCAGGTCCTTGGGGTTAAACCCGTCAATGGTAAAACTTCATTTTACAGCATGGTTGATCGCGACTCTCTTCTGGCCATGATTGAACTGAAAAGCCTTATTCCTGCTCTTCAATACGAACTCAGGTATGCAAGCAGCAATAATTTTACGGGTCAGCGGTTGTACCCCAAAAATACGCATACCACCTACCTGAGGCGCAAGCCCGCACTTGCCTTGGCAAAAGTGGCGGAGGATTTGAAAGAGAAAGGACTGGGCATTAAAATATGGGATGCCTACCGGCCCTATCGCACAACGGTTCGATTTTGGAAATTGATCCATGATGAACGATTTGTGGCCAATCCATCAAAGGGGAGCGGACACAACCGGGGAACAGCGGTTGACCTTACCCTGGTAGATTTGAAAACTGGAAAGGAATTGGAAATGCCAACCCCCTTCGATGATTTCTCAGCAGCTGCTTTCCATGGAGCAAAAAATATTGATGAAAAAAGGATAATGAACCGGTTGTTGCTGAGAACCACCATGGAAAAATACGGCTTTCTACCACTGGAAACAGAATGGTGGCATTACTCCTGGCCGGGTTCATCGGCCTATGATGTACTTGACCTTTCTTTCAAGGCACTGGGTTCTAAGATTAATTGATCATCAAACACTAGCCAAATCAACCACTGCATCAGGATTGATGGGGCCATAAATATGGGGGAAAGTACTTTGTATAGAAGGCGACCATTCAAAAATAAGCTGGCTTGTCAGCTTTTCTGTATCAATGGTCAACAGCACAAGGTCTTGAACACCCGCATAAAACCTGGACTTGATGTCTTCAACCTGAGACAGTTCACTGCAATGAATGAAACCCTCTTCCTTAAGGGATGGGGTAACATAAGATCCTGTCTCGCATGCTTTTGTCCAAGCTTCCCTTGTGGTGATGTGATAAATTAGGCCCATTGAACTGAATTATTTTATGAATATACCCTTTTTATCATTTGCTCCCGCAACATGAGGTCAACCAAAACAATGGCGGCAGTTGCTTCCAATACCGGAGGTACCCGCAAGGCGATGCAAAGATCATGTCTTCCTCGCACAGCAAATGATTCCATCTGGTCCGTTTCCCAGTTATAGGTAAACTGGTCTTTAGGGGTTGAAGAAGTGGGCTTTATGGCAATCCTGAACACCAACTCATTGCCATTGGTAATCCCGCCAACAATCCCTCCCGCATGGTTGCTGGAAGTTTTCCCATCTGCATTCTCAATGGCATCATTGTGATCAATGCCGAACATTTCCGAAGCCTTGAATCCGGTGCCAAATTCAATCCCTCTCACCGCTGGAATAGCGAATACTGCATGAGCGATCAGGGATTCGACAGAATCAAAAAAAGGCTCGCCCAGTCCAAGCGGTAAACCATTGACCCTGCATTCCACAATTCCGCCTACTGAATCTTTGTTTTCGATGGCCTTTTGCAATCCTTTTTCTATTCCGGGTTCACCACCAATGGAAGTAATTTCTGCTACAACAGTAATATTCTTCAATATTTTTTTGGCCACTACACCTGCTGCAACCAGACAAAGGGTCAAACGCCCACTGAAATGACCACCGCCACGGAAATCCTCAAAACCACCATATTTCTTGTGGGCAACAAAATCAGCATGACCTGGCCTTGGCACAGCACGTTGCTTCTCATAATCACCAGACCTTGTGTTCTTGTTTTCAAACAAGAGGGTCAGGGGTGCGCCTGTTGTTCTGCCGTTGAAGACACCACTTTTGAACAAGGGGAGGTCTTCTTCCTGACGGGGGGTGGTGCCTTTTTGTGTTCCACCTTTTCGCCTTTCAGTATCGACAATAAAATCCTCCACAGCAAGTGGCATTCCTGCGGGGCAACCATCAATGACTACACCGACACTTTCTCCATGAGATTCTCCGAAAATATTGACTGAAAATAATTTACCGAAATGATTCATTGGATCAGTTTAAACCGTTTGCAATATAATGGAAGTGCCAAGGGCTTTCAAATGTTCATAAAAATCAGGATAGGATTTGTTGATGGCTTCTGCCTCTTCAATCAGGACCTCTCCATCCGCACCCAATGCAGCAACAGCTGCAGCCATGGCAATCCTGTGGTCATGGTGAGAATGCACTTTTGCGCCCTTAAGATGTCGATTTCCATGAACAATCATTAGATCTCCATCCAGCTCGATTTGCACACCCATTTTACCAAAAACATCCTGCAAGGTCAGTGCCCTGTTGCTTTCCTTGTGGGTCAGGCGTAGGGCTCCTTTGATGACTGTATCGCCTTTACAATAGGCTGCAAGGGCAACCAACGGAGGAAACAAGTCAGGGCATTCTGTAGCATCAAATTGAAATGCATGCAAATCAGCTGGACCTACATGAAAGATCCCATCTTCATACCTGAGTGATGCTCCAGCATCTTTGATGGCTTCCAAAATTTTCATGTCTGCCTGTACAGAATCTGCCTTCATTCCTTGAATACTGATTCCTCCTGCAATGGAACCGGCTACAAATAAAAATGCAGCGCCACTCCAATCTCCCTCAACACGATAGCTAATCTCTCCAACAGGCTGAACATGTTCAAGTGCACTGAAACTGAAGGTTTCGTAATCCTTTACCACTGGCACTTTCATACCAAATGATGCCAAGACGCCAAGTGTGAGATCAATGTATGGCTTGCTTTTCAGGTCCTTCACTGTTATGGTTACACCCTTTGCTCCTGCAGCAGAATAGGCCATCAACAAACCCGTCAGAAACTGGGAACTCAAACTACCATCCACCTCAATTGAACTGGGATGCATGGGGCCCTTGATCACCAACGGCAGTTTTCCTTCATTTGATTGGATGGAGATGCCAAGCTGTGGAAAAATTGCATCAAAAAAATGCATGGGCCTGCTGAGCAATGAACCAATGCCACTGATGGTCAACTCCTTTGCGCTCAAAGCTGCAATGGGAGTAAACATCCTGATGCCCAATCCACTTTCACCACAGTTGATTTCGTCAAAAAACGGATGAACGCCTTTGCTTTTCACAACTACGGTATTGTCCTGCTCAGTAACTTCAGCACCTAATTTTGAAATGACATCCAATGCGGCCAAATCATCATTGCTTTTGCCGGGATCAACGATTTTGGTAATTCCCTGGTGAAGCAAAGCTGCAGCACAAGCCCTTTGCATATCGCTCTTAGAGCGAGGTGCACGCAAAGTTCCAGCGATGCTGGATGGACGAACAATTGCAATCATTTTTTCTTTTTGTTTGTTTCGTTGTAAGCCGCGAGATGCGTTTTGAGTGCATCGACATCAATATCATTGATTACCCCCTTGCCTATTCGTTTCAACAAAATATAGCTCATGGTTTTGCTGATTCTTTTTTTGTCCATTTTGAGAACATTGAATACTTTTTCAACATCGAATGCGGCCCGTGTCGGCAATCCAAAATTGATCAATGCCTGTTCAATGCGGGCTGCACCCTTGAACCCGAGCAGGCCTTCAGAAAGCCAGGCGGCAAAAACCATTCCGAGTGCAACAGCCTGTCCATGGGTCAGTTCGTATTGTGTTTCCAGTGCATGCCCAAGGGTATGTCCGAAATTCAACATTTTCCGCTCTCCTGCTTCAAACTCATCCCTTTTCACAACACCTGCTTTTAGCTTAACATTGCTGAGGATGATTTCCTGCATCAACTTTTTATTCTTCTTGACTTTATCCAAATTGGAAGACTCCAACAATTGAAAAGACTTGGCGTCCAAGATACAAGCATGCTTGATGATCTCGGCAAATCCATTCGACCACTCGGCATCAGGAAGGGTTTTCAAAAAGGATTGATCATAGTAAATGAAAGAAGGCTGGCGGATGATGCCCACCATATTTTTATACTGGCCAACATCAATCCCATTCTTGCCTCCAATAGATGCATCCACCATTGCGAGCAATGAAGTGGGAACAAAACCAAACTGGATGCCCCGCATGAAAATGGAGGCTACATACCCCGTAAGATCAGTCACCACGCCGCCTCCGACACCAACAAGGATGGACGTTCTGTCTGCCTGAAAAGCAATCAGCTGTTCAATGATTGCATCTGCAGTGGGTTGTACCTTGTACTCCTCACCGGGCTTCAATGTAATTACATTCCAGTTCCTGAACTTGGTTTGATGGGCTTCAAAAATATTGGCATCGGTGATGATGATCGCTTTTTTCCGGTCTACAACTGTATCCAGCCTGCTGAACAATGCATCAAAATAAAAGTCAACCGAAGCGCTTGAAAATGTAAATTTTTTCTTGTTCATGAAAATCAGTCATTCATGATTTTATTCTGCCTGTTGATGCTTTCCATGTGAATGGCATCCATGTAACGAGCAATAAATTCTTCACTCAGACCAACCTTGCCCGCTTTCAACAATGCCTTGTCCAGCACTTCATTCCAACGGGTTGCCTGAAGAATGGTAACATTGTTGTTTCGCTTGTATTCTCCAATTTTTTCTGCGATGGACATCCTTTGTGAAATCAATTGCATCAATTCATCATCAATGTGATTGATTTGCTCACGGAGTTTATCCAATGCTGCATGATAAGATTCAGATGGAACATCTTCTTTTCTCCAGCTGATGGCTGATAACATTTCTGCAAGACGTTCTGGTGTGATTTGCTGTTTGGCATCACTCCAGGCATTATCAGGATCAATATGGCTTTCAATCATCAAACCATCAAAGTCGAGGTCGATTGCTTTCTGGGAAGTTGCCTGCAAAATATCCCTGCGTCCGCAGATATGAGAAGGATCATTGATGATGGGCATTCCGGGCATCCGGCGCTTCATCTCAATGGCCAAATGCCACATGGGCGCGTTCCTGAATTCTGTATTTCCGTAGGAAGAAAATCCACGATGGATCAATCCGATTTGTTTGATGCCAGCCCTTGCCACACGCTCAACAGCGCCCTGCCAAAGCTCAAGATCTGGGTTGATGGGATTCTTGATCAATACAGGTACATCAACACCACGCAAGGCATCAGCCACTTCCTGAACACTAAAAGGGTTAACGGTGGTTCTTGCACCAATCCACAAAACATCAACATCAAAAGTCAGGGCATCTTCAACCTGCTTCCCGGTAGCCACTTCAACGGTCGTGGGCAAGCCAGTAAGTTTTTTTGCTTTTTGAAGCCATGGTAATCCTTTGGCACCAATGCCTTCAAACATGCCAGGCTTGGTGCGTGGTTTCCAGATTCCTGCGCGCAGCATGTCTACCTTGCCTGTCTTGGCAAGACGTTCTGCAGTTTCAATTACTTGCTCTTCGGTCTCTGCACTACAAGGACCTGAAATGATGAGGGGTCTTTTGTTCCAAGCGGCCTGAACTGCTGACTGTTGGGTTGTTTCAGTTGATTCCATTTTGTAAAATTAAGGATTAAATAAGGAAGGTTTATGTGTATTAGTGTATGATCCTGCGGATCTGGTTTGCTTTGCTCATCAATTCATTGAGGTATTCCCAGTTCTCTTTTTCAAGGCATGATTTGAATTTTCTCAGTTGGGTAATATGCTCATTGAGTACATCAAGAATATTCTCACGGTTTTGCATCAGGATGGGCGTCCACATTTCAGGACTGCTTTTTGCCAAACGCACAGTGCTCTCAAAACCTGCACTGGCCATTTCAAAAATGGCATCGTCTTCCTTCTCTTTTTCCAATACCGTATTGGCCAGCGCAAAGGATGTGATGTGAGAAATATGGCTTACATAGGCTGCATGCAGATCATGATCATTGGCATCCATTTCGATGATGCGCATCTTCAATGCATTGAAAATTTCAGTGGCTATCTCCAATGCATCAGGATCACTTTCACTGGCATCGCAAAGGATAACCGCCTTGTCTTCAAATGCATTTTCAACAGCCGCGGTAGGGCCACTATACTCTGTACCCCACATGGGATGAGAGGCTACGAACCTTCCCCTATGGGGATGATTTTTCACAAGGTTGGCGAGCTGGCTTTTGGTTGAGCCCATGTCGATCACTACCTGATGCGATACCCTGTCCAACACGTAAGGAATCAAGGTAGACAAGACACCTACAGGAACAGCCAACACAATCACATCTGCCACTAAGATAGCCTCATCCAATGGCATCATCTCGTCAACAAGCCCCAGTTCGATGGCTTTCATGCCATGCTCCTGGTTGCTGTCAACACCAACAATCCTATTGGCCAACCCATTTTTTCTGCACTTGAGCGCCAGCGACCCTCCGATCAATCCCACACCTACAATGGCAAAATTTTTTTTCATGGTTGAATGGTATGATGAAAATTATTGTTTTGTGAATGTTTCTCTTACACGATCAATGGCTTCCTCCAGAATTTCCTTCTTGCTGCAAAGACTAACCCGCACATATTCATTTCCAGCATCGCCAAATATTCCACCAGGTGTAATGAAGACACGTGCTTTTTCAAGGACGGCATCGCTCAATGCATAACCTGATGCATAATGGCTGGGGATACGCGCCCAGACAAACATGCCCACTTGATTTTTTGAATAGCTGCATCCAAGCAAATCAAGCAAGACCAGGGCCTGCTCCTTGCGTTGCGCGTATATTTTATTTACATGATCAAACCAGTCCTGATCCAACTCCAATGCTTTTGCTGCAGCAACCTGTACAGGCAAAAACATGCCTGAATCCATGTTGCTCTTAAACCGCAATATGGCATTGATGTGTGCTGATGAGCCCACAATCATTCCCACACGCCATCCAGCCATGTTATGGGATTTGCTCAGTGAATTGAGCTCCACAACAACTTCCTTGGTCTTGTCAAATGCAAATAGACTCAATGGTTCGTCATTGAGGATAAAGCTATAGGGATTGTCATGAACAATCAAAATGTCATTGGCTTTGGCAAAATCAATGATCTCCTGCAACAATTGCTTGTCCGGCAACTGGCCAGTGGGCATATGAGGGTAATTCAGAAAAAGCAATTTCACTTTGCCCCTGGATTGGGAATTGTAAAGCTCAATCATTTGTTTCCAGGCATTGATATCAGGATGCCAATCATGCGCTTCATCCAACCGGTAAGCCAGCACTTCGCCACCCGCCAACTTCACTGCACTGGTATAGGTTGGATACCCAGGGTTGGGTACCAGGGCCGCATCTCCCTGATCCAGGTAAGTCATGCAAATGTGCATGATGCCCTCTTTGCTCCCAATAAGGGGTAGCACTTCCGTATTGGGATCCACCTCCACCTGATACCATTTCTTGTACCAGGCCGAAACGGCATTGCGCAGCACAGGAGACCCCTTATAAGACTGGTAGGCATGGGTATTGGGCTTGGCAGCTTCCTGGTGCAAGGCCTCCACAACTGATGGATGTGGCGGCAGGTCAGGGCTTCCAATACCCAGGTTGACAACCTGATGTCCGGCTTTATTGAGTTCTTCGATCTCCCTCAACTTTGATGAAAAATAATATTCACCAATCCCATTCAATCGTGATGAAACATTGATCATGATCCTACTTGTTGAATTTTCCTTTTTTATAAACACCTAAAACCCTGAGGAATGCTGTTTTCTTTTCCAATTTTCCTATGAGTTTTTTATATTGTCCGATGGCTTCAAATTCAAGATCCGCATGAAACCCATACTTGAACTTGCTTCCGGCAATCGGAAATGATTGAAGCTTGCTCAGGTTGATGCCTTCTTTTGCAATCAGCGTCAACACTTCAGACAACCTTCCTTTTGCATGATCTGTATGAAAATTGATCGATGCCTTGTTGGCTCCCTCCACCTCAGAAGGACTTTGTTGGAGGATCAGAAATCGGGTATAATTGTTTTTGACATCATGAATCTTGGGTGCGATGATGTCCAAACCAAACAATTCTGCAGCCAGCTTTCCCGCAATCGCTGCAACATGCTTGCTTTTCCTCAAATGAACATGCTTGGCGCTGAGTGCCGTATCCTCGGTTTCTATCAATTTCCAGCCTTTCGGGTTCAGGAATCCAAGGCACTGCTGAAGTGCCATTGGATGAGAATGCACTTCTTTTATATCTGTTAGTTTTACCCCAGGATTGACCATCAGGTGCTGGTCAATCTGCAGGTAAACTTCTCCTGCAACAAAGAGGTCTGACTTTTGGAGAAGATTGTAGTTGGGCAAAATACTGCCGGCAATGGAATTTTCAATGGCCATGATGCCCCCCATGGTGGTTTTTTTATCTGATGCCTGGTTGATTACCTCAGTGAACGTTGCACAAGGTAGAATCTGGACATTCTTTCCATAAAAAGACCTTGCAGCCACCTGGTGAAAACTGCCTTCATACCCCTGTATGGCTACAGGCAATTTGGGCTGCGTTTTTTTGTCGCCCCCCTGCTTTGATGTCTTTTCCAATTTTTTTTCGCTCATTGGTTTTTGCTTAAAAAAAAATCCCGGGGGTTAGCCGGGATTCTTATGTTGATGTTGTGTTTAATATTTGATTTTCAACAAAAAATTCCCGTACCACCGGTAAAGTAGTAATAAAAATAAAAGAAGTAACGGGTTCTGTTCGATATCATCTATGCAAATATAAGAAACTTAAAACATTTTCAAAAATCAAATTAAAATCTCTTTCTTGGGCCTCCGCTGTCTGCATCGTTCATCCGGATCTGTCTGCCCTTGAATTTTTTACCGTCAATCATCTTGATCATTTGATTGGCAGCACCACTTTCGATCTCCACCCAGCTGTTCATTTCTTTCATGTCAATCTTACCCAGTACTTCCTTCTTCAGGTCACTGAGGTCAAGAATGAACTGCAGAAAACTTGCCTTGTAGAAACCATCCTTGGTTCCAAGATTGATGAAAAGCTTCTTATAGCCTGCTCCACCACGATCTGAGGATGAACGCTCCACTCTTCTTCCCCCTGGCTCACGCCTGTCGGACGAACGCTCATTAAACCTGTCGCTGGTTCTTTCAGCCCTGCGGTCATCCCTTACATTCAGATCAGCTGCATTCTCATAATACTGAAGGAATCTGTCAAATTCAAGCGCAGCAACCCTTGTGAGGATCTCTTCCTTCTCCATGTCCACAAATTTCTCGCGGAGCAAAGGAATATAGGTTTCATATTCTCCATGGCTGATGTCTGCTTTCAACATTTTATCGATAAAATGGAAGAACTGCTTTCTGCAAACGTCTTTGCCCGAAGGAATGTCCAGCTTGTGGAAGCGGTTGTTCAGTAATTTCTCAATCTGGCGCAACCTATAGGCTTCGCGTTGACTGATAACAGAAATACAGATACCACTTTTTCCTGCACGGCCTGTTCTACCACTCCTGTGCGTATAGACTTCCGGATCATCTGGAAGCTCATAATTGATTACATGGGTTATACCCTGCACATCAATGCCTCTGGCGGCTACATCGGTTGCGATCAACAACTGAAGGCTTTTCTCCCTGAACCTGGCCATCACCTTATCTCTTTGGGCCTGCGTAAGATCCCCGTGTAGGGCTTCAATATCATAGCCTTCCCTGATCAGTGATTCCGTAATGCTTTGTGCATCTGCCTTGGTACGGGTGAAAATAATGCCATAAATACCAGGATTGAAATCGATGATTCTTTTCAGGGTATGATAGCGATTAACCCCTGATGTGGTATAATACTGATGGTCAATGTTTACATTTGAGGAATTGGCCTTTCCAATCGTCACTTCAGCAGGCGTGGTCATAAAACGCTTGCTTACCTGCTTTACTTCTGAAGGCATGGTTGCGCTGAAAAGCCAGATGCTGTTTTTATTGGGCGTGTTGCCAAGGATAAACTCAATGTCTTCCCTGAAACCCATGTTCAACATCTCATCGGCCTCATCCAATACGATATAATTGATGTTCTCCAGGTTGATGGCCTTTCGCTCAATGAGGTCAATCAATCGACCGGGAGTGGCGACTACAATTTGTACACCTCTCTTAAGGTCCCTGATTTGGTCACCAATAGAAGCCCCGCCATAAACGGCTACAGACTTGATGGATTTCTTGTGAAGGGAAAATTTTGCAATGTCTTTGGTGATCTGCATGCACAGCTCACGGGTTGGACATACCACCAAAGCTTGGGGGTGGCGTGCTTCACTGTCGACCAACTGCAAAAGGGGGAGTCCAAAGGCGGCTGTCTTACCTGTACCCGTTTGGGCCAGTCCGACGAAGTCCTTTGTACCGCTCAATAGAATGGGAATAGCTTTTTCCTGAATGGGGGTGGGTTCGGTGAACCCAAGGGCATTAATACCTTGCAATAACGACTCTTCAATGCCTAACGCTTCAAAACTCATATTAAATACTTTTTACAAAGGTAAACTTATTCAGCGAGAAAGGGAAGCAAACAAGACAAAGAGCTGATAATCAATAAAATAAAAAAGTCATCCCGTAGAAACGGGACGACTTCAACGATTGCTTGCCATATGAAAAAAAGATTACTTGGCAGCAGCAGTAGTATCTACAGCAGCAGCAGCAGTATCAACAACAGCAGTTGTATCAACTACAGCAGTTGTGTCAACAGCAACAGCAGTTGTGTCAGCAGCTGGAGTTTCAGAAGAACCACCACATGATGCGAGAGCTACGATAGCCAAGATTGCGAAAAACTTTTTCATTCTTTTGGGTTTTTGAATGTTAAAATTGAATAACAGTGAATTAATACGCGAAGTAAAAGAAAGTAACCCGAAATTTAAAAGATTTTTTTTTGTTCTTTTGTGGGTTACAAAAAGGCCGTGGAGGTATTAAAAAAAGATAATTGTGGCTATTACAGAACAAGAATTGGGGTTATTCAAGGCCATTGGCAACAACGACAAGGGCGCGGTTGAGGCTGTGTACAAAGAAAACTACAGCCTGATCCAACATTTTGTCATCAGTAACAATGGTACAGAAGATGATGCCAGGGATATCTTTCAGGAAGCCATGATGGTGCTCTATGAAAAATCAAGGTTACCCGAATTTGAACTCACCTGTCAGATCCGCACCTATCTTTATTCTGTGTGTAGAAGACTGTGGCTCAAGAAGTTACAACATTCCAGGCGAATAGAGACCCCGGTGGAGAACTTTGACAGGATTGTGCAGGTGGAGGATGACATTGAGGAGCATGATAAGCTGACCCTCCAGTACCAGACCATGCGAACAGCCATGGGGAAGATTGGAGAGCCATGTAAAAGCCTTATTGAAGCTTTTTACGTGCACCGGAAAAACATGCTTGAAATAGCAAGCTTTTTTGGATATACCAATGCAGACAATGCAAAGAACCAGAAATATAAATGCCTGGTCAGGCTAAAAAAGCTCTTCTTTGCCCAATATAAAAACGCTTAATTGATTATATAATGGAACAATTTGAATTGGCGGAAGTGGTTGAAAGATATCTCACTGGAGAGATGGGGCCTGAGGAGCAGCATGCCTTTGAGGAAATGAGGAAGAACAACCCTGAATTGGATCAAACTGTAGTAGAATACCATTATTTCCTTGAACAAATGGGCCGTTATGGCGAAATCAGAAGGTTCAAGTCCAACCTCTATGACACCCATCATACCATGCAGGAGTCTGGAGAAATAAAAGAACTTCAGTTGACGACAGGTACCCGTATCATCAACATGTGGAACAAATACCGCAGGGTTGTTGCTGTAGCAGCATCAATTGCAGGTATCACAGCACTTTTTATCAGTGGGATGATGACCATCTTCACTCCCAAAACCCCTTTCAGGGATATTGAGGAATTAAGAAGGAAAGTAAGCAACCTTGAAAAACAATCCAGCAACCAACGGGCTGAGTTCAACAAATTCAGGACGAAAATTGTCCCAGGCTCAGACGTTAAGTTTGGCGGTACCAGTTTCATGATCGACCCCAAGGGTTATCTTGTTACCAGTGCACACGTGCTAAAGGGTGCAAAAAAGATTTATGTCCAAAGCATTCAGGGTGAAGACTTCCTGGCTGAAATCGTTCACCAGGATGCCAACGCTGATATTGCAGTCATCAAAATCAATGACCAGGATTTTGAGTCTCCCAAACAGTTGCCCTATGGCTTTACCCGCCTTCAAACCGATTTGTCAGAAGCAGTTTACACCCTTGGATACCCCAAGGATGAAATTGTTTACAATGAAGGTTACTTGAGTGCGAGGACGGGTCTGGAGGGCGACACCATGTCTTGCCAAATCACCATCACTGCCAATCCTGGAAACAGCGGAGGCCCCGTATTCAACAAAAACGGAGAAGTGATTGGTATCTTGAACGCCCGTCAGGCTTCAGCGAATGGGGTTGTTTTTGCGACCAAATCGAAGAATATTTTCCAGCTTGTTGAAACATTGAAAGAGGCTGATAAGGATATCAACATCAAACTCCGCAATACTTCATCCATCAAAGGAATCAACAGGACCCAACAGGTCAAGAAAGTCCAAGACCATGTTTACATGGTAAAAGTTGTCCTGGGGTAACCATTAACGGATCAGCGCCAAAGGCCACTGGGATATTCTCCTGTTACCAGCAATTTATCAATGCCCGCCTTTACTGCAGGGGCATCATTTTTATAGGTTACGCCAAACCAAATGGCACTGGTTGGAATAACTTCTACCCTGCCTTCCCCATCGCGGATGAATTGGTCAGCAACAATGGGAATAAAAAATTCTGACTTTTCCTCCTGCCCTCTCTCCGAAAGAAACTGTTGAAACAACTTTGAAGAGTATTGAAACACAGAAGGATCAAAGCACCAGAAATTCATTGAAACAATGGTGTCCTCAGACAGTTCAACTGGTTCAAGGCCGTCATCGCAACCCACACCACCATCTTTTCTTGCAATATTCAACCGCTCTGTCACCCCGATAAGATCCCCCATTTCATTAACGGTACAAACCCCTCTGTTGACAGTGCCATAATCGGACAGTGTTTGCTTCAATTGATATCCAATGATGGAGTAATGTTTCTCATTGCAAGCACCTGTAAGGAATGCATAGGCCTTCACAAATGCATCCTGCCCATAAAAATCATCTGCATTGATTACTGCAAAAGGTTCGTTGATCACATCAGCGGCACACAATACGGCATGAGCCGTTCCCCAGGGCTTGGCCCGGTCTTCTCTCCTTTGGTATCCGTCTAGATGGGCATCCAGGTGTTGGTATACGTATTCCGTCTGGATCTTTCCTTTCAATTTCGGCTCAAATATGGCTTTGAATTGTTCCGCAAAATCTTCCCTGATCACAAAGACTACTTTCCCAAACCCTGCCCTGATGGCATCGTAGATGGAATAATCCATGATGGTTTCGCCTTCCGGACCAAACGCTTCAATCTGTTTCATTCCTCCGTACCTGGAGGCCATGCCGGCTGCTAATATCAACAACGATGGTTTCATGAGAGATGATTTATGGTGCGAAATTAGTCCGAATTTTCAAAGCACCAAAATACGACCTTTGCAGGGATCATGTTAGCAAAAAACATCATACAGCCAATCAATGACGAACATGTTCAATTCCATGGCATCAGTGCTGCCATCTTAAGGCTTGACCTGCTCCATCCTATTGTTTCTGGAAACAAGATTTTTAAACTCAATCATTACCTTGCTGCTGCAAAGAAGGGCGCAAAAAAAGGTATCCTGACCTTTGGAGGCGCCTTTTCGAATCATCTTGTTGCTGCAGCCTATGCAGCAAAACTAAACAACCTGGAATCCATTGGATATGTGAGAGGGGAAAAGCCAAAAAAACTATCCCACAGTTTATTGGACTGCATGTCCTACGGCATGCAACTTGAGTTTACGCCGAGGGAATCATTCGATTCAATTGATCCTGTCCAATATTCAAAATCCTATCCCGGCCATGCCATCATTCCTCACGGGGGATATGGCAGATTGGGAATGTTGGGGGCAAAAGATATCATGGAGATTCCTGGCGTTGAAGGATTTGAAAGGGTCATTGCAGCCTGTGGAACAGGAACAATGGCCGCTGGATTGATTGCAGGTTTGCAGCCTCACCAACAGTTAACGCTGGTTTCAGTGCTTAAAAATAATTTTAGTGTGATGGATGAAATTAAACAGTTGTTGTTTAATGATGAGATCCAAAACAAGCGGTTTGATATGCGTTTTGATTTTCATTTGGGTGGATATGCCAAAACAAATGCGCTGTTGTTTCAGTCCATGAATGATTTTTTCAATACCCACCATATTCCTACCGATTTTGTCTACACAGGAAAGCTTGTACACGCTTTCTACCGCATGATGGAAGCAGGAGCATTCGCGAGAGATTCAAAAATATTGTTAATTCACAGCGGTGGCCTGCAGGGAAACAGGTCACTTGTCAACAATGAACTTATTTTTTAACTGAAGGAGATTACCTTTGTGACCAATGTCCCTGAAAAAACAATTCTTTTTAATTTGTTTCATCCCAATCTTGCTTTCACTTGAAACAGTAAATGCACAGGACAGCCTGCCGCGTTTTACGGTGAAAGAAAGAAATGGAATGGTGATCATTGGATGGCTCAACCCACATCCCGAGCTGTCACAACTGATCATACAGCGATCTGTTGATTCACTGACTGGATTCAGGTCTATTGTATCCATGCCAGATCCCACATCAGTTTCCAATGGCTATGTAGATAAAAAGCCAGGCGTAGCCAATAGTTATTACAGGATTTACTATGTTAAGCCTGGAGGAAGATATCTCTTTACTGCAGCCCAAAAAGCTGTCAAAGATTCTCCACTGAATTCCCTCAGTGTACCCATGACAACACCGTCAAATGAATTGATTGATGACACCAGTCATGCTAACGGTATGCATGGACTAAAGCCCGACAAAGCCCTGAAAATAAAAAGAGAAACAGCTACAGGCATTAACCTTTCTGGTAAAATAGAGAACAACATCAACGAAAATATTTTCAACCCTTCAGGACTTATTTTTACCAATAATGAAGGGAACCTTATCATCGCTCTTCCAGATGCCAAAAAAAAGAAATTTACGCTTCGGGTCTTCAAGGAAGACGGCACCCCCATGTTTCACATGAGAAATATAAAGGAGCCTCAGCTGCTTATAGACCGCTCCAATTTTCTGCACAGCGGGTGGTTCAGGTATGATCTTTATGAAGATGAAAGACTAAGGGAACAAAACAAGTTTTTCATCCCTCCTGCGGGAAGATGATTGTACACTGAAATACCTGTTCGAAGTTTTTCATGATCAGATCCTTTACCTCCTCCATGGGTATTTCTCTACCCAGCTCTTTTTGCAGAGAGGTTACTTGCTTGTCGGGAATGCCGCAAGGAACAATTGAGCTGAAATAATTGAGATCAGTATTAACGTTCAGCGCAAATCCATGCATGGTAACCCATCTGCTGCAGCGGACACCCATGGCACATATCTTTCTTGCCATCATTTTATTGGACGGGTCTAACCAGACCCCTGTTTCTCCCGGACTCCGGTCTCCCTTCAATCCATAATGGGCCAATGTGAGGATGATGACATCTTCCAGGCACCTGAGGTACCTGCCAATATCGGTGAAAAATTTTTCAAGATCGATGATCGGATAGCCTACTACCTGACCTGGACCATGAAAAGTGATGTCTCCTCCCCTGTTGGTCGGGTAATAGCCAATATTCCTTTGGGCCAATTCCTCCTTGCTGATCAATACATGTTCTTCCTTCCCGCTTTTTCCCAGGGTATACACGGGAGGATGCTCACAAAAAAGCAGGTGGTGAATGGTTTCACCGGCATCCTCTCCCTTGGCAAGCTTTATTTTCTTGTTGGTATTCTCCAGCAACAGCGAATCCTGGAAACTCCAGGCTTCGCCATACTCCATGTTCCCAAGGTCCTTAACATATACCGCTTGCTGCATGTTTCTTCAATTGGTGTACAAAGACGTTAACTTTGCAAAAATACGCATTATGCCGCAGGAGAACAGCAATGAAATGATGGTTGAGGATATCGTTGAGCAAGGGTCAGAAGAATTGTATGAAAGACTGGCGATTGAAGTGGACAAAGGACAGGAACCCCTGAGGATTGATAAATTCCTGTTGAACAGAGTAGTCAATACCTCCAGGAACAAGATCCAGCGGGCCATTGACAATGGCATGGTCTTGGTCAACAACCAATCCATCAAGGCCAATTACAAGGTAAAACCTGCAGACCAGATCATCTTTTACTCTGATACTGACCCGGTCACCTACGAAATCATCCCAGAACAATTGCCATTGAACATCGTCTACGAAGACGACCATATCCTGCTGATCAACAAGCCCGCTGGCATGGTGGTTCACCCTGGTTCAGGCAACTTTAGCGGAACACTGATCAATGGCGTTGCCTGGCATTTGCGCGAACAACAGCCTGACCTTGATGAAACCAAACTACCCCGGTTTGGCATGGTGCACCGGATTGATAAAAACACAACCGGGTTGATTGTCTTGGCGAAATCTGAGCTGGCTGCTGTAAAGCTTGCCAAGCAATTCTTTGAGCATACAGTAAAAAGAAGGTATATGGCCCTGGTATGGGGAAATTTTGATGAGGTGGAAGGGACCATTGAGGGGAATATTGGAAGACATCCCAGGTTCAGAAAATTGATGGATGTATTTCCTGATGGTGATCATGGGAAGCATGCTATTACCCATTATACAGTTTTGGAAGACCTCAAATATGTGAGCCTCGTTGAATGCAGGCTAGAAACTGGAAGAACCCACCAGATCAGGGTGCACATGCAACACCGCGGGCATCCATTGTTCAACGATGATGTATATGGTGGTGACAGGGTTGTAAAAGGAACGGTTTTTACAAAATACAAGCAATTCGTTGACAATTGTTTTGACCTCTGCAAACGACAGGCCCTGCATGCAAAAACACTTGGATTCATTCACCCTGCTACTGGCGAGGAAATGCTTTTTGAAAGTGAGTTGGCTGATGACATGAAGGCAGTCATCCAAAAATGGAGGGGCTATTCCAACAATGCTCAGTTGACGTCAAGGTCATAAATGGTAGCGGTAAACAACCCGCGCTCCTTGCCCTTGATCAACACGCCCCAGTTGCCGTCGTACCGGATGATTTTGGGGTAAAGGTATTTCCCCATCTTTCCTATCTCCACTTGCATGGAGACATTGAATTTGTATACCCCTGCATTGTAGCTCATGCTGTAATTGCGGGCCATCACTTCGAAAGTGTCATAGTTGAACCAGGTCGTCATTTCATCAATGACCACATCATCTTTTTTGTAAAAAGCCAGGTCCTCCTTGATTTTCAATACAAAAAGATAGGCTGGCTTTCCCTTGTATTCCTGGATATCAATGCTGAAGTCATACAAATCGGAATGCGCCTTGTCAAAAACCTTGACCTTGTCTCCCATCAGGGGAATACCAGGAATATCCTTTCCTGGATTGAAAAACAACATCTTCAATTGCTCCTTGTGCTTGTCCAAACCCTTCTTGCCCCTGAGGGTCAGGTTAAGGTCTTTGATAACATTCGACTGGCCACAGACAGTATCCTTTGAGAAGAAAAGGGAAGCATAGAGCTCGGCGGTATAGTAATTGTAATCGCCCCCAGCCTTGTAAAAATCGCCGGTGGTTTTTTCCTCAATTACCTTGGTTACCCTACAGGACCTGGAAGCCCATTGCCGGGTTTTGCTGAACAGGCTGGCTTCGACCTTGCCCTTTCGGTCAAACATCCGCACATCATTGAGGGAAGAATAATTCAGTACCCTTAGGTTTTTGAATGCCTTGTAAAAAGTGGTATCGTTTTCAACGCGTTTGATGAACCCTGGCACATTGGTGCCACTCCTGATCACAACCGGTGAAAGGGTTACCTGACGGCCTTGATCATTGATGGTGGTGTCTTTCAACTGGGCAAACAGGCCCAGGGGCAACCAACCCAACAGCAGCATTGAGACCCATATCTTCATGTTGTTCATCACTGCAAAAATACAACCTGATCAGGGAACATTATTTTTTGTTTCCTGTCTGCTGGATTTCCCTGTTCATTTCCATGATGTCGACCGGTTGAGAAAAATCACCCAACAACCACTTGCTGAAATAATCACCCATCTGCCAGAAAAAATACTCCGTCATGTCGCCATAGCCATGCCTTTGCCCTGGCAACAAAACCAGGTCAAACCGTTTGTTGGCCTTGATCAAAGCATTGGCCATGCGAATGGTATTGCCTGGATGAACATTGTTGTCAATATCCCCATGAGACAGCATCAAATGACCTTTGAGGTTTTTGGCCAGTTCTGAATTTTTTTCAATCGCATACAGAAAACTGGTATCCCCTTTATCAGAGACCTGCTCTCTCACGCCATGGTGCTTCTCGCTCCACCACCTGTTGTAAATATTGTTCTCGTGATTGCCTGCGGAAGAAACGGCCACTTTGAAGAAATCAGGATAGACCAACATTGCAGCAGTAGACATGAACCCTCCACCGGAATGCCCATGAATGCCCACGCGGCTCACGTCCATGTAGTTGAACCTTTGCCCGAGTTGTTCAATGACTGTTTTCTTGTCAGCCAATCCATAGTCGCGGAGGTTGCCATAGCCATAATTGTGGTACCATTTGGACCTTGAAGGATGACCGCCCCTGTTGCCCAAAGTCACCACGATAAAACCAA
>Ga0207909_1000165_pt1 | contig 26013 bp, 26 predicted proteins | sample LakMenEpi05May10_FD_150672 | JGI IMG/M metagenome (GOLD analysis project Ga0207909, IMG submission 150672) | Freshwater microbial communities from Lake Mendota, WI - 05MAY2010 deep hole epilimnion (SPAdes) | ecosystem: Environmental > Aquatic > Freshwater > Lake > Epilimnion/Euphotic zone ...
CAAGCCTGGATCCACTACAACGAGACCTTGGCAAGCTGACTATTTAGGGAACAGTCGGGCCAAATAAGGCGTCTTCGGCCTTTGCGCTTAGAGGTAACTGCGCCTTCCAGGGTACAGATTTTCCATCCGCGCCGAAGGCGCGCTCGAAAAATTTTCGCTGACATTAAAACATCGGAAGGGCTTGATACCCATCATGCATACCGCCGCCTCAACGCGCTACGCCGACGCCTCCTTCCAAGCCCGCTGCGGGCGCTCCGGCCTGCATCTCCCGAGGATCGCACTCGGGCTCTGGCATAACTTCGGCAGCGTCGACGACCCGGCGGTCGCGCGCGCGATCGCGCTGCGCGCCTTCGACCTCGGGGTGACGCACTTCGACCTCGCCAACAACTACGGTCCCGTCCCCGGCTCGGCGGAGGAGACCTTCGGCCGGATCCTCCGCGAGGACCTCGGGGCTTACCGTGACGAACTGATCATCTCGACCAAGGCCGGCTACACCATGTGGCCGGGCCCGCACGGCGACTTCGGCTCGCGCAAGTACCTGCTGGCCTCGCTCGACCAGTCGCTCGAGCGGCTGGGGCTCCCCTACGTCGATATCTTCTACAGCCACCGCCGCGACCCGCACACGCCGATGGAGGAGACGATGGGGGCCGTCGCCACCGCCGTGAAGTCGGGCAAGGCGCTCTACGCGGGGATCTCAAACTACAACCCGGCGGACACCGCCCGGGCCTGCGCGCTCCTGCGCGACCTCGGCACGCCCTGCGTGGTCCACCAGCCCAAGTACAGCCTGTTCGAGCGGACACCGGAAGCCGGCTTGCTCGACGTGGTGGAGAAGGAGGGCCTCGGCTGTGCGATTTTCTCGCCGCTCGCCCAAGGCCTGCTCACCGACCGCTACCTCCAGGGTATCCCGGCCGACGCCCGCGCCGGCAAGCCGCACGGCTTCCTCCGCCCCGAGCAGATTGACGCGGCGAAGCTAGCGAAAATTCGCGCCCTCGGCGAGATCGCCCGCGAACGCGACCAGCCCCTCGCTTCCCTCGCGCTCGGCTGGGCGCTCCGCGACCGCCGGGTGACCTCGGCCATCATCGGGGCCAGCAAGGTCAGCCAGCTGGAACAGTGCGTGGCGGCCGCGAAGGCCGCGCCATTCACCTCCGACGAGCTCCGCCGCATCGACGCCATCACCCTCGGCTGATACTCCGGGGTTGTCCCGGCCCGGCGACCCGCCAACTGTAGCCGCATGTCCGCCGGCCCCGCCGCCCTCCCCTTCAAAATCAGCGTCCTCGTCTTCCTCCGCGACGAGGCGGGGCGACTCCTGCTCCTGCAGCGCACCAAGGCGCCGAACATCGGATGCTGGAGCCCGCCGGGCGGCAAGCTCGAGATGGCCACCGGCGAGTCGCCCTTCGAATGCGCGGTCCGCGAGACGAAGGAGGAGACTGGCGTGGACATCGCGACCTCCGACCTCCACCTCTTCGGCATGGTCTCCGAGAAGGGCTACGAAGGCCAGGCGCACTGGCTGATGTTCCTCTTCGATTGCCGCCGCCCGCTCTGCGGCCTGCCGCCGACCATCGACGAGGGGCGCTTCGCGTTCTACACCCGCGCGGAACTGGCGACCACACAGGTCCCCGAGACCGACCGCACCTTGATCTGGCCGGTGTGGGACGAGCATCGCCGCGGCTTCATCGCCTACCGCGCCGAGTGCGATCCCGGCGCGCCCCTGCGCATGACGGTCGAGGAGACGCAGGCCCGGCCCAACCTCGACTGACGATGGACGCCGCGGGCGCCGCCGCCGAGTTCAAGCGGACCAACCGCAAGCCGGCCTACCCGATCGGCGAGGCGCTCCGCACCTACCTCGCGCGCGAGGGCCGCGAAGTCCCGCTGCCAGTCACCTACGCGCAGCTGCGCAACTTCACCGCGGCGATGCCGCTGCTCGAGCGGGGCAAGGACACGCTGTGGGAGACGGTCGCCTACCCGCGCGACGAGATGGACCGCCTCTCGCAGGGCCTCCTGGAGACTTACGCGCTGCTGCGCGGCGAGGGCGGCATGAAGGTCTTCAGCCACGTCTATGTGGACCGCGTCGACTTCTGCTCCTTCGGCAATTCGCAGCCCTTCCGCGTCCGGATCGTCAACGCCTACAACGAGAACCACGACTACTTCTACGTGAAGGTCGGCGATGCCTCCCGCGTGTGCGGGCTGGAGCTGGAGCACCTGCTCTCGCCGAACCGCATGCTCTACCTCACCTGGGGCGAGACGCTGGTCGAGGAGCACGTGACCGGCATCCCCGGGGACATCTTCGCCACCAGCTGGCTCGAGGCCGGCCAGCACCACCCGGTCCGGCTCGCGAAGGAACTGATCAAGTTCGAGGAGCGCTGCCTCGTCCGCCTGCTCGGGGACATGCGGGCGTACAACTTCGTCATCGCGGTCACGCCGGATTTCGACGCCACCGCGATCCGCGTCCGCGCGATGGATTTCGACCAGCAGTCCTACGACGGCCGCCTGCGCTTCTACCTCCCGGGTTCCTTCAAGGAGAACCGCCCGTTCACGCAGCTCTGCGCCAAGCACATCAACGCGGCCTCCGCCGCCCAGTATCGCCGCGAGGAGCAGTCCCTGATCCACCGGCGCCACCTGGCCGCGCCCGACCGGGTGAAAGACCTGCTGGCCGCCATGCGCGCCAACCCCTTGACCAGCCCCGAGAAAGCCCGCGAACTGGCCGAGGGGCTGGCGGAATACCACCGGGACCCGGCCTTCCGGCAGGAGGCCGACATGGCCGGGCTGATCGAGGCGAGCCTGGCCCGGCTGGACCGGGTCCTGCGCTCCGGATAGTAATCGCTGGACAGGGGGTTCACGAAGCCGACATTCTCGGAAGCCTGCGATGAGCGACTCCCTACGGCATGAATGCGGCATTGCCCTGGTCCGGCTGACGAAGGACCTGAAGTGGTACCAGGAGAAGTATGGCTCGCCGCTCCACGGCTTCAACCAGCTGTTCCTGCTCATGGAGAAGCAGCACAACCGCGGCCAGGACGGCGCGGGCATCGGCTGCGTCAAGATCGGCGCCGAGAACGGCGAGGCGTTCCTCTTCCGCGACCGCGAAATCGGCGCCCAGGGTCTGACGCAGATCTTCACCCGCCAGATCAAGACCTACGCCGACCAGGTCCGCGAGGGCGTCATCCTGCCGGAGTTCCCCGAGACGGTGAAGCGCCACTTCGATTTCGGCGGCGAGGTGCTCCTCGGCCACCTCCGCTACGGGACGTCGGGCAACTTCGATTCGGTCTCCTGCCACCCGTACGCGCGCAAGTCCATCTGGCCGACGCGCAACCTGTTGGTCGCCGGCAACTTCAACCTCACCAACACCTCGGACCTGAATAGTTCGCTCACCGAGCGAGGCGCCCACGTCATCTACTCGACGGACACGCAGTCCATCCTCGAGGAGATCGGCTTCTGGCTGGACGAGGAGCATGACCGCCTCTTCAAGGCCTTCAAGGACCAGGGCCTGAGCGGCATGGCCGTGCAGGATGAGATCTCCAAGCACCTCGACGTCGGCAACGTCCTCCGCAAAGCGGCGAAGAACTGGGATGGCGGCTACGCCATCGCCGGACTCATCGGCAACGGCGACTCCTTCGTGCTCCGCGACCCCAACGGCATCCGACCCTGCTGGTACGTGCAGACCGAGGACCTCTTCGCCGTCGCCTCGGAGCGCGTCGCCCTGATGACGATCGTGGGCGTCGCCCAAGAGGACGTGCACGAGCTACCGCCCGGCCACGCCCTCATCATGAAGGCGGACGGCCGCCACTCGGTCGAAGTCGTGCACACGCCGGGCGAACGCCGGCACTGCTCCTTCGAGCGGATCTACTTCTCGCGCGGCAACGACCCCGAGATCTACGCCGAGCGCAAGGCGCTCGGGGCCGCGCTCGCCGACGAGGTCCTGGCGCTGATCCAGGACGACCATCAGCACGCGATCTTCTCCTACATCCCGAACACGGCGGAGATCGCCTGGTACGGCCTGATGGAGGAGCTCCGCCTCCGCCGCCGCTCGCAGGTCCGCGGGCAGCTGATTGAAGCGCAGCGGGCCGGGAAGCTCGACGAGGCCACCATCGACCGCCTCGTGCTCGGCGGCTGGCCGCGCGGGGAGAAGGTCGCCCACAAGGACGTCAAGCTGCGCACGTTCATCTCCCAGGAGAAGAACCGCATGCAGATGGCCTCGCACGTCTACGACATCTCCTACGGCACCGTGAAGGAGGGCGACACCCTGGTCTGCGTCGACGACTCGATCGTCCGCGGCACGACCCTGCGCCAGTCGATCCTGCGCATCCTCGCCCGCCCCAACCCGAAGCGCATCGTCATCGCCTCCACCGCGCCGCAGATCCGCTACCCGGACTGCTACGGCATCGACATGTCCGAGATGAGCAAGTTCCTCGCCTTCCAGGCGGCGGTCGCGCTCTGCAAGGACCGCGGCATGGGCGACCTGCTGCGCGAGGTCTACGAAGACTGCGCCGCCCAGGCGAAGCGCCCGACCGCCGAGCTGCGCAACCACGTGAAGCGGATCTACGATGCCTTCACCGAGGAGGAGATCGCCGCCAAGGCGGCCGAGCTCGTCTACCCGGTGAAGTCCGGCTGGAAGGGCGAACTCGTACTGGTCTTCCAGAAGATCGCGTCGCTGCACCGGGCCTGCCCGACGAGCCTCGGCGATTGGTACTTCACGGGAGATTACCCGACCCCAGGAGGGCTGGGCGTGCTCAACCGCGCCTACATGAACTACTGGGAGAAGCGCGAAGGCCGCGCCTACTGATCAGGCGTAGAGCCGGTAAGGCGCCGTGCGGGCCCGGAAGGACGCCGCGTCGGCGTCCCACTTCGCCTGCCAGCGCGCGAGGTCGACGCGAGCGCCCTTCTGGCGCAGCTCCTCGAAGAAGGCCTCGCTACCGGTATGCTTGATGAAAAGGTCCCGCTGGGTACCGGTCGCGCGCGCGAACGGGTTGCTGGGATCCCAGAGACAGCTCTGGCGCATCATGTGCAGGGAGATCGCGCACGGCTTGAACCGGGCCCAATCGGAGACGGTGGTGTAGACGCCCTGGGTGCCGTCGGCCAAGGTGCGCGGCTCCAACGTCAGGCCGGGCACGGCCGGCCCGAGGGCGGCGACGATCTCGGCCGACTTGCGCCGGCCGGCGCGGAGGAAGCGGAACGGCTGCTGCCCGGCGGCGCCGTGCGTGAACTCGCCGAGCTGGCAACCCAGGCCGGTCATCGCGTAACCGAGCGCGGCCTGCGGCGTGGCGATGAACGGCGACGTCGGCACCCAGGTCAGGCCAGTCTGGTCCCAGGTCCGGGCGCGCGACCAGTTACGCAGCGGGATGACCTCCAGTGAGCCGCGGCGGCGCGTGGCCTCGTCGAGATCGAGCACACCCGGGGTCGCGACGGCCCAGCGGGCGATCTCGCCGATGGTGAGCCCGTGCACGTAGGGCATCTCATAGGAGCCGACGTAGCTGCGCCACTTGCGGTCGAGGAACGGGCCGTCGACCTTCTCGCCGCCGAGCGGGTTGGGCCGGTCGAGGACGATCACGCGGATCGGGCGCGGCATCGAGAAGCAGGCCTCGATCACGAGACGCAGGCAGCTGATGTAGGTGTAGGAGCGGGAGCCGATGTCCTGGAAATCGACCACGACGACGTCGAGGCCCTCGAGCATCTCGGGGGTCGGGCGGCGCGTCGCGCCATAGAGCGAGTAGACCGGGAGGCCGGTGCGCGCATCCTTGGCGTGCTTGACCACGATCTCCGCCGCGGCGGTGCCGTCGATGCCGTGCTCCGGCCCGAAGAGCTTGGTCAGGCGGACGCCGGGGGCGCGCGCGAGGACGTCGGCCGTGCGTTGCCCGGCGCCATCGCGGCCAGCGCGGTGCGTGACGAGCCCGCACCGGAGGCCCTTGAGCGCGGCGAAGCCTTGCGCGGCGAAGGTGTCGATGCCCAGGACGGTCCGGCCGGTCGGAACCGGCGGTTTCGGCGTCGGCGTCGCGGGCGCGGTGGGACCGACCGAGCCGCCACCGGCGCCCGCGGAACAACCGGCGAGGAAGGCGGCGCCCAGCGAAGCTAGGGCGGAATGACGGACGAAGTCGCGGCGATCCATGGAAGGGTAAGCCCGCTCATCCTTCCCCGAATCCGGGCGGGTTCAAAGGTTGATTTCGATTTTCTCGGTCGGCGAAAATCCGTTTGCAGGCGAGGCGGCGGCGGCCAGCGTGCTCCCATGCGCGTCGCCCTCCTTGGCTCCGGTCGCGGCTCCAACGCCGAGGCGGTCCTCCGCGCGCAGGCCGAGGGCCGTCTCGGCCGCGCCCGGGTCGTCGGCCTTTGGTGCGACGTCCCGACCTGCAAGATGCTGGAGCTCGGCCCGAAGTACGGCGTCCCCGCCCGGTTCCTGGATACCGGTCCGTTCAAGACCAAGTTCTCGCCCGAACGCGAGCTGGCCTGGGCGGACGACCTGAAGGCGGCCGGCGTCGACCTCGTCGTGCTCGCCGGCTTCATGCGCGTGATCAAGGCCCCCCTGCTCGAGGCGTTCGCTGGCCGCATCATCAACCTCCACCCCAGCCTCCTCCCCGCTTTCCCCGGGCTGGACGGCATCGGCCAGGCCTGGAACGCCGGCGTGCCGGAGAGCGGTTGCACCGTGCATTGGGTCAACGCGGAGATCGACGGCGGCGCGCACCTCGGCCAGAGCCGGGTCACCCGCGCGACGGACGACACCCTGGAGTCGTTCGCACAGAAAATCCACGCCGCCGAACACACGCTGCTGCCCGCAGCGATCGCCCGCCTGAGCGAGACCCTTCCCCGATGATCGAACTGAAGTGCCCCATCCACGAGGACATGGTCCAGCCGCTGGAGGACCATTTCTGCGAACTGACCCGCTCTTTCTGGATGCTCTTCCATGAGGGCCCCGGGAAGCCGCATTTCTTGATGGGCTACTTCGAGGCCAAGGCCGAAGCCGACGAAGCTTGGGCCGACCTGCGCAAAGCCTTCAAGAAGCTGCCGGACGCGTACGAGTCGACGACGCTGGTCGATAAGGACTGGAAGGAAGCCTACAAGGAGCACCTCAAGCCCTGGGACCATGGGCGCCTGCACTGGGTGCCGGCCTGGATGCGCGGGCAGTACGCCGTGCCCGCCGCCGCCGCGGTGATCTGGTTCGACGCGGGCCTAGCCTTCGGGACGGGCGACCACCCGACAACCCGCCTGTGCGCCATCCGGATGATGGACTTCCTCGCGACGCATCCCGCGGCGACGGTGTCGATGACCGACGCCGGCTGCGGTTCAGGCATCCTCGCGCTCTCCGCGGCCCGCCTCGGCTGCGGCCGCGTGGCCGGCTTCGACCGCGACCCGGAATCCGTGCGCGTCAGTATCGCCAACCGCGTCGACAACGGCTTGGCCGACGAGTCCGCGGTCTTCCACCACGCCGGGCTCGAGGAGGGCTTCAAGCTGACCGGCCGCGCCGACGTCGTGCTGGCGAACATCATCAGCGACGTGCTCTGCATCTACGCCGACAACCTGGTCGACTCGGTCAACCCCGGTGGGGTGCTGGCCTTAAGCGGAATCCTCGCCAAGGAGCAGGCGGCGGTGCGGGAGCATTTCGAAGCCAAGGCCAAGGCCGCCTGGGGCGAGGCGACGACGACCGACGGCCGGGTGATGGGCGAATGGAGCGACGTCGCCTTGTTCCGCCCGCTCTGAACCGCGGAGGAAGGTTGCGGGTCGGCCGATTACCCCTTTCCCTCCTGGGATGGAAACCAAGACGGCCCGGGGACTCCGGTATGCGCGGTGGGCCTCATGGGCCCTCGCCGCGCTGTGCGTCGGCCTCGGGCTCGTCGAACTGCTGGGCGGCTTCACGCTCGGCCCCTGGCGGATCCCGCCCCGCTGGAACCCGGCGTTCGTCACCTTCCCCGTCGCGCTGCAGGTCGAGTGCTGGTTCTTCTTCCTGTACGCCGCGCTGCTCCTGACCCCCTGGCAGCGAACCGCGTCCGACCGCCGCTGGTGGCTCGGCTTCGCAATCCTCTCCGTGGCTTCGGTGCTCTTCGCGTTCGCGATGATCTCGGAAGTCATGGCGAAGAACTACCTCGCGGCCGCGCAGCACCAGAAGGCGCGCCTGCCGGTCTTCCAGGCGATCCTGCTCTTCCTCTCGCTCGGCCAGATTCCGGTGGCGCTCTTCACGCGCAAGCCGGACCTGCTCGACTGATCAAGGCGCGGCGAACAGCTGGCGCCAAGGGATGAACCAGGGCCAGACGAGTACGATGACCAGGAAACTCAGCGTGATGCCCGCCGGGACTTCGCGCCTGCGTCCGGCGAGTACCCGCGGCAGGACGTAAGCGATCAACCAGACCGACTTGTAGAGGACCTGGAAGACCAACAGCCAGAGGAACGCCTCCGGCTGACGGACGCCGAGCACGGACATCGCGAGGATGGCCAGCCAGAGCGAGCCGACCAGCGTACGCCATCCCGCGCTCTCGGGAAAGACGCCCTGGTCCGTGGACGACGGCCGGAGCAAGGTCCCGAAACCGATCGGCACCAGGATCAGGATGTTGGCCCAGAAGAGCCACCCGAGGGCCGTCATCGGTCAGAGCGACGCGTGCAGCGCCTCGGCGCGGCGCAGCGCTTCTGCGAGCGTCGGCGCCGTCACGGTGATGTGGCCCATCTTGCGTCCCGGCGCGGCCTTGCCCTTGTCGTAGAGGTGCAGCTTGGCGGAAGGGTCGGCGAGGACCTTGGTCCAGTCGGGCTCCTGGCCGTCGCGCCAGACGTCGCCGAGCAGGTTGACCATGGCGGAAGGCGCGAGCGGCTTGGTGCCGCCGAGCGGCAGGCCGCACACGGCGCGGACATGCTGTTCGAACTGGCTGGTCTCGTTCGCGTCGAAGGTCTGGTGGCCGCTGTTGTGCGGGCGGGGGGCGAGCTCGTTGACGACGATGCGCCCGTCCTTCACAAACATCTCGACGGCGAGGAGGCCGACCAGCTGAATCTTCTCGGCGATGCTCAACGCTAAGGCGCGGGCTTCCGCGGCGGTGGCCTCGGCGATGCGGGCAGGCGAAAGCGAAAGATGGAGGATGTGATTACGATGGATATTCTCGGCCGGGTCGTAGACCGCGGTGCGACCGTCGACCGTGCGCGCGACCAACACGGAGATCTCGAGCTGGAAGGGAATCCACGCCTCGAGGACGCCCACGGCGCCGCCGATCTTCGCCCAAGCGGCGGCGAGGTCGGCCTCGGCAGTCGGCAATTTGACCTGCCCCTTGCCGTCATAACCGAAATCCGCGGTCTTGAGCACGCACGGGAAACCGATGGCCTTCACGGCGGCCCTCAGCTCGTCGAGCGAGGAGACCACGGCGAAGTTCGCGCAAGGGATGCCGGCGGCGCGGAGGAACTCCTTCTCGCGGCGGCGGTTCTGGCAGGTCGCCAGGACGGAGGCGGACGGATGGCACGGTGCGGTCTTCGCGATGAACTCGACCGTCGAGGGCGGGATGTTCTCGAACTCAAGCGTGACGCGACCGCAGCCCTGCGCGAAATGCGTGAGCGCCGCGGTGTCGCTCCAGTCGGCGGTCACATGCTCGTCGGCGATCGCCGCGGCGCAGGCCCCAGCGGAGGGATCGAACGTGCGGACCTTGTAGCCGAGGCGGCGGGCGGCGATTGCCGACATGCGGCCGAGCTGGCCGCCGCCGAGGATCCCGAGGGTCCCGCCGGGCATCAAAGGGCGCTCCATGATCAGCGCTGCTTGCCCTGGCGGCCGGGAATCGGGTTATCAAGCACGGCCTTGGTCTGCTTCGCGCGGTAGGCGTCGAGTTTCTTCGCCAATGCGCCGTCGTTCAGGGCGAGGATGGCGCCGGCACCGAGGGCGGCGTTGATGGCGCCGGCACGGCCGATCGCAAAGGTGTGCACCGGGATGCCGGCCGGCATCTGGACGATGGAGAGCAACGAGTCGATGCCGTCGAGCGCCTTGGACTGGACGGGCACGCCCATGACCGGCAGTATCGTCATCGCGGCGGCCATGCCCGGCAGGTGCGCGGCGCCGCCGGCCCCGGCGATGATGACCTTCAACCCGCGCTTCTTCGCGGCCAGGGCGTAGTCCTTGAGCTTGAGCGGGGTGCGGTGCGCGCTCACGACCTCGCTCTCGAAGGGGATCCCCAAGAGCTTGAGGGTGTCCGCGGCATGAATCATCGTCTCCCAATCGGACTGGGAACCCATGATGATGCCGACGACCGGCGCGGTGGTGGAGGTACGGGCCATCCGCCTAGCGTGTCCGTCCCGGTCCGGCTGTGAAGCCCGAATCGAAAAAACCTAGTCGACGTACGGGACGTATTCGGGGACGAGCGCCCGCAGGCCCTGCTTGCAGGCGGCCCGCTCCAGCGGGAGTAGGGCGCGCACGTCCGCCAAGAGGCGGTCGAGCGCGGCGTGGTCGGGGCGGGCGCCCACGAAACGCCGGATACGCGGGTGGGTGGTGGGGCGGTAATGCTCGCCCTCCAGGTGCAGTTCCTCGACGAGTTTTTCGCCGGGGCGGAGCCCGACGATCTTGATCTCGATGTCGACGTCGGGCCGGAAGCCGCTGAGCTCGATGAGCTGACGGGCGAGGTCGACGATCCGGAGGGGTTCGCCCATCTCGAGGACGAGGATGTCCCCGCCCTCCCCTTGGGTGGCGCTCTGCAGGACCAGCCCGACGGCCTCGGGGATGGTCATGAAGTAACGCTTCACGTCCGGGTGCGTCACGGTGACCGGTCCGCCTTCCGCGATCTGCTGGCGGAAGAGCGGGATGACTGAGCCGGAGGAGGCGAGCACGTTGCCGAAGCGGACCGCCACGAAACGCGTGCGGTTGGCCGGGCGGGCCTGTAGCCCCTGGATGACGAGTTCGGAAAGGCGCTTCGAGGCGCCCATCACGTTGGTGGGGTTGACGGCCTTGTCGGAGGAAATCAGGACGAACTGCTCCACCCCGTGCTCGCTCGCGAGCCGCGCGAGGAGCGCGGTGCCGAGCACGTTGTTCTTCAGCGCCTCGCCGGGCTGCGACTCCATCAGCGGCACGTGCTTATGCGCGGCGGCGTGCAGGACGAGCTCGGGGCAGAAACGCGTGAAGACCTCGCGGAGCCGCGCCTCGTCGGTGACGTCGCCCACGAGCGGCGTGATGAGGGCGCCGGCGCCGGCGGCGACCAAGGCCTGCTCGGTCTGGTAAAGGAGGACCTCGCACTGGTCCAGGAGGAGCAGCCGGCCGGGGTTGCGGGCGGCGACCTGCCGGCAGATTTCCTGGCCGATGCTCCCGCCGGCGCCGGTGACGAGGACGGTGCGGCCGGCGATCAGCGTATCGATGGCCGCGTCGTCGAGCTGCGCGGGCTGCCGTCCCAGCAGGTCCTCCACCGAGACGGGCCGCAGGTCGGTCGCGCGGACGCGCCCGCCGGCGAGGTCGGACATCGACGGGATGACCCGGACGCGCAGGCCCCGGCGGGAGGCGATCGCGCTGATCTCGCGGATCCGCTTGGCGCTGTTGGTCGGGAGCGCGAGGATCACCTCCGTCACGCCGAACTTATCGACGAGCTGCGGGATGGCCTCGGGCGAACCAGCCACCGGAAGTCCGTGGATCGAGAGACCGTGCTTGGCGAGGTCGTCGTCGACGAAGCAGACGGGCTCGAGGCCGTGGCCGCGGCGGCTGCGCAGCTCGGCGACCAGCTGCTCGCCCGAGCGGCCAGCGCCCACGACCACGAGGCGTTCGACGACGCCGGCGGGGGCTTCCTGCCCGGAGAAGCGTTCGCGCAGGGCGCGGATCGAGACGCGGAAACCGACGAACAGGAGGAGGGAGAGGTTGAAGTCGACGAGCGTGACGCCGCGGGGCAGGGAAAAGGGCGCCGTCGCGGCGACCAAACCCGCCACCTCCGGTAAGAGGAGCATGAGCAAGGTCGCGGTCGCCAACGCCCCGGCCATGCGCAGCGCGTCATGCAGGCGGAAGTAATAGAAGACACCCCGGAACTGGCCCGCGAGGCCGAGGAGCAGGAACTTCAGCGGCACAACCCAAAGCAGGGCGGCCGGGCGCTGCGTCTGCAGGAAGGCCTCGACCTTCGCCGGTTCCGCGCCGACCACGTTCGCCCCGGTGAAGCGCAGCTCATAGGCGAACCAGAGCGACCCGGCCGCGAGGGAGCCATAGACGACCAGGAAGAACAGCGCACGCTGGGTCCAGCTGACGGACGAAGGGGCAGGCGACGGGGTCATCGGGGGAACGCCAGCGTGAGGGTTCGGACCGATTATTCAACGAGGATACGGAACCCCAGGATGCGGCTCTTCTCACGCTTCGGGACGGATTTGGCGGGGAACCCTGGTTCGGCGAGCCAACCCACGCTCCCCCCGACGATCATGGCCTCGTCCGCCTTGGGGTCCGCCGCGGTCCACTCCTCGACATTGCCGAGCAGGTCATGGATGCCGGCGGCGTTCGGCTGGCTCGTCGCGACCGCGTGCGTGTTGAGGCCGTCGCCGTTGCCGAAGGTCCAGGCCTGCCGGGGGGAGGGCGCCCGGGAAACATCGCCCGCGGCGCGAGCCAGCTCCGCGACGGTAGGGAGGCGGACCTTCGTGCCGAGCGCCCAGCCCAGGAGCTGGCAGAATTTCTCCGCTTCCGGATGGGAGACGGAATCGACCGGATGCCCCTCGCGCTGCTGCGCGCTCGGATTGGCGCCCACCATGGCGGCGTATAGCCCCTGCGAGACCTCGCGGTTGAGCAGGCGTAAGGCCGACGCTCCGGCGAGCGGCGTCAGCTGGCGATCGATCGTCGGCAGGAGGGCGGTCAAGGTCGACTGGCGTTCGACGATGAAGTCGACCTCCTGTCGGAGCGGTTCGTTCGGCGGGAAGATGCCCGGGTAGGCTTCGTTCAGACGTCGCAACTCCGACCCGGCGGCGACCGCCTGACCCAAGGCCTCGACGACCTGGCGGGCCGCGAGCTGCCGCCGCATCGTCGCGACCTGCTGCTCGACCGCGACCACCTGAGGGTGCGCCTGGGCAAGGTGGCCGCGGCGCGTCAATTCACGGTCACGCGCCCGATCGGCCAAGGCGGAGCGCGGATGGCGCGTGAGCAGTTCCTGAAAACGCGCGCCCGCCTGGGCCCAGACCGGGACGGCCTGCTCCCAACGAGCCGACTGCTCCAGCGCGGAAGCTTGGCGGACCAGCTCGTCGACCGCCGCGGAATCGGGGAAGGAACGCGCCGTGTCGCGCAGGACGGTCAATTGGTCTTCGCGGTCGAACTCCGTCGCCCGCACATCGCGGTATTGAGCGAGGAAAGCCCGCTCGACCTCCACGGATTCCTCGAACTTGGCGGCGGCGGCTTCATGGCGACCTTCCGCGACGAGCTTTTTTCCCTCGGTTTCGAGGTCGCGCGTCCGTCGCCAGACGGGTTCGGATTCCAGGCGACGAAGTCGGGTATCGAGCCGGGCCAAGCGCCCCGGCTCAGCCAGGCCCGAGTAAACCCACTGCTCGGAAATCTCCTTCTCCAAGGCCTGGGCGCGCTTGATCCCTTCGGTCGCCCGGAGCGGGTCGGTCTTGGCCAGCTCGAGGGCGGCGGCCTCGGCACGGTCGGATTCGCCGCGGAGTCGCTCGGCCCTCAGGGTGTGGTAACGGCGCCGGAGGTTATCCAAGCGGCCGTTATCCTTACCGAGCGCGCCGCGGGCCGTGATGTAATCCTCCTGGGCCTGGAGGGCGGACGCCAGCAATTGGATGTCGGCTTCGGTCAACTGGTCGCGCGCCAGCCGGACCTCCTCGAAGGCCGCCTCCTGCTTGACGGACAGAAGCCGCAGTTGCTCCACCTCCTCGGGGGTCAGGTTCGCCCGCAAAGCCCCCCCTCCGGTCAGCCGCTTGGACTGGCTGACGAGGTAGAGGCCGCCCACGGCGAGGACCAGGGCGCCGCCGATCGCCAAGGGCAAACGTAAGCGCCGCCATACGCCCCTCCCCTGCTCACCCCGCAGGACGGTCCGGGCGGGGATATAATCAGGAGGGGGCTGGTGCGGTCCGTTGGACATGGGAGGCCGCGAACTTTGTCGCTGGCAGTTTGTAGGCTTTAATTGTTACCTACGCTGGTTCATCAAAGGAACCGCTTCAACCTTGGAAATACCTCCCTTCCAGCGCATCGCCGTCGTCGGCGCCGGCCTCATCGGCGGTTCCGTCCTGCTGGCCGGAGCCCGTCGCGGCCTGGCCGCCGAGTTCAGCTGCTGGTCTCGCTCGGAGGCTTCGCGCCGCCTGTTGGCCGACCTGCGGGTCGCCACGGTGCATGCGCGGGTCGAGGATTGCGTCCGCGGGGCCGACCTGGTCGTGGTCGCCACCCCGGTCGACCGTATCGAGGAGACATTCGCCGCAATCGGGCCGGCCCTCGCGCCCGGGACGCTCGTCACCGACGCCGGCAGCGTCAAGGTGGCCATCCTGCGTGCCGCCGTCCGGCTCCCCGCGTCCGTCACCTTCGTGGGCGCCCACCCCATGGCGGGCTCCGAGAAGGCCGGGGCCGCGCACGCCTCGGCGGAGCTCTACGCCGGGCGGGCCTGCTTCATCACGCCTACGGGCGCCGCGCCGCGCGCCGCGGTCGACCGCGTCACAGCCTTCTGGCAGGGCTTGGGTTGCCGGACCTGCGAATGCACCGCCGAACACCACGATGAAATCGTGGCGGCGATCAGCCATGTGCCGCACGCCGCCGCTTCCGCCCTCATGCTGGCGGTGAGCGACCAGCCAGGCTTCCGCGTGGACGCGGCCGGGTCGGGCCTGCGCGACGCCACCCGGATCGCCGCCGGCGAAGAGAACCTCTGGCTGGGCATCCTGCTCGCCAACGCCCCTCACGTCGTCGCCGGCCTACGGTCGCTGGAGACGCGCGTCGCCGAACTCCGCGGTGCGATCGAACGCGGCGACGCCGACGCGGTGAACCGCCTGCTGGCGGAAGCTCGCGTCGCCCGCCAATCGCTGGACCGTCCCGCATGACCCCGACCTTGACCATCCGGCCCTTCCGGACGCCAGCGCGCGGCGTGGCCCGCGTCCCGGGTTCGAAGAGCCTCACGAACCGCGCCCTCATCTTCGCCGCGCTCGCCGATGGCGCGACGCGCTTCACCGGCGCCCTCTTCAGCCGCGACACGCGCATCCTCATCGCCGCGCTGCGCGAGCTGGGCTTCGCCGTCGAAGCCGATGAGGCCGCCCGCACCATCCGCATCGAAGGCCAGGGCGGACGGATCCCGCGCCGCACCGCCACGCTGCACGTCGGCAACGCCGGGACGGCCGCACGTTTCCTCACGGCGTTCCTCGCGTTGGCGCCGGACGGCGTCTACCACCTCGACGGTGACGAGGCCATGCGCGCGCGCCCGATGGCCGGCTTGCTCGCCGCGCTCGCCGGCGCCGGCTGCCAGGCGAAGAGCCCCGATGGTTCGCCGGCCACCGCCTTCCCGTTCACGCTCCACACCGCGGGTCGGCTTGGCGAACTCGTGGTGGACGCCTCCGCTTCCTCTCAGCTGTTGTCGGCTTTGCTGATGGTCCTACCTCTCGCCGCCGGCGCCTCCGTCCGGATGGCGGGCTCGACGGTGTCGGAGCCGTTCGTGACGATGACGGAGCGGATGTGCGCCCAGTTCGGCCGGCCGCTGGTCCAAGCCGCCGGCCGCTGGACCTGTCCCGCGCCCGGACCCTACGCGGCCCCGGGCGCCTACGCGATCGAACCAGACGCGACCGCCGCCAGTTATTTCATCGCCCTGCCGGCCGTGACCGGAGCCGACTCGTCCGTCCGCGTACACGGCTACGCCGACGACGGGCTGCAAGGTGACACGGCATTCGCGCGCGTCGCCGCCGCCTGCGGCGCCGACCTCGCAAGCGAGGGCGCGGCCCTGCGCATCCGCGCCTGGCCGGCGATCCGCGGGGGCGACTTCGATTTCAACGCCTTCTCCGACACGTTCCTGACGTTGGCGACGGTGGCTACGCTGGCCGACAGTCCCACGACCATCCGCGGGATCGCCCACACTCGCAAACAGGAGACCGACCGCGTGCTCGCGATGGCGACAGAGCTCGAACGGCTCGGCCAGCGCGTCGTCCCCTCCGCCGCCGAACTGGCCGCCGACGGGAGCCTGTCCCGGCTGACCATCCACCCCGACCGCGCCGCGCTGCGCCGCGCGGCGGCGGACGGTCCGGTGGAGATCCGCACCTACGAGGACCATCGTATGGCGATGAGCTTCGGCGTGCTGGGTTCCTTCGACCTCTTCGGCGACGGTCGACCCTGGATCTCGATCCAGGACCCCGGCTGCACCGGCAAGACGTTCCCCGATTTCTTCGAGTCCCTCGAGGCGCTGCGCACCGGGTTCGTGCGCGTCGCCGTCGACGGCGGCGCGGCCTCGGGCAAATCCAGCACGAGCCGGGAGGTGGCCACCCGGCTCGGGTTACTCCACGTCGACACTGGCGCGCACTACCGCTCGCTCACGGCGGCCTTGCTGGCGGGCGGCGCCACCGCGGACCGGCCGGAGTCCGTCGAGCGCGGGTTGCGCGACCTGGGCCTCGGCTCCCAGGTGCTCGGATCAAGTTCCCGCCTGACGCTCGCCGGACGGCTCCCCGACGACGAGGTACTGCGGACGCCCGCGGTCAACGCGGCCGTATCCCTCTTCGCCGCCCTCCCCGCGGTCCGAAGCGCTTTGCTGCACTACCAACGATCTCAGGTCGCGCTCGCGCGCGACCAAGGCTTCGCGGGAGTGATTATGGAGGGTCGCGATATCGGTTCGGTCGTGCTTCCCGACGCCGAGGTCCGCGTCTTCCTCGAGGCCGACGCCGATGCCCGCTCGCGTCGACGCGCCGCGGAAGGCCAGGCGGACGCGGTCGATGCCCGCGACCGCCTCGATTCGACCCGCAAGACCGCCCCGCTGATGTGCGCACCGGGTGCCCACCGGATCGACAACACCCACCAGTCCCTCGCGGCGGTGGTCGCGGAGATCGTCGCCTTGATCGGCGCCGCCCGCCGATGATCCTCGCCTCAAAGAACCTGATCTACAAGGCCGTCTACCATGGCGCGCGCTCGCTCATCGAGGTTTTCGCGGCCCTGGAGGTCGAAGGCTGGGAGACGATCCCCGAGGGCGCTTGCCTGTTCGCGAGCAACCACCAGAGCATGGTGGATCCGCCGCTCATCGGCTCCTGCCTCCCGCGCGAGATCTCCTTCGTCGCCCGCCGTTCGCTGTTCGACAACCCGGCCTTCGGCTTCGTCATCCGTGCCTGCAACTCGATCCCGCTGGACCGGGGGCAGGCCGATGTCGGGGCGATCCGTTCCGCACTGGCCGCCCTCGCTGACGGCCGCGGCCTGCTGATTTTCCCCGAGGGGACGCGCAGCACCGACGGCGTCATCGCCGAGGCCAAGGCCGGAGCGGGGCTACTGGCCTGCCGCTCGGGCGCGCCCGTCGTCCCGATCCACATCCGGGGCGCGCGCGACGTCCTGCCGCGCGGCGCGCTCTTCCCCGCGGGGACGGCCCGCATCCGCGTACGCTTCGGCCGACCGCTGCACCCGCGCGATTACGATCCGGGACGCGAGCACCCGGAACGCTTCATGGAAGCTTCCCGGCGCATCCTGGCGGCCATCAAGGACCTGCCGGACAACGACGACCCGGGGCTCTGATTAGGAGATCCGCTGCGGCATCACGACGCAGAGGAAGTCTTCCTTGAGGCCGCGGATGACGCCCGGGGACATGTCGTCCTTGAACTCGAAATCGATCTCGTCCTCGGTGACGTTGCGGAGCGGCTCGATGACGTACTGGGGATTGAAGGCAATGTTCACCTCGGGGCCGTCGTACTTCACGGCGATCGGCTCGTGGGCCTCGCCGGACTCGGACTTGGCGGAGATTTCGAGGTTCTGGCTCTTCTTCGAGACGGTCATCCGGATGGTGTTGTTGCGGTCATCCGTCATGAGGGCCGCGCGCTGCACGCTCTCGAGGAGCTTCTCGCGCTCGAGGCGGACCTTGGAGCCGGCTTCCTTGGGGATGACCTGGCGGTAGTTCGGGTAGTTGCCCTCGACGACCTTGGACACCAGCTGGATGCGGTCCACGAGGCCTTCGTCGTTGGTGGGGATATCGATGGTGAAGCCGACCTGGCGCTCGTTGTTGGAGACGTGGACCTTGCCCCCGGACTTCAGCAGGCGCGAAAGTTCGGTGATGGTACGGGCGGGCAGGATCAGGGCCAGGGTCTTGTCAGATCCCTCCAGCTTCTGCTCGCACTTGGCGAGACGACGACCATCGGTGGCGACCAGCGTCAGTTTGCCGGCGGAGAATTCGAAGAAGACGCCGTTGAGGATGTAGCGGTTCTCGTCCGTCGACTGCGCGTAGCTGACCTTGCGGAGCATCGAACCGAGGTTGTCCTGGTCAATCGCAATGGTCGGCTGGCCGGCGAAATTGGAAATTGGCGGAAACTGATCGGCGGGCAGGCCAGCAATTTGGAAGACCGAGCTGCCGGAGGTGATTTTCACGCGGTCCTTGCCGGTGAGTTCGACGATAGTCTCAGCGCTCGACAAGGCGCGGATGATGGGGACCAGTTTTTTCACCGGGAGGGTGATTCGCCCGGGCGAGGAGACCGCGGCCTTGATCCGGCAACAGATGCCGAGGTCGAGGTTGGTCGTGGTCAAGGTGACGGTATCGCCTTCCGCTTCGATGAGCACATTCTGTAAAATCGGCATCGTCGCCCGGTTGCCGACGACGTTGGTGACGCTCGAGAGCCCGTTGAAAAAGTGGTTCCGGTTGACCTTGAACTTCATGATGGGGTCAGAATTGAGCAACGGAGGGGTGAGTGGCAACCCTGCAATGCCCACACCGGTCTCCCCCTGTATCTAAGTAACCTTGATATATAAATACCCGTAGTATCAGTAAGGGGCGGAATCCCGTACATAGGTCGCTAACCCCTTGAAGGTCGTGGGTATGGGGGCGACCCCTGCCTGTGCCTGGAGCGTGAACAAAGCCTGCGTTGTTCACACCAACCTCCACGCACGGGTGATGCACGGCTTGTTCACACTTCGGGCACGTTGTCATCGTCGTCATCCGGTGCCGGGTCGATCTCGCTCTTTTTGAGTAGGAATAGGTGGCGGAAGACACTCCAGATGATGTAGCCGAGAAAGATCGCGGGGAAGGAGTAGGCTGGGTATTTGATGATGACCGCTCCTGCGATGATGATCAGGATGAAGACCCTCGTCTTGGCCCGGGCGGTCCAGTCGAGCTTCTTGAAACTAGGGAATCGCACGTTGCTGATCATCAGGTAGGAGATAATCAGCATCAGGGGTAGTAGGCTCCACGACCATGCTTGCACGGCCTGTTCGAAGGGATCCGCGTGGTCCCCGTTCCGCATGACCTTGCTCAGCACCAGCACGAGGGACGCCATCAAACCGGCAGCCGCCGGCGACGGCAAGCCCACGAAATCTCCCCCGGCGGCCCGCTTTTCATTCCCCGGTACCAGCGGGTTCGTGAGCACGTTGAAGCGAGCTAGCCGGACGCCGACGCAGAGCAGGTAGATGAAGGCGAGCAACCAGGTGGCCAGTTGGACATTCTCGTCGGCCTGCGCTTTGCTGCCCGGGTTGATGATGAGGAAGCAGGCCATGAGCGCCGGCGCGACCCCGAAGGAGACGGTGTCGGCGATGGAATCGAACTCCGCCCCGAAGAGGGATTCTCGACGGGTGGCGCGGGCGACGCGGCCGTCGAAGAGATCGCACAGGCACGCGCCAAGGATGAACCAGACGGCCCATAGGTAGTGGTCCGCCCGGGCCGTGGCGGTGAGGTCGGTGAAGCGGGCCTCGATGCAGTTCTTGATCGCGAGGAAACCGCAGAGCATGTTCCCCGCGGTGAACAGGTTCGGCAGGAGGTAGATGCGGGCCGCTTGCTCGGGGGACGAGTAGGCGTTCTTTTCGGGAGGGTGGGACACGGTCAGGGTTTGGGTTCGTCGAGGTATTTCCAGAAGCCGCCCTCTTGCTCCAGACGTTCTTCGTCATCGGCGAACGGCAGGTGCGAGCGAAAGGCGAAATCGGCGAAGGTATGGCGATGGAGCACGTAGTGGGCCATCAGTGAGCCTTCTTTGGCCTCGAAATAGATGCGGAACTCGCCGACCCGCAGCCGGTGGTAGGTATGTCCCGCCCGGCGGACGGATCCGAGGTCGGACCGTCCGGCGAGGAGGTCCTCCGGCGTCAGCGAGGAGAACGCCTCGACGACCTCCATCTGCTCCAAGGTGGGCAGCTTGCCCAGGGCGCGCATGGCCTGGTCGCTGAAGTTGACTTGGTACATCGGAAACGAAGCCAACCACGCGGGGCCTGTTTCCGCAATCAATCAGTTGCCCGGGACCAGGCGGCGATCAGCGAATCCGCCCTTTTTTCGACCATATCCAGTACTTTTTCGAAATCTGTCGCCTCGCCGTAATACGGATCCGGCAAGGCTCGGTCGCCCAGAAAAAGCGCGAGCTTACCGTGGTGTTCCGGCGGGCAAAGGTCGCGTAGCACGCCAAGGTTCAGCGTGTCCGCGGCGAGGAGCAGGTCGAAATCTCGGAAGTCGTCCGGGCCGACCTGGCGGGCGCGTAGGCCCGAGAGGTCGTAGCCGCGTTTGGCCGCGTGGCGGATGCTCCGTACATCCGGCGGTTCACCGAGGTGGTAATTCTCCGTGCCGGCGGAGTCCAGTTGCAGGACGAGCCCGGCCCGGCGGGCGTGCACGCGCAGCACCTCCTCCGCCGTCGGCGAACGGCAGATGTTCCCCATGCAGACGAGGAGGATGCGGCGGGGCCGGCCGGTCACTTACTTACCGAGCAGTTTCTCGAGGCCCGGGAGGTCGCGGCCGTTCTTGGTCAGCAGCTGGCCGTCCTTGCCGTACACGAGGAGCGTGGGGATACCGCTCACGCCTTCTTCCTTGGCGATGGCTTGACCGCCCGCCGACTTGAAGGGCACGGCGCTCCAGGGCATCTTGGCTTCCTTCATATATCCGAACATCTTCTCCTCGCTCTGGTCGAAGCTCACGAACACGACGGCGAGTTTGGCCTTATTTTCGTTGGCGAATTTCACGAGTTGCGGCGTGAAGGTTCGGCAGGGCGGGCACCAGTGAGCGGAGCAGTAGACGGCCACAGTCTTGTTTTTCAGGGTCGTGATGTCGACGGCCTTGCCGGCATCATCGACGAGGCCCTGCGGGAAGCGCGTCTTCCAATCGAAGTCCGCGGCGGAAGCGAGGGTGGCGCAGAGCAGGAGGCTGAGGGAGGCGAGGAACGATTTCATAGGGGTGAAGGGTAACAGATTTAGTTCTTTAAGGTATATCGATAATTCTGATGGATTCCATCAGACCTTGCCGCCGAAGCTCTGGTGGTCGTCTAGGTCGAGTACATCGAACCAGCTGGCGATGTCCTCTCGTTTGGCTCCGGCAGGGGTGGAGGATTGGTACTCACTGAGGCGAGCCCGGCCGCCGACCGCCGACGGGGACCGCTGCTCGTGGTAGGCGCTGAAGGCCGAGATCTCGTGGGCGAGCCGGGGGGTCTTGGCGTTGGTCAGCATCCAAGCGAGGATTTCTCCGTCTCCTAAGCCTTTGGCTACCTGAGTCTTAAGAGATTCAGCGTCGACGCCAAGGAAATCCAAGACGTTCTTATCCAGGGAGCAGTTATAGGTGTATTCACCATTTTTGCCCACCAACGTGGCCCGGCACTTATCCAGCATTCGGGGCAGAATGACCAGACCCCCGAGGCGGACGCGCGGGCTACGAGGGGGGTGCTGGGTGAGGTCGTAAGGGTCGTAGGCCATGGGGAAGAAGTCTAACCCTACCCTTTTAGGGTAAACCTGCAAGTTTTCATCATCTTTTAGGGTGTTTTGTGGGTTTGCCAATTTGTCACACCTCGCTTCTTTAGCGGGATGCTTCCTCTGGCTGCCGGCATGGCCGTGGCCCCGCTGACGACGAATTGTCTGCTGGGGTGTGCGGGAGTTTTCCTCGCCGCGACCGTCCTCGATGCCTACGCCACCAAGGACGGATCCGGTAAGCTGAAGGTCGCCGGCCTGTGGTCGCTCCGGGCCGGCTGGGTCCTCCTGACCGCGATGCTCGCCTACCAAGGGTTGCATGCGCACGCCTTGCCCATCGGCAGCACGCCGGAACTGATCTTGACCCTCGGCTGGGGTTTGACGGCGCTCACCGTCTTCCTGGACCTCACCTTCGATCACCGCCTGCCGACCTGGGCGATCGCCGCGCTCACGACCGCCTGCCTGGTGATCGCCGCTTTTCTGGGCCTGCCGCTGGCCACGCCGGACGTCGCCGCCAAGCCGATGATCATCCTGCACGTCGCGACGGCCGTGCTCGCCTACTGCGTGCTCGGCGCCCAGGCCCTCAACTCCGTCGCCTACCTCCTGCAGCACCGCGCCCTCGCTGGCCGACGTTTCGGCGGTATCTATTCGTTCCTGCCGGCGCTCGTGCCGTTGGAACGCGTCGGTGGCCAGCTGCTCGGGGCGGCCGTCTGGATGCTCGGCCTTTCCCTCGTCATCGGCGCGGTCGATTGGTCCGCCGACCTCTCCTTGGTCACCTTGCCCAAGCTCGCGGCCTCGTCGGTCGCCTGGCTGGGCGCGTTGTTCGTCGCGGTCCAACGTCGGCGCGAGCGTCTGCTCGGACCGGCGTTCGCCCGCGCCAGCCTCTGGTTGCTGCTGCCCGCCCTCCTGGCGCTGTGGCTCGCCCTCCCCGCCGCGCGCGCATGACCGCTGATCGCGCCACCTTGGTCGCCCTCAGCGCGACGCACCGCACCGCCGGCCTCGACGACCGCGCGGCCTTCGCCGTGCCGCCCGCCGGGGTCGAGGCCTTCTACGCGGCGGCTCGCGAAGGTGGCCTCGCCGAAGCGGTGCTCCTCGCCACCTGCAACCGGCTCGAGGCCTACGCCGTCGGCGACGAGGCCGCCGCCTTGACCGTCCGCGCCGCGTTGCTCCGGGCCACCGGCGCCGAGCCGGAGGCGCTCGACCTGCATCTCCGTCCGATCCCCGGCCTCGCCGCCGTCGAGCACCTCTTCGCGGTGGTCGCCGGGCTCGACTCGCAGATGGTCGGTGAGGTCGAGATCGCCGGTCAGGTGAAGGACGCCTACGCCGACGCGCTCGCCCGCGGGATGACCGGCCCCGTCCTCAACCGCGTCTTCCAGCGCGCCTTCCAGGCCGCGGCCTGGGCCCGCACCCACACCGGGATCTCGCACGGCCACGTCAGCATCGGTAACGTCGCCGTGGATCTCGCCGAACGCGCGTTCGGCGCGCTCGCCGACGCCCGCGTGCTCGTGCTCGGCACCGGCGACGTCGGCCGCCGGGTCGTGCAGGCGCTCGTCTCGCGCGGTGCCGGCCACGTCGCCGTCGCCTCGCGCACCTTCGAGAATGCGCGCCTCCTCGCCGCGGAGTTCGGCGGCGCCAGCCTGCCGTTGGCCGACGCCCTGGCGCAGGCCCATGCGCACGACGTGATCGTCGGCGGCGCCGCGGTCGAGCGCGCCCTGCTCGACGCCGCGACGTTGCGCACGCACGCTGGCCGCCGGCACGGCCGCCCCCTGCTGCTGATCGACCTCGGCGTCCCCCGTAACTTCGACCCCGCCGCCCGCGCGGTCGACGGCGTCTACCTGTCCGACCTTGACGACCTCGCCGGCGTGGCCAACGCGAACCTGCGGGCGCGCCTCGCCGAGGTCGCCACCGCGCGCGCCGCGCTCGCGGAGAAGGCCGCCCGCGCCTGGGGCGCGACCCGCCGCCCCCAACCCGAAGCCGGCTCCCCATGAAGCCCACCGTCCTGATCGTCGACGACGAGAAGCATTCCCGCGAAGGCCTGCGCGCCGCGTTCGACGATAAGTACGAATGTTTCGTCGCCAAGGACGCCGCCGAGGCCGCCCGACTCATGCAGGACGTCCCGCCCGACGCCGTGCTCACCGACCTGCGCATGGCAGGTGAGGATGGGATGTCCGTCATCGAGCGCGCGCTGAAGCTGCCGCAGCAACCCGTCTGCATCATGATGACCGCCTACGGCGACGTCGACACCGCCGTCCAGGCGATGAGCCGCGGCGCCTATTGGTTCCTGCAGAAGCCCGTCGACCTCCGGCAGGTCGAGCTGCTGCTGGAGCGCGGCCTCAAGGCCCGCTCGACCGAGAAGGAGGTCGCCGTCCTGCGCACGCGGCTCGACCGCAAGTTCGCGCTCGGCGAGGTTGTTGGTTCCTCCGCGGCGCTCCAGCGTTCGATCGAGCAGGTGCGCTCCGTCGCGCCGTCCAACGCGACCGTGCTCCTGCTCGGTGCGACGGGCACCGGGAAGGAGCTCTTCGCCCAGATGATCCACCAGGCGAGCCAGCGCGCGAAGGGACCGTTCATGGCCGTGCACTGCGCGGCCATCCCGGCGAACCTGCTCGAGAGCGAGCTCTTCGGTCACGAAAAGGGCGCGTTCACCGGCGCCAACGAGCGCCGCGTCGGCCGCTTCGAGTCCGCGGACGGCGGCACGCTCTTCCTCGACGAGATCGGCGAGATCGACGCCACCACGCAGGTGAAGCTGCTCCGCTTCCTCGAGACGCGCGCGGTCGAGCGGCTCGGTTCGCATCGCCCGATCGCCCTCGACCTCCGGCTCGTCTGCGCGACGAACCGCGACCTGCTGCAGATGGTGAAGGAGGGGAAGTTCCGCGAGGATCTCTATTACCGCCTCTCCGTCGTGCCGCTGCGCCTGCCGGCCTTGCGTGAGCGTGGCGACGACATCCCGCTGCTGCTCACCCATTACCTCCGTCGCTTCGCACGGGAGAACGGCGTGGCCGAGGCCCGGCTGTCGCCGGAGGCCCTCGGCGTGCTCGCGCGGTACGATTGGCCCGGCAACATCCGCGAGCTCCGTAACGCCTGCGAGAACCTCGCCGTACTGCGCGCCGGCAAGGTCGTCGGCCCGGCCGACCTCGATCCGCGCTTCGCCGCGCCGGCGCCCGCCCTCTCTGGCGGCGGTGCCGCCGGCGGCCCGGTCGGCCCGCTGGTTTCGCTCGACAAAGCCGCCAACGAGAAGCAGCTCCTCCGCCAGGCGCTGCTGTCCGCCGCGGGCAACCGCACCCGGGCGGCCGAGCTCATGGGCATCTCCCGGCGCACGTTGCACCGCAAACTGCTCCAGTGGCCCGAGCTCGAGGCCGAGTCACCGTCGACATGATCCGGTTGTGCGCGTGGTTCTGTTCCGTCGCCGTCGTGGCCGCGGCCGACATCGCCGGGTCCGATCTGCTTGCGCCGGCCTTGCTCGTCGGGGTCCGCCAAGTGGCCCCGGCCGGCAAGTCCGTCGACCTAGCGGGGACCTTGTCCGCGCGCCGCGGTCTCGCCGCCGGGCAGGTCGGTTGCGCGCTGCTACTTGGTCGGCCCGATGAGCCCGCGCCCACGGTTTCCGCGGGGGTCGAGCTGGTGCCCTTCCCTTTCGCCCGCGCCGCGGCCGTCGTCGCGGTCCACCGTTCCAACCCGGTCGAGCAGGTGAGCTTCCCGTCCTTGGCGGGGATCCTCGCGCGCGAAACCCCCTCTCCCCTTGGCAACTGGAACGAGCTCCCTGGCGGTGGTCGCAGCGACCTCTTCACCGTGGCGATCCATTCCCCCGATGGGAGCTTCGTCCGCGAACTGGTCCGGGGCTTGGCCCTCGCCCAAGGTCCGTTCAGGGACAACGTGCGGCTCGATACGCCGGCGTTGCAGGTGAAGGAAACCCTGGCCTCGGTTTCCGGCGCCTTGGTCCTCCTCCCCTACCCCGCCGCCGCCGAGGCCAAACTCCTGCAGGTCTCCGATGGTCGGCCTGGACGGTCTCTGACGGCCTACACCCCGACCGAGATGAACATCTACAACGGAGACTACCCGTTGAGTCTGCCCGCCATCCTCTATATAAGGAAGGACCAGCTGGCCCTTTACGCCCCCGTGGCCCGTTGGATCTTATCCGATGAGGCCGCCGCCCGCCTGCGGGAGCGTGGCCTGACCCCCACCCCCCCTTCCTTGCGCGGCCGTCTCCTCCAAAGGCTTGACACCCGCTAGGGGCTTTGGTCTGCTCCCCTTCCAGTGCGCGTGTAGCTCAATGGTAGAGTACCACCTTGCCAAGGTGGCTGTTGCTGGTTCAAGTCCAGTCGCGCGCTCCACTTTAAAAG
>Ga0207909_1000167_pt1 | contig 25718 bp, 21 predicted proteins | sample LakMenEpi05May10_FD_150672 | JGI IMG/M metagenome (GOLD analysis project Ga0207909, IMG submission 150672) | Freshwater microbial communities from Lake Mendota, WI - 05MAY2010 deep hole epilimnion (SPAdes) | ecosystem: Environmental > Aquatic > Freshwater > Lake > Epilimnion/Euphotic zone ...
ATATCTGTGTAACATCATTCAACGCATTGACAACAGTAGTGTCATAAGCCACTGCTCTTCTGATGTCATTTTTGTCTGCCTCAAACTTTAAAAATGCGACACTGTCAATCTCATAATTCGAGGTATTTCCGCTGCTGCCAATTCTCAATGCAATTTCATTTCCCCCATCTTTAACATAGTCCCAATTGAGCGTCCAAACAGCTTCCTTGCTTGTAGCAGGATTGGTAAAAATGTTTCGGTAATCCAGGTGTGTTGTTGCTGTCACATCATACTTGTATGGCAGGGCACTGAACTGCGCAGAGGAAGCGATTGCAGCCGCATAATCCTTCTTCCACATGTGAACATCCGTCAACATAGAAAGGATTGCACCCTGGTTGATCTCAAAGACCAGATTGACATTTTTATTGACCAAGGACAAAGCCTTTGTCAGATCAGGAATGATCACGCTGTTGATAACAGAATCTGCAGGTGTACGGGGCTTTTTAGGGTCGTCATTGACATTCTCATAGGGTGTCAGCCAGACCGGTACAGCTCCCCAGAGGCGAACGGCATAAAAATACATATAGGCCCTTACTGCATGGGCTTGAGCAAGGTAATGGTCCCGGTCTATGATGGAAAGTGTCTTGACATTAGGCAGGTTTTTAATTGATGCATTGGCCCGCGAAATGGTGGTATAAAGATCATTCCAGTTTGCAGTAGTTGTGAGGGAAGTAAGGCCATTCATGGTAACCAGGATTTGATAATCCCCTGTTCCACTGTAGGTAAAATTATCAGACCGCGCATCGCCCCAATCAATATAACTGTCACTGAGTGTTTTTTGCAATGCATCATAAATGGCAGCATTGCCCAAGCGCGCATCTTCATTGGTTTTCCAAAAGAGCTCGTTTGAAAGGGATGAGATGGGTTGCTGATCCAGAAACTTTTCGCAGCTTGCCATGGCCAATACCAAAGGCATGATGAATATGATTATTTTTTTCATTGGATTCTGTTTAAAGATTAATATTGATTCCACCGCCGAATTCCCTGTTCCTTGGATAACGGCCAGTGTCTACACCCATTTCCAAAGGATTGTTGAAATCAATCTCAGGGTCATACCAAGAGTAATTTGTCCAAGTAAGCAAATTGTTTCCGTAAGCAAAAGCATTGATGGACTTTAACTTGATTTTTTTGACCCATGTTTCAGGCAACGCATAACTGAGGCGCAGGTTTCGCAAACGGATGAAAGAAGCATCTTCCAGGTATAAGCTGCTCAATTCTCTTGAATTTCCCATACCATTGTTTTGGGCCATGTACCATTGGGTAACATCCCCCTGATTGAACCATGCACCACGAATATAATCCGGACTGGGAGTAACGTTGACCGTAACAACCCTGTTCATGTCTGCTTTTGCCTTGTTGTACAGTTTTGCACCCCAGCTTACGTAAAAATTGAAGGATAAGGTAAGACCTTTGTAAGTAACTGAGTTCGATAGCCCTGCGATAAATTTGGGCTGGGCATTGCCAAGACCGATACGATCATTATCATCTATTACACTGTCCGCCACAGTATTTTGCCAGATCATATCACCGCCCTTCAATAGATTTCCTTGTGTATACAAACGATTTACTTTTCCGGAATAGGGTTTTCCGCCGTAAGTATATGCACCTGTTGGCAAGTTGTTGGTACCAATCACAGGTGTCAACATCTGCCAGCTTTCATCGTATGCATTTGATGCATCATAAGGATAAACACCCAATGCCTTCCAACCATAGAAATTTCCCAGCAGCCCGCCAGGCTCAGTTATCCAATAGGCGGATCGAAGGGTTATGTTGTTGTAAAGACTTTTAACGGTAGCCCTATTGAAAGACATGTTATAGATGATATTCCATTGCAGGTTTTTCTTCCTGACCGGGGTTGCATTGACAGAAAACTCAAGACCTTTATTTTGAATAGAACCTACATTGACATTTACATTGTTGAAGCCAGTTTCAGTAGGCAACGGTGCACGGTACAATAACTTATCAGTGACCTTGTTGTAATAGTCAAACGTAAATTGCAGTCGGTTGGCAAGAAAAGAAAGATCAAGTCCTACGTTGGTTTGACTTGTAGATTCCCAACTCAACCTGCTGTTGCCGAAAATATTGAAAGGGGCAACTCCAGAGGCACCGTTGTAATAATTGTCCCCAAAAGTATAGCGCTGTATGGCGTCATAAGCACCTATCCTGTCATTGCCTGTTTGTCCATAACTGGCCCTTATTTTTCCCTCGCCAAGAAACTTTTCAGCCCACTGCATGAAAGACTCATCAGAGAATCGCCATCCAACCGAAGCGGAGGGGAAAAAGCCCCAACGATTGTCCTTGCCAAATTTGGAGGATGCATCAGTCCTGAAATTGCTATTAAAGAGATATTTGCCTTTATAACTATACCCCAGCCTACCAAACCCTGAAACAGAAGTACTCCGTTGCTCACTGCTGGTGGCTTCAGTAATGACCTGTGCAGAATTGAATGTCAAGACCGTTTCAGAAACATAATTGCTTCCAGACAAACTGGAAGAGCGCCAGAAATCATTGTCTGCACTTGTACCCAAGACTGCAGTGATTGAATGGTTCTTCCCAATCTTTTTGCTGTAATTGAAAAAAGCCTGGGTCATCCAATAGGTTTTCATGTCATTGTTGATTGTCCCATTGTTATCCAATCCGGTATTGCTCAGGATTCTGGGACTGAACCTTAGGTTTTCTGTATTGTTGACACGAACATTTGCATCAACAGTCAACTTGAGGTCTTTTGTAAAGTTGTAATTGGCGTATGTGTAGAGGTTGGTAGAAATGATTTCATAATTATTCTTCCTGTACAATGCTTCTGCAACCGGATTTCTTCTTCCTCCAATATTAGGTGCCAGACTACCATCTGGAAAATAAACCCTGAAAGTAGGTGGACGTTGAATGGCCTGGTTCAGTGTCAGTCCATCATCAATCCTGTTTTCGGTTTGGTAGGAAACCTGCAAGCGATTGCCTGCTGAGAATTTGCTGTTTGGCTTAAAATCCATGTTAAACCTTCCACGCAGCACCTTTGCATAGCTGTTGATGATAATCCCCTCATCACTCAAATACCCTATCCCGCCATAATAATTCAGGCCTTTGTTGCCACCACTCACGTTTAAATCAATCTGTTGCCTCAATGCAGTTCTGGCAAGCAAAGCCTGGTAATCATTGTCGGCATTGTAAGAGGGATTCAAAGAATCATTTTGAGCCAGGTTTCTTCTCAGCTTCATGTCATACAATCTTCTGTCAGCAGCATTGGCCTGGGGTATTTTATAAGAGAGTTCACTGGCGCTGGTAAGGTATCTCAGGTCAACGGCAGGCTTTCCCTCCTTTCCTTTTTTGGTGGTGATGATGATCACCCCATTTGCAGAACGGGATCCATAAATGGCAGCAGATGCAGCATCCTTCAAAACTTCAACAGACTCAATATCGTTGGGATTAATTCCGGCAATGTCCACCCCTTGTGCCCCATCAACAATATACAATGGATCTGCGCCACCCTGAAGTGTACCGATACCACGAATTCTTACAGAATTGTCTGCACCAGGCCGACCAGATGATTGTCCAATTTGCAAACCAGGAACCTGACCCTGCAATGCATCAAGCAAATCCTTGGGTTGCCTTTGGGCAATCTGGGCGCTGCTGACCGATGCAATTGCACCAGTAACATCCCGCTTTTTTTGGGTGCCATACCCGACCACGACAACATCTTCCAAGTTTGAACTTCCTGCATTCATCACAGGACTGATTGATTTGCGGGTACCAACCAGTTCCTGCAAATCTGAAAATCCAATAGAAGAAAAGACCAGGATTGTTTTGGCATCATTTGCGGTAATGGTGTACTTTCCTTTTTCATCTGTCAGTGTACCTGTAGCGGTTCCTTTAACCGTAACACTGACGCCCTCAAGAACAGCCCCTGAGCCGTCCTTGACTGTTCCTGTAACTTTGATTCCCTGCCCTAACAAGTTGGCAGCCGTTAACATTGTTAACCCAATGAACAGCACCAGAATCCGGATTCCCGAAACCTCTTGCCGTTGATGGATGATTGATCTAATTTGTTTTTTCATGTGGCTTACTTTTCGATTTCAGTTAAAAGAGATTGGGAATTATGGTTTTTTTGATAGGTAAGCATTGATCTTGGATTTCATGAGGCTAAGCACTTCAGCATAGCCTGCATCCGTGGCAAGATTTACTTTCTCCAGAGGATCTTTTTCATAATCGTACAATTCAACTGCGATGACTTCGCTGCCCTGGTGCACGGGCTGATTTCTGAAATTTTCTTTGTACCAGATAACGCAGCGATAACGATCGGAACGAAGGGCATATCCCATTGTTTGATCACCCCTTGGATATTGAGACTGTGCGATGTCTTTGACTTTTGTCTGAGGATTTTTCAAAACAGGAGCAAGGCTGGTACCTGCCAACCCGGATGGTTTTGGTATGCCAGACAACTCGCAGAGTGTAGGAAAAACATCTACAAACTCAGAGAGGCCCTGTGCCTGCTGACCACCCTTGAATCCAGGTGCTGCAATGATCAATGGTGCCCTCGTAGCCTGTTCAAAATTGGTGTGTTTGTTCCAGATGCCATGATCCCCTAAATGCCAGCCATGGTCACCCCATAATACAACAATCGTATTGTTGTCAAGGCCCAATTGTTTCAATTGCGCAAGCAGGTACCCTACCTGTGCATCGGTATAACTCACGGCTGCATAATATCCGTGAATCAACATGCGTTGGGCGTCATCAGTCTGCAAGGCATAATCAGCATTGAAGCGTGAACCATCAGGTAGTGCATAATTGTTAACCAACTCAGCAGAGGGTTGAAAGGCATACGGTGGTGCTCCTTTGGTGAGCTGTTGAAAGGCTGCCAGCTGAATGGAATTCCTGTCGTACTTGTCCCAATATTTTTTAGGAGACACAAAAGGCAAATGTGGTTTACTGAATCCTACTGCCAGAAAAAAAGGCTTGTCTTGGTTTTTTAGTGAGGCCAATATTTTTCCTGCTTTCTTAGCAATTGCACCATCTGTGTAGGCGTCATCTGGAACATCACCAGCTTCAACCACAACACGGTGTTTATCCATGAAGTCTTTGGTCTCCGCTTCATTCAACCCTTTGTCTTTTGCTTCTTTTTCAAAACGGGCCAACAGGTCCAGGGTAGACTTTGCCTGGTATTGCCCTCCTACTGGTTTTTCATACCCCTTCGCATATTCATCATCTTTCAGCTTCTGATAGGGAATACTCCAGGAAGGGGCATCCAATTCCTTGTCAACAGACCTGACATCAAATACCTTACCGATTCCTGTGGTGGCATATCCCTGTTGAACAAAATATTGAGGCATGGTAACAACATTGGGTATCATGTCCCGAAGCTGTGTTTTAAGATCCCAAACCTTTGTAGCATCAGGCCTCAGCCCGGTCATCAAACTTGCCCTTGTTGGTGCACAAACGGCCTGCTGACAATAATTTTTAAGGAACACAGTTCCGCGAGCGGCCAGTGCATCAATATTGGGTGTGATTATTCTTGATTCTCCGTAGCATCCAAGCATGGGCTTTAGATCATCAATAGCAATCATGAGTATATTCGGTTTCTTTTGCTGCTGGGCAAACAAACTACAATGGATTAGTCCCATAAACAACAGAGAAATGATAATTTTTTTAATCATGGGTATGAAAAATTGTGTCGATTTTTAAATGAGTAATGCAAAGCATCAAAATACTGGATAAAAACAATATCGAAACGTAATTTTATGCCTAATTTGAATATAAACAGCCAATTGAAGTCAAAACTTTATCTATTAAATCCACCGATTGTACGATATATTTCAATTTTTTAGCAGAAAAAGCTCATTTCAATGCATATTTTCAAACCGGCATCGTTGCCGGCATCGTTACCGGTATTTGTATGCTTTTTTTTCAGTTCCAGGATAAAAGACAATGTAGTGGTAAAAATGAAGAACCGATAATCAATGGGCAGATTCAATGTAAAAACGAATTTTAAGCATGGAAATCATCATCAATGAAGTAAGGGTCATGCTCGGCGGCAACCTGTTGCTTGACAACATCACCCTTACAATGGGCCATGACGAACAATGGGCCATTACAGGACCCAGCGGTTCAGGAAAATCCACCTTGGCAAAGGCGATTGCAGGTAAGATTTTTCACCGTGGAATAATCCGATTTGTTACCCTTGAAGAACAGATAGAACAACCAAAAATACTGCTGATTGAGCAACAACACCAATTCACCAACAGAAGCAATGTGCAGCAATTTTATTATCAGCAGAGGTTCAATTCTTCTGATGCAGAAGACAGCTTAACCGTAGCAGAACAGTTTGACAATACAGACCAAAAACAAAATGAATATTGGATCAATTTTTTCAACCTGACGCCAATAATCAACAAGCCGCTGATTCAGTTATCCAATGGTGAGAACAAAAGACTGCAATTGGCCAAGGCCATGACGCAATCCCCGTCCTTGTTGATTTTGGACAACCCATTTGTTGGACTAGACAAAGAAGGAAGAACAACATTAAAGGAAGGATTGAACAAGATTGTGCAAGCGGGAACCAAAATTTTACTCTTTGCGGCCACGGAAGATCTGCCATCCTGCATAACGCATGTAGCGCAGATCAAAAAGGGAAAGATAGTTTTCAGCGTCCCAAAAAACAATCAACCCAAACAGGATGAATTGCCTGAAACAGATGCAATGGTATTGTCTCCTTTTGCACTGAAAAAAATCTATGCAACGTCCAACTTGACATTCAAGCACGCAGTTGAAATGAGGAATGTCAACATTGCTTACAATGGAAAAGAAATCTTGAGCAGGTTCAATTGGGAAGTGAAAAAAGGAGAAAGATGGTGTGTTACAGGGCCCAATGGTGCAGGAAAGTCAACCCTCTTGAGCCTGATCAGTGCTGACAATCCCCAGGCATATGCCAATGATATTTTTCTTTTCGACAGGAAAAGAGGAACTGGAGAGAGTATATGGGACATCAAGAAAAACATTGGCTATGTTTCACCGGAATTGCACTTGTTCTTCGACATGGGAATAACAAGCCAGGAAGCAGTGGCATCAGGACTATTCGATACCATAGGACTGTTCAGAAAACCTGGCACAACCGAAACAAGCACTGTTTTGGCATGGATGGACATAATCGGGATTTCATCCATAAAGGAAAAAAGATTGAACCAACTCTCATTGGGTGAGCAGCGATTGGTAATGCTCACAAGAGCCCTGGTAAAAAGTCCACCCCTGCTTATTCTTGATGAACCCTGTCAAGGACTTGACAGCCAACAAACAGCAAGGTTCAAAAACACGATTGATTTGATTTGTGGATCAACATCAACAACACTGATTTATGTAAGCCATTACACACAGGACGTTCCGTCCAGTATTACCCATCACCTGCAGCTTAAAGCAGGCAAAAAAGTAGCGGATTGACTATTTTACAGTAAGCGTAGTACCACTGATTTCAACAGTTCTTGCAGACAGTCCACTTGTTGCAGGAGATACGGTAACAGCACCTGTGATAGAGAAAGTTGAACCATGGGCAGAACAATAAAAATCATTGCTTCCTTTCCTGAACGTAACAGCAATGCCTTGGTGAGGACAGGCATTTACAAAAGCTGCAAAACTGGAAACAACATTCCCAGCAGCTTTTCTCACAATGATAATTCCTTTGTCAGAAACAAAATCATCAACGGCCAGCAGCTGGGTTGTCAGGTTGATGGTAAGAAGTGTGTTTCCAGTACCCCCGCCGCCAGTATTGCCACCGCCCCCGGTATTGTTTCCAGAACCGGTATTGTCCTCTTTTGAACATGCCGCCATCATGCAGGCAACACAGGTGAAGGCAAGCCCACCGCTGATTTTACTCAGGAATTCTTTTCTTTCCATGGTTAGTAATTGTTTGTTTTATGAACTTATAACGGCCATATAACGATATTTCAAGCAAAATGTTTTACAAACTACAAATCAAACCTGAAACCAAAAACAGGAATCCTTCCCAAAAGATACGAATAGGCAATTCTGCCAGTACTGGCATCAAAGCGTTGACTGACACGATTCTTTGTATTCAGGGCATTTTGAACCCCGAGAATAAAACTACCCGTCATCTTGCTGTACTGCAGCTTCCACTCCATTTGAACATCCAGTCTAAAAATGGATTTCATTTTCTCTCCATAGATCCTTGAAGGCACCAATACGGTGGTTTTCTGCAATATGGACTTGGGCAAGTCTATCGGGGTAACCCTCACCCCACCGCCAGAAATAAGCTTTATGTCCAACCCCAAAGAAGAAGGACGTTTGGTTTTGAAGGTCCACTCCTTGCCCAGCAAGAAAGTAAATGATGTATTGGAATTGTACCGGGTATCGCGCCAAATGCCATCGGAAGGTTTGTACGTAGACTGATACAAGCTTAGCGTGCTGAGCAAATAAAACTGATCATTCCAGTACCTGTCCAAAGTAAGTTCAAGACCATAATTCTGTCCGCGCCCGCGGTTGGCCAGTATCTCAATGGCGTAATTATCTTCCAGGTTGATAACGCTGTAACTGCTGATTCTACTGGCTTGTACAGGAATCCTGTAAAGCCATTGGTAGTATGCTTCTGTTCTCAGGTTCCAATTCGGAGACAACTGAATAGCGTATCCCAAAACATAATGGATGGCCCGGCTGAAGCCGAGATCCTTGTTGGGAGTAATGGTATCATTGCCAACCCTAATGCGCGCAAAATAATTGCCCAGCGGCTGAATCTGTGTGTGCAAACCGGCACCAAAAGAGAGGTATTGTCCTTTGAAGGTCATGAACCGAATTCCTGCCCGGGGTTCTATAGAAGATTTTTTGTTCAGCGCCAGTACCTGCCCATGAAGGCCCATTTGCAATGCCACCCTGCTGTTGGGGTCCCATTTCCATTGTGCAAAATAATTGGTCAACCGGGTTTGACCATTGGCCCTCAGTCTGTCCCTTAGCATATTGCTGACTGCTTCCCGCTGCTTCAAGCTGAAAGATTTTCCAGTGCTGTATATGCCCGTTTTGATCAAATGGTGTTTGTTGAACTTATGGCTGGCAACAGAAGAAATGACAGCGTTCCATTCAGAAAAGCTGTTCTTGCGGTTAATGATAACCGGACCACTGAATCTATCCAGCCGCTCATCCTCTTCTCTATATGCCATACCGTTCAGGCTCCAAATGGTTTTGATCAGCGTTTTTTTCCCAATATTGAACTGGTGCGAAACTCCTGCAATACCTGTATTGGCAGCATCCAAAGAACCTGTTCTGGAAGAAGAATTCCTCAACCATGTCAATGAATCCTTGGCCAATTCATCACGTTGCTGGCTCAGGCCTCCAAATCCAAAAATGGAGAAATCACCCATTTTTTTGGTAGGCAAATGGATATTGAAAGAGAGGTCTTGAAAAGAGGTGGCAGCATCTGAAATATTGAATCCCAGTTTTTGCATCAGGGTAAGAAATCCGTACCGGTAGTTAAACAGATAGGAACCACCATATCCTTTTTTAAAATAGCCCTCTGTGGCAAAATCAACGCCAATGGTACTCAATGAAAACGTGTGCTCCCGCTTGTCTTTATTCCCTTTTCTTAGCTTGATATCAAAAACACCCGACACCGCATTGCCATATTCGGCAGGAAATGCACCGGAGATAAAATCTGAATTGGCCAGCAGCTGTGCACTGAGGATAGAGATGGCACCGCCAGAAGTTCCTACCCGCGCGAAATGATTTGGATTCGGAATATCAATGCCTTCCATCCGCCAAAGCAAGCCATTGGGAGCATTGCCCCTTATCACAAGTGCATTGCCATCGCCGCTTGCAGCACTAACACCTGCAAAGGCAGTGGCAATCCTGGATGGATCATTCAACCCCGCAGCAAATCTTCTGGTTTCCTCTACACTAAACATCCTCCCGCTCACCATGGCCATTTCATTGATTGGCCTGCCCTTGTTGGATCTCGCCTTAACAATGATCTCATTTTCCATAGACAAATCGTCTTCCATTTCTACCACCAACACCAACTCTTTGCCCGACTCAACCTGGAGGTTGTTCAACGTGATGGGCTTGTAACCAACATGGCTTATTTTGATGGATTGACGGCCTACAGGAATGCCACTGAGTGTAAAATTTCCTTTACCATCTGAGATGGCCAATTTCCGCTCAGCTCCAATCCATTCAATGGTTGCCCCTGCCAATGGGTTTTTGATGAAACGGTCAGCAACGGATCCCTTGATGGTTTGAACCAGCAATTGCTGGGCATTGGATTGCAATCCCAACAAACTAAAAAAAACAATGAGTCTTAAATATGTATTTGCCATTTTCTTCAAAGCAATTTAATCAGGCTGGGGTAGATTTCAATAAAAAAATACCAATTGGTAATTTTATCCGAACTTGACCAATACCCCAATGAGCCAGCATATTGTCATGGAAAGCTTCACGCCAGCATGGTGGACCTGCATTACTTTCGTAATCGGGATCATCATTTTATTGCTGTTGCTTCCCAAATATGTTGATTGGGCAAACCATGTCAACTATCCAAAATGCTTGGGTTTGCTGCTGCTCTTGAACATGGCTATTGAAAATATCTACAGCGTCTCCCTTGGATTCTGGTCAGTTGAAAACAATTTACCCCTGCACCTCTGTGGAATCAGTACTTTTTTATCAGTTGCAGTATTGTGGCGCTTCAACGCTGCTATCGCCCATGTGTTGTATTATTGGGGACTGAGCGGAGGACTTCATTCTTTGCTTACACCTGAGTTTGATTTGGGAACGGAAGGATTTTTCTACTATGCATATTTTATCGGTCATGGCGGACTCCTGCTTGCATGCGGATATACGATCATTTACCAGGGATTCAAACCTAAAAAACATTCATGGCTTTGGGTTTTCCTGATTACCCAAATGGCGGCACTGGTCATTGGCACCCTTAACTGGGCCATTGGATCCAATTACATGTACTTGTCCAGTCCGCCAATGGTCAATAATCCGTTGATCATGGGTGATTGGCCCTGGTATATTCTTGTTTTTGAAGGACTTGCATTGGCACATTTTTTTCTATTCTACAAGCTTTCCCGTGTTTGGAAATAGAGGCTAAACTCCATGCGTAATTCAAGGGGGCAAAAGCAGTTAAAATCGTATTTCATTGGTTATTAAAAAATAAGCCCTATTTATTAACAATTTGGTAATCCGAGGAAGCTTTTTGATTTTCTAATTTGGTAAAGGATTGTTTAATATTGCAATTCATACTTTTGAAAATCCTTAACATGGCTATTAACACGTTCTTTAAGATGTTCCTTCCAAAGGACAGGGTATTTTTCACCCTTTTTGAAAACATGGCAGAGGTGGTAGGAAAAATGGCTACGCAACTGCAACTCATGGTAAATGAGTCCGATGAAGACAAAAGAGCTGAAATCTCAGCCATCATTGAAAACCTGGAGCACAAGAACGATGATTTTACCCATAATGTATTCACCGAGCTGGGCCGTAATTTCATCACACCATTGGACAGGGAAGACATTCATGCCCTTGCTACTGCATTAGACGATATTGCTGATTATATCTACGCGTCAGCAAAAAAAATCAACTTCTACCGAGTCAACCCCAATGACCTGGGAATTCATAAATTGGCTGATCTTGTTCTGCAAGGAAGCACAGAAATCAAGAAGGCTGTGCACGGTCTAAGGGATATGAAAAATCTCAGGGAGATGACAGAAGCCATTGTAAAAATCAACAGCATTGAAAACCAGGCTGATGATGTATTTGACATGAGTATTGATACCCTGTTTAACAAAGAGAATGATTTCAAAGAGGTTATCAAGAAGCGGGAAATTTACCAGGTATTGGAAATCGCAACAGACAAATGCGAAGATGCCGCCAATGTAATCGAATCGATCATCATCAAGTATGCCTAATCCGGGTACCGGCCTCCAAAATAATTGCTCATGACCCTTCTCATTGTTATCATCGTACTGGCCTTGATTTTCGATTACATCAACGGGTTTCACGATGCAGCCAACTCTATTGCAACCGTTGTTTCCACCAAAGTGCTTACTCCATTTCAAGCGGTAATCTGGGCTGCTTTTTTCAATGTGGTTGCCTATTTCATTTTCCAGGACCATGCGGTAGCGAATACGATCAGCAAGACTGTTAACAAAGAGTTCATTACCCTGAATGTGATTCTTGCAGGATTGATTGCTGCAATCTTCTGGAACCTCCTCACCTGGTGGTATGGTATCCCATCATCCTCTTCCCATACCCTGATTGGAGGATTTGCAGGCGCAGCCATAGCCCATGCCATGATGACAAAAGGATTGTCCATTTCATGGTCTAAAGTTGTTGAGAACGATACCATCATCAAAACGGTACTGTTCATCTTTTTTGCGCCACTGATTGGGATGGCTATTTCCATCTTTATTACAATTGTCACTATTGCCCGAAACATGTGGCTGCGCATAGGAATTATCATCATCGCAACGGGACTGACTGTATTGCTTTTCGATAGGTTTGAGGAAAACAAAATGAACCAGGGACTTGAAAAGTTCATCAAGCTCGACAAATACAAACTTGAAGTTGCAAAAGCAGAAGAAGCCCTTGAAAAAGACAGCATCGATGAGAAAGCAAAAGAAGACCTGGCAACTGCCGAGAAGAAATTGAATGGAGCAAAAGAGATCTATGGAAAAATTGTTCCTGTGATGAGTGATTTCGATAACATAGGTGCCGACTCAATTGCTGCATTTGCCTACCACAATGGCTTGTTGGCAGATATTGAAGTAAGCAAATTGAAAGATGAAGTAAGAAACGCTAACAATTTCCTCATCCTTGAATCTCTCTCTGCGGACAATGCAGAAAAGAAAAAAGAGTATGATGTTGCAAAGGTGGAGACTGAAAAATACAAAGGCCCTGTGAAGCAATTGCTGAAAAAGGAAATCAGCCTGGACAGCGCCCTCATTGCCTTCAATGCCATTTATCCTATTGATCCTGCCAATGCAAAGAAGATAAAGTCAAAAATTGAAAAATTTAACATCCAAAGCTCTTTCAAGAAAGACATCGAAAAGTCGGAGAATCATGCCATCGTTTGGGGCATCATCTTCACGTCCATACTATTCATGCTTGTCTATCTATATGTAGAAAAAATCAAGACTCCAACAGCTTATTCTGTGGGCAACATGTTCAAGAAACTTCAGTTGTTCAGCTCGGCTGCATTCAGCATCGGACACGGTGGTAACGATGCCCAGAAAGTAATGGGTATCATTGGCGCTGCATTGATTGCCAGTGGAAATATTCAGGACTTTGGACAATTGCCAGGCTGGGTTCCCATCTCCTGCTATGTTGCCATCGGCTTGGGCACCATGAGTGGTGGTTGGAAGATCGTAAAGACCATGGGCACCAAGATCACCAAAGTGACACCTTTAGAAGGTGTGGCTGCTGAAACTGCAGGTGCCTTCACCCTGTTTTTCACAGGCCAAATGGGAATACCCGTATCAACTACACATACCATTACGGGGTCTATCATCGGTGTAGGGGCCACCAAACGACTCAGTGCTGTAAGATGGGGTGTAACCTCCTCCCTGCTGGTTGCGTGGATCCTTACCATCCCTGTGAGCGCCCTGTTGGCTGCCTTGGTTTATTGGATCAGTACTTTCTTTAGCTAAATCAACCTCATTTACATTCAACAGGGCATTCAACAGGATGCCCTGTTTTTTTATCGATCAACTCAGCATTTAGCTAGCACAGAAAATCTCATTAGCAATTGAATACTTCCCAATTCATCAGATGATTACAATAACCATCCAGGCAATTACTATGCTTTAGAAGCTTAGAATAGCTATCTGAACACCTCCTTACAAAAAAAAGCCATCCTTGCGGATGGCTTTTGCGTTATGATTTGGTTACGGCCTTTAGTTGTCAAACTTGAGGTCAAGTCCAAGTCCGCGCAGTTCATGCACGAGTACATTGAATGACTCCGGAATACCTGGCTTCGGTACGTTGTCACCTTTAACGATGGCTTCGTATGTCTTGGCCCTTCCGATGATGTCATCAGACTTGAGTGTAAGCAATTCCTGAAGGATATTCGAAGCACCATAGGCTTCCAATGCCCAAACCTCCATCTCACCGAAACGCTGACCACCGAACTGTGCCTTACCACCAAGCGGCTGCTGGGTGATGAGAGAGTATGGTCCGATAGAACGCGCGTGCATCTTATCGTCTACCATGTGGTGGAGTTTCAGCATATAGATGATACCAACAGTGGCTTTCTGGTGGAAGCGCTCTCCGGTTTCACCATCATAGAGGTAGGTATGACCGAAGCTTGGCAATCCTGCCTGGTCAATCAAGGATGAAATTTCATCAACAGTTGCACCATCAAAGATGGGTGTAGAGAACCTCATGCCCAACTTCTCACCAGCCCATCCGAGGATGGTCTCGTAAATCTGTCCAAGGTTCATCCTTGACGGTACACCCAATGGATTGAGCACAATGTCAACAGGAGTACCATCTTCAAGGAAAGGCATGTCTTCAGCCCTTACAATCCTGGCTACGATACCCTTGTTACCATGACGACCTGCCATCTTATCACCCACTTTCAGCTTACGCTTAACAGCGAGATAAACCTTGGCAAGTTTCAATACACCAGCAGGAAGTTCATCACCGATGGAGATATTGAATTTCTCACGCTTGTAACGGCCGAGTTCTTCGTTGTACCTGATATTGTAGTTGTGCAGCAGCGTGTTGATTGAATCATCAATTTTCTCGTCACCAGTCCAACCCAAAGGATTGATGTTCTGGTAATCGATGGTTGCAAGGGTCTTTGGATTGAACTTTGACCCTTTGCCGATGATGACTTCACCAAAGTTGTTGGAAACACCAGAAGAATTCTTATCCTTCAAAAGGGTTTGCAATTTGCTTACCAGCAATTCAAGAATATCCTTCTCAATTTGGACATGAACAGCCTCAAGCTTTTCGATGGCTGCTTTTTCCTTGGCCTTAGAGTTTTTGTCTTTCTTGGCACGCTGGAAGAGTTTCTTTCCGATAACAACACCTTCTGTTCCACTTGGAGCTTTGAGTGATGCATCTTTGGCATCTCCAGCCTTGTCACCGAAGATGGCACGAAGCAATTTCTCTTCAGGGGTTGGATCACTTTCTCCTTTCGGAGTGATCTTACCGATGAGGATATCACCTTCCTTCACCTGTGCACCGATACGGATGATACCATACTGGTCAAGGTCTTTGGTGGCTTCCTCAGAAACGTTTGGAATATCTGGAGTCAATTCCTCTTCTCCAAGTTTGGTATCCCTTACTTCTAATTCAAATTCTGAAATATGGATGGAAGTGAAAAGATCTTCACTGACCACTTTTTCATTGATCACGATGGCATCCTCAAAGTTATAACCCTTCCAAGGCATGAACGCCACTTTCAGGTTACGACCAAGCGCTAGCTCACCATTTTTTACAGCATATCCTTCTGTAAGGAAGTCGCCGTTCTTCACCCGCTGCCCTTTGGACACAGCCGGGCGCAAGGTGATAGAGGTTTCCTGGTTGGTCTTGATGAACTTGGTCAACTTGTAAACCAGCATGTCATCTTCAAAGCTGACGAGCTTCTGGGCTTCATCACGCTCATAGCGAACATGGATTTCATTGGCATCCACAAATTCAATAACACCATCGCCTTCAGCATGCAACTGAATACGTGCATCACGGGCAGCCTTGCCTTCCAGTCCGGTACCAACAATCGGAGCCTGCGGCTTGATCAATGGAACGGCCTGGCGTTGCATGTTTGATCCCATCAGTGCACGGTTGGCATCATCATGCTCCAAGAAAGGAATCAGGGAAGCTGAGAGACCAACAATCTGGTTGGGCGCAACGTCCATGTACTCCACTTCGTTCGGCTCAAGAATCGGGAAATCACCCGTTTGCCTTGCCTTTATTTTTTCTTCAGCAAACTCACTCTTATCATTCAAAGGCACGTTGGCCTGTGCAATCTTAGCAGTATCCTCTTCTTCAGCACTCAGGTAGGTCAATTTCTTGACTTCAACCTTACCATTGTTCACCTTGCGGTAAGGTGTTTCAATGAATCCCATCTCGTTGATCTTTGCGTGTACACAAAGGGTTGAGATAAGACCAATGTTTGGTCCTTCCGGCGTCTCAATCGTACAAAGACGACCATAGTGAGAGTAGTGAACGTCACGGACTTCAAAACCAGCACGCTCCCTGCTCAAACCGCCGGGTCCGAGTGCGGAGATACGACGCTTGTGCGTGATCTCACTCAGTGGGTTTGTCTGATCGAGGAACTGTGAAAGTTGTGATGTACCGAAAAATGAATTGATCACAGAAGAGAGCGTACGGGCATTGATCAGGTCCACCGGAGTGAATACCTCATTATCACGTACATTCATCCGCTCACGGATGGTTCTCGCCATCCTGGCCAGACCAACACCGAACTGTGCATACAATTGCTCACCAACTGTACGTACACGCCTGTTGCTCAGGTGATCGATATCGTCAATCTCTGCCTTACCGTTGGTAAGACGAACGAGGTATTTAACGATTTCAATGATATCTTCCTTCGTTAGGGTTTTTTGACCCAATGCGTAGTTGAGGTTGAGTTTCTTGTTGATCTTGTAACGACCAACTTCTCCGAGATCATAACGCTTGTCACTGAAGAACAATTTGTCGATGATGCCACGGGCAGTTTCATTGTCTGGAGCATCAGCACCACGCAATTGCTTGTAGATGTGCTGAACCGCTTCAAGTTCTGAATTGGAAGTATCCTTGTTCAGGGTATTGTAGATGATGGCATAATCACCACTCACCTCTTCTTTCTGGATGAATACACTCTTGACACCTGTTTCAATGATGGTTTCAAGATCTTTTTCATTCAATACTTTATCACGCTCCAAAACAACTTCATTCCTTTCAAGTGAAACTACTTCACCAGAATCTTCATCAACGAAATCTTCTACCCATGTTTTGAGCACCCTGGCTGCCAAACGCTTTCCAACCTGGCCAGCCAATGATTTTTTATCCGCTTTAACCTCATCAGCCATGCCGAAAAGCTCAAGGATATCCTTATCTGTTTCAAAACCGATAGAACGCAAAAGCGTTGTTACGGGGAATTTCTTTTTACGGTCGATGTATGCATACATGACATTGTTGATGTCTGTAGCAAATTCCATCCATGCACCTTTGAAAGGAATCACACGGGCAGAATAAATCTTGGTTCCGTTCGGATGAAGGGACTGGCCAAAGAATACACCAGGTGAACGATGAAGCTGTGATACAACAACCCTTTCAGCACCATTGATTACAAAAGTACCACGGGGCGTCATGTAAGGGATGTTTCCGAGGAATACATCCTGTACGATTGTTTGGAAGTCTACATGCTCCTCATCGTTACAGCTCAGGCGCAATTTTGCCTTGAGGGGAACAGCATAGGTAAGACCTCGCTCCATACACTCTTCGATGGTGTAGCGGGGCGGGTCAATGAAATAATCAAGGAACTCCAACATGAAGATATTCCTTGTATCATTGATGGGGAAGTTCTCCTTGAAAACCTTGAAAAGACCTTCGTTGTTACGCTTATCAGGCGTGGTCTCAAGCTGAAAATAATCCTTGAACGACTGGATCTGAATCTCTAAGAGATCGGGCGTTTCCGCCAGGTGCTTTACCTTACCGAAATGCACCCTGTTTGAAGCCACTTTTGCTGAAGACATAGAATGATGTGCTTTTTAAAGTGTTGTATATCATCAAAACAATGAAAATTCCCCTCTGCTACACCTCGAATAATATACTGATTATCAGTACTTTAACCTTGTAACGAGAATTAAAATTGAATTGCGCCCAGTTTAAGGGATTGCGAAGTTAGGATTAATAGGCGAAACCGACAAATTTATTAGAACATCCAACCTTGTGATAAGCCAACAGAGAAGAATGAGTTTCAACAGATTAAAGATGCCATTGGCTGCATGTTGGGCAAAAAAAAAGCCGGAATAAATCCGGCTTTTTTAAATAGCTGTTGAGAGACCCTAAGGCCTAACAGTTGATTATTTAACTTCAACTTCGGCACCAGCTTCCTTAAGCTTGGCAACCAAGTCATCAGCTTCAGCTTTGGAGACACCTTCTTTAACAGGCTTAGGTGCACCGTCAACGAGGTCTTTTGCTTCTTTCAAGCCCAATCCTGTCAATTCTTTTACGATTTTAACAACACCAAGCTTGCTTGCACCACCAGATACAAGGATTACATCAAAAGATGTTTTCTCTTCAGCAGCAGCTGCGCCACCACCGTCACCTGCTGATACCACTACTGCTGCAGCAGCTGGTTCAATTCCGTAATCAGCTTTCAATACGTCAGCCAATTCTTGTACTTCTTTTACTGTCAGGCCTACCAGTTGTTCGGCCAATGCTTTTACGTCTGCCATTTTTTAGTTTTTAAACCGCTTTCAAAGCTTTCGCTCCAGCGGATGGTTATGAATATGCCACATTTGGACCTCAGTGGCGTTGGGTTTTACGCGAATTGATTACTCAGCAGTGGCTGCTTCAGCCTGCTTTTCGTGGTGCTGCAACAAACCTGCAAGAACACGCTTGGCAGGAGATTGGAGCAATCCGATAACCTCACCGATAAGCTCATTCTTGGTCTTGATCTGGGTGAGCGCTTTGAGGGTGCTGTCACCGCTGTAAATGTCGCCATTGATGAAAGCTGCTTTCAAAACAGGCTTGTCTGAATTCTTTTCCTTGCGGAATGCACTCAGGATCAAGGCCGGCTCCTTGGGGTTTTCAGAAAACATCAGGGCGGTTACATTGTTCAATGCATCAAAAACACCTGAATATTTCTCCGAATCCAAAGATTCCAGAGCCTTACGGATCAGTGTATTCTTGGCAACCTTCATTTCAACATTCTTGCTGAAACAGATGCTTCTGAGCTTGGTGATTTGGGCAACACTGAGAGACTCAGTGTTGGTGATATAGAAATTGTTGTACTGACTGAATTTACCCTTCAGTACCTCAATAACTTCGTTTTTTTCTTGCTTATTCATGATTAAGCTTTTTTTGATTTAAAATGTGTTCAGCGATTAGTGAACAATTGCTTTCGTGTCAACGGCAATGGCAGGGCTCATAGAGCTTGCCATGAAAACACTCTTCATGTATGTTCCTTTTGCAGTAGAAGGCTTTGCCTTCATGATGGCATTGAGGAACTCCAAGCTGTTGTCCGCCAGTTTCTCAGGAGAGAAGCTGATGCGACCAATAGAAGCGTGCACGATTCCAGCCTTGTCAACTTTAAAAGCAACCTTACCCGCTTTTACATCTTTGATGGCAGTGGCCACATCATTGGTAACGGTACCGGTCTTGGGATTCGGCATCAGGTTACGAGGACCAAGCACCTTTCCGAGCTTACCAATCTTTGGCATAACGGCAGGAGTTGCAATGATCACATCGATATCAGTCCATCCGCTTTCAATCTTTTGGATAAACTCATCCAATCCCACGTGGTCTGCACCAGCGGCATTGGCTTCGGCTTCCTTATCAGGAGTACAAAGTACAAGAACCTTCTTGGTCTTACCAGTTCCATGAGGAAGGGTAACGGTTCCACGAACAGCCTGATCAGCCTTCTTTGGATCAACACCCAACCTTACGTGAAGGTCTACTGAACTATCAAATTTTGTGCAATTGATTTCTTTAACGAGTCCTGTGGCTTCAGCAAGTGAATAAATCTTCTTATCATCCACTTTGCCTGCAACAGCTTTTCTTTTTTTTGTGATTCCCATCTTAATTAAGTTTTAAGGTGTGAACAATTAATTTTCCCATGGGGCTTGGCCATCAACAGTGATACCCATGCTGCGCGCAGTACCGGCAACCATTTTCATGGCGCTGTCCAGGGTATTGCAGTTCAGATCAGGCATCTTGTCTTTTGCAATGGCTTCTACCTGAGCCCATGTTACCTTACCGACCTTTTGGCGGTTAGGCTCTTTGGAACCACTTTGAAGCTTGCACGCCTCGAGCAACTGTACAGGTGCTGGGGGAGTTTTGATAACAAAGTCAAATGATTTGTCTGTGTAAACAGTGATCAAAGCCGGCAACACTTTACCGATTTTGTCTTGGGTCCTGGCATTGAATTGCTTACAGAACTCCATGATGTTGACACCTTTGGAACCGAGTGCGGGACCAACAGGAGGTGCAGGATTGGCCTGTCCGCCTTTAACCTGCAACTTTACATAGCCAGAAATTTCTTTAGCCATATTAAATTGTTTTTTGGTGATAGCGTCCCGGCATTTTACCGGAACTCCCAAAGCCTTTCAAAAAAAGAACTTTCGATTGGGGTTGCAAAAGTAATGCAGTTTGGGGAATATCAAAGGTTTTGTCCTAAAAATTGAATAAAAAATTTAAGGCCACATAATGTTTATTTATGAACAAAATTTACTAATTTTCGTATAATCAATTCAAACTCATTACTCTTCTAAAAACGTCACACCATGGCATCTTCTAAAAAACCCGCAAAAAAGGCAGCAAAAAAAGCGTTAAAAAAGGCTGCACCCAAGAAAGCAGTAAAAAAAGCAGCCTCCAAACCGGCTAAAAAAGCAGCAGCGAAAGTTGTTAAAAAGGCTGCCCCAAAGAAAGTTGCTCCTAAAAAAGCAGCAAAAAAGGCAGTAAAGAAAGCAGCACCCAAGAAAGCTGTAAAAAAAGTTGTTAAAAAAGCAGCACCAGCAAAAGCAGCCGCCAAAAAAGTAATTAAAAAAGCAGCACCCAAGAAAGCAGCCAAAAAGGTTGTAAAGAAAGCAGCGCCTGCTAAAGCGTCTCCTAAAAAAGCTACAGCACCAAAGAAAGCTGCCCCTGCTAAGGTTGCTCCCAAAAAAGTGACTCCAGCAAAGACGGCCCCTAAAAAAGCAACACCAGCCAAAACAGCTCCAAAGAAAGCCGTTGCACCTGTGAAAGCAGCACCTGTTAAAGTTGCGCCAAAGAAGGCTGCAGCGCCCAAGGCAGCTCCGGCAAAAGCAGCTCCTGCCAAGGCAGCTCCAGTAAAAGCAGCTCCTAAAAAACCAGCAGCAAAAAAACCGGCAAAGAAAGCAGCTCCTGCCCCAGCGGTTGTAGCTCCAGCACCTGCTCCAGCAGCAGCACCGGTAGCTACAGAGTTGCCATTTGTTGAAACAACACCCACTGAATCAACAGAAGGTTCTTCAAACTAAATCAGCAGAACATTGCATAAAAAGAAAGGGTAGCAAATGCTACCCTTCTTTATTTTGAGTTGTTTATGTATCAGTTAGATTTTCTCAACCTGCATGTAGTTGAGCTCCACAGGCGTTGAACGGCCAAAGATTTTTACTGTAACCTTGAGTTTCTTCTTCTCGTCATTAACCTCTTCGATTACACCATTGAAATCATTGAAAGGTCCATCAACAATTTTGATGGTTTCACCAATAATGAAAGGCTCACTCATGATCATTCCACCTGCGTCACTCATCTCATCGATCTTGCCCAACATTTTATTCACCTCAGCTTTCCTCAGTGCTATAGGATTCTCCTTACCAAGGAAGTGAATTACATTGGTTGTATTCTTGATGGCTGAAATGATGTCATCGTGTAGCTTTCCACCAGCACACTCAATCATGATATATCCAGGAAAAAAGTTCCTTTCCCTCATGACTTTCTTACCATTCTGAACCTTGTATACTTTTTCTACAGGAAGGAAGATCTGCTTGATGACAGTATCCCAGCCGTTGCGGAGAATATCCTTATCCAGGTACTCTTTCACCTTCCTCTCCTTGCCACTGATAACACGGAGAACATACCACTTGGTATCTGGCTGAACAGCAGTGTCCTGTTGTATAGTTGTTTCTTCCATTACTTGAACAATGAATAAACGAATTTAAGAAGATTGCTGCTTCCAAGATCCAGCAACCAAACGATGGCAGTGATCACCAAGGTAGCAACGAGTACTATCATGGTAGACTGTTGAAGCTGCTGCCAATTGGGCCAGGTCACTTTCTCCATCAGTTCCTTGTAGGAATCCCTGAAATATGATTGTATCTTATTCATCTTGTTTTGTTTTTGAAAAGTACTGTATCGTAAAGATACTCATTCTTTTCATTTGCACGGGCACTAGGATTCGAACCCAGATCAAAGGTTTTGGAGACCTCTATTCTACCATTGAACTATGCCCGTTCTTTAAGAAACAAAGTACCCGGATATAAACCCAGGTACTTTGTTATTTATGCTTTAAGGCTGTTTCTCCAAAGAGATTGGCCAATAAGACTTACTTGACGATCTCAGTAACCTGACCAGCACCTACGGTACGGCCACCTTCACGGATCGCAAACTTCAACCCTCTTTCCATAGCGATCGGTTGGATCAACTTTACATGGAGGTTGGTGTTGTCACCAGGCATAACCATTTCAGTTCCTGCAGGAAGTTCACACTCTCCTGTAACGTCTGTTGTACGGAAGTAGAACTGAGGACGGTATTTGTTAAAGAAAGGAGTATGACGTCCACCTTCATCCTTGCTCAAAACGTAAACTTCGCCTTTGAACTCAGTGTGTGGAGTGATTGATCCTGGCTTACAAATTACCATACCACGACGGATTTGGCTCTTTTCAATACCACGGAGGAGAAGACCTGCGTTGTCACCAGCTTCACCCTCATCGAGGAGCTTGCGGAACATTTCAACACCAGTACAAGTAGAAGTCAATTTGTCTTCCATCATACCTACGATCTCAACACCTTCACCAACTTTGATCCTACCACGCTCGATACGACCAGTTGCAACAGTACCACGACCAGTGATGGTGAATACGTCTTCAACTGACATCAAGAATGGAAGATCTACTGGACGGGGAGGAAGAGGGATATATTCGTCAACAGCGTTCATGAGTTCGTTTACAGCAGCAACCCACTGTGGCTCACCAGCCAAAGCACCTGTAGCAGATCCTTTGATGATTGGTGTAGCATCACCATCGAAACCACGCTTGGTCAATTCTTCGCGGATTTCCATTTCAACAAGTTCCAACAATTCTGGATCATCAACAAGATCAACCTTGTTCATGAAAACTACAATACGTGGAACACCTACCTGACGAGCAAGAAGGATGTGCTCCTTGGTTTGTGGCATAGGACCATCAGTCGCAGCCACTACAAGTACAGCACCGTCCATTTGGGCAGCACCAGTAATCATGTTCTTTACATAGTCAGCGTGACCAGGACAGTCAACGTGAGCGTAGTGACGAGAATCCGTCTCATACTCAACGTGAGCTGTGTTGATCGTGATACCCCTTTCTTTTTCTTCAGGAGCACCATCGATTTCATCATACTTCTTTGCCTGTGCAAGACCCCTCTTAGAAAGGATTTCAGTGATGGCTGCTGTCAATGTGGTCTTACCGTGGTCAACGTGACCGATAGTACCAATGTTTACGTGGGGTTTGTCCCGCTTGAAAGTCTCTTTAGACATTGTTATACGTTTTTGTTTGTTTAAACTTTAGTTACCTATGGAAACGGCCGCAAAGTTATTCACTTTGGGACGATTAACAAAAGTTTTTTCCCTTAAAGGCCTGGAGCCGTTAGTGAGAATCGAACTCACGACCTCTTCCCTACCAAGGAAGTGCTCTACCCCTGAGCTACAACGGCTGGTCAACCACCGCTTCAGGGCGGCAAGTGAGCGGGAGACGAGTCTCGAACTCGCAACCTATAGCTTGGAAGGCTATCGCTCTACCAATTGAGCTACTCCCGCTTAGTTTTATCGGTAAAAAAGTTCAAACCCCAGTTCCTGAGGAAATGTGGGCAGGAGAGGATTCGAACCTCTGAAGTCGAAAGACAGCGGATTTACAGTCCGCCCCATTTGGCCGCTCTGGAACCTGCCCGCACATATTCACATAAACACTAAAAAAGGTTTTATCCTCCTTTAATATAAGAGCCAGAGAAGGGACTCGAACCCCCGACCAGCTGATTACAAATCAGCTGCTCTACCAGCTGAGCTACTCTGGCTTAATGTCCTGCGGAATAATGGTTTTGACTTCCTTACCGATAACACTTCAATCTATAAAAGATCTATCCCTTTTTGGGGAGGCAAAGGTAATGGAATTCTTCAAAAGCAAAAACTTTGTAGAAAAAAATTTGGAAATATTTCAGCAGACTAATTATACGGCCTGCTTTTCCTTCACTTTCTTGATCTGGATCAGTACCGCATCAAGCGCCATGTCGAAGGATTCCTCAAAGGATTTGGTGCTTTGCTTGACAAAAATTTCGTGTTTGGGAATCTGAACACGAATCTCTGCAACCTTGTCTTTTATCTGGTGGATGACATTGTCGAGCTTCAAAAAAACATCAACATTCATGATCTTATCGTGGTGGCTACCGATCTTGGCAATTTTCCTGTTCACGTGGTCAAGCAATTTGGTGTCGGCATCAAAATGTACAGATTGGATGTTAACAGTCATGTTAGCGGATTTTTACAGTGAAGGATAAATCGATACTCCCCTTTAAGTTACGCCAAATGGAAGCGGCTTCAAAATTAAATCCGTTAAAAAAAACGAAAAATCATCCTTTGGGATGGGATTTCTTGTGGATGTCCCGCAAACGCTCAATATTGTTGTGGGTATAGACCTGCGTAGCCGCCAGGCTGCTGTGTCCAAGCAACTCCTTTACGGCATTCAACTCGGCTCCATTTCCTGTAAGATGGGTGGCAAAACTATGGCGCAGCACGTGCGGACTTTTCTTCTCGGCAGTAGTAACCAATGAAAGGTATTTCTTCACGGTATCATATACCTGACGGGCAGTTGGAGGCTTCTGTTTTGGCGTAAGCAATAGATTAGGAAACACAGCTTCCGGAAAAAGAGCAGCCTTTTCTTGGGCATATTCCCTGATCTTTTCTGTTAATTCAGTTTGCAGGGGGATGATCCTTTCCTTGTTTCCTTTTCCCAAGACCTTCAACTGGCTTCTTGCATAATCAATCTGGCTTGATTTCAGGCCCACCAACTCACTGACCCGGATGCCGGTATGGTATAACAAGGAAAGGATCAGGTGGTCTCCCCTGCCCCCAAAATCATCGGGGAAAATGATTTGTTTGAGCAGGGTCTCCATCTGGTCTTGCTCCACATACGATGGCAACCGTTTTTTTGTCTTCAAGACCTGGATGGTTTTGGTTGGATTGGCGGTAATTTGACCCTGGGTCAGGCAATAGCGGAAGAATGATTTGAGGGAGGAAATTTTCCTGTTGATGCTTCTGGGCTGTACTTTGAGCAAGGTCAGGGAAGCCATCCAGGACCGGATCATGCCCGGGGTGATGTGCGATGGCAGGGTCACTTCAAACTGCGCATGAACAAAAGAAAAGAAGGAGGTCAGATCGTCAGCATAAGCCCTATAGGTATGCGCTGAATAGCGCTTTTCAAACTTGATGAAATCAAGGAATGAGGATAATATGGACTGATGAGGTATGGGCATAAAAAAGAGTAGTCATAAAGTTAGTGAACCGCATGACTACTCTGGAATATATTTTAACGAAGCAACGACTACGACTCGATAGTGCCGTTGAAGATCTTCTGTTTGTAGATCGCTTTTAGAATCTCGCCCCTGCGCCTGATAGAAGGCTTTATAAATGCCTGACGCTCACGCAATTGCAAAAGCGTTTTGGATTTTTCGTACTTCTTTTTGTACTTCTTAAGGGCTTTGTCTATGTTTTCGCAGTCTTTAGAATCGATGATCAGCATATTTTTCCTCTTTTT
>Ga0207909_1000168_pt1 | contig 25700 bp, 24 predicted proteins | sample LakMenEpi05May10_FD_150672 | JGI IMG/M metagenome (GOLD analysis project Ga0207909, IMG submission 150672) | Freshwater microbial communities from Lake Mendota, WI - 05MAY2010 deep hole epilimnion (SPAdes) | ecosystem: Environmental > Aquatic > Freshwater > Lake > Epilimnion/Euphotic zone ...
CCGCCTCGAGCTGAACTACCAGGTCCTCGCCGGCCTCGAGCAGTTCTTCCTGCGCCTGCTGCGGCTCTTCGCGCTGCGCGCCCGCGCCTGATTTTCCGCCATGTCCCGCCTGTTCGCCTCCCTCCTCCTGTTCGCCGCCTCCTTGGGCGCGGCCGACGACGCCCGCCGGCCCGAGGTCGAGCGCGCCATCGCCCGCATGTCCCCGACCATCGTGCGCATCGAGGTGATCTCGGAGGACGGTTCCGAAGGCCGCATGCTCCGCCAGCATTCGGTCGGCTCCGGGGCCATCATCGACGCGCAGGGCCGCGTCATCACGAACTACCACGTCGCCGGCCGCGGCGCGACGTTCCTGTGCCGGCTCGCCGACCGCGAGGAACTTCCGGCGACCTTGGTCGGCGCCGACGCCATGACCGACGTCGCGGTGATCCAGCTCGACCTTTCCCGCCGCCGCGCGAAGACCCCCTTGCCGGTGGCCGAGTTCGCGGATTCCGACCGCGTGCGCGCGGGTGACACGGTGCTCTCGATGGGCTGCCCGGCGGGACTGACGCAGTCCGTCACCCTCGGCATCATCGCCAACGACGCCATGGTCATGACGCGCTTCGTCGGCGCGATGAGCCTGGACGGCGAATCGGTCGGCGAACTGGTCCGCTGGTTCGGCCATGACGCGGTCATCTTCGGCGGCAACTCCGGCGGTCCGCTGGTCGACACGCAGGGCCGAATCGTCGGCATCAACGAGATCGGCATCGGCAGCCTGGGCGGCGCGATCCCCGCCAACACCGCCCGCACCGTGGCCACCGAGCTCATCGCCGGCGGCCGCGTGGTCCGCGGCTGGCTCGGCCTCGAGGTGCAACCGCTGCTGCGCTCGTTGTCCGGCGAGGGCCGGCGCGGCGTGCTCGTGCGTTCCGTCCTGCGCGGCTCCCCGGCGGCGGCCGCCGGACTCCGGCAGGGCGATCTCCTGACGTCGCTCGCCGGCCAGCTGGTTCATGCCGATTGCGATGAGCAGATGCCGACCTACCACGGCCAAGTCGCGGCCTTGCGTCCCGGCCGCGAGGTCCCGCTGGAGTTCGTCCGCGACGGCGCCGTCCGCACGGTCGTCGCGACCGCCGCCGAACGTCCCGCCAATATCGCCCGCGAGGCCGAGCTCGCCTCCTGGGGGGTCACCGTCCGCGACCAGACCCGGCTTTCCGCCCTGCGCGCCAAGCGACCAAACCAGGATGGCGTCGTCGTCGATTCGCTCCGCCCCGGCGGTCCCGCCGCCGAGGCCAAGCCGGCGTTGCTCGAGGGCGACCTCCTCGTCGCGCTCGGCGGCCGACCGGTGAAGGACGTGGCCGCCCTCCGCGCCGTCTCGCGCGAGCTCCTCCAAGGCAAGACGGAGCCCGAGTCCGTGCTGGTCGCGTTCGTGCGCGCCGGGGCCGAGCTGATCTCCGTCGTGCGCATCGGGCCCGAGGTCGATGCCGCCGTCGCGCCGCGCGCCGCGCGCCCTTGGGCCGGCTTCGCCAGTCAGGTGCTCACCGCCGAGCTGGCCAAGGCGCTCGGCCTGAAGGGCAAGGCCGGCCTCCGCGTCACGCAGGTCGTCGCCGGTTCCACCGCCGAGCTGGCCGGCCTCAAGGTCGGCGACCTGTGCTTCAAACTCGACGGCAAGGTGATTCCTGCCCGCCGGCCCGAGGACGCGGAGGTCTTCGGCGCCTTGCTCCGTGACTACCCCGTCGGGGCCGAGGTCGAACTCGAAGGCCAGCGCGACGGCCAGCCCTTGAAGCTGACGTTGCGCCTCGCCGACCGGCCGGCTCCCGCCGCGGAACTGCCTGCGCTCAAGGAGGCCCGCTTCGGCTTCTCCGTCCGCGAGCAGGGCTTCGATGACAAGGCGGCCCGCAAGGACGACGATGTCGCCGCGGGTCTGCTGGTCTCCAAGGTCGAGCGCTCCGGCTGGGCCGACCTCGCTGGCTTGCGCGGCGGCGACCTGCTCCTAACCGTCAACGGCCAGCCCGTCCCCGATCTCGCGGCGCTGCGCGCCCGGCTCGCGGTCCTCGCCCGGGAGAAGCCCCGCCACGTGGTCCTGCAGGTGCGCCGCTCGATCTCGGGCGCCTACCTGGAATTCGAACCCGATTGGAACGCCCTCGAGGCGGCCAAGTGATTCCCCCCGCCTTTTTACCATGAACCTCCGCTCCGCTCTCTTGCTTGCGCTCCTCGCCGGCTTCACCTCGCTCGGCGCCGCCGAGGCGAAGATCGAGGAGACCGCCCGGCGGCTCTTCAAGTCCCACGCCGACGCCATCGTGACCGTCCGCGCGACGGTCGCCCTCACGATGACCGCCGGTGACGCGCCTTCGCAATCCCGCGACCAGAGCGTCGAGGAGCTCGGCACCGTCGTCGGCGACAAGGGTCTGGTGATGATCTCCGCCTCCTCCATCGACCCCGCCACCGCGATGGATGGGCGTACCGTCAACATGCGCGGCACCCCCGTCAAACTGGCCGTCACGAGCGAGGTCAAGGAGGCCCGGTTCATCCTGGCCGATGGCACCGAGGTGCCGGCCACCGTCGTCTACAAGGATCGCGACCTCAACCTGGCCTTCCTCGCCCCCGAGCCCGGCGCCGAGGAGGCGAAGGAGGCGAAGTTCCTCCCTATCGACACTTCCGCCGAACAGGCGCTCGAAGTCCTCGACGAGGTGGTCGTGCTCTCCCGGTTGGATAAGTCGATGGGCCGCGTCTCGGCGGTGGAATGCGATTTCGTCCGCGCCGTCGTGACCAAGCCCCGGCGCTTCCTGTCAATCCACCTCTCCTCGACCGGCCTGCCCGTCTTCGGCGTCAGCGGCAAGTTCGCCGGCTTCACCACGGTCCGCTTCGGCAGTTCCGGGGAGGGGGAGGGCATCGCCGCCACGCCGGTCGTCCTGCCCGCCGCCGAGGTCCGCAAGGCGATCGCCGCCGCGCTGGCCCGGCCGATCCCCGCTCCCCGTAAATGAAGCCACCCGGTCGGTTCCCCCAACTTTTGCGCGCCAGCAGGGTTCCACTCTGAGCGATGTCCCCGGAAGAGCTCCCTCCCCCCGAAGACGAGGAGGACAAGCGGCTGATGGCGCTTGTCGCCTCCGGGGACGACGACGCCCTCCGGCTGCTGGTCCACCGTCACCACGTCCGCCTGGTCGGCTACCTCCGGTCCGAGGTCGGCTCCCAGACCACCGCGGAGGAATTGGCCATGGAGGTGTTCATCCGCCTGCACCGGGCGGCGGGCCGTTGGCGACCCGAGGCCAAGCTGACCACTTACCTCATCCATATCGCGCATAACCTGGTCCTCAACGAGTGGCGCCGCCGCGGTCGCAAGCCGACCACCGCCCTCGACTCGGCCCCGGAGCCCGGCGACCTCAGCCATGATTCCGCCCGCCGGGTCAACGAACTGGACGAGGCTTTCCGCCAAGCCGTCGCCCTGCTGCCGGCCGAGCAGCGGACCGCCATCCTGCTGCTCGTCCAGCAGGAGATGGCCTACGAGGAGATTGCCGCTGTGATGGAAGCCCCCGTTTCTTCGGTCAAGACGTGGATCCACCGCGCCCGGACCCGCCTCCGCGAACTTCTTAAAGATCACTATGACCCAGCCTGAAGCCTGCAACTTGCCCGCCCCGGCGGGGTTTACCGTATGAACCGACCGATGCACCCTCCCTCCGGACATGACTTCGACCAGGACCTCGCCCGCGCGTTGGCCTCGGGGCGGGACGTGCCCTGTCCGGGTTTCGCCGAACGCGCCGTCCGGGCGATCGGAGCCGACCGCCGCCGCCGGACCCTGCTCCGCTGGGGCTCCGGCCTGACCACGGCCGCCGCCTGCCTCCTCGCCGCCTTCGTCCTCCAAGGGCGCGGCGATGATTCGCTCGCCCAGCGGGCCGACGCCCTCGCCGCCAGCGACGAATCCCGCCAGCTCAGCGACATCCTCGGGTTCGCCGACGAACTTTCGTTCCTCACCCCGGCCATCGACCCGCATTCGGTGGTGGAAGCGCTGATCAACCCCGAACTGTGACCACCATGCGTCCCGTCCTGTCGCTGGCCTGCCTCCTGCTCGCCCTCGTCGCGGTCGCCGCCGAAGGCGACGCGCCCGCCCGCCCGCCCGGCCCGCCCTCGCGGGGTCCCGAGGCGCTCCCGTCCGTGGAGGAGATCCAGACCATCCGTCGGATCATGGAGCTGCCGCCGGAGCGCCTTTCCCGCATCCGCCTCGCGATTGAGAAACTGGAGCGCATGTCCCCCGAGGCCCGCGCCGACTACGCCGCCCGGCTCGTCAAATACGAGCAGGCGCCTCCCGAGGAACGGACCAAGATCATGAAGGAGATGCGCGAACGCGGCTTCAGTGCCCGCATCCTCGAGCACCATTTCAAGACTATGCCGGCGGCCCAGGCCAACGAGGAACGCGCGCGCTTCTTGGCCCTGAGCGCGGAGGATCGCCAGGACTATGTCCGGAAGATCGCCGAGAAGCACGGTAGCGACTTCGGCAAGGGTAAGAAGGACGACGCCAAGAAGGATGACCCCAAGCGTCGCAAGGATGAACCCGCGGTCCCGTCCGCTCCGGCCGACGGCGCGAAGTAAGTCCTGACCTCAGAGTTCCTCGTGCCAGGGGGCGTCGCCGTAGCGCCACCGGTCGTGGGCCCACAGCCAATCCGCGCAGGCCTCGTCGGACGAGCGCAAGCGGGTCTCCAGCCAGGCGTTGGATTCGCGGGTAAGGCCGGCGGTGTCCGTCGACCGCAGGACGGCGCTCCGTAGCACGCAGCGCCAGAAGCCGGTCCGCTCGGCCCAGAAGATCCGCGTGGCGGCCTTGTGCCTCTGCGCGAGGAGCCCGGGCAGGTGGGTCACGGCGGCGGGGCGGCCGAGGAAGGTCAGGCGCCGCCCGGACTGGATCTTCTGGTCGAAGAGGATGCAGCTGGCCCCGCCGGCGCGCACATTGCGCATCAGCTCGCTGAACCCTTCGCGGCGCGAGGCCAGCCGCATGCCGAAGCGCTCGCGCGCGGCCTTCACCCACGCGTCGGCGGCCGGCTGGTTCAGCGGGCGGTAGAGCGTGACCCAGGGTCGGTCGCCGAGCGCCGGCGCCGCCAAGGTGATCGCCGTCATCATCTCCATCAGCGTAAAGTGCGGGACGAACAGGACCAGGCCGCCGACGTCGGAGGTCAGCCGCGCCTCGCCCGCGAGCGCCTCCGGGTGGACCTGCACCCGCGCGCGGATCGCGTCGTCCGATAGCCGCGGCGAGACGATGGAGAAGAGGCCCATCTCGGCGGCTCGCCGGCAGGAGAGCCGCCCGATGCGCCGGACCCAAGCCTCGTCCCGGTCGGGGAAGGCCGCGCGGAGATTGGCTCGAATCACCCGGCGACGCAGGCCCCAGAGGAGGAGACCGAGGCACGCGGCGTTCGCTCGGGCGAAACCCTCGGGCAGGCGGGCGAGCAGCCAGGCGTAGGTGGCGATCAGGGCCCGCATGCGCGACTCAGGACCGCTGCTCGCGGCGCAGGACCTCGCCTATCTCCGGCACGTTGAGGATCCGCCGGCCCAGTTCGTCCCGCGCGAAATATTTGTCGGGTTGGCGGACCAGGTCGAACGGTTCGTCCGGGAGGTTGTCCTCGTCGAACTCCATCTCGTCGACCGCGTCGATATCGTCGAAGATATGCGTGCGGCGCAGCGGCTCGCCCTCGATCAGCATCGCCGGGTTGGTGAGCGTGCCGTGCTTCAGCAGGTTCACGACGAGGCACGGATAGAAGTCGGCCTCGTACGGCTCGAGGAATTTGTTCACCCACTGGCCCGGGACCTCCCAGCGGCGGTTGAGCACCACCACGTCCGCGAAGTGTACGCAGGGCACGAGCCACTTGGCCACGTCGGGGTGGCGCTGGGTCAGCGGGCAATCCACCACGGTCACGATCCGCTGGACCTGCCAGCCCGAGGCGGGGAGCGCGCGGTGCAGGGCCTCCATCTGGTCCACGGCGGACAGGCCGCCGTGCGTGACGAGGATGCCCGCGTCGGCGTCGCCGGGGGCGGGCAGGGTGGCTGCGCCGGCGGCGAACGCCCACGTGTCGGCCGCGCCGGACTCCGCCTCGCGGGCCTCGCGGAAAGTCCGGATGCGCTTGCCGTCCGACCAGCCGTTCTCGGCGAGTTCCTTCGCGACGGTGAGCCGGCCGGAGCCGCGGAGTCCGAGGATGATGATCAGGGGCTTCATGCCTTGCGTCCGCAGCGGCCGAAGGGCGCGTTCTGTCCGCGGTCGCGGAGCCAGTGGTCGACGGCGACGAGCGCGGCCATGGCCTCGACGATCGGCACAGCGCGCGGGAGCACGCACGGGTCGTGGCGGCCCTTGGCTGTGAGCTCGGTGGCGCGGCCGTCGGGCCCCACGGTCCGCTGCGGCTTGAGCACGGTCGCGGTCGGCTTGAAGGCGACGCGGAAGACGACGGCCTCGCCGTTCGTGATGCCGCCCTGCGTGCCGCCGGAACGATTGGTCGCCGTGCGGATGCGTCCGCCCTTGCGCACGAAGGTGTCGTTGTGCGCGCTGCCGCGCAGCAGCGTGCCGGCGAAGCCGCTGCCGAGCTCGAAGCCCTTGGTCGCGGGGAGCGAGAGCATCGCCTTCGCGAGGTCGGCCTCGAAGCGGTCGAAGACCGGCGAGCCGAGGCCGGTGGGTAGGTGCTCGATGGCGCAGCAGATCACGCCGCCGACGGAGTCGCCGTCCGCGCGCGCCGCGCGGATGAGGGCGTCGATCTTCGCGGCGGTGGCCGGGTGCGGGCAGCGCGTCGGCGTGGCCTCGACCTGCTTCAGCGTCGGGGTCTTCGCGGGCGCCGGCATGCGGACGTCAGCGACGCTCTCGACCCAGGCGGTGATGCGCGCGCCGCAGGCGTGGCTCAGGACGGTCTTGGCGACGGCGCCCGCGGCGACGCGCGCGGCGGTCTCGCGGGCCGAGGAACGGCCGCCGCCGGCGACGGCGCGGATGCCGTACTTGGCGTCGTAGGTGAAGTCGGCGTGCGAGGGGCGGTAGGCCGTCCTCATCTCGGCGTAGGCCTCCGACCGCTGGTCCGTGTTGCGGATGACGATGGCGATGGGTGAGCCGAGGGTGAGGCCGTCGGGCGAGATGCCGGAAAGCACCTCCGGCTCGTCGCCTTCCTTGCGTTGCGTGACCAACGCGCTCTGGCCGGGCCGGCGCCGCGCGAGCTCGGCGCGGAGGAAGGCCTGGTCGAAGGGGACGCGCGGCGGGCAGCCGTCGATGACGACGCCCAAGGCGGGTCCGTGGCTTTCGCCGAAGGTGGTGATCCGGAAACTGTGGCCGTGGATGTTGCCCATGAGGGAAAGGGAGGTGAGGCTTAAAAAAGGAACGCCGCCGAGCCTGGGGGCCGGGCGGCGTCCGTGGAGCGGTTCCGCCCGACGCTTAGCGACGGAGGTTCTGGGAGATGATGGAGACCAGCTTCTGGCTCTGCGGCAGGTTGCCGAAGAAGCCGTACTTCACGGAGACGGACACGAAGGCCTGCTTGGAGATGGGGTCTTCGGCCTTGAGGATCTCGACCTTGACCTCGAGGTCGCCGATGGCGCGGGCGATGACGACGACGCCCAGGAGGTCGTTGCCGGTGGCGTTCTCGGGCTCGGGGGTCTCGCCCATGCGCTTCATGTCGGCCTGGGAGTCGATGGCCCGCTTGACGGCATTGAAGACGCTGTCGAGGTCGGCGGTGTTGTAGCGGGTGACCAGGGTCCCGGTCGCGTTGGAGAAACTGGCCTCGCGCTGGTCCGGGTTGTCGACGCCGATTAGGGTATTGCAGCCCGTGACGGCGAGGGCGGTGGCGAGGAGGGCGAGGGTGGTGGCGAGCTTCATGGTCAAGGTCGTGGTTGAGTGGCTTCAGACAAAGCACAGCGAGGGCGGCAAGGCAACCAGTTTCGCCCCGGCGGCGGCAGGGCGGATGGGCGGAAAAACGTAGTTGATTTATAGATACATCGGCCCGCGCGGCCTGTGTCCCGGGCGGTCTGGCCAGGGGATCGGCTCGACCCGACGGAGGGGGTGTTTCTGCCTAAAAACACGCATAAATCGTAAAACACTAATAAACAACAACTTATATTTTAACGACTTAAAACAATCAATTAACAGGATCCTGGCGCGTGTTAATAACAAAATGGGGCAAATTTCTTGACCAGTGGGGGGCTGTGGCGAAAAGTGGGTCGATAGGGGGCTTTACCCCACGAAATGTCCAATGGCACTCACATCGGTCTCTTCACCGGCATCCATCACGGAAAGCTGGACGAGAAGAACCGTGTCACGATTCCGGCGGCCTGGCGTTTCGAAGGCGGCGGCGAGACGAGTTTCCTCGCGATGTTCCACCCCGCGCTCGGCTCGATCGTCGTGTTCCCGCCCGCGATGGTGCGGCGCATCTTCGACGCCGCGACGCAGGTCACGGTGAGCGACCCCGACAAGATGGACGCACTGCGGCTACTCGGCGAGAACAGCGTGGAGGTCGCGTGCGACAAGGCCGGACGCATCACGCTCAACGAGCACGTGGTGGGCCAGGCGGCGCTCGGCCGCGACGTCGTGTTCCGCGGCGGCTTCACGACGTTCCAGATCACGTCGGTCAATCCGCCGGCCGTCGATCGCGATTCCGAGCGCACGCTCGTCATCCTGCGCGCGCTCAAGGAGCTCGGCATCTGAGCCTGTATCCAAAAGTTACTGACACAACTCACACCTTATTCACAGCCCGCATGACCAGCCACGTCCCCGTCCTGCTTGAGGAGTGCCTCGCACTCCTCGACCCGCGGGACGGGCGCGCCTACCTGGATGGCACGTTCGGCGGCGGCGGGCATGCCGCGGCGCTGCTGGACCGCGCCCCGGGCGCCACGGTCGACGCGCTGGACCGCGACCCGGCCGCCGGCGAACGCGCCGCCCCGCTGCTCGCGCACTACGCCGGCCGCCTGCGTTTCCACGCCGAGAACTTCCGCGACCTCGACCGGGTGGCCGGCCGCTTCGACGGCGTGCTGCTCGACATCGGCGTCTCCTCCTTCCAGCTCGACGAGCCCGCCCGCGGGTTCTCCTTCCGCCACGACGCCCCCAACGACATGCGCATGGACACGCGCGTCGGTCTCAGCGCCGCCGAGTTCCTCGAGCGCGCCGACCGCCAGGAGCTCGTCCGCGCCGTGCGCGACTACGGCGAGGAGCCGCGCTGGCACCGCGTGGTCACCGCGATCGAGCAGGCGCGCGGCTCGGGCCGTCTCGCCCGCACCGGTTCCTTCGCCGAGCTGGTGGCCGAGGCCGCGCCGCCCGCCCCCGGCCCCCGCGGACCGCATCCCGCCACCCGCACCTTCCAAGGCGTGCGCATCGCCGTCAACGACGAGCTCGGCGCCCTCGCCGCCGCCCTGCCCAAGGCCTTCGCCAAGCTCACCGCCGGTGGCGTGCTCGCCGTCATCTCCTTCCACTCGCTGGAGGACCGGATGGTGAAGCGTTACATGAACGGCGTGGCCGGCCGCCCGGTCGACCGCGACGACAACACCGCCCAAGACGACCGCGTCAAGCAGGCCGACCTCCTCACCCGCAAGGCCGTCCAGCCGTCGGACGCCGAGCAGCAACGTAACCCCCGCAGCCGCTCCGCCCGGCTGCGCGCCGTCCGGAGGCTCGCCGCATGAACCCCCGCCGCCTCTGGACCTGGGCCTTCGTGGCCGCGACGCTCGCCGTCGCCGCCGTCGGCACGATCAACATCATCCGTCTGCGCATCCAGGGCGACGCCGTCGGCCAGCAGATCGTGCGCCACGAGCGCGCCGCCGTCGAGACGCGCAAGGAACTCGATGGCCTCAAGCGCCGGCGCGACCAGGGCCTCGACACGCTCCAGCTCATCCAGCGCGTGGGCGATGACTTCAAGCCGCCGACCCCGGACCGCGTCCTCTGGGTCCGCCCTCATCCCGCTGCCCCCTCCGCGGTCCCCCTCCTCACCCAGAGCCCGCGGACCGCGGCGCTCGACATCGCGTTCCGCCCCGCCGCGGAGCAGGGAGGAAAGAGCCCGCGATGACCCTGCCCCACGCCAGCCGAATGCGCTACCGTTCGCTGGCTTGGGTCGTGTCCGCCTGTTTTCTGGCCGTCTTCGTGCGGCTGGTCTGGCTCCATTGGGTGGACGCGCCCGAGCTGCGCGCCGAGGCTATGCAGGCCCGGCGTGTCCGCCAGGAGCTCCCGTGCCGGCGCGGCGAGGTCCGCGACGCTCAGGATAACCTCCTCGCGGTCTCGGAGGATGTCTGGGACATCGGGGTCGACCCGGTCGCCCTCGACAAGAAGGACGCGCCGCGCGCCGGCGAGGTCGCGCTCGCGCTGGGCGTGCCCGTCCTGAAGGTGCTCGAGGCCTTCAACCCGCCGCCGCGCGTCGACGACGAGGGTGTCGAGCGCAAGGTCCGCTGGGTCGTCCTTGCCCGCGAGTGCGGCGAGGAGACCGTGAAGCGGATGAAGGCGCTCAACATCAAGGCCCTCCGCGCCGAGCTCAAGTACCGCCGCGCCTATCCCAAGGGCGCCCTCGCCGCGCACGTGCTCGGTTTCGTCAACAAGGCGGGCGAGCCCGCCGCCGGCATCGAGCGCGTGATGCACCCGCTGCTCGCCGGGCAGAAGGGCTGGATCGAGTCGGAGCGCGACGGCAAGCGCCGCGAGATCGCCAGCATCCGCATCCGCGAGGTCGCGCCGGTGGACGGCAGCAACGTGGTGCTCACCATCAACAGCCTCGTGCAGAAGGCCTGCGAAGACGCCCTCGCCGCCGCCGCCGCCCGCTACAACCCGAAGGGCGGGGTGATCATCGTCAGCGAGCCGCGCACCGGCCGCATCCTCGGCCTCGCCAATTGGCCGACCTTCGACCTCAACCTGTTCTGGGACGCGAAGGCCGCGCCGATGGACAGCCAGCGCAACCGCGCCGTGTCCGACGTCTACGAGCCGGGCTCGGTCTTCAAGATCGTGTCAATCGCCGGGGCGCTGGAGGAGCGGCTGATCACGCCGAATTCCGTCTACGACTGCGGCGCGACGCAGGTGCCGTTCAAGGGCCGCCTGGTTTCCCTGCCCGCCGATTCGCACGCGCTCGGCGTCGCCGACATCCGCACCATCGTGCGCGAGTCCTCGAACCGCGGCACGGTGCAGGTGGGCATGCTCTACGCCGAGCGCCAGGGCGAGGACCGGTTCTTCTCCCTCATCAAGGCCTTCGGCTTCGGCGCCCCCTCGGGCTTGCTCACCGGCGCCGAGGTGCCGGGCCTGCTGATCCCGCCGACCTCGCCGCAATGGGCGGCGGGCATCTCGCGCATCCCGATGGGGCACTCCGTCAGCGTCACGGCCATGCAGATGCACTTCGCCATGTCGGCGATCGCCGCCGACGGCCTGCTGATGCAGCCGCAGCTGGTCCTGCGCGTGGAGGATCCTAAGACCCGGCAGGTCGTCCTCGCGTACCCGCCCCGTTCGCGCGGCCGCGCGGTCAGCGCCCGCGCCGCCGCCGAGACGGCCGCGCTCCTGCGGGCGGTCTGCGGCAAGGGCGGCACCGCGCCGCTCGCCGACATCCCCGGCTACGAGGTCGCGGGCAAGACGGGCACGACGCAGAAGATCATCAACGGGAAATACTCGACCGCCCACCACGTGGCGTCCTTCGCCGGCTTCTTCCCGGTGACCGACCCGCGCCTGGCCATCACGGTCATCATCGACGAACCGCAGGGCGAGGGCGTCGGCTACGGCGGCAAGGTCTCCGCCCCCATCTTCCGCGAGGTGGCGGAGAAATGCATCCGCTGGCTGGATATCCCGCCGGTCAGCCCCCGATGACGCCGCCTCCCGCCCAGCTGCCGCCCGCGATGGAACGCCCGACCTTCCAGTCCCTGCTCCAGGGTCTCCCCGTGCTCGGCCGGGCCGGCGACTGGCAGGCGCGCGTCTCCTGCGTCGTGACCGACAGCCGCCGCATCATCCCGGGCGCGCTCTTCTTCGCGCTGCCCGGTCGCCGCGCGGACGGCCACGCCTTCTTGGACGACGCGATCGCGCGCGGCGCCGCCGCCATCGTCACCGGCCAGTCCGTCACCGGGCTGCCGGCGGTCGCGGCCGCCCAGGTGGCCGACCCGCGTCGCGTCCTCGCCGAGGTCGCCCGCCGCTTCCACGGCCATCCGGAGCGCGCCCTTCGCCTGGCCGGCGTCACCGGCACCAACGGCAAGACGACCGTCTCCACCTTGCTGCGCCATCTGCTGCAGGACGGCGGCGAGGCCTGGGGCCTCATCGGCACGGTTCGCTACCACCTCGGACGCCGCTCGATCCCCTCGTTCAAGACCACGCCGGAGTCGGCCGACCTCGCTGGGTTCTTCCGCCAGATGGCCGACGCGGGCTGCGCGGGCGCCTGCCTCGAGGTGAGCTCGCACGCCCTCCATCAGGATCGCGTCCATGGTTTTCGCTTCGACGTGGCGGCCTTCACCAACCTGACGCGCGACCACATCGATTACCACGGCGACATGTCCGCCTACCTCGAGGCCAAGGCCGCGCTCTTCGACGGACGTAACGGCGAGGTGCCCGGCGTAGCCGTCGTCAACGTCGACGACCCGAGCGGACGCGTGCTCGCCGAGGCCTGCCGCCGCCGCGGCCCCACGCTCACCTTCGGTCTCTCGCCGGACGCCGACCTGCGCGCCACGGACCTCGCCCTCGACACCGCGGGCGCCGTCTTCGCCGTTCGCTGGCAGGGGCGCACCCAGCGTTTCACCTCGGGTCTGGCCGGCGACTACAACGTCGCCAACGTCCTGTGCGCCCTGGCCATGGCCGCCGCGCTCGGGCGCGACCCGCTGGCGCTGGCCGCCGCCGTGGCTGTCTTCCCCGGCGTGGCCGGTCGCATGGAGCGCGTCGAGGCCGGCCAGCCTTTCCCGGTGTTCGTCGACTACGCCCACACGGACGACGCCCTGCGCAACGCGCTCGGCATGCTCCGGCGGATCACGCCCGGCCGCGTCCTCTGCGTCTTCGGCTGCGGCGGCGACCGCGACCGCGGCAAGCGTCCCGCCATGACCCGCGCCGTCGCCGACCTTGCGCAGCTCGCGTGGGCCACCGCCGACAACCCGCGCAAGGAAGGTCTCGAGTCGATCTTCGCCGACATGCGCGGCGACCTGGGGCCGTTGCCCGGCCTCGAGTTCGTGCCCGACCGCCGCGAGGCGATCGGCCGCGCCCTCGCCGCCGCCCGCCCGGGCGATTGCGTCGTCATCGCGGGCAAGGGGCATGAGACGACCCAGGAGTTCGCCGACACCGTGGTCCCGTTCGACGACCGGCAGGTCGTCCGCGAGATCCTCGCCGCCCGGAGGGGGCCCGCCGCGTGATGCCGACCTTCGCCGCCGCCGACCTCGCCGCCTGGACCGACGGGCGCTGGACGACCGCGCCCGCCGCCGTCACGGGCTTCGGCACGGACACCCGCGCGCTGGGCGCCGGCGAGGCCTTCGTGGCGCTCCGCACGGACCGCCGCGACGGCCATGATTTCCTGCCCGACGCGCGCGCCCGCGGGGCCGCCTGCGCCCTGGTCGCCCGGCCGGTCGCCGACCCGCTCCCGCAGCTGGTCGTGGCCGACGCCGCCGCCGCGCTCCGCGCCGTCGCCGGCGCCTGGCGCCGCCGCTTCCCCGGTCCCGTGGTCGGCGTCACGGGCAGCGTCGGCAAGACTTCCACGAAGGACCTCCTCGGGGCGTTGCTCGGCCCGACCGCTTTCGTCACCGAGGCCAACCTCAACAACCTGCTCGGCGTCCCGCTGATGCTGCTACGGCTCGAGCCGACGCGGCACCGGTATGCGGTCATCGAGGCCGGGATGAGCGTGCCGGGCGAGTTGGGCGTGAGCGCGGCGATCCTCCGCCCCGACGTGGCGATCGTCACCGCCGTCGCGGCCGTGCACCTGGAGGGCGTGGGTTCGCTCGCCGGCGTGGCCCGCGAGAAGGCGACCTTGGTGGCCGCCTTGGCCGAGGGCGGTCGCGCGATCCTACCCGCCTCCTTGCTGGCCTGGCCTGACTTCGCCGTCCATGCGGACCGCTGCGTCGCCGTGCGTTTCGCCGGCGAGCCGGCCCCCGCCGTCCGCCCCGCACGCCTGGTCGAGGCGAGCCTCGGCGAGGAAGGCGGCCGCCGCGTCCTGCGCCTCGACGGCGAAAGCTTCCCGCTCGGCCCAGTCTCGGACGGGCTCGCGCGTAACGCCGCGTTGGCGATCCTCGCGGCGCGCGCGGTAGGCGCGGACGTCCTGGCCCTACGGGCGGCGCTCGTCGCCTGGTCCCCGCCGGTCGGACGGGGGAGCGTGCACGCGGACGGAGCCCAGACTTTCTACGTCGACTGCTACAACTCCAGCCCGGCTTCCTTGCTCGACGCCGCCCGCTGCTTCGACCGTCTCAGCGCCGCCGACGCCCGCCCGCGTCTCTGGGTCCTGGGCGGCATGGCCGAACTCGGCGCCGATTCCGCCGCGCTGCACCGCGGGTGCGGCGCCGAACTGCCCGTCCGCGCGGACGATGCCGTGGTCGCCTTCGGTGGCGACGCCGCCCAGCTGCTCGCCGGCCTGCCCGTCGGCCCGGGTCCCCGCGTCGCCGCCGGCACGCTCGACGCGGTGCGCGCAGTCCTCGCGGCGCACGCCGGTTTCGTCTTCGTCAAGGGCAGCCGCTCCTTCGCGCTGGAGCGAGCCCTGCCCGCCGGGCTGGCCGCGCAGCTGACGTTCCACTAGGCCATGCTTTACCTCCTCAAGAACCTCGAATCCTTCTGGGGCCCGTTCCGGCTCTTCGAGTACATCTCCGTCCGCGCGATCCTCGCCGGGTTCACCGCGCTCGCCTTGGGCCTGCTGCTTTCCGGCCCGATCATCCGCGCCCTCTCGCGCCTCCGCCAGCCGGAGCGCTCCAAGGCGCTCATGGGCGAACTCGCCAAGGAGGGCGGCAAGGTCCCGACGATGGGCGGACTACTCATCGGCGCCGCCATGATCCCCGCGGTCCTCCTCTGGGCGCGCCCCAACGTCCTCGTGCTGGCCTCCCTCTGGTCGCTCGTCGGCATGGGGCTCGTCGGCTTCGTCGACGATTGGCTGAAGGTCCGCCACGGGAGTTCCGACGGCATCAGCGCGCGCCAGAAGCTGGCGGGGCAGGGGCTCGTCGCCCTGCTCGCCGTCGGCATCGTCCTACTCGACCCGGCCTACCGCGAGAGCTTCTGCGAGATCTGGGCGCCGGTGCTGAAGACCCCGCTGTGGTCGGCCCATTCGTTCGGCTGGCCGCTGGTCGCCTGCGCCACCGTCGCCGCGCTCTTCTTCATCCTCGTCTGCGTCGGCTGCTCCAACGCCGTGAACCTCACCGACGGTCTCGACGGCCTCGCCATCGGCTGCGTGCTGATCACCACGCTGATCCTCGGCGCCGTCGCCTACCTCGCGGGCCACGCCGTCTTCGCCGATTACCTGCGGATCAGCCCGGTGGCCGGTGCGGGCGAACTCGCCGTCTTCTGCGCGGCCCTCGTGGGCGGCGGCGTGGTCTTCCTCTGGCATAACGCCGCGCCGGCGGAGATCTACATGGGCGACGTCGGCGCGCTCGGAATCGGCGGCGCGCTCGGGGCCGTGGCCTGCCTCATGCACCAGCCGTTCCTCCTCGCGATCGTCGGCGGCGTTTTCGTCCTCGAGGCGACGTCCGTCCTCCTGCAGGTGGCCTACTTCAAGCGCACGGGCGGGCGGCGCCTGTTCCTGATGACGCCGATCCACCATCACTTCCAGAAGAAGGGCTGGCCCGCGACCAAGGTCGTCGCCCGTTTCTGGATCCTCTCCTTCCTCTGCGGACTCCTCGGCCTGCTGTCCCTGAAACTGCGATGAGCGACTTCCCCGACAGCCTTCGGCGCCGCCTCGCGCGGCCGGCCGCCATCCTCGGCGCGGGCGTCAGCGGGCGCGCCGTCGCCGACACCCTCGGCGCCGCGGGCTTCGCCTCGGTGGTCTACGACGCGCAGGGCGGGAACGCCGTCTTCGGACCCGACGAAGCCGCCCGCCACGACCTCGTGGTCTACAGCCCGGGCTTCGCGCAGTCCCACCCGTGGCTCCTCGCCGCCCGGCGCGCCGGCCTGCAGTGCCTCGCGGAACTCGACTTCGGTGCGCTGCTCTGGAGCGGCCCGGCCATCGCGATCACCGGCACCAACGGCAAGACTACCCTGACCGAGTTTCTGTCCTTCGCCCATAAGCGCGCGGGTCAGGACGCCATCGCCTGCGGGAACGTCGGCCTGCCGTTCACGGCGCTGCACGCCACCGTCTCCAACGGTTCCTTCCTCGCGGTCGTCGAGGTCAGCTCGTTTCAGGCCGAGGACCTGCGGCACTTCTCGCCCGAGGCCGTGCTCTGGATCAACTTCGACGAGGATCACCTCGACCGCCATGGCGAGCTCGAGAGCTATTTCCGGGCGAAGTTCCGGCTCATCGAGCGTCTGCCGCCCGGCGGCGTCCTCGTCGTCGGCGAATCCGTCGTCGAGTATGCCCGCCGCTTCGGGATCGACCTGCCGGCCGAGGCCCTCGTCGCCACGCGCGCGGAGGTCGCCGACCGCGTGCCGGCCGGTTCCATCTTCGAGGCCTGGCCGCAGCGGGAGAACTGGGCGCTCGCCGCCCGTTACTGGCAGGCCAAGGGACTGCCGATGCGCTCCCTCGAGGAGTCCGCCCGCCTCTTTCGCGCCGCCCCGCATCGCCTCCGCAAGGTGGCCGAGGCCCAGGGCGTCGAGTATTGGAACGATTCGAAGGGGACCAATTTCCACGCCGTGTATGCGGCGCTCGAGCAGTTCCAGGTCCCGGTCCGCTGGATCGGCGGCGGCAAGTGGAAAGGCGGGGACCTCCGTCGCTTCGCCGAGCGCCTCGCTCCCCGTATCGAGGCCGCCTACCTCATCGGCGAGACCGGGCCCGAACTGCAGCGCCACCTCGCGGAACTCGGCCGCCCGGCCCGGTGCTTCGCCGGCCTCCAGGACGCCGTCGTCGCGGCCGGCAAGGACGCACACGGTCCGACCGCCATCCTCCTCAGCCCGGGATTCTCGAGCTTCGACCAGTTCCGCGGTTACGCGGAGCGCGGGACCGTCTTCGAGCGCGCCGCGCTCGCGCTGGCCAACCGGGCCTGAGTCCTTCCCCCAACTTTCTTCCTAGAAACCAAAACCTAAAACCCAAACAACACCAAGTCACCATGCGTCCCCTCGTCACTGTCACCGCCGTCGTGCTCCTGCACCTCTGCGTCATCGCCGTCCTCGTCGGCGTCAACGGCTGCCGCAGCACCACCGGTCTCGAGACCGATGGCGCGCCCGTCGCCTACGCCGCCGGGGGCCGCGCCGCCGGCTCGTCTGGCGTCGCCGCGCCCGCCCCCGGGACGGGCCTCCCGGTCGCGACCGCCGCGCCCGCGCCCGTCCTGACCACCGGACGGATCGCGACCCCGGCGCCGACGAAGGTCACCCCCATCGCCGCCGTCGGCGCGGGCGGCGTCCATGTCGTGGTGAAGGGCGAGAACCTCACGACCATCGCGATGCGCGAGAAAGTCACGCTCAAGGACCTTACCGCCGCCAACGGCATCGCGCTCAGCGCCACCGTGTACCCCGGCCAGAAGCTGAAGATCCCGGCGCCGGGCGCCGCCTCCGCCAAGCCCGCGGCGACCACGACCCGTCCGACCGCGACCCGGCCGGCCCCTGCCGCGCCCGCCGTGGAGCTCACGCCGCTGCGCCTCTCCACCACGCCGGCCCCGGCCGCGACGGAGGCCGCGCCCGCCGCCCCGGCCGCCCCGGCCAAGAAGTAACCCTCCGCCCCGCCCGCGCGCATGGTCATCAAGGTCAGACAGGAGCCGCCCGGCGCCCTCGCCGGGCAGGCCCTGTGGATCGCCTTGCTGGCCGTCGGCCTCGCCGTCTTCGGGCTCGTGGTGCAGTACAGCGCCGGCATCTCGCTCTCGTCGAGCAACCGCACCTTCGCGTTCGAGCGCCAGGCGGCCTACCTCGTGGTCGCGCTGGTCGCCGGCTTCCTCTGCTTCCGCCTCAACCTCGAGCGCGTGCGCGCGTACCGGTGGTGGATCTTCGCCGGCGCGCTCGGCGCCATGCTCGCGGCCCGCATCCCCGGGATCGGCGTGTCCGTGAACGGCTCGTGGCGCTGGATCGACCTGGGGTTCATCCGCCTCCAGGCGTCGGACCTGGGCAAACTCGCGCTCGTGATCGTGCTCTCCGACCTCCTCGCGCGCATGCAGCGCCGCACGCTGGAGCCCCGCTTCCGCATCTGGCAGTTCTCCGGCCGCGAGCCTTTCGTGTTCACGCCCGCCGGCTGGCGCGATTGCCGCGAAGGTTTCCTCAAGCCGCTCGCCGTGGTGCTCACCATCGCCGCTTTCATCGCCCTGGGGCCTGACCTCGGCACAATCCTGCTCTGCATCGCGGTCGGCGGCGTCATGATGTTCATCTCCGGCGTGCGCTGGCAGTACGTCCTCCCGACCCTCCTGCTGGGCGCGACGGCCCTGACCATCCTCATCCTCAACTGGCCCAACCGGCTCCGTCGCTTCGTCTCCTTCATCGACCCGTGGCAGAACCGCGGCGACGAGGCCTACCAGCTGTTCGAGGGCATGATGGGCTTTGGCGTCGGCGGGCTCACCGGAGCGGGCGCCGGTTTTGGCCTGCAGAGCCGGGCCTACCTGCCGGAAGCGCACACCGACTTCGTCCTCGCCGGCATCGGCGAGGAGTACGGTCTGGTCGCCACCAGCCTCGTCGCGCTCACCTACCTCGTCATCTTCACGCTCGGCTACCGGGCGCTGCGCCACTCCGCGGACCTCTACCGCCTCAACGTCGGCCTGGGCGCCTTGCTCTTCCTCGTCATCCAAGCGCTCGTGAACATGGGCGTCGTCACGGGGCTCCTGCCCACCAAGGGCATCTCCCTGCCGTTCCTCAGCTACGGCGGCACGAACCTCGTCGTCATGGCCTGTATGGTGGGCCTCGTCCTCAACTGCATCCGGGAGGCGTCCCGCCCGGTGTTCACGCCCAGGGAGGCGCGCGCATGAGCCGCGTCCTGCTCGCCTGCGGAGGCACCGGCGGCCACCTCGCCCCCGGGATCGCCCTGGCCCAGCGGCTGACGGACGAAGGCCACGAGTGCCGACTCATCGTGAGCAGCAAGGCCGTCGACGCGCGGATGACGGCGAACTATCCCCGGCTCCGGTTCGTACCGGGCCGCGGCCGCGGCTTCGGGCCGGGCCTGCTTAACAAGCTCCGCTTCTTCCCCGCGCTCCTCGGGGCCGTCTGGTCGGCGCGCGCGCTGCTGCGTGAGTTCAAGCCCGACGCCCTCGTGTGCTTCGGCGGGTTCATGAGCGTCGGGCCCGCGCTCGCCGCCGTCCTCGCCGGCGTCCCCGTGCTGGCGCACGAGGCAAACCGCCGCCCCGGCAAGGCCGTGCGCTTGATTGCGCGCTTCGCCCGCTCGGTCCACCTCCCGACCGGCGTCCGGATCCCCGGCGTGGCGGCCGGGCGCCAGCATGATTCCGGCTACCCGGTCCGGGCGGAGATGCGCCCGCTCGCCAAGGAACTCGCCCGCCGCACGCTGGGCTTCCCGGCCACGGGCCGTCTGCTCCTGATCACTGGCGGCAGCCAGGGCGCCGCGCCGCTGAATCGCTGGGTCGAGGCCCGGCTCGACGACCTCGCCGCCCGCGGGATTCACGCCCTCTGCCTGACCGGTCCCGGCGGCCGCGACGAGCGGCTCGAGCGAGCCGGTTCCGTCGTCCATTTCCTGCCGTTCTGCCACCAGATGGCGGAGGCCTATTCTGCAGCCGACCTTGCGGTCACGCGTGCCGGTGCTGGCACGTTGGCGGAACTCGCGACTTGTCGGACGCCGGCCATCCTGGTCCCGCTTCCGCACGCCGCCGACGACCACCAGACCGCGAACGCGCTGCAGGCCGCCGCCGGCGGCGCCGCGATCCTCCTGCCCGAGCGCGAACTCGGGCGCCTAGGAGAGGTCGCCTTCGGGGGCATCACCGACAACGCCGCGCTCGCGGCGATGCGTGATGCGCTGGCGCTCGCCGACGCGGCCAACCATTGGGAGGAGCTGGCCCGCGAGACCGTCGCCTGGGCCCAAGCCCGCGGAGGGAGGGTCTCCCCGGCATGAGCGCGGCGGCCGCCACCTCCGCCTGGATGCTCGGCGCCTGCGGCATGGGCGTCGGCCCGCTCGCCATCTACCTGAAAGGGGAGGGCTACGAGGTCTCCGGCTGGGATGACGCCACCGGTAGTCCCATGGAGCTGCAGCTCGCGAACGCCGAGATCCCGCTCCTGCGCGACCCCTGGTCAGCCGGGCGCGCCCCGCTCGTCGTCGGTCGCTCCAGCGCGATCAAGCCCGGGCACCCCGCCCTCGACCTCGTCGCCGCCAAGGGCGTCCGCCAGCTGCGCCGCGGCGAACTCCTCGCCGAGCGCGTGGCCGACCGCCGGTTCGTCGCCGTGTGCGGCAGCCATGGCAAGACCACCACCTGCGGCATGATCGTCGCCGCGCTCGCCTCGGCCGGGGCGGACTTCGGCTACGTGCTCGGCGGGCTCTTCCGCGACCCGACCTTCCCGCCGGCCCGCGCCTCCGCCACCTCTCCTTGGGTCGTCGCCGAGGTCGACGAGAGCGACGGCACCATCGGCGCCTTCTCGCCCGACGTCACCGTCGCGGTCAACCTCGATTGGGACCATCCTGATTATTACCGCGACGAGGCGGACCTCGAGGGCGTCTTCCGCGCGCTCTTCGAGCGGACCCGCACCGCGGTCATCATTCCGGCCGGCAACGAGCGTCTCGAGCGCCTCACCGCCGGCCTCAAGGTGCCGGTGCTCCGCGTCGGGCCCGACGGCGACTACCGCGCCCGGCCTGTCGCCGGCGACCATGCGACCTCCGTGCTCGACCTCGGGGGCCGTTTCCCTGCGGGGCAGGTGACCTTGCCGGTCGCGGGTACCTTCAACCGCGCCAACGCCGCGATGGCCCTCGCGGTCGCGCATCTGGTGACGGGCGGATTGGCCGCCGAACCGATGGCCCGCTGGCGCGGCATCCGCCGTCGCCAGGACGTCCTCTTCGAGGCCAAAGGGCTGCGCGTGCTCGCCGACTACGCGCACCACCCGACGGAGATCGCGGCGCTGCTGCAGTGGATCCGCGAGACGCACCAGGGGCGGCTCGTCGTCGTCTTCCAGCCGCACCGGCACACCCGTACGCGCCAGTACGCCGCGGAATTCCGCCAGGCCCTCGCCCTCGCGGACTACGCGCTCGTCCTGCCCGTCTACGCGGCGGGCGAGGCGGCCGTCGAAGGCGGCGGGTCCGACGCCGTGGTCGCCGGTTCGGCCCACCGCCTCGTCGCCGACCGCCGCGAACTCGCCCCCTTGCTCGATGGTCTCGGGGCCGGCCAGGACACCGTGGTGGCTTTCGTCGGCGCCGGTGATATCGAGCGCGACGCCGAGGCCTACGCCAAGCTGCTGCGCCGCCGGGGCGCGGACGTCCTTTCGCGCGACCTGTCCGACCTCGTCGCCGACCGGCTCTCCACGGGCTGCGTCCTCCGGGCGAACGAACCGCTCGCCCGGCGGACGACGCTGGGGATCGGCGGCGCGGCCCGTTGGTACGCCGAGCCCGCCACCGTCGACGACGTGGTGACGTTGCTCCGCGCGGCCGCCGAGCTCGACCTCCGCTACTTCGTCCTCGGCCGCGGTTCCAACCTGCTCGTGCCCGACGACGGCTATGACGGGCTGGTCCTGCACCTGGCGCCGGAGGCCTGGGGTCAGGTCGAACCGCTGGAGGACGGCCGGTTGCGCGTCGGCGGCGGTGCGCGCCTGAAGGAGCTCTGCGGCGTGGCCGCACGCGCGGGCCTCGCCGGGTTCGAGTGCCTCGAAGGCATCCCCGGCACGGTGGGCGGCTCGCTGCGGATGAACGCCGGCGCGATGGGCGGCTGGATCTTCGACGTCGTCGAATCGATCGAATGGCTCTCGCCCCAGGGGCGCGTCCGTGCCGCCCGTCGCGACTGTTTCGACGCGCTCTACCGGGATTGTCCGCAGCTGCATGGCGGCGTGGTGCTGTCCGCCATCCTGCGGGCGACCGGTCGCGACGAACCGGCGACCATCCGGGCCCGCATGGAAGCCATGGCGGCCCGCCGGCGCGCCTCCCAGCCTCGCGAGGCCAGCGCCGGCTGCGTCTTCCGCAACCCGCCCGCGGCCAAGGCCGGCCAGCTCATCGACGCGAGCGGGCTCAAGGGACGGGCCGTCGGCGCGGTCGCCGTCTCGCCGATCCACGCCAACTTCCTTGTCAACGGCGGCGGCGCGTCCGCCGCGGATTTCCTGGCGCTCATGCGGGAGGTCCGCGCGGGCGTCCGCGCCTCGGCCGGCGTCGAGTTGCAACCCGAGATCGTCGCGCTCGGCCGCGAATGGAGGGAACTCCTGTGAGTGCCGCCCGCGAGATCGTCGTTCTGTGCGGCGGCCGCTCCTCGGAAAGCGAGGTCTCGCTCCGCTCCGGCCGGGCGGTGACCGGAGTCGTGCCCGGCGCGCGCCTCGTCGAACTGGCGACCGACGCCTTGCCCGCCTGGCTCGACCCCGTTCGTCACGTCGTGTTCCCCGCGCTGCACGGCGGGTGGGGCGAGGACGGCGGGATCCAGGGCGAACTCGAGGCCCGGGGCATCGCCTTTGCGGGTTGCTCTGCCGCGGCCAGCCGTCTCTGCATGGATAAGGTCGCGACCAAGCGCGCGATGCGCGCGGCTGGCGTCCCGGCCATCCCCGAAGTGGCGTTCGCCGGCGACGCGAAGCCGACCGCGGCCGAACTGATCGCGTCCCTCGGCGAGGAGATCGTCCTCAAGCCCTCCGACCAAGGCAGCAGCGTGGGTCTCTTCCTGCCTGCCGGCGCGGCGGCGATCGCCGAGGCCTTGGCCGGCATCCCTTCCGCGGGTCGCTGGATGGCGGAGCGCCGGCTGCGCGGCCGAGAGTTTTCCATCGGCCTGCTGGACGGCCAGCCGATGGGGCTCGTGGAGATCGTGGCGCTCGCCGGCGTCTACGATTACCGGACGAAGTACACCAAGGGCGCCTCGGAGTACCGCTGCCCGGCCCAACTGGAGCCGGGCCTGACCGCCGCCATCGCCGCCGCGGCCGGCCGCCTCTTCGCCGCCGCCGGTTGCCGTGATTTCGCGCGCGCCGACGTCATGCTCGAGCCCGACGGCCGCTTCTATTTCCTCGAGATCAACACCCTGCCGGGCATGACCGAGACCAGCCTGATGCCCAAGAGCGCGTCGGGCGTGGGCCTGGACTTCCCCGCGCTTGTGCGTCGCATGATCGCGCCCGCGCTCGCCCGCGCCGCCGGCGTCCCCTCCTGACATGAGCCTCTTCCGACGACTTTTCGGCAAGCGCCCCGAGACCTTCCCCGGCCCGAAGGACCGCAATTGGCGCGAGCTCGTCCCGCAGTCCGTGAACCCCGTGCCGGGCGACGCCATCGGTCGGCGCCGTGCGGTGCGCACGCGCCTGCCCGTCGCGTTGACGCTGCTTTTCTTCGCGCTGCTCGGAGGGTTGCTGTGGTACGTGGTCGACGAGGGCGCGACGGCGTCGCCCCCGGCCGAGGGCGGCCTCCGGTTCAAGACCGACGGTCTCCTGGCCGCCGACGTCGTGCGGCGCCTCCTCGCCGCGCACCCGGAAGGGGCCGCGCGCGACGTGCGCTCGATCAAGGCGGAGCTGCAGCAGGATAATCAGATCCTGGCCGCCGACGTCGGTCGCGGGCCGGACGGCGTCCTCAATATCCGCCTCACCGAGCGCAAGGCCGTGGCCCGCCTCGTGGTGACGCCGCCGACCGGTCCGATGATCGTCCGCCTGATGGATCCGACCGGCGTCACCTTCGCCGGCGCCGGCTACCCCGCTGCCGCCGTGCGCGGCCTCCCCGAGGTCGTGAACTACCGCTCGACGGGCAGCGGCGACGCGATGGTCGTCGAGGGCGCGGAGATCGCGGGGCCGTTCCTCGCCACGGCGATGGGCGAACGTTACCGGGCCTTCTACAACCAGTGGGCCGCGGTCTCGCTGGCCGATTGCTTCGGCGCGCACGAGGACGCCCCCGGCTCCTCGTTCCGCGTCGTCCTGCGCCCCGGCAGCCAGCCGGCGGATCGGCCGGCGCTGGCCGAAGTCGTCTTCTCGACAGCCCGCTGGCGCGAGGAGTTCGGCATCCTCAAGGCACTCGACCTCGAGTCCCTCCTGCGCCGGCCCGACGCCACGGCCCCCGCCTACGTCCTCAAACTCAACATCCTCAATCGCACCGGTCCCAAACCCGTCCCCGAACCCCGCCTCGTCCCCGTCGCCCGATGAACCCCCCGCCCCCGTCCCTACCTTCGCTCATCGCCGTCATCGACGTCGGCACGCACAAGACCGTCGCCCTCGTCGGCCAGCTCATCGACGGCAAGGCCCGCATGCTGAGCTACTCCGAGCGGCGCACCGACGGGGTCGTCAAGGGCACCGTCACCGACCTCGAGAAACTCCAGCGCTGCGTCCACGAGGTCGTCAACGACGTCGAGCGCGGCGCCGGCCGGGCGCTCGCCGAGATCTACCTCTCCATGTCCGGGCCGGCCGCCGAGGGCGAGCGCGTGAAGGGCATCATCTCCGTGCCGGCGGCGGACGGCCGCGTGACGCGCCAGGACCTGTTCGACGCGGTGGCCTCGGCCAAGCGGCTTGAGCCCCCGGCCGGCCGGGCGACCATCCTCTACATGCGCCAGCCGACGATCCTGGACAACCGTCCCGTGGTCAACCCGGTGGGCATGACGGGCCGCCGGCTCGAGGTCCTCTTCTGGCGCGTCACGATGGACGAGGCCAACCTTCGCCTGCGCGTGGGCATGGTGAACGCCATGAGCATGATGCTGCGCGACTTCATCCTCGCCTCGCACGCCGCGGCCTGCGCCGTCGCGACCGAGGCCGAGAAGCAGGGCGGGGTGCTGCTCATCGACATGGGCGCCGGTACCACCGACTGGATCCTCTACTACAAGGAGCACATCCTCTGCGCCGGCTCCATCCCGGTCGGCGGGGAGCACATCACCAACGACCTGAGCGTCGGGCTGCGCGTCAGCCGCGAGACCGCGGAGGACCTCAAGCAGCGCTTCGCCTCGGCGGTGCACCGCGACACCGACCTCAACCAGACCATCTGGAAGGACGGCGACCGCGGCCTCGGCGATCAGCAGTTCAACCGCGGGACCATCACCAAGGTCAGCTCGCTGCGCTACCAGGAGACGCTGGATTTCGTCCGCAAGGACGTGCTGCGCCAGCTCGACCAGATCTTCCCCGATCACCCGACGAAGCTCGACCAGCACCTGCTGCCCTCCGGCGTCATCCTCACGGGCGGCTCCGCCAACCTGCAGGACGCCGCCGAGGCTGTGCAGCTGGTGCTCGGGCTGCCCGCCCGCGTGGGCGTGCCGGCCTTCGAGGTCGAATCCTTCCGCAAGCCCGAGTACGCCGGCGTCGTCGGCATGATGACCGCCGCCATCACCGACGCCCCGCCGCCGCGCCGCCGTCCGACCGGGTTCCTCGCGACGCTCCGCGACCTCTTCCGTTTCTGAGCATGGAACGCGCCCCCGCCATCCTCCTCGTCGGCCTCGGCGGCGCCGGTTGCGCGATGGTCGCGCGGCTGGCGCCGGGCCTGCCCGCAGACGTGCAGGTCCTGCGCGTGGACACCGACGCGCGCCTCGTCGCCGACGGCGCTCCGGGCGCCGTGCTGCAGGTCGGCCGGGCGCAGACCCGCGGCATGGGCACCGGTGGCGAGCCGGCCCTCGGGGCCGTCGCCGCGGAGGCCGAGGAGGCCGCCCTGCGGCGGGCGTTCACCGGGCTCCCGCTGGTCGTGCTGGTGACCGGGCTC